>Ga0164243_10016321_pt1 | contig 10193 bp, 8 predicted proteins | sample OricompcompostOP_FD_108781 | JGI IMG/M metagenome (GOLD analysis project Ga0164243, IMG submission 108781) | Organic Plus compost microbial communities from Emeryville, California, USA - Original compost - Organic plus compost (OP) | ecosystem: Engineered > Solid waste > Mixed feedstock >... | reverse complement strand
GCACAAACATGGTGCAGTAACGTGAACGAAAATGCTCTGGATGACAACATGAGATGTCCACACGCGACGCCAGCACGAAAAGACTCGAGATCGGTTTGTTTAATCCTAAGATTAGTTTGTATCTAGACTATTACAATCACGAGCTATCATAGTGAAGTCAAGCTAAGGTGCAGTGAACCTCCTGGCATGTTATGAGTGGTGGTCGTTGAGGTGGGCTGGTCATTAATCGAGAAGTGGCAGCCACTCGAGAAAGCCTCAATCCAACGCCCGTCCTGAGTGCAGGACAGCGATTGGTTACCAGCTAAACAAATCGGGCGACAGCGACAATTAGCCAACACTGAGGAGCCAATTACGCCCCAAATCTATCGTCTTCTCACTGCGTTTCTCCAGGCACGTCTTCTCTAATGATAGTTTCGCCGGAAGTTCATTCCCCATGTTGCCTCTTATATTGATTTTCTTGAGATACCCGGTTTCATCGGGCTGTCAAGTCTAGATTCTCCCTCGCGCCAGGGATAGCTGCAGCAGCACTTCAGCAAATCGGCAGCACCCTAATCACCACATAAGATCGCATGCCGCTTGCATGTCCAAAGACGGTACAGGTATATCGAGATGGCGAAGAGTTTATTGCGTCCGTTTCCTAATCTCCACAAAATATACACAATCGCCTAATCCCATACGAAGCTTGAATCCGGGAATGCGCTCAAGGTGGAGAACATTTGATTGTGATGGTGTGGGACATCCCCCACTGAACCGAACGAATGCTGAAGTTCCATGATGAAAGGAAATTATGGGAAGAGGGCACCACGAATAAATTCGACGTCTGCCAGCGTTTGCACAAGGTTTGCGGCAGCTTCCGGAGAGAATTGTTATAGTTAGAGCTGCACTACTCAGTCTCCGCACCGTCGCTGGCGGGCCTGATTAGCGGTACGGCATGGACTCAATACATCAATTATGGGTAGTCGAGTCGCCACATCGAGTCTTTCAGCTCTTGGTCTCGGGCCGTGGCCGGGTAGTGGCTTTAGTCGGCGTATTGTAGGGTTTCCTCAAAAACTGTCGGTGTTCAGTTTTGGGAGGCTGACCTGGATAAAGAACAAGCCCAGGCCACCCAAGCCCTACCTAATGTGAGCGCTGCTCAAGTCGTGGAGTGAAGGGGGAAAAGTTCAATTAGAGCTATTCCCTAACAAGACGCCTTCTAGGTCGTAGGGGCTCGTTTGGGATGTAAAGACAAGTGTCTTGACCCAAACCTATCGAATTGGACCTGGCAACATCAATGCGTCGATGAAGTAATTGACCTTGCTACAGGCCGATACCAGATGGTCTACCTCTCCGGAAACGAGGGCGACCAGCACGAATGGTTGGAAGACCGGTTTCGCTTCGACATTAGTCTTGGGAGGATGGTTAAACACATGCTGACGACTCTGGAACACCGATTGATGGCCGCTGTTACTGCGACGATCATGGGACATCGATGTTGAGCTTTGTGTCAGGCGATATGTTTAGCATTTCAAAACGGGGAAGCCTTACCTTATCCGCGTACCCTGTCGGAGAGGGAAAGGTGAAGGAAACAACGCTGAGGATTATTAAAGGGAGTGGCTATGGCTGTTGATGCCATCCAGGGCGACAGTCCTATTGTCAGGGTTGTTCTTTACTTAGCATGGAATTATAACCTGGAGAGGTTCGAACGTCCCGACACTGGAGCGCCCCGTCCCCCTTCCCTACATGGAGAAAGCAGTTGGCACGTTTTATCCGAGAGACTATTAGCAAAGGTGTTCTTGTGGTGACGGGGTCGGGAAATAATAATGGAATATCAGATCTAGTCAAACGGGGTCTAACTGCACTTTGCGAACACAGGTTGATCGTTGGCCGGCTCTATTTGGGGCGGCGCCGGAGGACGTCGAGGTCGATAGGCAGGCTGATTGGGAGCATACACTAGAGCTGCTAGTAGTTAGAGCTCTACACCCGGTCACGATGAGGCGCTGGTGGAAGTAGGCCAGGGATACCAAGAAGCTCCCGCGCACATATGCGCCGGGTGAAGGTTGCTTAGGCACCAATGGTAATAAGATGACATGGGACAGTTACCCCGGCGGAACATACAGGCGGGATATAGGAACTTCGATCGGTAAGACAGCTTAGACCTCCTTTTCAGGGCTAGTACGTATTATCTGACCCTGGAATTTGTGAATGAACAGCGACGGCGAATACCTCAGGCCTTGCCGCCTACTCTATAAAACTTTATCAACTCGGACGCCTGCCCGTAAGTCACCACGGCAACGCCCCAGACATGACCGTAGCAGGTTTAAAGAGCTGCGTCATCAACATGGGGTGGAATCGACCGCTCCTGTACCCCTTGAAGCTGCCCATGGAGCCTGATCGGCTTGGAATATGGAATGGAGTGTTGTTGAGAGAAGCAACGAAAGAGCCTACGTGCGCTATAGACCTTGGAACGGCTTTGAACTAGTTCAGGAATCGACGTCAAGAAACAGGCGATGCGGGCGAACGGTGCTGGCTGCCTAGGGCGGCTTCACCGGTGGCGGTGGCGTCGAGACCACACTAGAGCCAGGACTAGGCATACCAGGAAACCTATGCACGCCCGAAACAGTGGACACCTGCACTAGAGCCATCATGTGCGAAGCTCCGATGTATCACGGCTGTGTCAATGGAGAGTGCGTTTGCCTCAAGCCGAGTTCTCCGTCAGATCTTGGGCAGGCTCAACCAATGGGCGACCCCTCGTGCACGCCAGAAACAGTCAATAATTGCGTCTTCTTACCCTGTGAACCTCCCAGCACCCGCAGCTGCACCCGGGGGGAATGCGCCTACCTGATATAGACCATTTCACCCGACCCGGAGAAGCCTTAACCGCCGCAAATTCCGTCATGCACCGAGCAAACAATGGGAGAATGCCATCCCGTCCCGTCCCGTGCCCACCGCCCGGGACTCGCTCGTGTATCCTCGGGAAGTGCGCTTGCTTCACGGGAATCACTCCACCTGGCCCAGAAGATCCTCAGCTGGCAGAAATTCCATCGTGTACCTGTCAAACCACGGAAAACTGCAAAGACCTCCCACCTCCGTCACCCGGGACCTAGGACTGCATCCAGGAAAAGTGTGTTTGCCTGACGGAAATCACTCAACCCAACCCCGAGAGCCCTCAACCGTCCGAAGCACCACCATGCGCCGGGAAGCCTATCGAAATTTGCAATAGCTTAGACTAGCCATAGACTGTCAGACACATGTAGGCTTTTTCGGACATGAGATTGATGTTCCTTTTGCAAAACCCCAAGGGCTCTAGGTAACTATAGGAGGCTGTGGACTGTGGAGGACTACGAGGAACGTCACTAGAAACAGTTTAGTTAAGGAAAGTCGGTTTGGACGTGGAAATGGCAGATACTTAATTTGTTATCTCCTGCCATTTAGCTTTAGTGGAAAGTAGTAGAATCCTAGAATGCCGATTGGAATTTCAGTTTAACCATCTAGACTGTACATGCTTATTTCACTACACGAGGCTAGCTTCCAAAAGAGCTCGTCTAACGGCGATATGGCTGTCTAGATTCGGGTTTCCCGGTACATTCCGTGAGAGGTAGCGCTTGGCGATGGCAAACACCGAAGCCAGGACGGGAGTATTCAAAAGCGGATCGAGCTTCGTTGTATATTTTAAGCGACGTAGGATACTAATGACCCCGAAAGGGCGCTGGAGGTTATGAAACGCTCTTCTGGATTTCAGGAAATCGAACGGTTTTCATAGCCGTATTTGTTGTGTTTCAGCTCGACTGCGATCCTTGATCCAGCCAACACGAATATAGTGCATTGGTTGGCTCTAATTTCTTTCTACTTCGGGGATTAGACCTGTGCTAGAGCCGTATTAGGATGCCGTTCCTCTTGGAAGAGCTGTGCCGTTTCGGGTCTCGAGACTCCCGAGTCTCGACCCACATCCACCACGGATCATCTCACCCTGGCTTAATCGCTTTCATTCGGTCGGTTGGGTCGTGGGGTCTGGATCGAGACACTTCTACGTCTGTGATTATTCCGCTCGGTGATGTGGCTGGACAAGGATCAAACAATGAGGCAGTGTTGAGCCCGGCCATGGAAGGAAGCCCCTGCCGAAGTAGTTGCTATCCCATTCTCGCGTCACACTCCTCCGGCAGCCCAAATCGGCATTCACTCGGGTCAAGGGATATCGTGTAGTCGCTTCCAGGTACGAATGTGCTGCACACTTAGCCACCACTTTTCGATGGATTGAATACGCCACTCTTTGGATGTCAGTTGTTGACGCGGAGAGAAGCAGTGAATAATGATGGTACTTGACGAATAAAGTATCAATCGATGATTTAAGTCGTCGAAGTCATTTGAGACCCTAGTTCGTCGCCAATTGGCAGCAGCTTTGGACGCTTGGAGCCACTAGAGTAGTGTCGAATCCATCATGTCCAATCCATTTAGGCTTGTATCTCTTACGTAATCATGGCCCATTGGTCCAATATCGAGACATTCCGAGCCCTGCTAAAGGTTGGTCTTGTTGCGGCTCTTCAGAGAAGTGCTTTTTTCGGAGGATTAGCCTTGTCACAAGTGAGATCAAATTCTCGAAAGAAATTCCTTCCAAATGGAGATCACAAAGTCGACGTCACTGATCAACCCTCCTCAAGCAAGCTGACGTGGGTCCGGCGCCCTTCGATCCCCGAATCCCTCGACCGCTAGCCAGAAGCGGGTAAGAGCCACCAAAACAGGTTAGGATTTCTGGGGTAGGTTATTCCACCTTGCCACCCAGCTTCTCTTGACTTGATTCGTCAGATCCTCTGGTCCTGGCCAATGACAGGCCCGAGAACATCAGCTTTTGCGGCTTTCCTTCGGCACTCCTTCCATGTGAAATGTCTTCCCCACACTCCCAACTTCTGCATTGAAATTCTCGCTTAAACTACCCATTACCCCGGATCAACTCTTTTCATCCAGATTCCAGCACGCTAGGAGACCAGTAAAACAACCAGGGCAGAAGACTAGCAAGGCGAGATGTCCGACAACCAAGAGTTTTTTCATTGCCCCGTGTGCTCCAAGCGGTACAAGCGACGGGAGCACATGCAACGCCATTGGGCTTCTCACAACGCATCCCGCCCGCACCGTTGCGCCCAGTGTAGCCGTGCCTTCCAGAGGCTTGACGTGCTGAAGCGCCACGCCCGGACATGTGAGGCCAGGGCACTAGGCTTGATAGCGCCCTCTGGGAGGAGGCGAGCCTGCGATCTCTGTGTCCGCCAGAAGAAAGCATGCAGCGCCAGCCAGCCGTGTCAGAACTGCGAAAGGTTATCCGTACCTTGCTGTTATTCCTTCAATGTCAACCAGGAAAACAAGAGACCCAGCACGTCCCAGGAGAGCGTCGCCGCAGGAAGCGACTCGAGTGAGGCCCAGACATTACCGACGACGGAAGACATCAACCCGATTGTTGAGACTGTCGAAACCGTTGAGGAGCTTGCGGCGAATGAAGCAGAATTTAATGCTGTCATCCTGGCAGACCCGCTGGAAGCGAGCATCTGGGATGCACCCGATACTAGTGGCAGCTGGCTGGATTACTTGAACTTCATGCCAGCCAAATCACTCTTGGATGTTTCAACCAACCGGCAACAGCTTGTGACCACGCGGAAAGATAATCCTCGGTACTCCTTCAGATTTTTGGACAACTTCACCAGACGAACAGGCTTGCTAGAGTCTTTCGAATGCGGAACCCCGGCGTTGAGGGAACGGACGGTAACATCCTTTCTCCAACAGCAAGTCGGAAGTAATGTGATACTTCGTCACTTAGCCGGCTCCCATGGCGGACCTTCGGCGGATGTGGCGGATGACCTCGCCGCGGCCTTAGCAGACAGCAGCACCATTCCGACATCGATCACAGGCTCGGTTCCTTTCGTTCAAAATCCATGGCTCCACGACCCTCTGATGATCAAGATTCATCAGATTATCGTCATTGCAAAGGAAGTGGTCACAATGAAGCCGCGTAACAGCGCCGTAACAGTTGAATGGTCTCCCTTGCTGGAGCAAAAATGCATCGAGTTCTTCTCCCAAGAAAATGTGCGCAAATTCCTCACCCTTTACTGGACGATCTGGCATCCAAACGTCAACCTGATCCATCGACCGACATTTGACCCGGCCACCGCCAACCCAACTTTACTCGCCGCCATGGCGGTAATGGGTGAGTTTGTATTCCTCCAAGAAAGGTAAATGGGTGGCGGAGTTAACATCCTGGTAGGAGCATCTATGTCTCCAAATCCTGCCGATAGAGACAATGCAAAGTTATGGTTCAATTGCGTTGAGGAGATGGTATTCACCGATGATGACCTTTGCTCGGAGCCTCTATACACACTAGACACTGGTGTTTTGATCCCTGCCACCCAGAAGCGCAAGGTCCAAGCTCTCCAGGCTGCTTATATCGTCTGCCTCTATCAAAATTGGGAAGGCACGGATGCCAGCAAGAGGAGAATTCGTCGATACCGGTTTAGTACTGTTGTCTCGGTAAGATCTTATCTCTCGCCCTTGGAATCGAACTTCTTCACTGACGACAATCGTTAAGGTCGCTCGGGATATTGGTCTTGGATCTGCAAGGCACACGGATTGCCGAAGGCCTGTTGGATACGAGTTCGAATGGAAATCGTTCGCTGTGAAAGAAGAATTGATCAGGTAAGATTATTGGAAGCCGACGTTACCTCGAGTGGTATAACGTTTGTTGACATAAGAAAGGACTTTTCTCTGGATCTTCCTCCTCGACCATGCTTTCGTCACCTTCAACAATCTTCCGCCACGGTTGGTCATCAAGGAGATGAAGATTCACATGGCAAGACCAGAGGCTTGCTTCCAAGCTGCGACTGCGGAGGAGTGTCTTGAAGAGCTTCAGAAATGGAGTGCCCACTCAGCCCTACTGCCCGTCCTAACCCTGCACGAGGCTGTGGAGATGGTTTGCAAAGGTGGAATGCACGAAGGGATGCACGAGACCCTTGCCCACCTCGGCGCGCTGAACTTGTTTGCGGTCATATCAGGTAAGGCTTTTTCCTCGAGGATTCTCAGGGTTTTTGCTTGTGCTAATGAGGCAAAAAAAATCTTAAGCCGTTCACTCTCTCGTTTTCCAGCATCAAAATTCGTTTGCTGAAGATGGGCACCTAGTTGCAATCCGCCACGCTCTAAAGAACTGGAAGCCCGCCTGGGACTTTTATACCAGCAAGCTCTCCGGGGGTCCCCCACACAATATGATCAGCGGAGATGCGCTCACACCGGAAAACGCGTGGAGACGAATCGGATTCTATCGGCACGCCCAAGAATACTGGCTGCTTGCCAGCGTCATCATTGACCGACTCACGAGCCCCGACCAGGCGTGGCGCAACGAGAGTCCCTCGGACAGCGACCAGGCGCAACAGCCAAATCTCAGGGAAGCCACGCCGCCGGATCCAATCCTGAGCAGGTATGACCAGACAAGCATGCGCCAGGTCAACGATCTGATAGCGGACTTTCAAAAATTCCAAATCATTTCTGAGGAAGACTGAAGGTTCATTAATTATCTTCTTTCTATGTTCACCTCCCAATTATATACTATTTTTTTTGTTCTCTCAAGCCCGTTTCGCCTCGATCTACGAGATATATGAGCTTTATGAATCTAACTCTGGGGATTGGGAAGTTATGTGCTCGGACAGTCTCGCCCCTGTTCTCAATTCCTAGTCTTGTATTATATTATTTCTATAAAGTAATTCCAAAGAAAGAGACGTGTTCAAACAGACGAGACCCATCCTCGTCGGAAATTGCCAAGCCAAGGAAACATGAGTGATCAGCCGTGGTGAACGGAGGCGGAAGACGACGTGGGCATGTGTCTCGGCGTGGCGGAAAGGGAGTGCCATTGCAGGGGGGTGAAGCGACTACGACGTTGCTGCGACCTGCATCGTAGCATTGCAGCTGACCGGGATCTCGTCTTCCTTCCAGACCGTCACCCCTATTGTCTAGGATTCCATTGGCTTGGTCCCCTATCCAGACCCACAAAATATCCCACCGCCACTCCGATCCATCCCACTCCGACTCCGATGGTGTGAGAGCTACGGCACTGGGCGCCGGGAGCTTGGTACCCAAGCTGGCGATTGGCCCCTTTGAATCAAAGTTTTCTCCTTGTGCCTGCTAGTGTCTCCCCAATCACGGACAAGGTTAGGCTCATTATGCTCAATTCCTAAAGGGTAAGACACTGGCGACGTGATTCCCTGCCCGGTGTTCACTAGCCTTCTAGTGGAATGTGCACTACTGAGTACAAAGGTAAGCTTAGATTTGAATCCAAACCAAGTCTGTGGGATATGGGAGACACCGTGTGCTGGGATCATCAAGAGCCGATGACCAGAAGCACATGGACAGCTCAGACATGCTCGTAAATTACCGCCTAGTCGACTAACCGAGAGCTGCGAAGTAATCTTAGCATTGAAAGGAGAAATGATGAAAAATGGTCAGAATAATGAGGCAAGAAATTATGTGGCATTGATCTTTGTAAAGTCTACGTCGACTCCCACCTCAGCACAGCCTTGAATGCCCGTCCTGTTTTACTGTCCTCGATTGCCTTTTCATAGTCCTTGACATCATAAAATGTAATAAGCTCTTCCAAAGGAAGCTTTCCCTCCGCATGTAGTTGTATTAAATAAGGAATGAACTGACGGTCGTTGGAGGTTATGATTAGCTCAAAATCTTGAATCCAGGTGCCTCTTTTTTTAACTTTCGGTGGCTGTTACTTACTTTCGACGGCAGGCTGTCACCCTCGCAACAGCCGACGTATTCTTTCCCATAGGTGAGATGATTCATCACATCAACACTGATCCGAGAACCAAAACCTGGAGCGCCGACCGTGGCGCCCCTTCCTCTGGTGCCGAGCGCGTCAATCATGGACACAATCACCTTTGTATTGCCCGTACATTCGACGGCAAAGTCCACCCCAACCGGTGGGCAGATTTTCCGGATTTCCTCGACGACGTCTCCCGTGCCAATTATCCCGTGGGTTGCACCTAACCGTTTCGCGAGCTCCAGTCTCGACGGCTGAAGGTCCACAGCGATGATCGTCTTCGCTCCCCTCAGCTTACCGGCCATGACGGCGCTCAACCCAACTGATCCGACACCAAAGACCGCCAGGGTACTTCCTTCTGTAACGTTCAATGTGTTGAGCACAGCACCAGCGCCGGTTTGGACGCCGCATCCCAAAGGCGCAAACAGGCTCAGATTGGTCTCCGGCGGCACTTTCACCACGCTAGACTTGTGGACCAGGGTGTGTCGAGCAAATGCGCTCTGGCCGAAAAAGGAACTGAAAATCGGGGTTGTTCCGTCTGCTTTTACCATAGAGCTCGATCCGTCCGGACGCTTACCGCCGAAATTTCTGTCGTTAAAGTCGTAGCAGTAGGCAGGGTGTCCAGACGTGCAGGGAGCACAAGATTCGCAGTGAGAGAAGGACAACAGGACCTTGTCCCCCTTGACCACCGAAGTGACAGCGGATCCTACCTCTAGAACGACTCCGGCGCCTGTGGGAAGAGTTCAGTCAGCCATTCCTTCTTTTTCTTTCTGCTCAAGAGCCTATGGGAGCCTGGCGGATACCTTCATGGCCAAGCACTGCGCCAGGAGCACCGGGCAGGGTGCCATTGGCAGAAGAGAGATCGGTATGGCAGATGCCCGCCGCGTGGATCTCTACAAGAGCTTCATCCGGCCGTATGGGATTGAGCCGGACTTCACGCAACTCAAACGGACCGCCGATTTCAGTAACGGCTAAGGCTGTGGTGGTGCGAGACATGGTTTCGGATATTTGTGTATATGCGTGTACGTCTGGTTGAGAGACAGAGATAGAGAGAAGGATTTGGTTGTGGCTTCTTTTCGAGTTGTTCAGTCAGTCATTGTAGGGGCAACAAGCAAAGAAAACTACTTCATAATTGACGCTTTGGGGATCGTTGCCTATTATGGACGGGGTTGTGGTGGGCGAACTGACAAGAGCCGAGTAGCATACCGAGCCCCACACCAAATGCTTCTTTCCAACCCCGCAAAAAGAAGCTCCCCGTGGGGAATCATCTACTAGATTGGGTGACACGCCGCGGACCACCCGCGGACCACACGCGAAACGACAGGTTAAGATTCCCACGATTACTGAACTAGCGTCTTGTCCCACGAAAGGGCGGACAGCGGGTGGAGGTGGAGGTGGGAGTGAAAATGTTCCATCGATCTTG
>Ga0164243_10016320_pt1 | contig 10194 bp, 7 predicted proteins | sample OricompcompostOP_FD_108781 | JGI IMG/M metagenome (GOLD analysis project Ga0164243, IMG submission 108781) | Organic Plus compost microbial communities from Emeryville, California, USA - Original compost - Organic plus compost (OP) | ecosystem: Engineered > Solid waste > Mixed feedstock >... | reverse complement strand
GTTCAAAGACTTTGTACCTGTATCTTTAATCGCGACATCTCCCCTGTTTTTGGCAGTACATAGCTCGCTGAACGTGACGACGCTCCAACAGTTCATTGATCTGGTCAAAGCCAATCCGAATAAATACAGTTATGGCTCGTCCGGCGTCGGAAGTACCCATCATTTAGCCATGGAGGCGTTGAAGTCAGAGCTGGGTCTTAATTTGACCCATGTTCCCTACCGTGGGTCCAGTCAATCTATTCCGGCATTAGTCGGTAACCAGATTCAGGTCGCATTTGCTGCCCTGCCTTCCCTCAAAGGATATGTCGAGCAGGGCAAAGTCAGAATCCTGGCATCCAACTCCTTACATAGAAGCGAATTGGACAAAGACATTCCTACCATTTCCGAGGTGGTTCCAAATTACGGCTTCGCGGTCTCCGTGGGCATTCTTGCTCGCACAGGCAGCCCCGAGTCCGTTGTCCGGAAAATCAGTTCGGCTGTTGCTGACATTGCCAAAGTACCGGCATTTAAACAACACATGGCCACGCTGGGAATTGAAGCAGTGGGCGGCGACGCGAAGGCGTACGGCGCCAATACCAGAGAAGAATCCGATCGTTATTTAAAGGCGATTGAACATGCAAAAATCTCCATTGATTAGCAAATGTAATTTTTGGATTTAACAGAGGTTTATATTATGCTTAGCTCAGAAGACAATGATTTGTTATGCCGCGTCGTCGGTGATGCGCCAATGGGGCAGTTAATGCGACGCCATTGGACTCCCGTCTGTTTAACAGAAGAAGTCAGCGAGCCCGACGGCGCACCGGTCAAGGCGCGTTTATTTGGAGAAGATCTTGTTGTCTTTCGCGATACGCAAGGTCAGGTCGGGGTTATGGATGAGTACTGCCCACATCGGCGGGCATCATTAGTGTTTGGCCGTAACGAAGAAGGCGGATTGCGCTGCCTGTACCATGGCTGGAAAATGAATACAAAGGGGCAAGTGCTGGAAATGGTGTCCGAACCTCCTTCCAGCTGCTTTAAAGATAAGGTAAAGCACCTGGCCTATCCGACAAAAGAATGGGGAGGATTTGTCTGGGCATATATGGGACCGATCGAGACCATGCCGGACTTTAAGCCGCCGGTTTGGGCCCCGAACGAGAACGTCACGGTCACGATCGCCAAAGCGATTATTCCGTGCAACTGGGCCCAGATTTTAGAAGGGGCGATTGACTCGGCCCATAGCTCAAGCCTACATTCGTCCGACATGGTTCCCGCGCGCGTCGATAGTGCCAAGGCAACGGACAAAACCTGGTTGCGTCCTTCAACAGACAAAGCCCCTCGCCTTCAAATTGATAATACGCCTTACGGATTCAGATACGCAGCCCTGCGCCGGCCCATTACAAACTCGATGGCGAATGACTATGTGCGTTCCACGGTATTCGTAGCGCCTTCCACCGCATTAATTCCGCCCAATAATCTTTATAACGTGGCGAACATCAATGTGCCTATGGATGACACCACGACCGCATTCTACTTCATCGCCTGGGGGCATCCAGCGACGACACCAGATACAGAGTCCTGGAGGTCGTTCCTGGGGCAGCGCGTAGGCGTTGACCTGGATGAAAATTACGTACCGCTACGCAATCGGGAAAACAAATTCTGGCAGAACCGCGACGCAATGAAAGCCGGCAATTTCACAGGAATTACCGGCTTCCCGAATCAGGACATTGCCATGTGGGTCACGATGGGGACGATTGCCAACCGGGCAGAGGAACGGCTCGGCGCCAGCGACCTGGCAATTGTGGAATTTCGCCGGCGTATGCTGGAAGCTGTCAAAGCCTTCCAGGCAGGGCAACCAGCCATCGGGACAGGAGATACCTGCATAACACCCGAAGTGTGCGCGTTTCAGGCCATTATTCCGAAAATGGCAGACTGGAAAACTGTCGACATCAAATATGTGTGGGATGAACACGAGCCCGCTCTTGAGCCTTCCTACAACGTAGACAACCGCTAATGAAAAGGAATTTATTTTGAACAAATTACAATTATCCGTAGCCGTTGGTGATTATGACCGTACCCGCGCACTGCTGGATGGGAAAGTGCAGATTGATGGTGTTGATCCTGTTTATATGACATTGGCGCCGGAAGAAATGTTTTTCAGGGCCTTCAGAAACGCGGAGTTCGACATCACGGAAATGTCGTTTTCCAGTTATCTGGTAAAAGCATCGCAGGGGCAAAACGACTATGTCGCTGTCCCAGTGTTCTTGTCGCGCGCCTTTCGACACACATCCATATATGTACGTACTGACAAAATCAAGCGCCCCGAGGACTTGAAAGGCTGCCGTATCGGTTTGCCCGAATACCAGCTGACTGCCAATGTCTGGGCTCGCGCGTTGCTTCAGGACGACTATGGCGTAAAACCGTCGGACGTGATTTGGGTGCGCGGGGGGATCGACGAACCCGGCCGGCCCGAAAAAATCAAGCTTGAACTGCCATCCGACATTCGACTTGAAAATGCACCGGACGGAGTAACCATTTCGGACATGCTTGACCGTGGCGAGATAGAGGGATTTATCGGACCGCGACCTCCTGGCGGAGCGGCAAGACACAACCCCAATGTAGGCTGGCTGTTTCCAGACCCAACGATAGTAGCAAAAGACTATTACAAGCGTTCCGGCGTTTTTCCGATCATGCATGTTGTCGGCGTACGCAAGCGACTTGCCGAGCAACACCCCTGGTTGCCAGCGGCCGTTCTTAAAGCCTTCGAGAGTTCCAAGGCTTACGCGCTGGATAAACTGGCCGATACGTCGGCAACCAAAGTCACCCTGCCCTTTGTAGAAGAACAGTTAAAAGCAGCCAAGCAATTAATGGGCGAGGACTACTGGTCATACGGTGTGTCCGCCAACCGCTCAACACTGGAAACATTTGTACGTCACCACCATAGCCAGGGTTTGTCCAAGCGCCTGATGGCGGTAGATGAACTATTTCATCCGGCGACCTATGAAACCATGAAGATATAGTGTCATCGCAGAGAACCTGTATGAATCTGCCCGGCCCAGTCCCAAATATGCAAAGACTGGGCCGATGTTAATCACCCGAACTTCAGATTCACATTTTTCGTGTAAGTGAACTCCAGCAACTCGGCAAAGCACTCTTCGCGACCAATGCCTGATTGTTTCACACCACCGAACGGCGCGCCCATGAAGTGCTGACTGGAATTGTTGATCCAGACATAGCCAGTATTAAGCCGTTTGGCTGCACGGTGTGCCGTGTTAAGGTCCTTCGTCCAGACTGAGCCAGTAAGGCCGAAATCCACGCCGTTCACCTGTTCGAATAATGTATTTTCATTTTCCCATTTGAAAACGGACATGACAGGTCCGAAAACCTCTTCCCGGGCCAGACGCATATGTGGCTGCATGTCAGCAAAGACCGTGGCCTCGTAGAAGAAGCCATCTTTCAGTGATGGATCGGCTGGCCGCTTACCCCCGCACACTAACCGTCCCCCCTCTTGCTGGCCAACCCTGACATAGCGTTCCACCTTTTCAAGCTGCGCCCGACTCACCAGTGACCCCATTGTGGTCGCCGGATCAGTTGGAATACCCGGCTTGTGCCGCCGAGGCAGCAAATTAACCACTTTATTCAAAACCTGATCATGAATGGATTCATGCAAAAAAACCCGGCTCGTGGATCCGCAACTCTGTCCTGACCAGGTGAAATTCATACCTCCAATAATGCCGTCGACCAGGCGCTCTATATCGGCATCTGGATAAGCAATGAGCGCATTTTTTCCACCCAGCTCCAGCAACACCGGTTTCAGGCCATCAGAGGCGCTGCGCATGACGGCCTTACCAGTGGGCACGCCGCCGATCAAGGTAATTTTTCTCACGAGTGGATGTTTCCCCATCGCCTCGCCGCATTCGCTCCCGCCGCAGAGAAAGGCGACCACCCCTGGCGGAAATACATCACCGATAAGCTCCGCAAGTCGCAGAATGGACAGGGGCGCCTGATCCGGCGCTTTCACAACGACGGTATTACCCGCAGCCAACGGTGCCGCCAGGCGTGCGGCTGCGAACATTAATGGATAGTTGTACGCAACGATGCGGGCGATCACGCCTAGCGGCTCCTGCAGCGTGTAGTTCAGATTGCCATCGCCCATAGGGATGGTTTCACCTTTTATTTCCGCTGTCAGGCCAGCGAAGTACTCCAGACAGTCGGCGGCAAACACAGCGTCATTCGCCAGAGCGGAAACCGGGTTGCCATTATTCAATGCATCCAGCTGCGCAAGCGGCAAGGCATGTTTGCGCAACACGGCAGCGGCCTCACGAAGAAATCGGCCGCGCTCTGCCGGCAGGGTCGATGCCCAGCCAGGAAAGGCTTTGTGCGCTGCCTGGACGGCGGCATCAACATCCCCCGCGTCAGCGACTGGCGCGCTTGCAATGGGCTCATTGTAGCTTGGGTTAATGGTTTCGGCATACATGCCAGCTAAAGGTTCGTGCCAGGCGCCGCCGTAGTAAAGGCCACGCTGCCGAGGCAGGATACCGTCAGGGATTTCATGGGTTCGCATTTGACATTTCCTTGGATATGGATAAGTAGATAACCGAGACGGCTAGTCATCCGAACGAATCAGGCCCGCAGTCATAGCTGCGCTGTATCCGGCCTGCACCACGACGTCGATCACGACCATGGATCCGCTCTTGACGGCCGCAATTGCGCCCGGAAGCAGTTGCGCGAACTCGCCGGCATCCTCGATCGGGCCAAATGCCGTCCAGCCCTGCGCCCGCGCCATTGATGCCAGATCGGGTGCAGGATTGCTAATACGTTGACCTATCCATCGATTCTCAACGGGCCGATTGCGTTGGCTGGCAACGCGTTCCTGGTGCACTTCATCGTTGAAGAAAGAACGGTTGTTGCATACGATCATGAGCATGGGAATCTGCGCGTTTGCCGCAGTCCAGAGCGCATTTACACCCATCAGATAATCGCCGTCGCCGATTACCGCTACAGGCAGGCGATCAGTGCCTTTGAGCGCCAGCGCCGAGCCGATTGCCATGCCCGGTCCCGAACCGATACCGCCACCGCCGTCGTAGCCAAGGAAATCAAGTGGATGCCTGAAATCCCACAGGTCACCGCTCCAGCTTAGCGGAAGGCGCATCAGGCAGGTCTTCTGTCCGCCGATGGCGTGCCGCAAGACACCAGCCAATATGGGAACCGTCAACGCTCCGTGCGCCGGCACATCCAAAGCCGGCTTCGGCGGACGGTTTTGCGCGCTGGAGGAACGAGGCTTGACATGCAGATTAAGCAACTCGACTGCCGGCTCCGGCTCGCTCAGCAGAAAAAGGTCAACCGGCGGCAAGCCTTGATGATCCATGCTCCAGCCGTTATGACTATAGTGATCTACCGAAACCTGGATGATCGTGCTGCCGACCGCCTCACCTTCCCAGGCTTGCTTCAGCGTGCCTGCCAAATCCAGCCAGTCAAGGCTCAGCACCACGTCGGCTCTGCGCAGAACCCGTTTTGCCGCGGGATTCAGGAAATGCCCTGCTGGCGCTGCGTGCAGCGCATGGTCGGTCGGAAATGCACATCCTACTTTCAGATCGGTCAGCACTTCAGCGTTCAATGTTTCAGCCAGTTGGATGCGCTGGCGCCATCCCATCTCGTCCCGGCTGACCCGACCCGCCAGGATAACGGGTCGCTGCGCTTTCGAGAGCAGTGCTGCAGCCTGAAGAATCAACTTGTCGGCGGGTCGTGCCGAAGGTGGCGCGCGGTAGCGTGACAGCTCGGGCATGAAAGCCTTCTCTGTTAACCTGGACTCCTGGAGCGCGGCATCAAAACAGATATATACAGGCCCTTGCGGTGCAGTGGTCGCAATTTGGTTTGCACGCAGCATGGCTTCCTGTGCTGCGCCGATCGACGCTGGTTGCGCATCCCACTTGATGAAGTGGCGCACCAGCGCAGCCTGATCCTGCGCGGTATGGATCCAGTCAATCCAGGGCCGGCGCTTGGCTGCGTCGACCGGGCCCGTCGCTCCAAGTACGATGACCGGTACCCTATCCACCCACGCATCGAATATGGCCATCGAACCGTGCATTAATCCAACATTGCTATGCAGAATTGCTGCCAGCGGCCTGCCCGCCACCTTGGCGTAGCCATGAGCGATTGCCACAGCATGCTCTTCATGTAGCACGACAATCATTTGCGGCCTTTCGTTGCCCAGATGATTGACGATACTATCGTGCAATCCGCGAAAACTTGCGCCTGGATTCAACAACACGTAGGGAATATCCATGGCCCGCAGAGTATCTGCAATCGCGTCACTACACCAGACGATCTCATCGGCCGGGGAGGACAAGGGAATATCGCGACGCACCGAGGCGACGGAGGAAGCTGTCATTGATTTCTCCAGAACAAGAATAATTGAAATAAGCGGCCGGCACCCACCAGCTGTAAACAGATGTTGAAGCGGTGTTGCGGCGTGTACTAAGGCTTGATTTTTGCGTCCTTGACGACCGCAGCCCAGCGCTTCTGATCATCCGCGATCAGTTTGTTAAAATCGGCTGCAGTACTGCTCTCTGACATAATTCCCTGTTCAGCCAATGTCTTGCGGACATCGGGCAAATCCAGGGCCTTGCGCAATTGGGCATTAAGTTTGTTTATCACCGATGAAGGCGTTTTGGCCGGCGCCACCATGCCTATCCAGATGTCGCTTTCAAAGCCAGGAACCGTCTCTCCGATCGTGGGCACGTCCGGCAATAATGCAACCCGCTTTAACCCGGTGGTTCCCAGGGCTCGCAGCTTGCCGCTACCGATGTGCGGCAGCGCCGAGTTAAGTGGACAGAACATCATGTCGACCCTGCCGGCAACCACATCAACCAGTGCAGGGACCGACCCCTTATATGGAATGTGCGTCAGGGTCACACCTGTCATCGACTGGAACACCTCTGCTGCCATATGTTGAGGGCTGCCCGAGCCCGCAGAGGCGTAGGTCAACTCTGCAGGCCGGGACTTGGCCAGTGCAATGAGTTCACTAACAGATGCCGCGGATACGCGTGGCGAGTCGACGAGCACCATTGGAACACGGCCCAACATGCTGATACCTTGTATATCTTTCAGCACATTAAAGGGGAGATCCGGGTACAGCACCGGATTGACCGCAACGGTCTGATTCGGCGCAATTGCAATTGTGTAGCCATCGGGCTTGGATTTGGCCAGATCGTTCGTGGCAATGTTGCCCGCTGCCCCCGGTCGGTTCTCTACCACCACGGGCTGACCAAATGCTTCGGACATTTTCTGACCCAGGAGCCTGGCCAGGACATCATTGGATCCGCCTGGTGGCAACGGGACGATTATTTGGATTGGCCTGGCTGGAAATTCTTGCGCATACGCCAGTTTAGGAAGCGCGACAACGGCGGTAGTAGAACAAAGTAGTTTGAGCACTGTACGGCGGTCGTATTTCATTTTTGTCTCCGTTATTTTTTATGGCCAGCCCATTCTACGGAGAACTTTTTACCTCTTCAATCACGAATATTCAATCGACGTGTGTAGAAAAAGCGACATCATGAGTCAGCTCCGGACGCTTCGTGCCCGGTTGGTACGGCGCCTTGTTTTCACTGTATTGGAAACCTAAGCACTGCTGAACTTCGCTCTTGGCCGAAGCAGCATACTCGAAAGCCTTTGTTCCTGCACGTGGGCTACCCAGCCGGCAATTCGTGAAAGTACAAATAGCGCGGCTGGCGTTTGCGGCGGCAACGACATCGACCGCGTGAGTGCGACAATGGCAAGTTCGTGACGTGGATGACTTTGATGTTCTGCATTCATAAATTCGGAAAACCGACATACTCTGTCGATTTCTTTATAGCCTTTCCTGAGTCGCCGAAGCAGGTCCATTAAATAGCGTCCGCGCGGATCTCCACGCGGGTAGAGCGGATGATTGAACCCCGGTACCACTACCCCTCTGTTTTGTAAAAGATTGGCGCTTTCGATCATTTTTTTTACGGTTCTGTTTCTCGCCAGAAAAATATCCACCTGTTCATATAGTCTGCCGATTCTGCCTCCTGAACTAGTGCAAATTGCAGATGCAATACAACTATGCAGCGTGCAGCCACTGGACGCTGCTACCCGGGTAGCAAACGTGCCCGGCGATAACTCGTGATCAGCCAGAATGACCAGAATAGATTGAAATATTTCGTGATTTTCGGCGGTATCCTCCAGACCTAAGGCCTGAATTAAGCCTGCCGCAATTGACTGGCCTTCGCGCAAGGGGATGTATCTGCGCTTTGGAGTCATATACCCAAAACATCCCGTAAGTATTTGGATTATTTCCCGCCCGGCGGGTATGGTGTTTTCGCCAGGAAGGCCTTCTGAAGTCGAGCCGCCTAACAAACCTAAATGTAAAGTGATAGACGCCATCACTTCCAGAAATTCATTACTGATTTCGGTTTCTATTAATTCTGTTAACGCGATAATGTTTTGATGATTGCTTGTGGCGGGCCAAGCAGAATTACTTTCGGTACTGATCCCGGTCCACAAAAGATCTGCCACTGTTTCAAAAGAAGCACCTGACTGTGCGAGTTCAATCACGTTCTTCCCTCTATATTTGGGGCCATCCGCGGTAATTTCAGTGATTGACGTTGGGATAATGGGTTCGCCCCAGTTCATGGCCGAGGCAGCTGATGGACCATGGCCATTGCGGGCTGTCGAACGGGCACGCAAGCGCTCCAGATCTTCTTTTAAGTATAGCTTTGTTTTCAGGCCAGGCTGAGGGATGCTTCTGATAAGCCCGCGGCTTACATAGGTGTAAAGTGTTTCCGCCCGGACTTTCAGCAGCGATATTGCTTCTTCTGCCGTTGCGTAGTCTAAATGCATATCGTCATCCGACATATCTCGCCCTGGGACGGATAAGAAAAGCGGCCATGCGCTGCTCCTGTACATGCGCAACCAGGCCAGCGATCCGCCCAAGAAAGAACAATGTACTGCCACAGCGCGGCGGAAGCCCCAATGCCAATTGCAGGGCAACCAGACCGGCAGGAAACGACGGCATAAGCTGGTAGTCCCTCGCAACTTCTTCCAGCGTTTCGAGCAAAGCATGCGCGTTCGCCGGAATGGCCGGCAACGAACGTGCATACTCGATCAAGACCTGAGCCCTCACATCGCCTGCGGGATACATCGGATGGTTGAATCCACCCAACTGCCGCCCTTGCTTATAAGCGCGCAGCACATTCTCCTTAAGATCAGCCTTTGTTTTACAAATCAATACTAATTCTTCGATACCATTGCCCCTGTTCCCTGTCAGGGGGCCGTCAAAAGTAACCAGCCCGGTCATCACGCAGGCATTCAGGTTAGCGCCGGTTGACGCTGCAACCCGCGCCGTGAACGTGGGTACGGCGAGTTCATGATCGGCAGCCAGCGTCAATGCTGCATTCAACCCACGCCGTATTCTGTCTTCAGCATTCAAGTCCATCGCCCTCATCAAAATATCAGCAACCGACTCATCGGGATTGGCTTGAACTAACGGTTTGTCACACAACATGCCGAATGCGCCGGCAATCACGTGTATGATCTGACGCGCGGCAGCGAGCATGGAACCTAGCGCAAACTCCGGGTTACCCTCCTGTGTTTCAGATAGGAACTGCACCAGTATTGCCAATCTTCCCTGTATCAAATCGACTGATTTTTTTTGAAAATAAGGGCGGGCAAGTCTAATAAATTCCGATCCGGGACGATTGCTGGGCCAGAATGCCGTCTTTTCATTCCAGACGCCGCTCCAAAGCAGATCGGACGTAGCCTCGAATGCGCAGTCCATTCGTGCAAGTTCGGTGGCCAGCATGCCGCGATAACGAGGCCCGAACGGCGTCAGCTCAGTAATCGCAGAGTTGATGACCGGCTCCCCCCAACGCAGCGCCGCTGCGGCGTTGGGGCCATGACCGGCCCTGGCCTGGCTTCGCGCCTGCAGCTTTTCGACATCTTCCCGTACATAAAGCTTCACTCGCGTGCCTTGCTGCGCGATCGTGCGCATCCAGCCACGACTGACATAGGCGTATAGAGTCTGCGGCTTGATATCAAGTATGCCTATCACCTCTTTGGCTGTCAGATAGCTTTGTTTTCCGATGTCTGTTGGAGATTCTTTTTTTTCCATAGTCTCTGTTTGCAGCGTGGGAAAAACTTCGATGGTTCAAAAGTGGCATATTGAACATTGAAAGTTGAATCAAGATTGATCAACTT
>Ga0164243_10016319_pt1 | contig 10194 bp, 8 predicted proteins | sample OricompcompostOP_FD_108781 | JGI IMG/M metagenome (GOLD analysis project Ga0164243, IMG submission 108781) | Organic Plus compost microbial communities from Emeryville, California, USA - Original compost - Organic plus compost (OP) | ecosystem: Engineered > Solid waste > Mixed feedstock >... | reverse complement strand
GTTCCTGTCCTTCGAGGGCGAGAACGCGGCCGTGATGGTCAACAACCTCGACTGGACGGCGAACCTGTCCGCGATCGAGTTCCTGCGGGACATCGGCAAGCACTTCCGCGTCAACAAGATGCTGACGAAGGACTCCGTCGCCCGGCGTCTGGAGTCCTCCGAGGGCATCAGCTACACGGAGTTCAGCTACCAGCTGCTCCAGGCGATGGACTTCCTCCAGCTGTACCGCCGCTACGGCTGCACGCTGCAGCAGGGCGGCAGCGACCAGTGGGGCAATCTCACGGCCGGGCTCGACCTGATCCACCGCCTTGAGCCGGACGCCACGGTCCACGCCTTCGCGACGCCGCTGATGACCAAGGCGGACGGCACCAAGTTCGGCAAGACCGAGGGCGGCGCCGTCTGGCTGGACCCGGAGATGACCACGCCGTACGCGTTCTACCAGTTCTGGCTGAACGTGGACGACCGGGACATCTCGGGCTACATGCGGATCCTGTCCTTCAAGTCCCGTGAGGAGCTGGAGGAGCTGGAGCGGCAGACGGCGGAGCGTCCGCAGGCGCGTGCCGCGCAGCGCGCGCTGGCGGAGGAGCTGACGACGCTGGTGCACGGCGCCGACCAGACCGCCGCCGTGATCGCCGCGTCGAAGGCGCTGTTCGGCCAGGGTGAGCTGGGCGAGCTGGACGAGCGCACGCTGGCCGCCGCGCTCTCCGAGGTGCCGCACGTGAAGGTGGCCGAGCTGGGCCCGGTGGTGGATCTCTTCGCCGAGGTCGGCCTGGTGCCCAGCAAGTCCGCCGCGCGGCGCACGGTGAAGGAGGGCGGCGCCTACGTGAACAACGTCAAGGTGGCCGCCGAGGACGCCGTCCCCGCGAAGGAGGACCTGCTGCACGGGCGCTGGCTGGTGCTGCGCCGCGGCAAGAAGAACCTGGCGGCCGTGGAGGTCGCGGCCGGCTGATCCCGCGGTGTGCGTGAGGGGCGGGTCCCGTGCGGACCCGCCCCTCACGCGTGTCCGGCGGGCCTGTCAGACCCGCTGACGCTCGTGCTTCCTGCGCTGCATGGAGTTGTAGATCATCTCCGCGAACAGCACGACGACGATGGCCGCGCCGAGCTGGAAGATGTGCCGCCCCCAGTCGATGCCCCGGGTCTCCTCGATGCCGAAGCCGCGCGCGATGGCGTTGCCGACGACGGCGCCGATCATGCCGCAGATGGTGGCGAGCCACAGCGGGATGTGCTGCTTGCCGGGGATCACCGCCTTGGCGAGCAGGCCGAGCACGAATCCCACGATGATCGCCCACAACCAGCCCATGGCTGCCTCCTCGTACGACTTGACGCGAGCATTACGGCAAGTGTCGGCCCAGTCGCGGTACGCCGCATGTCGGACATGCCGTACGCGGGACGGCGCAGCCGGCCTGCGCGGGGCGGGGCGACCCGCTCTCGTGAGCGGCAGGTGCGCGGCGTACCGTTGGCCTTGTCCGGAAGGGTCCGATGCGGGCGGATGGTGGAATGTGATGCGGAAGCAGCGTGGCGGCGGCGCTCAGGTGTTCCGGATCACGGGCGCCCGGGCGGGCCTCCAGGAGGACGTGCGAGGGCGGCAGCGCCGGTACGTGATCTCGATGACCGTTCGCACGATCTCGGTCATCCTGGCGGCCACCCTGTGGAACGTGGAGCGGCACGTCGCGATCGTGGCGCTGGTGCTCGGGGCGGTCCTGCCCTACATCGCCGTGGTGATCGCCAACGCGGGGCGGGAGAACACGCCGTCCCTGCCGTCGACCTTCGTGACGGCCCCGATGAAGCCGATGATCGCACCGCCCCGGACGAACGACGGTCCGACGGAACCCGATGCGGAAGAAGTGCCGTCGCAGACGGCGCCGGGCGCACGATCCGAGGATCCGGGACGCTCCTGAGCAGCGAGGTGTGAGCACGGAACGCCGGGAGGGGAAGTGACTTCCCGGTCAAGCTCAAAGAAACCTCAGATCAATCATGTTCTTTCGGTGCCGGGGGCGGGGTGACCCATGACATACTTCGTACGCGCTCCGCATCCCCCGTCGGAGCGACAGACCGACGCCGGGCAGCTCCCCCCGTGGCTGCTCGGCGTCGCCTTTTCCCGGGGCGGTTCCTCCCCCGGCGCACGGGTTAGGGTCGGACGGTGATCAACCCTGACCCCGAGACGCCCATCTGCTCCGCGAAGGGCTGCCGCGCGCCCGCCGAGTGGGTGCTGGCCTGGAACAACCCGAAGATCCACACGCCGGAGCGGCGCAAGACGTGGCTGGCCTGTGAGGAGCACCGGGAACACCTGGCGCAGTTCCTCGGGGTGCGCGGCTTCCTGAAGGACGTGGTCCGCTTCGAGGAGTGGGAGGCCCCGGAGGGGGCCTGAAGCCCACGGGCGGACACCTTCTCCGACGCGGCTGGAGCGGCCGGGCCCGCTCAGCCGCCGATGGCGGACATCGGGCGGTCCGGCTGGACGAAGGTCGGGTCGTCGAGGCCGGCGCCCGCCTTCTTGCCCCACATGGCGAGCTTCCAGATGCGGGCGATCTCCTCGTCGTCCGCGCCGGAGCGCAGGGCCGCCCGCAGGTCGGTCTCCTCGGTGGCGAACAGACAGGTGCGGACCTGTCCGTCGGCGGTGAGGCGGGTGCGGTCGCAGGCGGAGCAGAACGGCCGGGTGACGGAGGCGATGACGCCCACCCGGTGCGGGCCGCCGTCGACCAGCCAGCGCTCGGCGGGGGCGGAGCCGCGCTTCTCCTGCCCCTCGGGGGTCAGCTCGAAGCGGGTGCGCAGGGAGGCGAGGATGTCCCCCGCGGTGATCATGCCGTCGCGCTTCCAGCCGTGCTGGGCGTCCAGCGGCATCTGCTCGATGAACCGCAGTTCGTAGTCGTGCTCCACGGCCCAGGCGAGCAGGTCGGGGGCCTCGTCGTCGTTGAGCCCCGGCATGAGGACCGAGTTGACCTTCACGGGCGTCAGACCGGCCTCACGGGCCGCGTGCAGGCCGTCCAGGACGTCCTGGTGGCGGTCGCGGCGGGTGAGGGTCTTGAAGACGTCGGCGCGCAGCGTGTCGAGCGAGACGTTGACCCGGTCCAGGCCGGCCGCCTTCAGCGCGGCCGCCGTGCGGCGCAGCCCGATGCCGTTGGTGGTGAGGGACATCTGCGGGCGGGGCTCGAGGGCGGCGACGCGCTCCACGATGCCGACCAGGCCGGGGCGGAGCAGGGGCTCGCCGCCGGTGAAGCGCACCTCCTCGATGCCCAGGGAGGTGACCGCGACGTCGACGAGCCGGACGATCTCGTCGTCGGTGAGCAGATCGGGCTTGGCGAGCCACTGCAGCCCCTCCTCGGGCATGCAGTACGTGCAGCGCAGGTTGCACCGGTCGGTCAGCGAGACCCGCAGGTCGGTCGCCACCCTGCCGTAGGTGTCGATGAGCACGTGGGCCCCTCCCTGTACGCCGATCACTGATGTCCGGTACCTGCGAGCGTACGTGACGCCGCCGACAACACCCAGCGACGGGAAGTGACGAGATGCCGACGGCCGCGTCGTAGGGACCTACGAGGGTCCCCGCGACGCGGCCGTCGAAGGCAGGTGACTCAGTGGGCGCCGGTGCCGGTCAGCGACCGGACCTCCAGCTCCGCGTACTTCTTGGCGTCGGGCTCCTCCTTGGACAGGACGGTGCCCAGCCAGCCCATCAGGAAGCCGAACGGGATGGAGATGATGCCCGGGTTCTTCAGCGGGAACCAGGCGAAGTCGACGTCCGGGAACATCGCCTTCGGGTCGCCGGAGACGACCGGCGAGAACAGCACCAGGCCGACGGCGACGATCAGACCGCCGTAGATCGACCACAGCGCGCCCTGGGTGGTGAACCGCTTCCAGAACAGGCTGTAGAGGATGGTCGGCAGGTTGGCGGAGGCGGCGACCGCGAAGGCCAGGGCGACCAGGCCGGCGACGTTCAGGTCGCGGGCGAGGGCGCCGAGCGCGATGGAGACGATCCCGATGAGGACGGTCGCCCAGCGGGCCGCCTTCATCTCCTCCTTCTCGGTGGCCTTCCCCTTGCGGATGACGTTGGCGTAGATGTCGTGCGCGAAGGACGACGACGAGGCCAGGGTGAGTCCCGCGACCACGGCGAGGATGGTGGCGAACGCGACCGCCGAGATGGTGGCGAGCAGGATCGCGCCCCAGGCCGAGTCGACGCCGCCGATGTGCAGGGCGAGCAGCGGCGCCGCCGTGTTGCCCGACGGGTTGGACGCGATGATCTCGTCCTGCGAGATGAGTGCCGCCGCGCCGAAGCCCAGCGCGATGGTCATCAGGTAGAAGCCGCCGATGATGCCGATGGCCCAGTTCACGGACTTACGGGCGGCCTTGGCGTTCGGCACCGTGTAGAAGCGGATCAGGATGTGCGGCAGGCCGGCGGTGCCGAGCACCAGGGCGATGCCCAGGGAGAGGAAGTCCAGCTTGGTGAGGTTGTCGGCGCCGTACTGGAGGCCGGGCTCCAGGAAGGCGTCGCCCTTGCCGCTGTTCTCGGCGGCCTTGCCCAGCAGGTCGGAGATGTTGAAGTTGAACTTCAGCAGCACCAGGAAGGTGATGAGGATCGTGCCGCCGATGAGCAGCACGGCCTTGACCATCTGCACCCAGGTGGTGCCCTTCATGCCGCCGATGGAGACGTACACGATCATCAGGACGCCGACCAGGGCGACGATGAGGACCTTCCCGGCGTCGGAGGTGATGCCGAGCAGCAGGGAGACGAGCACGCCCGCGCCCGCCATCTGGGCCAGCAGGTAGAAGATCGACACGACGATCGTGGAGGTGCCGGCCGCGGTGCGGACCGGGCGCTGGCGCATGCGGTAGGCGAGGACGTCGCCCATCGTGTAGCGGCCGGAGTTGCGCAGCGGCTCGGCGACGAGCAGCAGAGCGACGAGCCAGGCGACCAGGAAGCCGATGGAGTAGAGGAAGCCGTCGTAGCCGAAGAGGGCGATCGCGCCGGCGATGCCGAGGAAGGACGCGGCGGACATGTAGTCGCCGGAGACGGCGAGTCCGTTCTGGAAGGCGCTGAACTGCCGTCCGCCCGCGTAGAAGTCGGCGGCGTCCTTGGTCTGCCGGCCGGCCCACACGGTGATGCCGAGGGTGGCGAGGACGAACAGCGCGAACAGCGTGATGATCAGCGGCCGGTGCTCGCTGGCCTCGTTCGCGGCGAGGGTGACGTGGGTGATCGCGGGGCTCATGCGCCGCCCTCCATACGGGTCTTGATGGCCTCGGCCTTGGGGTCGAGCTTGGCGGCGGCGTGCTTGGAGTACCACCAGGCGATGAGGAAGGTGCTGACGAACTGCAGCACGCCGAAGACGAAGGCCACGTTGATGTGGCCGGCGACCTTGGTGCCCATGAAGCCGCCCGCGTAGTTGGACAGCAGCACGTACAGCAGGTACCAGACGATGAAGCCGATGGTCAGCGGAAAGGCGAACGAACGGTGCGAGCGGCGTAGTTCACCGAACTCAGCGCTCTCCTGAACCTCGGTGAACTCCTCCGGTGTGGGGAGTGCGGCTTTCTCTGTCGAGGGGGGCGGTGCTTCGGCGGCCACGGAGTCTCCTCGCGTTGCGGGTCGGTTGTTGCGTCGACGAAGGCGAGTGTCCTCGCGCTTCCTGCCCAAGGGCACGGCGCCACGCGAGGACCGGTTCAACTCGGTTCGGTTCTTTTCCGTGGACGTTTTCCGAAGACGTTGCACCCAAATCATTGCTGGCCAGCGGACGGGCGGGATAGCTTCGCCCTGCACCACCCGTCATGTACCTGCCCGGGCAGCCACCCCTGTCTCGGGCCGGTTTCGTTTCCGGATGATGTGGAGACCCCATGGCTCATCTGCGTTCCAGACGCCGCCTCGCCCTCGCCGTTCCCGTCGTGCTGTCGCTGACCGCCTCGCTCGGCTTCCTGCCCGCGGCGGCGTCGGCCGCCCCGGCCACGGCCACGGCGGAGCAGGCGGCCGACGCGCCCGTCCTGTCGTACGTCGTCAACACCAAGGCGGACCACCGCACGGTCGCCAAGGTGAAGAAGGCGGTCGCCGCGGCGGACGGCGAGGTCGTCATCGCGTACGAGAAGATCGGCGTCATCGTCGTCCGGTCCGCGAACGCCGACTTCGCGAAGACCCTCCGTGCGGTCCCCGGCGTGCAGTCGGCCGGCGCCACCCGCACCGCACCGCTGGCCCCGGCCGGGACGACGGACGCCGGCTCCGCCGAGTACCTGACGGCCGCCGACGCCGCGAAGCTGGAGGCCGCCTCGGCGAAGACGCCGGACAGCGAGCCGCTCGAGGCCGACCAGTGGGACCTGCGCGCCATCGGCGCCGACAAGGCCGCGAAGATCAACCCGGGCAGCAGGAACGTCACGGTCGCCGTCATCGACACCGGCGTCGACGACACCCACCCGGACCTCGCCCCGAACTTCTCGGCGTCGCAGTCCGCCAACTGCTTCGGCGGCGCCCCGGACACCACCCCGGGCGCCTGGCGGCCGTACACCACGGACGACTACCACGGCACGCACGTGGCCGGTGAGATCGCCGCCGCGCGCAACGGCGTCGGCGTCGCCGGTGTCGCGCCCGGCGTGAAGGTCTCGGCGATCAACGTCACCGACCCCGCCAACGGGCTGTTCTACGCGGAGGCCGTCGTCTGCGCGTTCGTGTTCGCCGCCGATCACGGCGTCGAGATCACGAACAACAGCTACTACGTCGACCCGTGGATGTACAACTGCATGGACGACCCCGACCAGCGGGCCATCGTCGACGCGGTCAACCGCGCCCAGCTGTACGCCCAGCGCAAGGGCACCCTGCACTTCGCCTCGGCCGGCAACTCCAACCACGACCTGGCCTCGGACGCGATCGACGACGCGTCCAGCCCCAACGACACCACCCCGGTGCCGCGCACCATCGACCCGGGCGAGTGCTTCGACGTGCCCACGCAGCTCCCGGGCGTCGTCACGATCAGCGCGACCGGCTCCGAGAACCTCAAGTCGTACTACTCCTCGTACGGCAAGGGCGTCATCGACGTGGCCGCGCCGGGCGGCGACAGCCGCTACCAGCTGCCGGACACCCCGTCGAAGAACGGCCGCATCCTCTCGACCATGCCGGACGGCCAGTACGCCTGGCTGCAGGGCACCTCGATGGCCTCCCCGCACGCGGCCGGCGTCGCGGCGCTGCTGAAGTCCAAGCACCCGTGGCTGCCCCCGGCGGCCCTGCAGGCGCTGCTCAAGGCGCAGGCGAACAACCCGGGCTGCCCCGCGTCGTACGACCAGAACGGTGACGGCACGCAGGACGCGGCATGCGAGGGCGGCCGCCAGGTCAACGGCTTCTATGGTCACGGCATCGTGGACGCCCTGCGCGCCGTCAAGTGAGCCGGGCACCCGCACGCCCGCCGTACCGACCGCACGTCAACGTGAACGAACTGGAGACTTCATGACAGCGTCTCACCCGCGCCATCGCCGGGCGCTGGCCGTCCCGGCCGGCATGGCCCTGGCGACCGCGCTCGCGTTCCTGCCGAACACGGCCGCCACGGCCGCCCCCGCCCACCAGGGGGCCGCCGCCTCGGACGCGGCCTCGCTGAGCTACGTGGTCAACGTGCAGGGCGGGCACGGCGCGCCGGCGCACGTGAAGAAGGCGATCGCCAAGGCCGGCGGGACGATCGTGACGTCGTACGACAAGATCGGCGTGATCGTCGTCCACGCGTCGGACGCCGACTTCGCGAAGACGATCCGCAAGACGCCGGGCGTGCAGTCCGCCGGCGCCACCCGCAACGCGCCGCTGCCGTCGGCGGCCACCACGGACCTGGGCTCCCCGAAGGTGCTCAGCGCCGCCGAGGTCGCCGAGGCGACGCAGGAGGCCGCCGAGGGCCAGGACCCGCTGCAGAACCTCCAGTGGGACCTGCCCGCCATCAAGGCGGACAAGGCGCACGAGAAGTCGCTGGGCTCCTCCGAGGTGACCGTCGCCGTCATCGACACGGGCGTCGACGACACCCACCCCGACATCGCGCCCAACTTCGACCGGGCCGCGTCGGTGAACTGCGTGGCGGGCAAGCCCGACACCAGCGAGGGCGCCTGGCGTCCGGGCGCGGCCGAGAGCCCGCACGGCACGCACGTCGCCGGTGAGATCGCCGCCGCGAAGAACGGCATCGGCATGACCGGTGTCGCCCCCGGGGTGAAGGTCTCCGGCATCAAGGTGTCCAACCCGGACGGCTACTTCTACACCGAGGCCGTGGTGTGTGGCTTCATGTGGGCGGCCGAGCACGGGGTCGACGTCACCAACAACAGCTATTACACCGACCCCTGGTACTTCAACTGCACCGACGACCCGGACCAGAAGGCGCTCGTCGAGGCTGTCTCCCGGGCCACGCGGTACGCGGAGCGCAGGGGCGCGGTCAACGTCGCGGCGGCGGGCAACGAGAACTACGACCTCTCCTCCGACGAGATCACCGACCCGTCCTCGCCGAACGACGGCACCCCGTCGGACCGGGTGATCGACCCGTCGGAGTGCCTGGACATCCCCACGCAGCTCCCGGGCGTGGTGACGGTCGCGTCGACCGGCGCGAAGGGCCTGAAGTCGTCGTTCTCCAACTACGGCCTCGGGATCATCGACATCGCCGCGCCCGGCGGTGACTCGACGGCCCTGCAGACCCCCGCGCCGCCCGCCACCAGCGGTCTGATCCTGGGCACGCTGCCCGGCGGCCGCTGGGGCTACATGGCCGGTACGTCGATGGCGTCCCCGCACGTCGCGGGCGTCGCCGCGCTGATCAAGTCGCGGCACCCGTACGCGCCGCCGGCGCTGGTGAAGGCCCTGCTGTACGCGCAGGCCGACGCCACCGCCTGCACCAAGCCGTACGACATCGACAACGACGGCAAGGCCGACGCGGTGTGCGAGGGCCCGAAGAACCGCAACGGCTTCTACGGCTGGGGCATGGCGGACGCGCTGGACGCGGTGACGCGGTAGTCATCGCTCCGTAGGGCGTTTCAGGGAGGGGCCGGGCGGATGCGCCCGGCCCCTCTCGTCCGCCCGGCCGTTGGGGTGCTGCACAGTAGGGCCATGACTCGTCTCGCGTCCTTCTGGTCCGGTCTCGGCGGCGATCCCGCCCTGGTGTCGCGGGTGACCGCCGTCGAACGGCCCGGGGTGCTGCCCTCGCGGCTGCCCGTGCGGGAGTTCTCGGGGGCGTGCGTCGGCGTGTGCGCGCTGGCGGCCGCCGAGCTCGCGGCCCGGCGCACCGGCGGCGGCGAGGTTCCGGCGGTGCGGGTGGACGACGGGGCGGTGGCCACGGCGTTCGTGAGCGAGCGTCATCTGCGGGTCGACGGGCGGGCCGCCGAGAGTTTCGCCCCGCTGTCGCGGTTCTGGCGCACGGCGGACGGGTGGGTGCGCACCCACGCCAACTATCCGCACCACCGGGCGCGGCTGCTCTCCGCGCTGGGCGCGCCGAAGGACCCGGACGCGGTGGCCGAGGTGCTCGCCGGAAGGCCGGCGCGGGAGGTGGAGGAGACGGTCACCGCGGCGGGCGGTCTGGCCGTCGCCCTGCGGACGCCCGAGGAGTGGGCGGCGCACGGGCAGTCGGCGGCGGTGGCACGGCTGCCGCTGGTGGAGCGGGTACGGCTGGACGCGGCGCCCGCGCGGGAGTTGCCGGCGGTGGGCGGGGATCCGCTGCTTCCGGCGGCGGGGCTGCGGGTGCTGGACCTCACCCGGGTCATCGCCGGGCCGATCGCCACCCGCACGCTCGCCCTGCTGGGCGCGGACGTGCTGCGCCTTGACCCGCCCGGGGTGCCCGAACTGCCCGACCAGCACACCGACACGGGCTTCGGGAAGCGGTCGGCGCTGCTGGATCTGGCCTCCGGGCGGGAGGTGTTCGAGGAGCTGCTGGCGTCGGCGGACGTGGTCGTCACCGGGTACCGGCCGGGCGCCCTGGACCGCTTCGGGCTGAGCGCGGAGGCGCTTGCCGAGCGGCGGCCGGGGGTGGTCGTGGCACAGCTGTCCGCGTGGGGCGCGACCGGGCCGTGGGCGGGACGGCGAGGCTTCGACAGCCTGGTCCAGGTGGCGACGGGCATCGCGCACATCGAGCGCGGGAAGGACCGCCCGGGCTCGCTGCCCGCGCAGGCGCTGGACCACGGCACGGGGTACCTGCTCGCGGCAGGGGTGCTGCGGGCCGTGGCGGACCAGGCGGACGAGGGCGGCAGCAGGCTGGTGCGGGTGGCGCTGGCGCGGACGGCGCG
>Ga0164243_10016318_pt1 | contig 10194 bp, 7 predicted proteins | sample OricompcompostOP_FD_108781 | JGI IMG/M metagenome (GOLD analysis project Ga0164243, IMG submission 108781) | Organic Plus compost microbial communities from Emeryville, California, USA - Original compost - Organic plus compost (OP) | ecosystem: Engineered > Solid waste > Mixed feedstock >... | reverse complement strand
TTTTTGTTTTATTTTTTTTTTTTTTTTTTTTCTCCCCCGTTCCCCCGGAAAAAGGGGCGCGCGGGGGGGGGGGGGGGGCCCGGTTTTTTTTTTTTTTTTTTCTTTTTTTGCTGAACCTGCATTGTTTAGCCCAAAAAGAGAAGAAGGGTGAAAGGGAAAAGAATCCAAAATCAAAGTAGCCAAGCAATTTCCTCTGTCTGTACGCATGCATTCTATTCAGGTTATGGATTTGGGCTAGGGAATGCACATATGTGGTGGAAGAAAGGCTAGACCAGCTCATCTCGTTGGATGAGGCCCAGCTTGCCATCATGATAGACAAACCTTATATTATGCGTATAATTCACTAATATCAACCTTCTAACACCTCTCTTCTGGCATTTTATCTTTTGGAGGGACATAAACGCAACACTTTCTCCACCTAATAGTAGAATATATCTTTAGATAGAGAGATGGAGAGAGGGTGCTCTGTGGTTTCAGAAAATGTCGACAACCGCCAGACTATGTCAGATGAGAAGATACGTCTCCGAAAGCCTGACATACCCAGATTGTGATTTTGTATAGCCTACCCGCTATCGGCACCCGATCCCGTGCCCCCGGAGCCGCAACCCGCAGATCACACTCCCATCCCCCCTTCAAGTGCGGCTAATGTTGAGCTCCTTGAGCGGTGGTAATGTTGCGTCGGGAGCGGCGTTGTCGATGCCACTATACTTATTGATAAAGCCTAGGACTTCGCGATGCCATACCAACGAGTTCTCGTGCTTAAGAACCCACTGAAGCCGTCTCTTGTCAGAATATTAAACTGCCTTGCGCGCTCAGCCCTGGAGGAAGCCCCAGGCTAGGTCTTGTACTTACATGATTCTCATCGGGAAACATGACGAATCGACTGGGGATGCCTCTGGCTTGGAGGACGTTGAACATGGCCAAGCCTTCGGAAATGGGGAGCCGGTAGTCAAGCTCGTTATGGATAACCTAATTATCAAACCTAAGTCAGCCCGACCCCCGAAGACGTCAAAGGGCCAGAAATAGCAGCTCTGATAACGTACCAGCATCGGGGTTTCCCACTTGTCCGTAAACCTGGATGGATCCCATTTCTCATATGTCTCTCGACGTTCCCAAAGGGGGCCGCCGAATTCTCGGAGGGGGAAGAATAGCTCTTCGGTTGACCACTGGTTTAACGTGGAAAAAACGCCGTCATGACACACCAGTGCCTTGAACTTCCGACCCAGCGGGTGGCCTTGGATCCAGTCTATACATCGGATAAGTTTAGTTCTTCTCAGCTCCCAACTCGAGACTGGCTATGAAACGGTGAATGAACAAACATGACCTACTGATCATATATCCACCGTAAGAAGCGCCGAGGGCAACGCCATTTTCAATATCAACGTATGGCAGGTTATCTCTTATGTGTTCCCAGCATTTCTCGAGGTCAACATAGGGTCTTCCACCCCATTCATTCTGGATACGATCTGTGAATTCCTGCCCGTAGCCTGTGCTGCCAGTCGGATTTATCATGACTGCGACGTAGCCTGCCTCTGCGAAAATGGCGGGATTCCATCTCGTGCTCCAACTATCCAGCCACGCACCTTGCGGCCCGCCGTGTATCAGGAACGCCAATGGGTATTTCTTGGACGGATTGAAAGTTGAAGGTTTCATAACCCAGGCATGGACTTTGCGGTCGTCGCATCCAGTAAACCAAAAGTCTGAGCACTGTGATCGTGATAATCCCAGTGACTTCCCATGTTTAGTTGCGGAGGACAAGACTTTGATATCCTTTGTCCTCGGGTCGAGAATGGAATAGCAAGCACTGTCGACCAACGAAGCAGTGGTTATAAGGAGACGAGGGTCGGATTCTGCTAGGCGTCTAAAGCCCGTTACAGTATCGTTAGTGTAAACCGGTTCTGGCAGCTCCGTAGCCAGGGCTGGCGACGCAGGAAGTCTCCAGAGAAGAACTCTGCCATGTTTCTCTGCTGATATATAGAGTTCCGTGTCGTCGGCGCTCCATTCGATGCCCGAAGGACTATAATCCCAGCCGCCCTCCCCGTCTTCCGTCTCATAAAACTCCTGCACGCTACCCAAATCATTTATATCCGGTATCACCATCAATCTCGTCTTGTCGGCCTCATACTGTATGTTTCTCATACGTACGAACGCCGCTTTCTTTCCGTCTCGGGAAAATGTTGGCTCCATGCTGTACCCAGATAATCCGCGAGTCTTGACGGCTCGTGGCTGGGGTGGGTTGGACTCCGTCCATGATTTGATAGGAACGTAGTACAAGTCACTCTTAGTATAACAAGCTGGATCTCGAGTCGGGTCCCGCGAGACAAAAATAATACCGGAGCTGCTGATATCAAAGTGATCCGTACCTCCGAACGGAGGAATGGGGCACTCAAGGTCGGTTCCAGCAAGAGCATTGATGAGACCGGGCTTCTGAAGCACGAACTGGCCGTCCACCTTCTTCAGCAAGCCATACCATATAGAATTCCGCGCTTTGCCGTTCCACGAGTCCCAGTGCCTCACATAGAGGCTCGAGTAAACCTTTGCCGATGAGTGAGATTTGGTGTCCTTGGAAGGCTGGTGCATTGAACCATCAGGAGTTGTCTCCGCCGAGCACGCGATGATGACCTCATCCTCGGAGATCCGCTTAGCTTTAAGGTTGGCGAGGATGCCGTTTACGCGATGCACTACCACAGGTTTGCTGGGTAGTAGGAATTGGTTAGCGGGTGTCGACAAATCGCCCATCGTGCGTAGATAGAAATGTGCATTCCATGTGCGCCGTGCCAAGCGCAATCTTCAATGATGGGCTAACAGATCCTACCTGCCACTTGCAACGTCCAGGTGCACGAGGGAGGTGACGCCATCCCCGCTGCTGCTGTGATCTAAGAGAAGAATCTCGTCCTCACCCAACCATGTCGGGTCTTTGAATGAAGAGGTTTCAGCGATGACAGTAGTCTCCCCAGTTTCGACTCGAAGGAGACGGATCTGGTCAGTTTTGGTGTGGGTTTCGAACGAGTAAGTCGAGTTCTGTGGAAAGAAGATCAGTTTTTGCAGAGTTTCTCAAAAGTGAACCACATTCTCATCCTCCCCATAAAGGAGAAGCATTCATGGGCGTCCGTGAGAAAAGGGGACCGAGTAGGAAATCTACCTACCGTATATAGGATTGCGGTTCCGTTGGGATTCGGGGAGCCTTGACTACGACGCGGTGCAGACAGAAGTACCTCGGGGGTGAACCTAGTTGCCCGGATAGTCATCTTGAAAGAGGATTGCGCAATCCTGTAGTCTCTATTGCGGGAAACGAGGTGGTTTTTTCTTTTTTCTATGCTTTATACCGTTGAGGTCGGAGAATGTGGAAGAGAAGGGGCCGTCTGAATGTGGTGAAGGGGATGAAGTGATGCTGTTAATACATTGCTGACCCCGCATCCGATGTTATGCGCTTACAATTGTACACTTAAAGCTATTACTGGCCAGCCCCGCTCTTAGCACCAGAAGCGGAAAGGAGCTTGCCCCTCAGGGTGTAGAAGCTTGGGATATCGGACCTGCCCCAGCAGACAGACCTGGCGCAAAAAAAGGGCAAAGGAAACTTTCAAGAGTCACCAAGCAAAAACGTAGCTCGCCCAGAAGAAACATATATCACCGAGTGACCCCGTTGATGCTCAGATTATCAGCCTGGAAGAGACGGGTACCCCGCGTCATAAGGAATTGTGTCCAACTGCCTATGCCTCGAATACAATTATACACGGCGCGGCCCAGATTCATAGCGCCGGGTGTGCTGCCCCTTTCCCCTGGAAAGTTGGGTTGAGGGCCATTTTTTTGGGGGGGGGGGGACTGCCCCGCTTTTTTGCATTTATTCAAGCTTGCCAGCAGCCCATAACCTGCGCTTGGAGCCCATCTCGACCGCCGCAAGGCCCCAATCATGACCATGGTTATGGCCGCCTGGAGTTAACCCAGCCCTTGCTTGGGCTTGTTCGTCCGTGAGGACGGTAAGCACACCGAAGATGACGGGAATGCCTGTGTCGAGCTGTACTCTCATGAGACCCTGAGATACCGAATCCGCAATATACTCGAAGTGCATGGTCTCTCCCTTGATGAGAACCCCGATCGCGATGATGGCATCAAATGGGCCATCTGCCGCCGAAGTTCCGGTCGGCAGAGACGTAAGGTCCGAGGTAGACGAGCCGAGGAGGTCACCAGCGGAGATGGATGGGCCACTGCTCGAGCTCTGGATCTGTGAAGCTGCGAACATTCTGCGAAGATTCAAGCCTTAAAACTGGTGCTCTACTTTATGAATAGGTTGACGTGGTGTTGATGGGGTGTGCGCCCGGCCGTGTGTGTGGGCCTGTGCCTACTCACCTTTGCACAGCTGTGGGCAGCTCCCAGGAGCCTGGGACAGTTTCCACTACTATATTGGACTCCTTGACACCGCACTCTAGAAGTTTGTCCTGTGCGCCTCTTACCAGAGGGTCGATGATCGACAAGTTCCACCGAGCATGGACGATTGCGACTCGAAGATTTGTTCCATCGTAGGCCTTGGGGGCAGGGCCTTTAACAGTCGACATCTCGACTAGGTTATGCCAGCTTCGTTTCGCGAATAAGTAATGAGGCGAGGTCGAAATTGGGGGTCTGGTTGACGACGAGCGGTCGTTACGTGGGGAAGGGAAGGGGGGTCGCTCGGTAGGTACTAAGTGGTAAGATGACGATGAGGTCAAGTACAAACCGGCACCGGCAGCAGAAGATTGATCAATTGATGTAACGCAAATGAATTGGAAATTCTCTGTCACTCGAGTGACGCAAGCTCTGCCTATAAGAGAGTCTTTGGGCGATAATAAGACCAGTGTCTTGTTGCGGTGGTGAGTGCGGGGTTCCGGTGTTTAAAAAAAATGCCCCGCCACAATTGCAATTGTCATGATCCAGACTTGGATGATCAATCAAATCTACTTCGGCACGATGAGTAGTGTACAGAGTACGAAGGAAGTAGTATGAGCTAATGGGCTAGTGTAAGCCAAAATCGACATGTGGATCAGTGATGTTGCGGCTCATTGTTGCCTGCGAGTTCCACTATAAGCTCGAAAGTGAAGCATGGATAGCTTCACGCGGACCAATGAAAATGATGTTCCTGCTGTTGATTCTTGCTTTGTCCTCGCGCATTTCCGCTAGGGCCGACTTTTCGCCCTAGTTTTAAGTGTGAACCTTGGTTCCTAATATTAATGCCTGCGTATTACCTTTGTACGGGCAGTTGTATGAGGCTCCCGCCCGCCAAAACACACAAGGTGGTCGTCGCATCCCACCCCACCACATCGACACCTTCACAGCAAAGCCAGAGGGAACGGCATCCGGATCCTCGAAGCAAGGGAATACACTCGCCCACAGCCATCACCGGACTGGCCGAGGCACTGGACCCATGGCTTCAGATAACAAAAAAACTCCCGGCGCCTTACCTGGCCCGCCCGGCCCGCCTCCAACCTTACAAGAGTACCGCAAGGAACAAGCCCGACTTCGAGAGATGATTGAGAAGCAAAAGCAGTTGTCTAAGAGACTTGTTCGTGTTCCCATTCTCGCGCTCTTCTCTTTCAACACCCAAGCCCCCAAAGTGACTTGCCATTCTCTGTTCCTAATTCGGAACCCATTCATCACAGGCGCAGCTCGAAGATACCATCATTCAGAAGGAATCCGCATACCTTGAATCATCGCCGGCGGGCAATATTATCACAGGCTATGACAACTACGTCAAAGGCACGAGTGGAGCCGCCGCTCAACGGAGGAAGATGGGCACAGTTGAACAACATTGTGTTTTCTCACGTTCCTCCATCTCGTATCGACCCAATACTGGCGTATGTTTCAAACTGCCATCTGCACTTGCCGAGAGTGTCTCTTTTACTGTACATGTTGCGATTGGTACTAATTCTCTCTCTCCGGCCTCTGTAGGATGCCACGACTGGACCGAGCACTCCGGCCTCTCACGCCCCAACCCCACTTTCAACATCGTTCAAAGATGGCGGTTCCAACCATGCCACACCCACATCAGCGACGATAGCCCGGGGCGGAAATAAGAAGAAAAAGAATAACGAAGACGATAGTGAGCACGAGGCAGTCAGCAGCAAGAAGCGGACGAACTTCGGGGCGGGCCGCAAGTAGCCGGACGGCCTCCATGGCGGTTCACCTGTCTGTCTGTCTTTGGGGAGTCTTGGTGTTTGAGGCGTTTGGACTTAGAATTTTACTTTGGGGATGGTCCTATCGGGCCGGACCGCTTGGTTACTGCAGAAGGGGGATAATGGCACTATCCTCATCGCGCCCGGGACACTCCCGCCAGGCTCGCAGCTCTTGATTAACAAAAAATGTATTGGTAAATTTAGTAGTTGCGTGGGTACTGGAAAACGGGGGGAAAGAGCACAGAGTTTTGATAAAATACATCCGACGCGCCATGCCCTTATCTCATTGCTAAAGTAACGCGAAATGAAAACGTTTCGAAAAAAGAAAATGACAAAATGGGGCAATGCTGTCTATGCCCCTCGGCTGACGTTAGATACTTTCGCCAACCATGGCTCTCGGTCTTTTCCGCGGCGGGCAAGATAGCACGTTTCCTCCCCATTCCACTGTTCATAAGTGAAACGATGGACCGATTCAACCAACAAGCACAGAGCACTTGTGGATGCTTCCCTCAATTGGCCCATCATGATTGCTGGCTGCGGGTGTTTCGCTTGGTTACCTCAGCCTTACCGGTATCGGCACCTGTCGCCGCGCCCTGTGCCGACTTCTCCTTGGAAGGCTTGCCTCCATCTGCCTTCTTGGGAGCCGGGGCCGCGGGGCCTTGCTTGGCGACGTTGATAATAACAGCGATAAGGCCGAGAACAACGGCCAAAAGGCCTCCAGCTGCCTCGGGAACGAACTGGATAGCCTGAATAGGATCCTTCTTGGCAAGGGTGACGAAGAGACTAATCTTCTCCTTAACATAGGTGACCGGGTCGTCGGTGAACTTGAGGTCAAGGGGAGATTCGGGCTTGGGATCTTCCTTTGGCTTCTGGGCCTCCTCCACAAGTTTCTCGGCGTCACGCTTCGGCTTCCAGGCCTCGTCAGCAAGCTTCTGGGCGTCCTCTACAGAGTGGCCGATGTAAATATTGTCAAACAAGATGTCCTTCTGCATCGTCCAAATCTCGAAGCCGATCTGAATAGAAAGAAATTGTGTGTTAGTACGTAACCGCCCATGGGCAGATGAATATTGTCAAGGAAAAAAAAAAAAAAAAAAAAACTTACAGCACCCATGGGCTCAAAATTGGCAGGAGTCTTGTCTTCGAAGTAGTCCGGGTTCTTGATCTTTCGTGGGGCCCAGGGTCCCTTGTACGCGGGGTTATCGATCATGGGGGCAGACCATTTACCCTTGAACTCTGGGTTCTTCATCATGGGCTTAGTCCACGGGCCACAACCGGAGACCTCGGAGCACTTGGGGTTGGGGACAGTTGGGGGAATCCAGTCACCATCCTCCTCATCGTCCCAGTCCTCTGGCTTCTCAGCCTCGGGATCGGGAATGGAGGTGGGCTCGTTCTCGAGCCAGTCCTCGGGTTGGGTGGCCTCCTCGTCCACAATTTCGTAGGGGGCGTCCTCATCCCAGTCCTCCGGCTTCTCAGCATCAGGGTCGGGAATGCGAGCCTCATCAACCCAGTCTTCGGGCTTCGTATCGGAAGGATCGTCAATCTCCTCGGGGGGGTTGACGGAGGGTTGGAAGTCAGTAAGGAGACTGCCCGACTTGACCTCTTCGCCGTTCTGCTTGACAACATAGGTGTTGTTCGGGTGGACAATGAGCGTGTAGAGTTCCGTGGTCTTGACGATCTTGGCAGTGGGAGGGGTGACCAGGTGCTTCTCCTCGTACTCGCCAGTCTTGGGATTCTTATGGTTGAAAATGAAGTGGACCTTGTTAGTGTGGCCACACTTGTCCGGGCCAAACATGATGACGTATGGCGTGGTGTTGGAGAACTCCTCCTGATGTAGAGCATTGTTCTCACGGAGGAGTTTTAGATAAGCGCCTCCACACTCCAGACCGTCTGCAATGAAACTTGGGTTAGGCAATCTGTTTTTGGACAACGGGTGGCATGCCGTGCTACAGAATAGACTTGGACTTACTCTGGAGCTTGACTTCGTATTGAACGACGAGCGTCTTGCCCTTGTTATCAATGGTCTTGGGGAACTTCGCCGAAATTGCATGATGGGCGGCGGCGTTCTTGACAACGAGTCCCTTGTCGCCTTCCATACCCTTGAAGACGGTGGGCTCCTCGACTGCCCACTCGCCGACGTAGGCCCACTGCTCTTCCTCGTTTCCCTTCGTCTCCTTCTTGGCGTGGGATGGCTTCCATCGAGCGTCCCAACCGTCGGTAAACTGTTCCAAGAAATCGGCCTTGATCGACGCAGGCTGGGAGAGGTCGAGTCGTTAGCACTTCGATTCAAAGATGACAATCCCAAGAAGAAAAAATTGAAGGGGAGAACACAAGAATGACAGTTAAAGTTAGGGTGCAAGATCAGATACCGTGGAAACTTACTGTAAAGGAAGGAAGGTTGACCGAGACAGAGGAAGCCTCCTCTGGGGAAGTGCCATCGTCAGCATTGGCAGTGCCAGCAAGAAGTGCTGCAGTCACTGCCGTCGCAACAGAGTTGAGCTTCATTGTGATTTGACGTTTGATGTAACTGAGGGAACTCGGACTGCAGGGAAAACTAGGAGAAATCTACTCCAAGGAAAAGAGAAGGAAACTAGGCCAGTTGGAAGATTCCAGGACAAATGTGTCAAATGCCAACAATTGAAGAGGAATAGGGCGAGACAAGGAGAAGGGAAGGTGCTTTAGCACTCTGCTGAAAAAAGTTGGAAGTTCCTACCAGGAGGAATTGTTGTAGGGGAGGAAAGGGATTTGTAGTGGTGGTGATGGGCCAGGGGATTTTCTACTTGAAGCGTGGAGCTTTGAGGTGAGTGAATGTCAATGGTGAACGTGTCCTTTTTTTTTTCTAGGCCCGGAATGTTGCCAGCTGGGTAAAGTTGGAGAGCTCAAGTAATAATTATGAGAGTTCTCCGCCTTGCTTTGCTCCAATTGTTCTTTGTAGGGGTTGAGCTTGGGGGACTGCGGGGTGGCTGGTTCCAAGTAATAAGCTGCTAATACTTTGTTTGTAACATGAAGTCAAAGCTGTCAACATCAACCATGTTCTTCGACCCCTGATGTTGGAGATGGCGAGTGGATTGAGGGACGGTTTGATTGGCTAAGGCCACGTGTATCAATTGGATCAGTAACACTGAGAAGTACCGATGGGGATAGCTCCATCCGAAATACTTCGTACTTGCAGATAAACGAGGAATAGCCGGCAAAATCCATCAACAAAGCTAGCTCCAGCATTCCAAGTCTAGAATCTACTTCGTAGATTGATTGATTGATGCCTCCATTGTCCCGTAGATGGAATCTGTTCGAAACTTGGGGACGTAATGCTTACTTCGTAGTTCCGTTTGGAGGCTGGGATGATTAAGTATTGAGCAGGCCCGGCCCACATCAATACTTCGTCCTGAGTGCTGCCACTTATCCTACGACCTGACCTGCGACTACAGCCTGCAACCTGCGACGCTCCGTCTTCTGTTTATTATTATGGAATGCCGAGACTTGCTATGAACCCGTAACATTTTGGCACTGTCTCGCAAGTTTGGTGCTTCGATAGAATTCATGCTATAAGTTTCCAAGCGTCTCTGACTGCCGCGCTCTTGGTCTACGTGTAGTTCTTGTTCTTGACACACACACACACACACACACACACATACTAAAGGTCAGCGTGTGGATTTTGTATTGTGCCTTCTCCCAGGCTGTTGGGACTTGGTCAGAATTGACAGGCTTTCTCCTATCCTCTCCGCCATCAACATCTGAAATACTGCGTGTGACCAACTTCACTTTTTCTATTTTCTTCCTTCTCCCGCCGGCGCCATAGGGGACTCTCTTCCTAGGAACGGATGCTGGGGGCCGGTGCGCGGCGGAGGTCGCTGGAGTGTGAACAAGCGATTATGCTGGACAAGTGTGAAGTAACAGGAAGTCGAACTTGCCAGAAGACATTTCTAAAGTCAGACGAACATCCAACATGGCTATCGGTGACGCTTGACAGAGCATCGCATCTCCGGTGATAACTTTCAAGTCCGGCGAAGGAAAAGTTTGGGGGCATGGGGGAAAGGGTGGGAACCCCCAAGGG
>Ga0164243_10016317_pt1 | contig 10196 bp, 9 predicted proteins | sample OricompcompostOP_FD_108781 | JGI IMG/M metagenome (GOLD analysis project Ga0164243, IMG submission 108781) | Organic Plus compost microbial communities from Emeryville, California, USA - Original compost - Organic plus compost (OP) | ecosystem: Engineered > Solid waste > Mixed feedstock >... | reverse complement strand
TTCCCGCGCGTGGTGAGCGGCCCCATCGTCCGCGCGTCGGACCTGATGGCGCGCTTCCGCGACGTGCCCACGCTCACGCCGGACGACGGCGGGCGGGCGATGTTCCGCATCGCCGTGGGCCTGGTGAAGAAGCTGGTCATCGCGGACGTGCTGGGCAGTGGCATCGTGGACCCGGTGTTCGCGGCGCCGGAGAAGTACGCCTCCGCCGAGTGTGTCGTCGCGGCCATCGCCTACACCTTCGAGCTCTACTACGACTTCTCGGGGTACTCGGACATCGCGCTGGGCGTGGCGGCGCTGTTCGGCTTCAAGTTCCCGGAGAACTTCAACCGGCCGTACCTGGCGAAGAACCTGGGCGAGTTCTGGAACCGGTGGCACATGAGCCTGTCCACGTGGCTGCGGGACTACCTGTATCGGCCGCTGGGCGGCAACCGCGTGTCGAAGCCGCGCGTGCTGTTCAACCTGATGACGGTGATGGTGCTGGGCGGCCTGTGGCACGGGGCGGACTGGCGCTTCGCGGTGTGGGGCGCCGTGCACGGCGTGGCGCTGGGCGTGCTGCGCTGCTGGGAGTGGACGGTGGGCAAGCCGGAGAAGCCGGGCATCCCCCGCGTGGCGGTGGGCATGCTCGCGACGTTCACCATCGTCGTGCTCACGCGCGTCGTCTTCCGGGCGCCGGACATGACGCACGCGGGAGGGTTCTACGCGCGGATGCTGGCGGGCGTGCCGGGCATCGCCAACGTCAGCCCGCTGGTGTGGGGCATGCTCGCGGCGGCGGTGTTCTTCCACGCCACGCCCATGAAGCTCTACACCACGGCCTCGGAGCTGTTCGTCCGGCTGCCGGTGCCCGTGCGCGCGGTGGCCATCGTGCTGCTCGGGCTGGGCATCCGCCACCTGTCCGCGGTGGAGACGCGGCCGTACGTGTACCTCCAGTTCTGAGCTGGCGCCGCGAGGCGCGGTGGACGAAGGTGCCGGGCATGTCGCACGCCTCCATGTCTTCCCGTGTTCCCGTGGACGCGGCCCTGGCCCGGCGCATCGAGCGGGCCCAGGCCGAGCAGAACCGCGGCGCCACGCCCGCCCAGGGCCTCCTCGAAATCGCCGGAGGGCTGGCGCTCTTCAACGGCCCGGGCTCACCACTCACCCAGGCCATCGCGCTGGCGCTCGACGGCCCCATCGACGCGGCGACGCTCGACCGCGTGGAGGCGCACCTCGGACAGGGCGGCGGCCCGGTCCCCATCGAGCTGACGCCCTTCTCGCACCCCTCGCTCGGCCAGGAGCTGGCGCGCCGGGGCTACCGCGTGTCCGAGTTCCAGCAGGTCTTCGCGCGCGCCCTGCCCGGCGCGCCGCTCCCGCCCCACACCGCGGAGGTCCGCCCCATCCAGCCAGGCGAGGCGGAGCTGTTCGCGCGCACGGTAGGCCAAGGATTCATGGGGCGAGAGGAGCTGACCGATGACGAGGCCACGCTCATGCTGTCCGCCGCGACGATGTCCGGGACGACGTGCTTCCTGGCGCGGGTCGGCGGTGAGCCGGCGGGAGGCGGCACGGCGGCCGTGCATGACGGCGTCGCGACGCTGTCCGGCACGGGCGTGCGCGAGCGCTTCCGGGGGCAGGGGCTACAGCAGGCCCTCATCGCCACGCGACTGGAGTGGGCGCTGCGCCAGGGCTGCACGCTGGCGTCGAGCAGCACGCACCCGGGCACGCCGTCACAGCGCAACATGGAGCGACTGGGCTTCTTCGTCGCCTACCCCAAGCTGGTGATGGTGCGCGACGCGCCGGGCGTCTAGCGAGCCCCACCCAGCCCAATGTGACCCACCGGGGGTTGGCGGAGCCCTCCCCTGACGCGACGGGCGGGCCTCCGCCTCGACATCCACTGGCGCGCCATCGTGGCGGAGACCTGCCTGCACCAGCTCGGCCCACTGGTGGCTTGCTCGAGCGCATCGCAATCGACCGCTCCACCCACGAATTCAAGACACGTCGTGAATCCTGTTCGGGAATCGCGAACACCCAGCGAGCCTCCGACGCGCGTGCCCACGCGTCTCGTTCTCGGCGCTGGCAAGTCCACGAGGCCTCCGGTACGACTACGCCATGGCGAAACCAGCGGTATTCGGGCTCGCGGAGCGCGGCGATGTGAGTGCACTCACGGCCGCGCTCGATGCGGGCGGAGACGTCGAAGAGCGTGGCGATCGCGGCGAGAGCCCGCTCACCGCGGCTGCGGCTTCGGGGCACGGCGCGTGCGTCACCCTCCTGCTCGCACGAGGAGCGAACGTGGAGCACGCGAACTCGGGCGGCGCGACCGCGCTCCTCGCCGCTTCGCACGCGGGGCATGCGGACATCGTGCGCGCGCTCATCGATGCGGGTGCGAACGTCGCGCGCGCGAACCGCGCGGGCGTGACTCCCCTCTTCGCGGCCGTGGAGAACGCGGAGGTCGTGCGAGCGCTGCTCGCGGGGAAAGCCGACCCGAACCAGCCGACGCGTTCCGGAAGGCTCCCGCTCTCCGCCGCGCGCACACCGGACGTCGCGAAGGCGCTCCTCGAAGGGGGTGCGTCGCTCGACGCGCGCGATCCCGAGGGGAAGACGGCGCTCCACCACGCGGCCGGGAGCGCTCGCGCCGACGTCGTCCTCTTCCTGCTCGACGCGGGCGCTTCCGCCGACGTCCTCGACAATTCGGGCGCGACGCCGCTCGCCGACGGGATCCGCGAGCTCCTCAAGGCGAGCGCCGTCGAGGCGACGCTCGCGCTCGTGCGCGCGACGAGGGAGATCGACGCGAAGGGCTACCGCGGGCAGACCGCGTTCTCGGTGGCCGCCGAACTCGGCCATGTCGAGGTCGCGAAGGCGCTCCTCTCCGCCGGCGCCGACCTCGAGTCGCGCGACGCCGCCGCGATGACCCCTCTCCACTGGGCGGCGTACGAGAACGCGGAGGTGACGACGCGCTTCCTCCTCGACGCGGGCGCCGACGTCTCCGCGCGCGACGCGGAAGGGAAGACCCCGCGCGAGCTCGTCGAGGACGCGATCGCGCACGAGGCGAGCAGCACACGCGGGAGCTTCTTCAGCGAGGGCAACGCGCCCGATCGCACGGCGGTGCTGGCGCTCTTCGCGCGCTGAGCGCACGCAGCTATTCGCCCGCGACGACGAGCGACCGCGCGCGGCACCGCGTCCGGTCCGTTCGGCTTCCGCGACACGGTCGGGCTCGCTTCGTCGTCGGGCGCCTGGCGGACGGGACTCGGTCCTCCGCGCCATGGCGGGGCGCGACGCGCCGAGCGTCTAGCGAGCCCCGCCCAGCATCGCCTCCACCCCGGGCACCTGCGACACCTGGGTGAGGAAGTCGCGGAGGATGCGCGCGGTCGCGCCCCAGATGACGTGCGAGTCGTACGTGTAGAAGTACAGGTCCCGCTGGGCCCCGAGCACTTCCTTCTTCTCGATGCGGAGGATGGCCGGGTCGAGCAGGTTCAGCAGCGGCACCTCGAGGATGAAGGCCACCTCCTCGGGGCTGGGGGCGTACTTGCCGTCGCCGGGGATGACGCCGACGAAGGGGCGGATGCGGTACTGGGAGATGGTGGGCACCTCGTCCAGCATGCCCAGCACGCGCACGCTTCTCCGGTCGATGCCCAGCTCCTCCTCCGTCTCGCGCAGCGCCGTGTGCAGCGGCGTCAGGTCCTCCGCGTCCCGGCCACCGCCCGGATAGCTGTACTGGTTGGCGTGGGTGCGGATGGTCGCGGGCCGGCGGGTGAAGAGCATGTGGGGCACGCCGTCGCGCTCGAACAGCGGCACCAGCACGGACGCCTCGCGCAGCACGAAGCCCGGGAGGTCCACGTCGCGCGCTGGACGTGACGCCAGCCGGGCCTCCAATGCCTGGAACAGCGACTCCACGCTCACGACCACGCCCTCCCTAGTCGTTCAACTGCTTCTCGACCGGCGCCTTGCCGGGCGACTTCGACGTGTCCACGTTCTCCACGCCCGAGAGCGGCTGGAGCACGCCCGCCTGGAGCAACCCGAGCAGCAGCAGGCCCAGCGCCACGCGGTACACCACGAACACCAGCGTGGTGCGCGAGCGCAGGTAGTTCAGCAGCCACGCGATGGCCGCCATGCCGGACGCGAACGCCACCAGCGTCCCCACCCACAGCGACACCGCGGAGGGGCGCTCGGTGGCTTCCAGCAGGTGCTTGAGCTCGAAGATGCCGGCGAGCGTGGTGGCGGGGATGGACAGCAGGAACGAGTAGCGCGCCGCGTCCTCGCGCTTGAGGCCCAGCGACAGGCCGCCCGTCAGCGTGGTGCCCGAGCGCGACGAACCCGGGATGAGCGCCAGCGCCTGCCACAGTCCGATGAGGATACCGTCCTTCCAGCGCATGTCCGCGAGCGTGCGCTGGTGCGACGCGCGCTTCTCCACCACGAGCAGGATGAGCGCCAGGACGATGAGGCTGCCGGAGATGACGTAGAGCGAGCGGAACTGCGTCTCGATGACCTTCTTGAAGGCCAGGCCACACACGCCGATGGGCAGCGTGCCCACCAGGACGAACCACGCCAGGCGCGACTCCACCGTGCCGAACGGGTCCTTCTTCACGAGCTGCCGGAAGAACGCCGCCGTCAGCGAGACGATGTCCTTGCGGAAGTAGATGAGCACGGCCGCGACGGTGCCCAATTGGATGACCGCCGAGTACGCCGCGCCCGGGTCCCTCCAGCCGAACAGCTCGGGCGCGATGCGCAGGTGGGCGGTGGAGCTGATGGGGAGGAACTCGGTGAGGCCCTGGACCAGGCCCAGGACGATGGCTTCGAGGAGGCTCATAGGCGCGGTCCCGGGATGTATGCCCGGAGACCTCCGCCAGCAAGAGCGTTCCCGGATGTGTGTGCTGGCGAGCACGCGCCTCCCGCTCCAGGTAGGCTCCTGTCCGCGACATGCCCCCTGCCCCACCCTGCCCCTGCTGCTCCGGCCTGCGCTACCGCGACTGCTGCGCCCCCTTCCACCGTGGCGAGGCGGAGCCACCCGACGCCGAGCGCCTGATGCGCAGCCGCTACGCCGCGTTCGCCCAGCGCGAGGCGGCCTACCTGTGGAAGACCCTCCACCCGGACCACCCCGACCGCGCCCGGCCCCAGGAGGAGGTCGTCCGCGAACTGCGCGACTTCGCCCGCGCCCACCAGTACCCCAAGCTGGTGGTGATGGACCGCAGGCCCCCGGACGCGAACGGCGTCGCCCAGGTCCTCTTCTTCGCCAAGGTGTTCGAGAAGGGAAAGGAGCGCTCCTTCGTGGAACGCTCCTACTTCCGCCATGACGGCACCGGCTGGCGCTACCACTCCGGGGACACGCGCCTGCCCCGCGACCTGCCCGTCCCGCCCGAAGCCCTGACGCTCGACACCTTCCCGGAGTGAGGCTCCTCCGCCCCGGAGCGTGATGCCCCCCATCGAGGACGCCGTGGTCCGCCGCCCTCGACTGGAACGCGATGCCCCCGTCTAGGATGCCGGGGTCCTCCTCGCGAAACCCGCTCGCCCAGGTGCCGAGACGCCCGAGGACGACGCGCCGCGCGCGGGGCTCGCGGACGTGCGACTCGAGGCGGGACACCCGCGCGCGAGGCGGTGAAGCGGCGCGCCAGGGCGCGGGGTGCCACACTCAAGGGCGCTGGGAACCACGCGCCAGGGCGCGGGGTGCCACGCACGAGGGCGCGAGGAGCCACAGTCAACGGCGCTGAGTGCCACGCGTGAGGGCGCGGGTGCCACGCGAGAGGGTACTCAGTGCCACCCGTGAGTGCGCCAGGCGCCACGCGAGAGGGTACTCGGTGCCACGCGCGAGAGCTCGGCGCGGGCAAGCGGCGCCGATGCGGGTCCCGCGTCACGCGTTGGCGGTCACCACCACCGCGCGCTCCAGCCGGTTCGCCGCGAGGTCATCGCGGTGGACCACCGCGTAGACCCAGTTCGTGCCCCAGTCGAAGCCCGCCACCCGGTCGAGGTCGATGCGCCACAGCATCACGTACGCCTCGGGCGAATCGCCGAGCCCGGGAACGGGACCGAAGTCCTCCAGGCCACCACTGGGGTGCCCCATGAGCCGGTGGCACGACGACTCGGCGCCCCACTCGTCCTCGAGGTAGCCCTCCGGCGTCCACTCCATCCAGGCCTCGTGGAGCTCCTCGTCGTCGGAGGGGAGCGGCGCCGCCCAGGCCGAGCCGCCCGGGAGCGACAGCCCCGACGTGAACCGCAGCCGCGTCTCCCAACGCCCCACGGACCGTGGCGGCGCGAGCGGACGCGCCTTCGCCTCGGAGGGGTCCGGGTACCACCGCACGCGGAACGCGGGCGCGCCGAAGTGCGACATGGACAGGTCGAGCGCGAAGAGCCCCCGGGAAGGAAGCCCCGGCGGAGGCTCGGCAATCTCATCGAACCGCACCTGCCCGAGGAAGCGATGCCCGCCCCACGACAGCGCCGCCTCCTCGACATACGGAACACCACCGAACTTGCTGTCGAGCACGGAGAGCACCGGCCGCGCGGCACGCAGCCCGCGCAGGCGATGCAGGAGCGAGGGATGCAGCGGCGACGACGCCACGCGCTCCGAACGCGCGTACGTACAGGGGCGCGCGGCATCGGCGAGGAATCGCTCGACGTCGGACAGCAACGAGACGGACCGGGAGCGGAGCATCGTCCTCAGCTCCGGAGGCGGGACAGGCGCGGGCCACATGACGTTCGAGGGTCTCCAACCGGACGGCGCTCGGGAGAAGGAGCACGCTAGCACCGCCCTCCCACGACGAGGCGCCGGGGTCCTCGATGCCCCCCGGCGCCCATACCCGAAGCAAGCCCCGCGGCTCAGTCCGAGCCAGGAAGCTCGGGGCAGATGCCCCCTTCATCCGTCGGGTCGGGCGGCGGCTTGTCGCCAATCTCCGTCGGGTTCTTGGTGTCCCCCGGCCCCGTCGGAACGATGGGCCCCGACGTCTGCGCCGCCCCCACCGCGGGTCCCAGGAACACGGCCAACAACATCCACGTCTTCATGCGAGTCGTCATGTCGGACTTCCCGTCCAGGGCGAGCCGGCCCTCCTCGCCTCGACGCCGGAACTCACGCGCCCGCCCCCTCCACCTGACGCGCCCCCCAGGTCCTTGCCGGGCGCAACCATCCCTTGCACCGGGCCCGGGACGCGCCCGCCTCCCCGCCCACCCTCGGAATCACTGGCGCCCCACCGCCCCCACCATTACTGAGTGAATTCCGGAACGCGGCGCGTTCCATATTGGTCCGGCGACCGGACAGTCTGGCGAGGAGCGGGTCGATGGCGTCGAAGGTCGCGAGCGAGGTACCGGCCAGGCCGGGGCGTCCTCGCGACGCCACGCGGGACGCGGAGATTCTCGCCGCGGCGCTCGAGGTGCTCGGCGAGGTGGGCTACGAGCAGCTCACCATGGAGGCCGTGGCGGAGCGGGCGCGCGCGGGCAAGGCGACGCTCTATCGCCGGTGGGACTCCAAGGAGGCGCTGACCGTCGACGCGCTCGCCTCCCTGACCTCGCTCGAGCCGCCCTCGGGAGAGGGCATCGGCCTGCGCGAGGACCTGCTCGCCGCCCTGGGACACCCTGGGGGAGCGCGGACGCAGATGCTCCAGCGCGTGCTCGGCGGCATGGTGTCCACCGCGTGTGGCCACCCGGAGCTGGCGACGGCCTTCCGCAAGGAGTGGCTCCAGCGCCAGCGTCAGGCCCTGCGCCGCGCGCTCGAGCGCGCCGTGGAGCGCGGCGAGCTGTCCCCCCGTCGGCTGCGCGCGCTGCTCGCCGGCCGGTGTCCCCCCGTCCTCGACGTGGGCCCCGCGCTCCTCTTCCATCGCTGCCTCATGTCGGGGCAGTCCATCACCGACGGGAGCATCGAGGACGTCGTGGACCACGTCCTGCTCCCCCTCATCCGCTCCGGCCAGGAGACCCCATGAGCATCCCCCTCTCCGTCCTCGACCTCGCCCCCATCGGCACGGGCTCCACCGGCGCCCAGGCGCTGCGCGACAGCCTCCGGCTCGCCCAGCGCGTGGAGCAGCTGGGCTATCACCGCCTCTGGTACGCGGAGCACCACGGCATGCCCGGCATCGCCAGCTCCGCGCCCGACCTGGTCATCGCGCACGCCGCGCAGGTGACGTCGCGCATCCGCGTGGGCTCGGGAGGCGTGCTCCTGCCCAACCACTCGCCGCTCGCCGTGGCGGAGCGCTTCGGCATCCTGGAGTGCCTGCACCCCGGGCGCATCGACCTGGGCCTGGGCCGCGCCCCCGGCGGCGAGCCCGCGACCTCCTACGCCCTGCGCAGGGACCCGCGCGCCGCCGAGGACTTCCCCTCCGACGTCCAGGAGCTGATGGCGCTGTTCGCGGGCAAGCCCGCCGGCGAGGGCGCCTTCAGCAGCGTGAAGCTCGTGCCGTGCCCGGAGAACGCGCCTCAAATCTGGCTGCTCGGCTCCAGCCTCTTCAGCGCCCAGCTGGCGGCCGTGCTCGGGCTGCCCTTCGCGTTCGCGCACCACTTCAGTCCCCAGAACACCCTGCCCGCCGTGCGCATCTACCGCGAGCGCTTCGCCAAGGCGGGCCACGCCCACGCGCCGCGCGTGCTGCTCGCCGTGGGCACCGTGGCGGCGGACACCGAGGCGCGCGCGCGGGACATCGCCAGCTCGCTGGGCCTGACGTGGGTGCGCATCCGCACCGGCAAGACGGGCCAGCTGCCCTCCGTGGAAGAGGCGCGTCAGTACCCGTGGACGCCCGAGGAGCGCGCGTTCGCCAACGACTTCCTCTCCACCCAGGTCATCGGCGACGCGGCCACCGTGCAGGAAGGGCTCCTGCGCCTGGCCCGGGAGACCCAGGCAGACGAGCTGATGCTCAGCACCATGGTCCACGACATCGAGGACCGCGTGCGCTCCTACGAGCTGGTGGCGGAGCGCTTCGGCCTCGCCGACACGGCCCGCTGAGCCCCTGGCACGCGCGCTACTTCAGGAGGTAGCGCGCCTCGAAGCCAGCGAAGAGGTCCAGGTACTGCTCCAGGTAGCGGGTGAGCAGGAAGTGGTTCTTCACCGTCTCGCGGCCCCGCTGTCCCATCGTCGCCCGGAGCTCCGGGTCCCTGAGGAGCTGGACGATGCGCTCGGCGCACTGCTCGACGGAGTCGACGAGGAAGCCGTTGTACCCGTCCCGTATCTGGTGGCGGATGCCACCCACGTTGCCGCCGATGACGGGCGTGCCCTTCCACATCGCCTCCGCCACCGTGAGCCCGAAGCCCTCGCGCAGTGACTTCTGGAGCACCACGGCGGCGCGGCGCTGGAGCGCGTTGACGAGCGCGGTGTCCTCGCGGATGAGGAGGATGACGCGCTCCTCCTGGTGCTTCAGGAGCTCGTCGTAGACCTCCTTGCCCTCCGGGTCGTCGTTGGCGATGTTGCCCAGCAGCACCAGCGTGCAGGGCTCCTCGCGCCGCGCGAGCTTGAAGGCCCGCACCACGCCCTCCGGGTCCTTCCACCGGTCGAAGCGCGACACCTGCACCACCAGCGGCAGGTCCGTGGGGATGCAGTGGCGCGCCAGCCGCTCGTCGACCTCCTCCTCCGACAGCTCCCGGTTCTTGATGGAGAACGGGTCGATGGCCGGCATGAAGAAGCGCTGGGGCGTCCTGAGCGTCCGCGCGTACTCCGGGATGCTGAACACGGCCGCGTCGTAGTCGTCGACGAAGGGCCGCAGGTAGTCCCAGACCTCGGGCTCCGGCCGGGACAGGTCCACGTGGCAGCGCCATATCCAGGGTCCACGCTTGCGACTGTGGCGCACGAGCGGCAGCGGCTGCGGGTCATGAATGATGACCCGGTCGTGGTCCAGCAGGTTGCGGACCGCGTTCTGGTAGACGACCTCCTCGTAGATGTCGCGCTTGAGCTGCGTGAAGCGGATGCACCCGCCCTGGAGCGCGTTGTGCATCTTCTTCGTGATGCTGAAGAAGTCAGGAGGGCCCTGGATGGCGCGCCACTCGGTGAGCAGCCCCACGCTGTTCATCAACAACGTCAGCGGGGACAGCAGCTCCGCCACGCCACCGCCGTAGTACGTGGAGTTGACGTGGGCCACCCGCAGGTCCTGGAGCGGCCATGCCTTGGCGAGGATGCGGTCCACCGCCTCCGCGCCGATGAAGGGCGCGTAGTCCTCGACGCGCACGAGCTGGTGTTCGCTGGAGGGAGACATCGTCCGGGGAGCGTGTCCACCCGTGCGCCGTCCCCCAAGGGCCCCGCACTCCGACCGCCCCCTCCTGTTCACCAGCGG
>Ga0164243_10016316_pt1 | contig 10196 bp, 9 predicted proteins | sample OricompcompostOP_FD_108781 | JGI IMG/M metagenome (GOLD analysis project Ga0164243, IMG submission 108781) | Organic Plus compost microbial communities from Emeryville, California, USA - Original compost - Organic plus compost (OP) | ecosystem: Engineered > Solid waste > Mixed feedstock >... | reverse complement strand
TCAGCTTTGCTGGTTCGGATATCGCTCCTGCAGCCAGGCCAGGTTGAACGCGTAGTGATTGCGGCTCGAGATCAGATGGATGGTTCCGTCTTCCGCTTGCGTTGCCGTCAGGTAGCCTTTCGGCTCGGCGGAGGTGGGCGTCAGCGTGAACGATCCCGTCCAGGCGCCGCCGTGCTCTGCACGTTCACCGGCGTCGAGGGTGATCAGTCGCTTGACGGGCCAGGAATATCCGCCATCCCACGAGAGTGCACCGTAGAGCCCCGTTCCGACGACCTCGTTCCCGTCGGTGTCTGGGAATCGCATGCCGCGCGAGAACGAGCAGAGGAGGAGCGGTCCCTCGTGCAGCTTCAGGAGCACCGGACGCTGCCCGCCCTTCACGCTATCGAGCTCGGTGAACGTAACCTCGAACGATGCCCCGCCGTCACGCGAGACGCTGCGTGGCATCTGCTCGCTTGTCGGACGGAAGAGGCGGCCGAACGCCACGATCTCGCCGTGATCGTTCTCCGTCACCGCCGCGTGGATACCCGCGATCCGACCAGCGGGAATGATGAATGACAGGGCTGGAGCCATGGCCGATCGCGAGGACGACGGCGTCGTAGCATGAGGTCTGGATTTCCTTGGCTGCCGTCTCCACGGTGACGGTCACGCGGTCGCTCTCGGGCTGGACGTGTGTGACGGTGGCGCATCGTTCGGTGATGATGACGCGGGGTTCGTGCTCGCGTCGGATGTGGTCAACGCATCCGCGCAGGTAGTGGCTCAACAGCCTGCGAGACGCGAATCCCTCCGACGTGAGCCCGGCGGCTTCGTCCCGGAGATCGGACGGGATGATGTTGGCGTCAAGACGGGCTGCCGCGAGCCAGTCGAGGAGACTCGGTCCGATGCCGCCTTCGGATGGCAAGTCGCATGACCCGTCGGGAAAGAGGGTCACCTCAGCGCTCGGTGAGTTCATGATCAGGGACGCCGACTGATCGGCCCGCCAGATCCGGCCGGCGCCGACGGGGTATGGGTCAATGACGTCGATCTCTGCCCGGGCTGTTCTCATCTGTGTGGACATGTTGGCGCAGAGGCGCCCCAAGGTGATGATGCCTATCGGGCCTCCACCTATCACACCTATCCGAACTGTTGCGTGCACCAGCTTGCCTTCAAGTGACGAACCTTTCATTGTGGTACTTACTTCCCAAATGGAAAGTGACTACACTGGAAGAAGGTTAGCACACATGCGCCGTCAGATCCGGCATGAGGTGCTGGTCACGATTCGCTCTGCGTCGTGCCCGGGCCTCATGCCCCGCGAGGCGTTGCGACGCCGGCAACACCACGACCCCACGAGCGTCGGCGCTCGTGGGGTCGTGGGGAGAGGGTGCGCTTACGCGAAGTGCGGCAGCACCTCGTTGATGAAGCGATCCAGCTGTTCGCGTTGATTCCACGAGGTGATGCGCAGCGTGATGCCGTCGAAGCCGATGTCTTCGTACGACTTGATGCGGGCAATCACCTGTTCGGCGGTGCCCTGCGCAGTCCAGCCACGCACGTAGTCTTCCGTATAGTCAGCCGTGTAGTAGGCGTCGAGGAATTTCTTTGACTCTGCCGTGGCAAGCGTGAGATCGTTCGTCAGATTCACGTTGTGGTAGAGATGGGTAAACACGGAGGTTCCGGCCGCGGCAGCTTTCGCCTTGAGGTCGTCGACGCGCCACTTCAGATCCTCATGCGGCCATTTCGAGGTCTGCCAGCCGTTGGCGTATTTCACGATCCGGTTGTGCGCCTTTTCGATCTGATCCGGACGATCGGACGGGGGATGCACCGCGAGCCATATCGGTGTCTTCGCCCCATCGACTGGCTTCGGCGCGATGCTGACGTGATCGAAGGAGAAGTGCTTGCCGTGGAAGCTCACATCGTCCTCCGTCCACAGCTTGCGCAGGATCTGCACCCCCTCGGTCACGCGACCGACGCGCGTTGATGGGGTGACGCCGTAGTAATCGAGCTCGACGTTCACGCCTTCCTGCACGACGTTGCCGTTGCAAGCCACGAGGATCGTGCGCCCGCTCGCCAGCTGATCGAGACTCGCCCACTGGTCGGCGAGGAGAATCGGATCGCGCAGCGGGAAGCTTGCCATGCAGGCCGGACCCAGCTTGACACGCGAGGTGCGTGCTGCCACGGCCGCGAGCAGCGTGATGGATTCGAGACGCGGTTTGGCGAGCAGGCTGTCGCCCACCCAGACGCTGTCAAACCCCTCTGCCTGATCGGCGATCACGGCGAGGTCAACGAGCTCGGCCGGCGTTGTCGCACCGAGCAGGACGCCACGGTTGGGAAGCGTCAATCCGATCTTGATACCCATGGTCAATGTCTCCTATTCCTGATCGCTGAAGGTGATCGTGGCACCGTGGGCCAATGTCGTGGACAGTGATTCGGCGGATGTGCCGCCGGTCAACGAGAGCTCGGTGATGTGCGTGCGCCCGTCGGTCGCTTGGGTGAGAACAATTTCCTGTGCGCCGACATGGAACACCGGACCGTCCTCCCTGAATGCGGCGCGATAGGCGGCGATGGTCGTATCCCAGTCGTCTACCGCAATCGTCACGCGTGCGATGCCGGTCGCACCGTTTGGATGTGTGGCACGTTCGCCACCCGGCACGCGCAGCGCCCGATCCGTCACGTCGTCGATGAAGAAGGGGATGCCAGTCACATCCGTGAGGCGACGGATGCGCCAGGTGATGTCATCACCATCGGAGGTCTTGCGCCCGCCGATGAAGAGGTTGTTCACCTCAATCCCCTGCGTTCCGAGGTTGGTTGCGGTTACCTCGACATCATCGACGACGATGGCGAGATCGACGAAGCCCTCGCCGTAGGTCTGGAGCTGATCCCACCAGGTGTTGTCTTTCACTGGTGGCTCATGCTTGAACGCGATGATCTCGAGATACGCGCCATCCGCGAAGGTGACGAGCGCATTGTGAGAGCCGCGATGCTTATGATCACCTCCGAAGAACGTGGTGAATCCGAGCTCGCGGAAGTCATGAATCGCCTGATCAAGGTCGTTGACCGCGATCACGACGTGATCGATCTGAGTGGTCATGGGCCGTGTGCTCCTGAACTAGCCGCGTCGCCGCGGATCGAAGGTGTCGCGAAGTCCATCTCCCAGCAGGTTGTAGGCGATGATGGTGATCACCACGAGGAGGCCGGGAAAGGTCGTGATCCACCAGGCCTGTTCGAGGAAGAGGCGACCATCTGCCACCATGTTTCCCCAGGTGGGCGTTGGCGGAGTCACGCCGAGGCCGAAGTAGCTGAGTCCGGATTCCACCAGAATGACGGTTGCCACACGCAAGGTGCCGGCCACCACGATGATTGAAAGTACCCCTGGCAGCAGATGCCGGAGCAGGATGCGGATCGTGGAGGCGCCGGAAACGCGCGCCGCCTGGATGTACTCGCGTTGGCGAAGCGAGAGGGTTTCGGCACGCACCGTCCGCGCCGTCACTGGCCATGCCGTGAGTCCGAGAAAGGTGATGAGGAGCGGAATGCTCGATCCATAGATCGCGACGATGGTTACGAGCAGGATGAAGACCGGGAACGCGAGGAGCATGTCCGTGAACCGCATCAGGACCGAATCGACCCAGCCGCCGAGGAATCCCGCCAGCAGGCCGAACGTGGTGCCGATGACAATCGTGATCGCCATCGCCACCAGACTCACGCCGAGCGATATGCGCGTGGCATAGATCGCGCGTGACAGGATGTCGCGTCCGAGACTGTCGGTGCCGAACCAATGCGCGCTGCTTGGCGGTTGGAGGCGCTCGAGCAGGATCTGTCCGTTCGGATCAGCTGGCGCGAGCCACGGCGCGAACAGGGCGATCAGGTAGAACGCGATCAGGACGGATCCGCCCATGACTACGCGCCGATTTCGCAGCAGACGACGCCAGACGCTCGGCTGCGCACGGACTCGTCGTTCCAGCGCGCGCGTTCCCCTGGTGATCGTGTTCGTCGGGGATGCCTGTGCTGCGCTCATGATTCTCCCTGTCGGATGCGCGGATCGGCGATACCGTAGGCGACGTCAGCGACGAGGCTACCGAGCAGCACGAGGATCGCAACGAAGACGTTGATGCTCAGGATGACCGGATAGTCGCGGCTCACGACGGAGTCCAGCGCCAGGCGTCCGATCCCGGGCAGGGCGAAGATCGTCTCCACGGCGACGGTTCCACCCAGCAGGTTCGGGACCTGCACACCTAGCAAGGTGATCACCGGGAGCAGCGAGTTGCGCAAGGCGTGTCGCACGATGACGGATCGCTCCGCGAGTCCCTTCGCCCGGGCAGTCCGGAGGTAATCCTGGGAGAGCGCGTCCAGCATGGAAGATCGGGTATAGCGCGCGACGGTTGCGATGAGATTGGTGGCGAGGACGATGGTCGGCAGGACGAGATAGGGCGCGACGGTGCGTGGATCCCAGCCCGAGGTGTTCGGTGGTCGGATGCCGCTTACCGGGAGCCAGTCGAGGCGTACCGAGAACAGCAGCATCAGCATCAGTGCCAGCCAGAACGTCGGTACCGCGAAGCCGATGAGGGTCACGAGGGTCGCGATGTCATCGGCAAGACCGTTCGGTCGGAGTGCCTGAAGCACCCCGACCGCGATTCCTCCGATGAATCCGACGATCAGGACCGTGATCGCGAGCGCGGCGGTTGCCGGCATGCGCGCTGCGATCATCTCGACGACCGGCTCTCGCGTCTTGAACGAAAGCAGATCGCCGGTCATCAGCGAGGTCATCGTCTTGACATATTGCACATAGAGCGGCTGGTCGAGTCCCAGCTGGATGCGCATTGCCTCCATCTGCTCGGTGGTGAGGGTCTCCGGATCGGCCAGCATCTTTGTCGGATCGCCCGGAGCCAGCCGAATGATCGCGTAGGAGATGATGCTGATCCCGATCAGAAGCGGGATCAGCATGACAACTCGCCGAAGGAGAAACTGACTCATGAATTGATCTGCCATTCCGGAATGCGCGCGTAGAGCTCGGAGAGCGAGGAGACCTCCGGCACCGTCAGGCGGTTGCCCACGACGAGCAGATCCTGCTGCCGCCACAGGTACACCAGTGGCGCATCTGTCTCGACAAGATCCTGGAGCTCGAACCAGAGCCCCTGTTCCGTGTCGCGATCGAGGGCGGCGCGCGCTTCGAGGAAGAGGGCATCGACGTCCGGATTCGCGTAGCCGGTGGAATCGGTTGGGCGTGGATTCTGGAACGTGCGCTGCAGGTCGGCGCGCGGATCGATGATGTAGTTGTTCCACTGGCTGATCGAGGCGTCGTACTGACCGACCTCCAGCGGTCCGGTGGTCTGGCCGGCACCCTGCTCGACGAGGGTGACCTCAATGCCAATGGCCTGCAGGAACGGCTGGATCGCGAGCCCGTCGGTGCGGCTTGATGTCGGCGCGATCAGCTCGAATGCGAGCCGCTGCCCATCGGCATTGACGCGGATGCCATCATCGCCGAGCGTCCAGCCGGCCTCTTCGAGGAGTGCAGCCGCCTGATCCGGATCGTACGGATAGGTTGGGGCATCCGGATTGTAGACCCAGGAGATTGTCGGGATGAAGCTGCGACCCGGCTCTCCGTAACCGAGGTACAGCGTATCGATCACCGTCTGGCGGTCGATTGCGTGGCTGATCGCCTTGCGGATGCGTGGATCGGTGAACAGCTCCTTCGTCAGATCGAACTGGATGTACGCGATGCGCAGACCGGGCAGCTCCTGAACGGTGAAGGTTGAATCGCTGGAAAACTGGGCGAGCTGGTCTGGCTGCACCGTGCCGATATCGAGACCACCGGTCGAGAGTTCGGCGATCGAGGTCGCGGCATCCGGAATGAAGCGCGAGATGATCGTATCGATCCCCGGCTTGCCTTCCCAGTAGTTCGGATTCGCGACGAGGGTGATGCTTTCTCCGGGCAGCCATTCGGTGACCTGGAAGGCGCCGGTGTAGGTCGGAACGCGCGCGAAGTCGCTCTTCTGGATGTCGGCGATGGTGGTGCCGTCGATGAGGTGCTTCGGCAAGATGCGCTGACGGCTGACGGCCGATGCGAGGAAGAGGGTGTCTGGCTGAAGCAGCGTCACCTCGATCGTCGAGTCGTCGATGATGCGGGCCCCGGTCAGCTCGGTCGCCTCGCCCGCCTTGTGCTCGGTGGCCCCAACCACCTGCGACCAGTACGAATCGAGTGCCCCCGGCCAGTCCGGGCTGGTCACAACGTCGAGTGTGAACTTGACGTCCTCCACAGTGAAGGGTTCCCCATCCTGCCACGTCACACCATCACGGAGGTGGAAGGTGTAGACGGTGCTGTCCTCCGAGACGTCCCACGATTCCGCGAGGTCTGGCTCGACATCGAACGATGGGTAGCCAAGGCGTACGAGTCCGTTCGCGATGATGCGCTGGATCTGCTGGTAGGCGGCGCCACTGTGTGGAGCTCCGGACAGGAGCGAGTCCGGCTCGGACCACGCACCGATGATCACTTGCGTGCTGCCATCCTGGGCGGTGACCACATCGGCAATCGGCAGGGTGACGCCGGCGAACGAGGCTGCAAGAGCGGAGCCAGCGACGCCTTGCGTGAAACGTCGGCGTGAGATGAGTGGGTTTGGAATGGACATGTCAGGTCTCCTGTCTGCGGGTTGTGTGCGTGACAAAGTCAAGGACCCGTGCCCATGATTCGGATCGTGCACGGGCAAGGCCCTCCGGTGTGCCACCGTAGGCGATGGTCTGCTTGCGGATGGGATGGAATCCCTGCGTGATGGTGGTCGGCGCGATTCCCGCGCCGATGCCATGTCCGGCCTGCTCGTATGAGAGATGTTCGACCGGAAAGTCGAAGCCACGAGAGGTCAGCCGCTCGACGATGCGATCACCGAAGAAGGCGGATGGCCAGAGGGCATCGGCCTGGCCCGACACGAGAATCACCGGACCATTGATGTTCTCGACCGGGATCTCGGCGGCTTCTGCCACCTGCGGATCCTCAAGGTGCTGGTGGAAGGCCGGTGTCAGTTCGAGCACGCCATCGGCGTTCGGCTCGACATCCGTATTGCGGACACGACCGGCGAACGGGAGTGGTTCGTCGTGGTACGTCCATGAGGCGTAGTCCGTCTCGTTCGCGAGATCCTCGTTGATGGAGACGGCTCCCCAGAGATAGCCGCTCGGTACCCAGGCGACGACTGAGCGAATCACCGGGTAGCGCGAGGCGAGAAGCAGTGCGAGCTCGCCGCCGCGAGACGTCCCGCTGATCGCGAGGTGATCGCGGTCGAGGTCCTCTCGTGCGGCGATCCAGTCGAGCGCGTGCTCGAAGTATTCGAGCGGGATCTGGAGCAGTTCGTCGGGAAGTCCTGCCACGTTGAAGTACGCGAGTGAGACTGCCGCGATGCCATGCGATGCGTACAGTGCGGCATGCTGATCGGCGAAGCCGCCTCCTGACCCACCAACGACAAGTACCGTCGGGAAGGGACCGTCGCCTGGCGGCAGGAAGAGATTCACGTAGAGGCCATTGTCCCGGATCTCCTCGACGTGGACATCCGGGGCAATCGCGAGTCGTGTGACGGTGGTCTCTGCGGAGGTGTCGCCGCTCTCAGCCGTGACGGTGAGCGTATACGGATCCAATCCGGCGCCGAGACCGCGACGCTGGGGACCATCACCGGTGGGACGAAGTGACCAGATGAGCGCGTTGGCGTCGGCTCCATGCCAGTCTCCGGACACCGGCGTAGACGTCGACAGATCGACGACTCCCGCCTCGTCCGCGACGAACTCGGCGTGCGTTTCCCAGCGTTGGCCGTCGGCGATCTCAACAGATGACCTGATGACTACAGGCGCTCCCGCCGTGAACCCCGTCGCGGTGACGCGCAGGGGCGCGTCGATGAGTGCTTCGCGCGGTTCTATGACGAGCTGTGGAGCGATGTGCTGTATGGACAAGACTCCCTCTCCATGCACGGTCATGCCCGAGCGGGCATGCTGTGCTGCTATCCCCAAATGAGGACTCTTCGTGACTTGGCTCCGCTGCCACTGAACGCACGTGCTTGATGGTGTGCCGTTGAACATCTCCTTGCGAACGGTACCTGCGAGCAGGTACGACGACATCCTATTGGTATCCATAATACCACTTGCTATCTATATGGAAAGTATTGATTTGAAACAAACGCATGGAAGCAACGACGAGCGGCGTACGGCCAAGCGCTGTCATCAAGATCGGAACGATGCCAACGAGACGTCATCGAACCCCCGCGATTCATTGACATGATCGTGGGGCTGGGCGCACGACGATGCTGACCTGGGATCTTTCGGATGATCGTGACGCCTGGTTGCAGTTGCCCGTAAGGCTCGCGCACGCTCCCGGCTGGGGGGAGTCGACGTGCCGATCGCTCGAATCCCATCTCGGGAGCTCGCCCCCCGGAGGTGCTGGTTGGTCTGTATCCGGACTCATTCTCACTCGGCCTCGGTGTGGAGGACGCGTTTGCCGCGCCCACCGACGTGGCTTCGGTGTTGCAGGCATGCGCGCAGCGGTCAGTGGGTGTGGAACCCCTGCTCGCCGAGCACGCCTGGGTTCTCGGCCCGATCGTGTCGTCGCGAAGATATCATGAGGTTCTCCACCACCATGATCCTGACGACCCACAAGAAGATGATGGGATGAACAGACGAACATTAACCGCATGATTGTCGGGTTCGGCGAACGAGCTTCTCGTGTGATAGCCACCTCGTTTGAAACCGAGGAGATGAACGTGTCGATCGGTCCTGACAGCCGCCTGCACCTCGATACTGAGCGACACCTGCTCAATCGCAATCTCGCGGAGGCTGCCAGGCTGCGTCCTCAGCTGGATGAGATCCTGACCGATATCGAGCGAAACACTCAGGTGCTCCGGGACTTGATCGATCGGGAGATCTATGAGGTTCGTTCTTGGGAACAGTGACCCACTTGGTCGATCTGATGGGTCTTGTGCGCAGTTGGGCGTTGCGGCGATCGCAGGATGGACGCTCCATCCAAAGAAGCTCCTCCGTAGTGGGTCGCATTCGGCGAGCTCGGCGGTATGCATACATCCTCGAGCGATGGACTCGCGATAGACTGCGAATCAGCGGGATGATCCCGGGAGCGGATACGTCACAAAACCATGGGAGAAGCGATAGATGAATGAGTGGTCGCAGCTGACCTGGCAGGAACTTCGTGAGCGTCGTGCGCAGGATCCTCTGGTGATTCTTCCCATCGGTTGTGTCGAAACACAGGGGAATCACATTCCGGTAGGGTTCGAAGTGATATTGGCCGAACGCTTGGCTGATGCCGTAGCAGCGGAACTTCATGGTCTCAGGTTGCCCGTGTTGCCGTTTGGAAATTCGGATGCCTTCCGAGATATTCCCGGCACGATTTTCATTCAACCCGAAACACTGACCGCGATCTACACAGACATTCTTGAGTCGATTGTGCGGTCGGGATTCACCCATATCCTTTGTATCGCCATGCATGAGCCCAATCAGTCGATGATCGAGCGTGCTGCGCGCCTGGTAAGCGATCGTACGGGAGTTCGTCCAGTGTGGGTGAATCCGGGAAAGCTGGCCGCTGGCCTCCTGCCCGAGCTCTTCCCCGATCCAAAGGTCGTTCGCGGGCACGGTGCGGAACCTGCGGCGTCGCTTGCTCGCTATCTCACGCGATTCGTGGAGACTCACGGCGATGAAGCTGGCGAGGAGCCGGACCCGGCAATCGCGGCGTTCGATGTCGTTGGTGCATTCCTGCAGATCGATGGGATCGCAGTTGGGTATCCTCTCCGGTGGAATGAGCTCTACCCGGTGCGCGGAGGGTATGGCGACGCCAGCCAGGGGAGCGTGACGATCGGTCAGCAGATGTTCGAACGGCTTGTCGATATGCTCGTCCAGGTCGGACGCGCGGTGTTGGATTCACCCAGCTCACGTGACAGGTGATTCCGGTTACGCTCCCTGGAGTCTCATTCACGATACACGTTGGTCTGCAGCATAGCCTGTAGACTTCCGCGATTGAGGCCATGTGCATAGCACGCAAGGGAGCGGATCGGCATGGTAGTGGATCGGGCATCGAAATCCGAGGAGGTGATCCTCGGACAGCGAATTCGCGAGTTGCGCGCGGCGCGCAACATGACGCTGACTGAGTTGGCGCGGCAAGTCGGCGTCAGCAAAAGTCTGCTCAGTCAAGTGGAGCGAGGATCCAGCAACGCATCAATCGGGGTGCTTCGCGCCGTGGCTGCGGTGTTGGG
>Ga0164243_10016315_pt1 | contig 10197 bp, 6 predicted proteins | sample OricompcompostOP_FD_108781 | JGI IMG/M metagenome (GOLD analysis project Ga0164243, IMG submission 108781) | Organic Plus compost microbial communities from Emeryville, California, USA - Original compost - Organic plus compost (OP) | ecosystem: Engineered > Solid waste > Mixed feedstock >... | reverse complement strand
TTTAACAAATGGGCACGAGTTTCATGAACAATCAGAAGTCCATTACATTCATTGGATCCGGAGACCCTAACATAAGAGGTACCAGAAAAAAGTTTGTTTGGTGTCATCAGAGCATGTGGGAAACGAAGAAGAAATAAACGATGATGGGTACATACCACAACGCTGGCCAAACGCTTTCCATTGAGGATAAGTCCGCATAGGCAGATGATTTCAGGAACTCGCCTCGAAAGTTGGAACGATCCGCTCAGAAAGCTCATGTTAAACTCCCAAACCGGCAGGTGGTAGCCATGAGCTGCTGCATGGTTCTACAATAAGACGAGCATGTTCTGTAATGTTCCCTACCAAGCAAGATGCTGTCTGGAGGGCTTCGGGAGTGCAACAGAAATTTGAGGGATGAAGTTTTCGTCGATCCAGAGCCGTTTTGTAGCAAAAGGCAAGATTGCACCCGGAGTGCTTAGTCATAAATGCAAAATCACGTGAGACATCTGAGACTTTGTCGTCGCATGGTTAAGAAGTGGTTGAGAGGGGCCCTAATTACGCGAATTTTCGCCGACCGTCCCCTCAGCCCTCAGACACAGGTAACTTTTTTTCGCTTCCCGACGAAGTCCAACATCGACATTTTTCCCGTAACCGCATCACCAAGTCCAATCGACAACCCCCGACCTCAACAACCGACAAAATGGGTAGACTTCACAGCAAGGGCAAGGGCATTTCTGCCTCCGCCATCCCCTACTCCCGCAACCCCCCCGCGTGGCTCAAGGCCTCTCCCGACCAGGTCGCCGAGCAGATCTGCAAGCTCGCCAGGAAGGGTGCCTCCCCCTCTCAGATTGGTGTTGTCCTCCGTGACGCCCACGGTGTTGCCCAGGTCAAGACCATCACCGGTATGTCGAGATTGGATTGTCAATTGGGAGTGGGATTGAGACTAACCCGTCATCTTGCGCAATCTAGGTAACAAGATTCTCCGTATCCTCAAGTCTCACGGTACGATCGTTCCGCCTTGAACATATACAGCGAAGCGCATGGATTTTCTGTCCGAAATACACCTTGCCTCGCCCGCAAGAGCGAAAGCTCTTGTGGAATGCCTCTGTTGGTCACGGCTGACAGTGTGATCTTTGTACAGGCCTCGCCCCCGAACTCCCTGAGGACCTCTACAACTTGATCAAGAAGGTTTGTCTCAACCAGTCGCTCCCTCTTTTCGTATCTCGGAACATAACTAATTGCCCTTCCCCCTCCAATAGGCTGTTGCCGTCCGAAAGCACCTCGAGCGCAACCGAAAGGATATGGACGCCAAGTTCCGCCTCATTCTCATCGAGTCCAGGATCCACCGTCTCTCCCGATACTACCGCCGTGTCGGTAACCTCCCCCCCAACTGGCGATATGAGAGCGCCACTGCCAGCACCCTTGTTGCTTAAATGAAGTCTGGAAAAGGCTCGCAAATGCATGTGACGGTTCTCCCGGCAGTTATGGAGTTGGGGAAAAGGAAATTGCATTTCGCAGCGGTAATCGCTGCTATGGTTCTATGAAAATTATTGCACTTGAGCTTTCGCAACCGAAAATAAAGGGTGTTGCTTGGTTCATGCCTCGCATGGTTAAAATTTAAAGTGAAGAAGAATAAAAAATCCGTCGTCGTCACCTCATTAGCATCGAAGTGGTATCGTGATCAGTCCACTACCCGGCACAGCATATTCTCCTCCTTTTTTATTGTAACGATCCTGAAACGCCTCACCCAAACGTACCGTACCGTAGGACGGCGGCCATGCTCTTACTACGCTCAAAACAATGCTTCGAATTTAAGGTCGCGGCCGTCATACTGAAGCTGTTTCGCCATTAGGTCTGTCGACCTTTGGTGTGTCTTGTACCTCTTTCGTCCTTTGCGCAACAATCTCAGCGTGGCGCTCGAGGAGGTATTCTCCAAGAATTCGAAGGGGATCTTCCGGACTATTCAAACCAAAGTCTATATTAGCGCATGCAAGCAGCAGACGAAAAGGTGGTTAATGATGCTGCTTACAGGTGGTCCGGGTCCTGGAAGAGCAGCTTACAGCCCGCAGTGAGACTAGGGCATACTTTCTCGTTTAGATACTGGCGAATGTTGGCGGGCCTCGTCGATGGTAAAGTGTTGGAGGCAGAATCCCGATCGGCGCCGTCGATTGTGGGCTCTGGTACAAGAGGAGGCTCCTAAATTTCGTCTCAAGTTAGTCCTCCGCCAGTTCCCTTTACAACGCATGGTCGCTCCCAAGAACCAAGAAGATAGAAACTTGAGAGGCGGTGACGAACAGGCACAGGAAGACGACTGTCTGCATCGGTCATTGCGACGTCTGTATTCGTGGTGGGTGCTGAGGGCGCTGGAGCAGGAGGGGTATCAGACACGACAGCAGAGGCGTTGGGAGAGGGATTGGCGTTTGTGGGATCGGTCATGGTCTCGGTAATAGGTCAGGAGATAAAGCCGACTGAGACACGAAAAGAATATTGACAAGGGCGGTCAATGGCGAGGATGTACTAATGTAGTCCAACAGAACAAAGGTCTAGAAAAGGCATGAGATGAGCAGCGTGGTCCGTCAACTTTCCATGTTCGTGCTTATCGATAAGAGCTGTACCACGTGATATCGCGTAGAGCCTGGTGTCTGGCTCTGGAATGGGGAAACGCGTGGCATTCTCAAACTCTATTTTCGCGTGTGCCGAGATTAATCACATCCAACGTTCAAGTCCAATTCTAACGTCTCTTAAATAAGGGTTGTTTCTCCTTCTCAGTACTAATATGGATGCTTTTTTAAGGAGGAAGTTGACCCCGCAGACTTCTCAAGTAATACAATCCTGGGAAAATTCTCTCCAGGTTGCCGTGGACGATCGAGAGCGACCTACCAAGAAACGCCGTCTCTCCAATGACACACAATCTGACTCTGAGATTCGAAGCGCAAGGGAGCCGGAGGGAGTTGATTCAGTGGATTCTCCTTTGGTAACCGACTTGGAGTTTCTGAGTGCTAACAATGACGGGCCAGGCTCGGGGCTGGAAGGCGCTTTTGTGGATATCGGGTCGGAAACTGAAGCGATGGAAAGCGACGGAGAATGCCAGCCGAAGGAAATTAGCGATACTTCTAAGTCGAGGAGATGGATAAAAGGCCAGAGTTCGATTTATGTTGACGCCTTCAACCTGGCCTTGGACACTGTCCTGGAAGATGAGTCGCATCTTTTTGATGAGCGGGAGCGACGCGTTTTTGACGAGTGGAAGGGTCTTGATTATCAATCCCAGTACCTGTGCGCATCTCTCTTTGAACCGGAGACTTTCAGAATCTGACTAGGGCCTATAGGTATGTACGACTATTTCTGAGAAAGACGGCATCATGGCATCGGATCAACCGTTTGGGTTACTACGACGATATCTCAGATATGGGTCGCGCCGTTTCAGCCCTGCAACAACTCCGATCTCTTCCCAATTCCGTTCTCAGCCCTTCCCAAGAAATCCAATGTGGTCTAGAGCTGGAAGATGTCTGTATAGAAGACTCTTTTGTGTTTGTTGATTCCTCTGAGTCCCATATAACGTCAGTTGAGGATGCTGCTGGGCTTCTCAACTTTGAAGAAATGAAGATGATTGCCAAAGAGTGGAAGCTCCAGGGGAAGACCAAGTCGGAGCTTTCACAGGCACTCTGCCGTACCAGTAAACAACAGACCAGGTTGTTGTCTTTGGGTATTAGACGCTCCGGCTCCTCAACTTCGCTCGCGGAGGGCGAGCATCTGGGCGAAGTTCCCTGTACCGTTTCGGAACAACGGGGAGAGGACAGAAGAGGATTGTTTCTCGACAAGGTTTCGGCCATCACCGGCCCTTGCATTAGGATATCACCCACGACATTCAAGTTGTTCGAGAGAGTCCATTTAGTCTTCTACAGGTCGACAGAGTGGACTGAAAACTCTCTAACAACAATTATATTGTCGAAGATATCGCGCCGAAATTTTGCCAACTACTTAGTCGGCCGCACTTCCAACATATTTGCCTCGCGGTCGCACATTCTTAAGTTTGAAGCCGCCATTAGGCTTGAAGCCGAAGTCGACAATATCTTAGAGTCGGACAATCTTCCCGGAGAAAAGGGTTTTCACAAAGTCATTCAGCTATTTGAGGGCATTTATCCTTTCTGGAAGAAGCTTGTGGCGGAGGAGCAGGTCAAGGAAGATACCATTTATGAATACGGCGAAGGTGCGTATCTTCGCAGGTTCACTGCTACACATGCCCTTACTCGAATCGTTCATAAAGCCGCGTATTGTTTCGGGCGGCTCAAGAAATATAAGAGCGAGTATGATCTCCTCGTCGAGCTACTAGGGCAAAGGCTCTTTCATACGGCGAGGCGGGGAAGTTGGTATCAGCGTAAGGCACTTTTGGAAGAGCACTACATGTTTGCAGTTGATGCTACGCCCATATCTGGTGACGAGGAGCAACGGAAAAAGCACTGGAGGAGACAGGCTGTGGAAACATGCGAAGTCGCACTCCAGGACAACGAGTGCCACCTGATTTACCACTACGATTTGCAGAAACGCCTGGTCAAACTTGAAAAGAGACTGCGAGTTCCCCGCAGACTCCAGCACGATTTTAGACATGTACGGCTCGACGAACCACTCCAGCATACTGTTGAAGGGATCCAAATCAAGCACGAGAACATCATTCCCAAGAAGGGAAAGGCACCCAGTACTAAGACAGTATGGGTGGACGAACTCGAAGACGGGGGCGAGTGCAGCGTGGAGGAAATGTGTCTCAGCTGGTATCGAAGCCACGGGTGGAAAGGATACCACTCGGAAGGAGGCATCGTTCGTACTTTGTTTGCATATCTATTCTTCGACATCATCTTCCTCTACGTTCCAAACGTCTTCCAGACGGCCTACCAGTCCTGTCCCCTCGATTTACACACAGATTCATTCTATCCTACACGAGCATCGGAGATAAACCGGCGCCTTGTCGAGATCTCGAACGGTGGTGCCGAGCGTATCCTCCGAGAAGTCTACGAACGGGAGTGCGAGCGGAAGACATGCGTCGTGGGACTTAACTGGGATTTCGACGTGGATGACCTCGCCGAGCTTGTCAGCTGCTTCGAGGGGGAGGCTCTGGCGGCCATCTGCAAGGTAATGGCGCAGGAGTACCGTCAGCGGGGCGGAGGCATGCCTGACCTCATCTTGTGGAGGACGCAGCCTCAGAAGGAGTGTATGTTTGCCGAAGTCAAGAGCGCGAACGATCGCCTCAGCGATACTCAACGGCTTTGGATTCATGTGCTTATGGGGGCCGGAGTCAAAGTGGCTCTGTGCAACGCAATAGCCAAGGAGGTTAGGGTGGTGTAGTCTGCTTCCCAACAAACCGTTACACTACAACATTGTAACATTGTAAATAGGGCACTGTGGTTATTAGTTCACATTATGTACGTGAGGGACAATGATCCGTACTTGGCTTGCCCATGCCTGTGCAATTTTTTTGGGTTGCCTACTTCGTAAATAGATTCGGAGATTACCGATCAAAGGCATATGAGCAACTTATGTCTAACTTACCGAGAAACAGAAAGGGGCCGGGGAGTGCTTTAAGCCAAGCAACGGTTTATGGATACTATCATTTCCCTTGCCCTTCATCTGCATCATCGATTCCTCCGTACGGCGGGCAGTAAATGAAGCAATGACCTTAACTCCGTACGAAGCCTGCCAAGAGGCCATGCGTCGTCAACGTTGTTTTTCTTCTTTTTTTAACCAAAGTGGGAAATTACTACCGAGGTAGAGAGAATCATCTAAAATTAGCTGAATGCTCTGCAGATCATCTTGGAATGTTCGATGGAGCTTCCTGTCTCCACGCCGCGAGCCAACAACGACGACGAGAATCAATCACTCATTTCCCATCCTGGCGGGGAAGGGGTTCGAGAGCTGCTTGAAACATGAAGTCCGAAAATAGGTCATTGAGACGCTTGTGCCCCTTTCCATAAATGTGTCAGGGTGTACGGTTTTTTTGGGGGGCCAGGTTCCCCTTGTTTCAAGCGCTGTGATGTTTCAGGAAGAAGGTGCTCTCCGCCTCTATAATTATCCATAATATCCGACAAGGACACTCCCCGATACGGACTTAACAACTCGTGTTATAGGTCCCATTCCTCTCCAAGAAAAAAAAAAAGGCGGAGAATTTGGAGGCCATTGGCCAATGGCCTCTCAAGAGACTAGGGACGTTCTGATGGGAGTTTCTCGGCTCGCGAACGGACGGACATTGACTCGTGAAGAAACACTGAATGTGTGCATATTGTAGTAGCGGATGCGGGTTGGTGAAGTCGTCACATTGTGACTGTTGTTTCGGTGATGTGAGATTGGCCCTGTATGCAGCGGAGGAGGGGCGGGAAGGGTCTGGCCATGAAGGTCTGGGAGAAAGCGAATCGGCAGACCTCCGTACGAAGTAATAACGATGGTTCAGCGGTCTATGTATGCCGGCACAGGGTTGCTAGGCCAGGAGGAAACTGTGTAAATTGTCCAATATGTGGGCGTTCTTTCGGGCAGAGGTGGCCACTTTCTAAGCTGCTTCAACGAAGCAAGTTGTAACTAATACGAAATCCGGCAGAGCTTCCAACATCAGATCAGAATTGATTCCCATGCAACCCATAATACCCAAGGACCAGATCTAACTGAAGATTTCTTGTTTTCTTTTCCTCTTGTGCTGCTTTCGGGAGTTGAATGCATCCTGTCGGGTACCAGACCCTGTCACCGACAACCAGGGCAAGAACACTCTCCGGCTGGGCGAGCCATTTGCGTTCACAACCGAAGGACGCAACTACCGATCACTACTACACCCCTAACCCAATACCTCATCCTTGGGACGAAAGCTGGTCCTGGCGCTATTTACGGTCCTTGTTACCCAGCAATACCAGCTGTTCTAATACTCGATCCTCCTGGCTGAATAATTCCTCCCTCCCCACTGCACTGCCCGGGACCCGGCTAGATGAGCTCGAAGCGCCCAGCGATGCTTACTCGTCGTTTCCACGCTATGATGCACTAAATTACCGAGATGCCCCCTCCCCGGCAGCGGTACTGGTGTGATGGGCTTTTCTACGCCCCATTAGCAAAAATAGGGTGCCGGTTAGTTAAAGGATCATCACGATCGCGCTCGTCCAGTATCTGTCTCCGAAGTACTTCGTACATTGAGAGCATCGAGAGGATCAACGACAGGAGCCGAATCGAAACAAGGAAGTCCAAGTATTGCCCTGTTTGGAACGAGGGATTTCCTGCGCAATTAGGCAGCCCTAGGCCTCGCTAGTTGCAGCCACTGATCGTTCTATTGACTCTTGTGTTACGCACAAAGCTGTGAGATTGGAGGCCTTAAGCATCACTTACAGAACGACAAGTGTACCTCGGTATTTCGACGACAAATTGCAGGGCGATACAATTGTCCAAAGTAGATACGATTGTAACTGACCCCAAAGCGTCCACAGAAGCAGGAAAACAAAGTATCTTGGGCATCCGAGAGAACTTCCGCCTCGTCCTCCTCTCCCTACTTCGTCGCGCTTTCCCATCCATTTCTCGTCACATTTTCCTCCACCCTTCCAATTGCCTTCCCCCCTTCCCCATCTGGTCTCTAGTGTCTCTGCTCCCTAATGCACACGCCCCCTCCGCGCCGCCCCCACCCCACCCCTCGGCGCTTAAGTTGTTTCCCACCTGACCAATCGCCGGGCGCGGAGCCGACGATTTCAGAACTTTTCAGTTGACATGCTTTCTGCGGGAGCGGGCTCGTCGCTGGCCAATCACCGCGTCTGTTGTCCCCTGTACATTTGGAAGGGTTTCTGCAAAAAAAGTCACGCCCTGTCAGGCGCTTAAAATTCATCAAACCTCAATCCTTGTGTGCCAGTGTTCGTGTCTCTGTCTCTGCGTCGGTCCTCGCCCTCTCTCTCCTGCCTGCTTGTCTGCCCGACATCCGATACATTTGTACAAAGCACGAGAATGCGCGTTGTTTCTTCGGCAAAACAACAAACAATGAGAAAAAAAAAACAATACGCATTGCCTATTTCAGGAAGAGGCGTGGTCACTGCCAATCACTTTCTCTCACACGCGAAAGTACTGCGTATGTTCGAAGCCTCGGGTCAGGCCTTGATCAAAGCAGCTGCGAGAAACGAGTAGGTGTCCGAAGTCACTGACACCGAGGATGATCCTTTCTCCCTCCTCTGCGCTCTGTCCTGCCCGCCGTCGTTTCTTGTCTCTCTCGTCCCAGGGAACATGCGCCATACAAGGTGACGGTCCTTACATCCTGTGGCCCGCACCACGGCCCAAGGTAGAAAAGCGCATTAGTTCCTGTTTGCCTGCCGTCACACGCTTCAAGTTCCTCTCACTGTTGTATTACCGCCATCCGTGCTGCTGTTACTGCTTGAGGCCTCTCTTTTCGAATCACTCTCACCAGTCATGGCCTGGAGCGGGGAAGGGGATCTCATTTGCTTACTCCGCACGCACATCAAAATAGAAGAACTACCTTGCATCAAGTAGTAGCATTTTCGTGCTCGAGGGCACGGCAGGGTCAGATTCCTCGCCAATCCCGAGATGAATGTCTGCTCTGGCCGCTCCGCCGCCGACCAGCATGACGAAGTCGTAGATGAACCATAAAAATAGGCAGCCATCGTAACCCGCACATCGTCAAAGAGGGGAGGAATAATGCCCATCAAGTGGCTGGAAGATCCTGGCCCTTTCCCTTTTACCCCCTCCCACGAGATATCTGGCGTCTAGCAGTGCGAGTAGATCAGACCTCCCACCCCGCCCTCCTCCTCGTACACATGTCAAGCATGGGATATGATAGGGCGAAGAAGCAAGGTCCAGTAAGCACCAGCCCTTTCCATCACCCGGCGTCCGTGGCCGAGAGGGTGGGGATCCAAGATGGATATTTCCCCCCTCCCCAAGTACTTCCCTGGTCCTCGCGCGCCGCCGCTCCATCCATCCTTCTCCCGTGATCATCGAAAGTGTGACGGGGGAAGAAACGAGTGGCCACCCGGACCAATTCCAGGAGGACGCTCTAAGAATGGCCCAGCTGAGGCCTCCCTTTACCCAAGATGCGGGTCCCCGATGCAAGACATCGTTCTATTTGGAGAATCGGTAACGAACAAAAAGATGAACAGAGAAAAAGTGGGTGGGAGCTAGCGTATTTTCCCCTTTTAGATCGGGAGGCGCGATGGTGGCTTCAAGACAAAGCACAGGCGTACCCGAGTCATCTGGCCATCCGCTGCATGTCTCAAGTCTCGAGCATCAATTTCAGTAGGCCATATATCCTAAATGGCTATGCTGAACGTTGGAGGATGCCCTGCCCTTGACACCAAAAATGAGGTGCGGAATCATGATCGCGGTTGTATTAATAGCACGCGCTCGGAAAAAGTCGTCCGAAACGTGCAGAAGGGGAGCTGGTGCATTTAGGCCCCCAAATCTCTGCTTTCCGTGAATTATACATATGCCACTCCACTACGAAAAGGATAAAAATAAGTCAAAAAATGGAAAGAAGCCGGGAGACGAAGAGCGAGAGAGAACCAACGGCATATGTCGTGCACCCCTGTTTACATCCATCACTCGCAACCTTTCATCAGAGGCGTGATTGTTTGGCGACGGGTTAGAGTTAGTTGCACAGATCAAATCCCATTTAACCCGAGTACCCTCCTCCCTCTGCAAGGCAACGCGATGGCTGTTTTCCCGCATCTGGGTAAAGTTGGGCTGCTCAAGCGAAGGTGTGGATGTGTGCTTGTTGGTAAATCAACACCGTCAGTTTGGCGATGAAGAATGTATCAATTTTTAGAATCAAGACACTTTTGGAACGACCATCTATCAAATCCATCTCGCCATGCCGTTGGCTCGAAACGGGACACCTATTTTTAATTAATCGCGGGGCGATATATATAGAAATTAGTGCTAATATTCACAACCAAGTACAAATCACATTTAGATAGAATGAATAGTTGGGGAGAAGCAAGGTGCGTTGATTGATGTATTTGGATTTTTTTTTATCGTCTGTGGATCGAATTGGTGCACTGCAGCTCCTGTCGTGCAGTCCTACCTGGCTCCAAGTTACATACATTGACCAGGTCATCTAGTTCATGTTGGGGGACTCGGCGCCCCCATCACCAACTCCAACAGCTTCCCAAATGCCCTTTGCTTTTGTTTTCAACTTGAGGGACATCTCATGAGAGACATTTCAAGGAGACTCGGCGAAAAGCGTGAAAACGGATAATAAAAAGA
>Ga0164243_10016313_pt1 | contig 10198 bp, 8 predicted proteins | sample OricompcompostOP_FD_108781 | JGI IMG/M metagenome (GOLD analysis project Ga0164243, IMG submission 108781) | Organic Plus compost microbial communities from Emeryville, California, USA - Original compost - Organic plus compost (OP) | ecosystem: Engineered > Solid waste > Mixed feedstock >... | reverse complement strand
GCTGGCCCAGTACGGCGCCGATGTCATCCGGATCGACATGATCGGCGGCGGCATCGACTATGCCCGTCTGCCGATGATGCCGAACGGCCGCAGCCTGTACTGGACGGGCCTCAACAAGGGGAAGCGGTCGATCGCAGTGGACATGCGCCGCCCGGAAGGCAGGGAGCTCATTGAAGCCCTGGTGTGCGCGCCCGACAGTCAGGGCGGCGTGCTGCTGACCAACATCGGCGTGCCCTGGCTCTCTCACGAGGCACTGTCCAGGCAGCGAGCCGACGTCATCACCTGCACGATCGAAGGCAATTCCGACGGCAGCACCGCGGTGGACTACACCGTCAACTGCGCCACCGGCCTGCCCGCGATGACGGGCAACGGGTCGCCGGACGCGCCGGTCAATCACGTCCTGCCCGCCTGGGACATCGCCTGCGCCTACCAGGCGGCATTTGCCGTCTCGGCGGCCATCGCCGATCGGGTGGCCACGGGACAGGGTTCCGAGATGAGGCTGGCCCTGTCCGACGTGGCGTTCTCCACGCTTTCGCACCTGGGCTACGTGGCGGAAGCGGAACTGCTGGATATGGAGCGGCCTTCGCTCGGGAATTTCCTGTACGGCGCCTTCGGGAAGGATTTCGGCACGAGGGATGGCAGGCGGATCTACGTCGCCGCCATCTCGCAAGGCCAATGGAAGGCCCTGGTCGCGGCCTGCGGCCTGCAGCAAGCCGTCCAGCGCCTGGAGGCGCAATCGGGCCTGCGCCTCGACAGGGAAGGCGACAGGTTCGCGGCGAGAGAGGCGATCGCGGACGAGGTCGCGGCCTGGTGCGCGGCCCGCGATCTCGGCGCAATCCAGCGGATCTTCTCGGAAGGCAAGGTCTGCTGGGGCACGTACCGGACGGTCCGCGAAGCACTGGCCAACGATGCCAGGCTGGGTGAGGCCAACCCCGTCTTCCAGCGCGTGCATACGGAAGGAGTGGGCCGCCACCTGGCTGCCGGCGGCACCATCCGCATGGCCGGGGCCGGGCGCGCCCGCGTCGCCCCTGCCCCCGTTCTCGGCCAGCATACCGACGAGATCCTGGCCGGCGTCCTGGGGCTTGGCGACGCGGCGATCGGCCGGCTGTACGCGGCGGGAATCGTCGCGGGCCCCGCGCAGGACCCGCTCATGCCGCACCCGGCTGCCTGAGAAAAGCAAGACGGGAGACGCCTATGGCAACGCACGCCGGCCACGGAAATTTCTTCGAGGACTTCTCAATCGGGCAGACCATCAGGCACGCCACGCCGCGGACCATGACTGCCGGGGAAGCCGCCGTCTATTTCGCGCTGACGGGATCTCGATGCCCGAGCCATTCGTCCGAGGTCGTTGCCCGGACGCTCGGATACGCCGGGCGCCCGCTGGACGACCTTCTGGTCTTCAACACGGCCTTCGGCAAGACCGTACCCGACATCTCCTTGAACGCCATCGCGAACCTGGGATACGCCGACGTCCGGTTTCTCGCACCGGTCTATGCGGGCGACACGCTGAGCGCCGAGAGCGTCGTCATCGGGCTGAAAGAGAATTCCAGCGGGCACGCCGGCGTCGTCTACGTCAGGTCGGCCTGCCGCAACCAGCATGGCGCCTGCGTACTCGGCTGGGTGCGCTGGGTCATGGTCCGCAAACGCGGCGCAGCGGCAACGTCCCACCCGCCCCATATCCCGGATCTTCCGCCATCCGTGGCGGCGGAGCAGCTCGTGGTCCAACCTGCCATCCGTAACCCCCGCGACCTCGCGGCCTGGTGCGATGCCAGCGGCTCCCTGCGGCTGTGGGACGAATTCGCCCCCGGGCAGCGCATCGACCATCCTTCCGCCATGACGATAGAGGAAGCCGATCACATGTCGGCGACCCGCCTGTACCAGAACAACGCGCGCGTGCACTTCGATGCCCTGCACATGCAGGGGTCGGACGCCGGACGTCGGCTGGTCTACGGCGGGCATGTGATCTCCGTCTGCCGGGCCTTGTCGCACGACGGGCTGGAGAACGCCATCGCAATGCTTGCCATCAACGGCGGCCGGCATGTGGCTCCGGTGCATGCGGGCGACACGCTGTTCGCCTGTTCGGAGGTTATCGAGCGGATCGAGATTCCCGGCCGCCTCGACGTGGGCGCGCTTCGGCTGCGCCTGGTCGGATTGAAGAATGCAGCACCCTCGGACGTCGGATCCCTGCGATCCGGCGACGGGACACGCTACCACCCTGCCGTCGTACTCGATCTGGACTACATCGTGGCCATGCCGAGGAAGCAGCCAGGCTAGCCGGGCTAGCCTGCGGATCACAATTTACCTAGCCCAACGGAGACAAGAAAATGCGATTCCATCCCCTTGCAGCGGCGGCGGCCGTCCTGGCCCTGGCCATGTCGGCAGGCGCGTCGGCCCAGGCGCCCTATCCATCCAAGCCGGTCAGGGTCATCGTTCCATGGACGGCGGGCCAGGCGACGGACGCGGCCGCCCGGGCGGTCGCCGAGCGCCTGGACACCACCATGAAGCAGACATTCATCATCGACAATCGCGCCGGCGCCGGCGGCGCGATCGGCAGCGACATGGTCGCCAAGTCGGCGCCCGACGGCTACACCCTGCTGGCCGGATCGACGGGCTCGGTGACGATCAATCCCCTGCTCATCAAGACGAACTACGACACCAGCAGCTTCGCGCCCGCCGGCATCATCGCGACGGTGCCTTACGTCCTGGTGACGTCGGCATCGTTCCCCGCGAAGAACGCGAAGGAACTGGTCGCGTTGCTGAAAGCCAACCCCGAAAAATACAGCTTCGCGTCGTCCGGCAATGGCTCCATTGGCCACTTGATCTCCGAGCTGTTCGTCTCCCGGATCGGCGCGAAGGTATCCCACATCCCGTACAAGGGCAGCAGCGGCGCGCTGGTCGACGTTCTTGCCGGCCGGGTCGACTTCATGTTCGACTCGGTGACGTCGGTTCTGCCCCACGTCAAGTCCGGCAAGATCCGCGCATACGGCATCTCCTCCGCCAGGCGCAGCACATCGCTGCCGGAAGTGCCGCCGCTTGCCGACACGGCGGGGCTGCCCGATTTCGACCTCTACGCATGGATCGGATTGCTGGCCCCGGCCGGCACGCCCGCGCCGGTTCTCGCCTCCCTCAATGAGGGGATCCATGCCGCGGTGTCGTCGGAAAGCGTCAAGGAAAAGTACCTGACCCTGGGCATCGAACCTGTGGAGGCATCCTCGCCCGCAGACATGGCGAAGGTCATCGAGGCCGAGCGCACGCGCCTGCAGGCGCTCATCAAGACCGCCAACATCAGGGCGGAATGAGGCACCGGGATGACGGTCGATATCGAAGCGCTGCGTGCGTGGATCGGCAGGCGCCAAGTCCTCGAAGATACGATGACCAGGACACCGCTCGACGCGCTGGGCGCCCTGCTCGATCACGAGGCCGCGCCGCGGCTTGCCGGATCGCCGGTCCCGCCGTGCTGGCACTGGCTGTATTTCCTGCCCACGCCCAGGCAGTCCGGGATCGGGCCGGACGGCCACCCCCGGCGGGGCGGCTTCCTGCCTCCGGTGCCGCTGCCCCGGCGGATGTGGGCGGCCAGCCGGTTGTCCTTTCATGCGCCGCTGCGGATGGGCCGGCAGGTCGAACGGCAGTCCGTCATCACCGACGTGCGGCTCAAGGAAGGCAGGACGGGGCCGCTGGTCTTCGTCAGCGTCGACCACGAATTCGCTGCCGACGGCCAACTGGCGATCTCCGAGCGACAGGACATTGTCTATCGGGACGCCCCCCCGCCGCACGCCTCCGCCGCACCCGGTATCAAGCCACCGGATCAGGCGCAGTGGTCGCGATGCATCGTTCCCGACGAGGTGCTGCTGTTCCGCTATTCCGCCCTGACGCTCAACGGGCACAGGATCCACTATGACCGACGCTATGCGACGACCGTCGAGCGCTATCCCGGCCTGGTGGTGCATGGCCCCCTGATTGCGACCCTGCTTCTGGACCTCCTGTCCAGAAACCTGCCGGACGCAAAGATCGAGTCATTCTCCTTCCGGGCAGTCCGGCCGACCTTCGACGGCGCCCCGTTCTCGACGCATGGGCGGCTGCAAGCCCAGGACACGGCAAAGCTGTGGGCCTGCGACAGCGAGGGCTTCGTCACCATGGAGGCCATCGCCACGCTGAGCGCCGGCGCCGCTACCAAACCTGTTTCGAAGGCGATGCGCCATGAAAATGAATAATCCCCTCGCCTGGGCAAGAACGTTCCTGTTCGTTCCGGGCGATCGGCCCGACCGTTTCGAGAAGGCGGCGAAAGCCGGCGCGGACGTGGTGGTCCTCGACCTTGAAGACGCCGTGTCGGTTTCATCGAAGGCCGGCGCACGCGCGGCCATCGCCGGTGCCTGGCCTCGTGTCGCGTCCGTGGACGTACCCGTCGTGCTGCGCATCAATTCCCCCGAGACGTCAGCCGGCTGCGATGACCTCGCGCTGGCCGCGGATTTGCGCGGACTGGCAGCCGTGATGGTTCCCAAGGCCGAGAAGCCGCAGACACTGGAAGCGGTGACGGCCGCGCTTCCCGGCGTCCCCACCATTCCTCTCATCGAAAGTGCCGCCGGCTACGCCAATCTGGACAGGATTGCCGCCGCACCTGGCGTCGTGCGGATCGCGATCGGACACATCGATTTCCTCGCCGACACTGGCATGCAGTGCTCCGACGGAGAACCCGAACTCGATCCGCTGCGCTTCGCGGTCGCGATCGCCACCAGGACGAACAAGCTCGCGGCGGCGATCGACGGCATCACGGTAGAAATCGATGCCCCAGACCGCCTGGAGGCCGACACCAGGAGGTCCCTGCGCTTCGGGTTCGGCGCCAAGCTCTGCATTCATCCCAGGCAGGTCCAGGCGATACACGACGCCATGCGCCCGACGCCGGCGGAGGAGTCATGGGCCAGGCGGGTGATCGCTGCGGATTCACAAGCTGACGGCGCCGCCGTTCAGGTGGATGGCCGCATGGTCGACATGCCGGTGGTGGCCCAGGCGCGGCGCCTGCTGGCCCGTATACGCGAGGCGTGAGGCCGGCGCCACAGGCGCCGCATCCGTCCCGCTGCCGTGCATGCGTCCGGACGGGCGCTTTGCGTGGTCTCAGCGCGGCTGCGGCTTGCCGCTGTAGCGGTCTTCCAGCGCCGTCCACTGCGGATAGTCGAACAGGTTCCACAGGGCGCGGTGGTCCAGCATTGCGTCGCGCTGCGCGGCGGTGGAGCCCACGTCGGCCAGGCTGGCCAGCATGCGCGCCCCGGCGTACGACAACGCGCGCGTCAGCGCGTTGGGATAGATCGCATAGCGAATGCCCAGCTGCTGCAGGCGGTCCTTGGGCAGGATGGGCGTGCGTCCGCCCTCGACCATGTTGGCCAGCAGCGGCGCGCGCACCGCGGCGGCCACTTGGAGCAGTTCGTCCTCGGACTCCGGCGACTCGACGAAGATCACGTCCGCGCCGGCCTCCCGGTACAGGTTGGCACGGTCGATGGCGGCCGACAGGCCCAGCGAGGTGCGCGCATCGGTGCGCGCCACGATGTGCAGGTCGGCATCGGCGCGGTTGTCCACGGCCGCCTTGATGCGGTCGATCATCTCGCGCTCGGGCACCACGTTGCGGTCGGGCTCGTGGCCACACTTCTTGGGCCAGGCCTGGTCCTCGATCTGTATGCCGGCCACGCCGGCACGCTCCAGTTCGCGCACGGTGCGGATGACGTTCAGCGGCCCGCCGTAGCCGGTATCGGCATCGGCGATGACGGGGATGTCGACCACATCGCAGATCTGCCTGACGCGGTCCAGCACTTCGGAGAACGACATCAGCGACACGTCGGGCGCGCCCAGCGCGCTCATGGAGATGCCCGAGCCGGTCACGTACAGCGCCGGGAAGCCCGCGCGCTCGACCAGGCGGGCGGTGATGCAGTCGTAGGCGCCGGGCACCAGCGACAGGCCGTCGGCGCGCGTCAGCGCGGCCAGCAGCCGGGTGCGCGGGGGCTTGACGCGAAGCACGCCGGGAACGGCATTGGCGGGGAGATCGCGGGAGAGGCTCAAGATGCGTCCTTGGCGGCAGCCTGCGGGCCGGAGTGGGAATACAGGGTGCGGCCGGGCCGCGGCAGATCGGCATACAGCACCGAGCCGCTGGTGGCCTCTGTGATGTACAGGCGGTTGGGCTGGTCGACGCCGAAAGCCACATTGGTCGCGAAGGGCCCCGTGACCGGCTCGATGCGGTGCACGGGCTCTCCCAGGCGGCTGAACTGCCACACCGTCAGGCCCGCATGGGCCACGACCAGGTTGTCGTCCTCGTCCATCGCCAGGCCGTCCGGCCCGCCCAGGCTGCCCGACAGTTGCACGAACACGCCGACCTTGGACACCCCGCCGTCCAGCATCAGCGGCACGCGCCACACGGCGTTGGCGCGCGTCACCGACAGGTACAGGATGGACTCGTCGCGATTGAGCACCAGGCCGTTGGGGCTGGGCACGTTCGACAGCAGGCATTCGAGCCGGCCGTCGGCGCGCAGCCGGTAGACGCGGCCCGAAGGATCGTGCAGCCCGCTCTGGCCCTGGTCGGTGAAGTACAGGTTGCCGTGCGAATCGAAGGTCAGGTCGTTGCAGCCGCGGAAATGCTCGCTGCGCGAGCGCTGCACCACCGGCTCGACCACGCCGCGCGCCACGTCCAGTTGCAGGATGCCGTGCTTGTAGTCCGCCACGAACATGCGGCCGTCGGCGTGCAGCGCCAGGCCGTTGGGCTCGCCGTCATACTCGATGACCAGTTCCCACCGGCCGGCCGGCGAGATGCGGAAGATGCGGCCGAACGGAATGTCGGTGACGTACAGGTTGCCCTGGCGGTCGAAGGTAGGGCCTTCCAGGAACGAGTGCACGGTCTGGCCGTGCTTGTTGGCGTCGGTCCAGGCCGAGCGCACGCCTTGCTTGCGGAACTCGTCGGGGACGGCGGTGAAGACCTGGGCGGAAACAACCGGCGGCGGAGCAAACATGGATACACCTACGGCAAAAGAGTAAGGGGAAGGGGCGCCGCTGCCGGCGCCAGGTGATAATGACATCATTACATGAATGGATCAAGCCTATTCCGGTTTCAGCCCCGCTGCGCGGCTCACCTCGGTCCAGCGCTGCGTCTCCGCCTGCACCAGCTTGCCGAACTGCTGCGGCGTGGACAGGGTGATCTCGGCGCCCTGCTGCACGAAACGTTCGGCCATGGCCCGGTCGGCGAAGGCCTGGCCGAGCATGCCGTGCAGCTTGTCGATGATGGCGGCGGGCGTGCCCCGTGGCACCGCCACGCCATACCAGTTATCCACCACGAAGCCCGGCACGCCGCTTTCGGCCACGGTCGGGATATCGGGCAGCGCCTTGAGCCGATGCGCGCCGCTCAAGGCCAGTATCTTGATCTTGCCCTGCCCCACGTGCGGCAGCGCGGTCGGCACCGCCGTGAACAGCAGGTCGGCGTTGCCGGACATCACCGCCAGCAGGGCCTCGCCGCCGCCCTTGTACGGAATGTGGGTAATGTCGACCTTGGCGTCGCGCTTGAACACTTCGGCCGTCATGTGCGGCGTGCTGCCATAGCCGCCGGAACCGAAATTGAGCTTGCCGGGATGGCTGTGGGCATAGTCGATGAGATCTCGCACGGAATTGAAGGGGGAATTCCTGGGCACCACCAGGGCCATCGGCGTGCTGATGATGCCGCCCACCGGCGCGAGGTCTTTGGCGTGGTCCCACGGCAGCTTGGCGTACAGCCCCGGCAGCGTGGCATAGCTGGCCTCGAACACCAGCACGGTATAGCCGTCGGGCGAAGCCTTGGCCACGTAGTTGGTGCCGATGGTGCCGCCTGCGCCGGGCTTGTTCTCCACCAGGAAGGTGTTGCCCGTCTGGGTGGACAGCTGCTGGGCCAGCTGCCGGGCCGAGAAATCGACCGTGCCGCCGGCAGCCCATGGCACCACCAGCTTGACGGGCTGGCTGGGCCAGGCGGCCGCGTCGGCGGCGATGGCGCCATGCGTGGCCGCCAGGGCGGCCACGCCGAGAACAACGGCCGCGTATGTTTTTTTCATGATGTGTCTCCTCACTGGGTATGGCTCAGGCCGTCATGCGTGCGGCCCTTTGTGGATGAGCCCTTGGGGGCAGGCAGACGCGGCTACGAAGCGCCGCGTCCGTCTCGCAACTGGGAAAGGATCTCCTCGGTGTGTTCGCCGGGCCGCGGCACGTCCAGCCGCAATCCCAGCCGCGCGTCGCCGAACTGGATGGGCAATGCCGGCACGCGGGCAGTGCGGCCGTCGTGCAGGGTCACCGGCACCATGCCCGCGCCCGCATTCAGGTGCGGATCGTCGAACAGGTCGGACGGCGTGGCGATGCGCGCGAAAGGCAGCCCGGCGCGCTCGCACAGCGCCTCCAGCTCGGCCGCGGGCCGCTTGGCCAGCAACCGTCCCACCAACGGAATCAGCGTGGCGCGCGCCAACGAGCGGGCGTTGTTGGTGGCATAGGCCGGATCGAGCAGCTCGGGTTCGCCCAACGCCGTGGTGAATATCTCCCACTGGCGCTCGGTGACCACGCCGATGAAGAGACTGGCCCCGTCGCTCGACTGGAAGATGTCGTACACGCCCCAGGCGCGCTTGCCGGCAGACATGGGCTCGGGCGCCACCCCCGACACCGCGTGCTGCAGCATGTGGGTGGACACCAGCCACGCCGCGTTCTCGAACAGCCCGCTCTGCACGTGCTGGCCGCGGCCGGTGGCCTCGCGCTGGCGCAGCGCCGCCATCACGGCCAGCGCGCCGAACAGGCCGCCCATCATGTCGTTGACGGGTGCGCCGGCCCGCAGCGGCCGGCCCACCGGCCCGGTCATGTAGGCCAGGCCGCTCATCATCTGCGCCACCTCGTCCAGCGCGGTGCGGTGCTGGTAGGGACCGGCCAGGAAACCCTTGAGCGACAGGTAGACCAGCCGCGGATGGCGCGCCGACAACGTCTCGTAGTCCAGCCCCTTGGCCTGGAGCGCGCCCGGCCGGAAGTTCTCGATCAGCACGTCGGCGCTGGCCACCAGGGCCTCGGCCGCGGCCCTGCCGTCCGGCGTGTCCAGGTCGAGGATGATGCTCTTCTTGTTGCGGTTGCAGGCCGCGAAGAAACCGGCGCCCGTGCTGGTGAGATAGCGCGTGTGGTCGCCCGGCCGGCCGTCGCGCCCGGGCGGCTCCAGCTTGATGACTTCGGCGCCGAGGTCCGCCAGCACCAGCCCGCTGGACGGCCCCATCACCATGTGCGCGAGCTCGATGACGCGGATGCCCGCCAACGGCAGCGGCGCGGCGTGGATATCGGCCGCCATCATGCCGCGTCCTTCATGGCGCAGGCGCTGCCGGTGGGGCCGGCATAGACACGGGCGGGATCGGCGTAGCGGAACGCGGGCCCCACGCCGGCATCGGGCACGTGCCCGTACAGCGCCTCGCCGGGCAGCGCCTCGGCCAGCACCTGGCGGGCGCGCATCAGCCCCTCCAGGTCGATGCCAGTGTCGCAGCCCATGGACTCCAGCAGGTAGACCAGGTCTTCCGTGACGATGTTGCCGGTGGCGCCGGGCGCGTACGGGCAGCCGCCGATGCCGCCCTGCGAGGAATCGATGGTGGTGACGCCGGCGTCCAGCGCCGCCACCACATTGGCCAGGCCCTGGCCGCGCGTGTTGTGCAGGTGCACGCCGCCGGCGCGCGCGCCGATGGCCTGCCGCAGCCGCAGGCACATGCGGCGCACCTGCGCCGGGTTGCCCAGACCCACCGAGTCGGACAGCCCGACGCTGTGCGCGCCGGCCTCGGCCAGGCGCACCGCCATCTCCATCACCCAGTCCTCGCTGACCACGCCCTCGCGGGTGCAGCCGAAGGCGGAAGCGATCCCGACCTCGATCTCGGCGCGCCGGTCTTCTGGCAAACCGCCGCAGTAGTCGCAGATGCGGCGCACCGCCTCGATGGACTCCTCGCAGGTCATGCGCACATTGGCCATGTTGTGCGCCTGCGAGGCCGACACCGGGATGGTGATCTTGTGGGCGCCCGCCTCCATCGCGGCCTGCGCGCCCTTCAGATTGGGGGCCAGCGCCACCACCGTGAGGCCGGGCAGCCGGCGGGCGGCGCGCACCAGGTCGGCGGCATCGGCCATCTGCGGCAGCAGCTTCGGGTTGACGAACGAGCCCACCTCGATTTCGCGCAGCCCCGCGGCCGCCAGCGCCTCG
>Ga0164243_10016312_pt1 | contig 10199 bp, 9 predicted proteins | sample OricompcompostOP_FD_108781 | JGI IMG/M metagenome (GOLD analysis project Ga0164243, IMG submission 108781) | Organic Plus compost microbial communities from Emeryville, California, USA - Original compost - Organic plus compost (OP) | ecosystem: Engineered > Solid waste > Mixed feedstock >... | reverse complement strand
GAGCGGTGCCGACGTGGCCGTCAGGTCCAGCCACTCCGCGGCCGTCTTGAGCCCGGAGATCAGCTGCAGCAGCACCGACCAGATCGTCGGGACCAGGAAGTAGAGCACGATCGCGACGGCCGAATTCATGAAGAGCATGCCGAACGCGAGCCCCATGAGGACGTTGGCCACGCTGAACAGCACCGAGTAACCCAGCAGCAGCGCGCTGAAGTCCCAGGCCCCCGCCGCGTCGTCCATGCCGCCCGCGATCGCGGTGCCGGCGGCCGCCATCGCGAGCCCCGGCACCACCGCGACCACGCCGAGCAGGATCGCGGCCAGGAACTTGGCCGCCGCGATGCGTTCCCGCCGGGGCGTCAGCGCGAACGTGGTCAGCGCCGTCCGCTGCGTCCACTCGCTGGTGACCGAGAGGATGCCGAGCACGGGCAGGAGCACCGCGGTCGGGAAGAGCGTCAGCTGGAACATGTTCCGGAACGCCTGGTCCTGCGGCTCCGCCGCGAACAGCATGATGACCACGATCAGCACCGAGATCAGCGCGGTGATCAGCAGCAGCCAGAAGCCGGCCCGCGTGTCGGCCATCTTCCGCAGCTCGATGGCCGTGAGCCGGGCCAGGCCCGGCCGGCGGAGGTCCCGCGCCGGCGCGGTGGGTGCGGTCAGCACAGCCGCGGTCATCGCGCGACCTCCTTCGTCTCGCCGTTGGCGGTCAGGGTCAGGAACAGCTCTTCGAGGCCGCCGGCGTCGACCGGTCGCAGCTCCAGCAGCACCGCGGAGGTGTCCGCCGCCACCTTGCCGACCTGCTCGGCCTCGGCCTGGACGACCAGCGCGCCGTCGCTGGCCCGGGTCACCGCCAGACCGGCGGCGGCCAGGGCCCGCCGCAACGCCTCGTTGTCGGTGGCCCGGACCCGCACGCCGCCGCCGGCCAGCAGCTCCTCCTTGGTTCCGTCGGCCACGATCTTGCCGCCCCCGATGACGACCAGCCGATCCGCGACCGCTTCCACCTCCCGCAGGAGGTGGGAGGAGAGGAGGACCGTGCCGCCGCGGTCGGCGAAGTCCCGCAGCAGCCCGCGCATCCAGAAGATGCCCTCGGGGTCGAGCCCGTTGGCCGGCTCGTCGAGGATCAGCACGCGCGGCTCGCCGAGGAACGCGTGCGCGATGCCGAGACGCTGCCGCATGCCCAGCGAGTAGCCGCGTACCCGGCGCGAGGCGGCCGGCCCGGCGAGCCCCACGAGGGAGAGCAGCTCGTCGACCCGCTCCCGACCCACCCCCAGCGTGCGGGCCGACAGCGCGAGCACCTCCCGCCCCGTGCGGCCCGGGTGCTGGGCCGAGGCGTCGAGGAGCACACCCACCTCGCGGCCCGGGTTGGGCAGCTGGCGGTACGGGCGCCCCACGACCGTCGACGTGCCGGATGTCGGCGGCGTGAGCCCCGTGATCATCCGCATCGTGGTCGACTTGCCGGCGCCGTTCGGGCCGAGGAAGCCCGTGACGGTGCCCGGCGCGCACTCGAACGACACGCCGTCGACGGCCGTGTGCGCTCCGTAGCGCTTCGTCAAACTCGTCACACTGATCATGCGATCCAGCGTGCGCCGGCCGACCGGTCCGGCGCTTCGGGCCAAGGTCGATGGCGCGCGACGAAGGTCGCCGACCGATACCGACTTTGGTCGGATGTCGCGGCCACCGGGTGGCCGTACCATTTGATCATGAGTGCCGCAACCCGGGACGGTCCTGACATACCGTCACTGCTCCCCGGCGGCCTGCTCTACGCCGTCGACGGGCGGCCGGCGCGGCGGTCGACCCGCGACTGGGTCGTCGACTGGTCGATGTTCCTGCTCTCCGCAGTGACGGTCGTGCTCCTCTCGTCCACCGTCTTCGCCGAGCCGGACCTGGCGCCGTGGCTGCGCTGGTTCGACCTCGGCGTCGGCGTGGCGGCGACCGCGGCGCTCTGGCTGCGGCGGCGGTGGCCGGTCGCGCTCGCGTTGATCATGGTGCCGGTCGGCTGCGTCTCGCTGACCGCCGCCACCGCCGGCATGATCATGCTGTTCACGGTCGCGATCCACCGCTCGGTCGCCGTCTCGGCGGTGATCGCGGCGCTCAACGTCCTCGCGGCGCCGATCTTCCTCGCCTGGCGGCCGGACCCGACGATGCCGTTCTGGACGATCACCACGCTCGCCGTGGTCACCACGCTGGCGATCTTCGCCTGGGGCATGTTCGTGCGGGCCCGCCGCCAACTCGTGTACTCGCTGCACGAGCGCGCGATCCGGGCCGAGGCCGAGCAGCGGCTCCGCGTCGCCCAGGCGCGCCACCTGGAGCGCACGCGGATCGCCCGCGAGATGCACGACGTGCTCGCCCACCGGATCTCCCTGCTCAGCCTGCACGCCGGCGCGCTGGAGATCCGCCCGGACGCGCCGGCCGACGAGGTGGCCCGGGCCGCGGGCGTGATCCGGTCGAGCGCGCACCAGGCCCTCCAGGACCTGCGCCAGGTGATCGGCGTGCTGCGCGAGGAGGACGGCGAGCCGATCCGGCCGCAGCCGACCCTGGCCGACGTCGAGGAGCTGATCGCGGAGTCGCGCGACGCCGGGATGAAGGTGCGGCTGGACTGCCGGGTCGACGGGATCGACAAGGTGCCGGACGTGGTGGGCCGGAACGCGTACCGCATCGTCCAAGAGGGACTGACGAACGCCCGCAAGCACGCCGCGGGGGTGAGCGTCGACATCCTCTTCGAGGGTACGGCCGGCCGCGGCCTCACCATCGCCGTCCGCAACCGCGCTCCGGTCGGGCAGCCGCTGTCGAGCGCGATACCCGGCACCGGCACCGGGATCGTCGGCCTGGCCGAGCGGACCGGGCTCGCCGGCGGACGGCTCGAACACGGCCGGACCGCGTCGGGCGACTTCGAGTTGCGCGCCTGGCTACCGTGGCCGGCATGACCGACGACACCGTCCGCGTGCTGATCGTCGACGACGACGCGCTGGTCCGCGCCGGCCTGTCGATGATCCTCGGCGGCACGCCGTCGCTGACCGTCGTCGGCGAGGCCGCCGACGGCATCGAGGTCGAGCAGGCCGTCGCCGCGCACCGGCCGGACGTCGTGCTCATGGACATCCGCATGCCGAAGATGGACGGCCTCACCGCGACCGAACGCCTGCGCCGCCGCGAGGACGCGCCGGAGGTCGTGGTGCTGACCACCTTCGAGGCCGACGAGTACGTGCTGCGCGCGCTCCGCGCCGGTGCCAGCGGCTTCCTGCTCAAGGACACCCCGCCCGCGGAGATCGTGCAGGCCGTCCGCCGGGTGGCCGCCGGCGAGCCGATCCTCTCCCCGCGCGTCACGCGCCGGCTCATCGCCCACGTCGCCGACGCCGGCGACGAGGCCCGCCGCAACCGCTCCCGCGAGCTGCTCGCCCGGTTGAGCGAGCGCGAGCTGGAGGTGGCGATCGCGGTGGGCCGCGGCAAGTCCAACGCCGAGATCGGCGCCGAGTTGTTCATGAGCGTGGCCACGGTCAAGGCGCACATGACCCGGATGCTCACGAAGCTGGGCCTCAACAACCGCGTCCAGGTCGCCCTCCTCGCCCAGGACGCGGGCCTCACCTGACCCTGGCGACGTGACATGCGCGGCAAACCACGGGAAGAGGTCGACCGGCGGGCGAGCGTCTGTTCTACTCCAGTTTGTGTCCGCGATCGACCACCTGTTGCACGCCAACGAGCGCTACGCCAGCACCTTCCCGGGGCCCCGGCCGCTGCGGCCCAAGCTGCGCCTCACCGTCGTCACGTGCATGGACTCACGGCTCGACCTGTTCGGCGCCCTCGGCCTGGAGATCGGTGACGCCCACCTGATCCGCAACGCCGGCGGGCTGCCGACCGAGGACGTGCTGCGCTCGCTCGCGATCAGCCAGCGCTACCTCGGCACCCGCGAGGTCGTCGTGATCCATCACACCCAGTGCGGGATGGAGGGGTTCGACGACGACGCGTTCCGCCGGCAGCTCACCGCGGAGAGCGGGGAGGCGCCGCACTGGGACGTGCCGGGCTTCACCGACATCCGGGCCACCGTCCGCAAGTCGATCTCCGTGATCCGCGGCTGCCCGTGGCTCCCTCACCGCGACGACGTCCGCGGCTTCGTCTTCGACGTCGGCACCGCCCGCCTCGAAGAGGTCACCGCAGACTAGGCAACGCCTCCAGGGCGATCTTCTCGACCATCGCCGGGCCGTCGGACCAGGCCGGGTCGCCGGACCAGGCCGGGTCGCCGGGCCGCGGGTGGTGGAAGACGAGGTCGGTGAAGCCCAGCTCGGCGTACCGGCCGGCGAAGTCGACGAACGCCGCGACGCTGGAGATCAGCCGCTCGCCCGCGTTCCCGGCGAGGAAGATCCGGTCGTTGGTCCGGCCGGCCTCGTCCAGAAGCACGGCGTTGCGGCGGTGGGCAACAGCAGAATCCCGACACGCATCGCGCGATGCGTAGCCAACCCGTACCCGTCGCGCCGGGTCTAGGGTTTGGCGATGAGCGACGTGCTGCTGCCGGCACTGCCGGAGGACTGGGACCGCGCGCTGGCCGTGGCCGCGCATCCCGACGACATCGAGTACGGGACGGCGTCGGCTGTCGCGCGCTGGACGGCGCAGGGCAAGCACGTCACGTACCTGCTCGCCACCCGCGGCGAGGCCGGCATCGACGCGGTGCCGCCGGAGGAGGCAGCGCCGCTGCGCGAGCGCGAGGAGCGCGCCGGCGCGGCCGAGGTCGGGGTCGACGTGGTCGAGTTCCTCGACCACCGGGACGGCGTCGTCGAGTACGGCCCGGCCCTGCGCCGCGACATCGTCCGCGCGATCCGCCGCCACCGCCCGGAGGTGATCGTGTCCGGCGCGTTCTCCATCCGCATGGTCGGCGGGATGACCAACCAGGCCGACCACCGGGCCGTGGGCCTCGCCACCCTCGACGCGGCCCGCGACGCCGGCAACCGCTGGATCTTCCCCGAGCTGGCCGACGAGGGCCTGAGCCCGTGGGGCGGGGTCCGCTTCGTCTGCTTCGCCGGCGCCGAGAAGCCGACACACGGCGTCGACGTCACCGGGGAGCCGCTCCGCCGGGGCATCGCCTCCCTCGCGGCACACGCGGAGTACACGAAGGGCCTCGGCGGGTCGGGCCCCGAGCCGGAACCGTTCCTGACGTGGGCGGCGTCGGTGGCGGGGCCGGCGCTGGGGGTGACGCACGCGGTGTTGTTCGACGTCCACGCGCTGCGGTTCGAGGGGCCGCCGCCGTGGGAGCAGTCCGGCCCGCCGCCGGCGGTGACCGAAATCTGAGCCGGTTCGCTCGGGTTCGCGGTGGTCCGGACCGTCGCTCCCGCCAGGCAAATCTCGCTCCGCTTCGAGCCAGGTCCGCGGTGGGCGACCGCGGGCGGCGTGCCGCCATGATCGGCAGAATGGCGGGATGAGTGCGCCGGTAGCGGAGATCGAGATCGACAGTGAGCTGGTGGGTCGGCTGCTGCGTGAGCAGCATCCCGATCTGGCCGACCTGCCGTTGCGGCTGGTGGCGAACGGGTGGGACAACGTGATCTTCCGGCTCGGCGTCGAGTGGTGTGTGCGGCTGCCGCGCCGGGCCGTGGCGGTGCCGTTGATCGTCAACGAGCAGCGGTGGTTGCCGCGGCTGGCGGAGCGGCTGCCCGCAGCCGTGCCGGCTCCCGTGCGGATGGGTCGGCCCGGCGCGGGGTACCCGTGGCCGTGGTCGGTGTGCCGGTGGGTCGACGGCGAGATCGCCTCCCGGGTTCCGGTCGCGCGGCGGAACGCCGTCGCCGGCGAGCTGGCCGACTTCATGACCGCGTTGCACGTGCCTGCGCCGGACGACGCGCCGGTCAACCTGGTGCGAGGCGTCCCGCTCGCCGTCCGGGACGAGCAGATCACCGAGCGGCTCACCAGCGGCAAGCTGGCCCGGGAGGACGAGCTCCGGCGGCTGTGGGACCGGCTCAAGGCCGTACCCCCGTGGCGGGGTGACCCGGTCTGGCTGCACGGTGATCCGCATCCGGCGAACCTCGTGCTGCGCGGCGAGCCGGCGGGACTGGCCGCCGTGCTGGACTTCGGCGACCTCACCGCCGGCGACCCGGCCACCGACCTCGCCGCCGCCTGGCTGGTGTTCGACGCGGCCGGGCGGGCCGCGTTCCGGGCTCGGGTCGACGCCGACGACGACACCTGGCTGCGGGCCCGGGCCTGGGCCCTCGCGATCGGCACCGCGATCGCGGTGTTCGCCGACATCCACCCCGGACTCGCGGATGCCGGCGAACACGCGATCATTCAGGTTCTGTCAGGCGACTGACCTCAGGGATAGTTGGTGAGGTACTGCGTCTCGGCACCCCGGCGGGCCGTGCCACCGGCGTCGTTGATGATCCGGTTGATCGTGCCCTGGCCGCCGAGCGAGACGGTCACCATGTTCTGGAACCGCACGCCGGGCTTGACCGGCACCTCGAACGAACGCTCCGCGACGACCGACTCGTCCAATGTGAACACACAGTACGAGCCGAGCCCGATAGCGAAGTGCTCGTTGACCGCATCACTCACCTTGTACGCCGCATAGCCGCGCGTGGACCCGTTCATCCAGGCCGCCTGGTTGGGCATCTCGTACGGGAACTCGTTCTGGTAGAAGTACGTCCGGCCGCGCTCGCCGTTCCAGATCGTCTGGTACTTCTGGAAGTGCTCGACGAACAGGCCGTACATCGTGACGTCGTCGCCGTTGACGGTCAGCCCGGTGTCGGCCGTGTTGACCGTCCAACCGACACCGTCGCCGTGGTCGGCGCGCCACAGCCACATGTGGTCGCCGATCACGTCGTCGCTGTTGATGGTGAGCGTGTTGGTCGCCCGCCCGACGCCGGGCCCGCCGATGCGGAAGAAGACGTCGTGCAGCGAGATCGGGTTGGCGGCGTGGTCCGCGGCGGAGCCGGCCGGCCCCACCTCCATCAGCACCGGCGAGTTGGTCGCGCCGGCCTCGAACATGATGCCGGCGACCTTGACGCCGTCGACGTCCGCCACGCGCATGCCGACCGTGCCGTTGTCGGCCTGGATCGTGGCCAGGCCCAGCCCCAGGATCACCGTGTTGGCGCGGTTGACCTGGATCGGCTGGGTGACGTGGTGCACGCCCGGCGTGAAGAGCAGGTTCCTGCCCTGGGCCAGGGCCGCGTTGATGGTGGCCACGGGCGTGCCGGGCCGCACGATGAAGAACGTCGACAGCGACAGCGAGGTGCCCGCCGGCGTCTTGTTGAACCATGTCGTGCCGGTGGAGTTCGTCCGCAGCGCCGGAACGAAGACCCGGTACTCGCCGGAGCCGTCGACGTAGAGGAACGGCTTCTCCCGCACGACCGGCGTGTTGGCGATGACCGTGTGCGACGGGTTCGGGAAGTGGTTGGGCGGCGCGCCGGTCACGCCCTGGAACACCATGTTCCAGACCGAGCCGTTCCACGAGCCGAACTCGCTGTTGCGGGAGTACCACTGCTGCTGCGAGCCGGACACCACCATGCCGTCGATCTTCGTGTCGGCCATGAACCCGCCGCTCGACCAGCCGTCGCCGCCGTTCCAGAGCTGGATCTGGTTGCCGGCACCCCGCATGTGCATCCGGCGGTACGGGGCCGCCTGCGAGACCGCCCACCGCTCGACGGTCGTGCCCGCGGGCAGGGTCACCGACAGGTTCTCGGCGGCGCGCCAGAAGTTCTGCGTGGCGTTGCCGCCGAACCAGAACGCCTCGGCGCGTACGTGGCCGTTGAGGTTGACGTCGTCGGGCGACATGCCGAGGCCCGCCACCTGGGTGAAGAACCCGAGGTTGACGTCCGCGGTGTACGTGCCCGGCTTGAACAGCACCGCGTACCGCTCGGGGCCGAACTGGTTGCGCTCCTGCTGCGTGAAGATGGTGTTCAGTCGACTCTGGATGGTGGAGGTCGGCGTCGACGGGTCGAACACGTAGGTGTTGGGCCCGAAGTTGGGGTTGCGGGGGTCGGTCGGCTCGACCGGCTCGCCGGTCGGCGGGTCGGTGGGATTGGTGCCCGATCCGGTGAAGATGCGAAGCTCCCAGAGTGAGTAGCCGTAGCCGGTACCCCGGGCCGTGCCGTAGACGCGGACGTAGCGGCCGTTGCCGGTGACGTCGAGGGTCTGCGTGCCGCCGACGCCCGTGGTGGTGCTGTAGACGGTGGTCCAGGTCGCGTCGTCGTTGCTGGTCTGGATCTGGAACGCGCGGCCGTAGGCCGCCTCCCACTGGAGCACCACACGGCAGATCGGCTGTGCCGAGCCGAGGTCGACGCGGATCCACTGTGGATCAGAGAACTGGCTCGCCCAGCGGGTTCCGGTGTTGCCGTCGACCGCGGCCGAGGCGGGGGTCGCGGCGTTCTCGGCGGACGACGCGGTGGCGGGCCTGCCCTGCGCGGCGTTGGTGGTGCCGCAACCGGTCGGTTCCCCGGTGCCGAAGGTGCCGTGGACCTGGAACTCCCAGAGGCTGTAGCCGTAGGCGGTGGCCCGGGCGGTGCCGTAGAGGCGGACGTAACGGCCGCTGCCGGTGAGGCTGATCGTCTGCGTGCCGCCGGTGCCGGCCGCGGTGCTGTAGATCGTGGTCCAGGTCGAGTCGTTGGTGCTCGTCTGGATCTGGAAGGCCCGCCCGTAGGCGGCCTCCCAGTTGAGGGTCACCTGGGTGATGGTGGCGGTGGCGCCGAGGTCGACGCGGATCCACTGGGGGTCGGAGAAGGCTGAACTCCAGCGCGTGCCGGCGTTGCCGTCGACGGCGGCCGAGGCGGGCGTGCCGGCGTTCTCGGCCGAGGAAGCGGTCACGGGCCTGCCCTGCGAGATGACCGCGTCGGCCGCGCTGGCGGCGTTGGTCACGGTCAGCAGCGCGGCGGCCAGTCCGGCCGCCACGATCCCGGCCACCGCGGCACGCAGCCGCGTCCGCCGGCGTTCGGGTGGTTGAGGGGGTACGGGTCTCATCCTGCCTGCCTGTCATGTGAGGCGGCGCGCGCGGGAGCACGCCGGGACGGGGGCGTGATGCTTGGAGAGCGCTCTCCGAGCGTTTGTGAGTCTGGCCCGCGCTTCGCCGCCCGTCAATATGCTGGGGAGCGCTTTCTCGGGATTGACACGCATCGCAGTGTCGCACAAACTAGCCCTTGGCGAGAGCGCTCTCTCGCCGCGAGTTTTCATCGAAGATCTGCGACGTCCGTCCCCGTCGAGGAGCTTGGCCGATGAATCCCTCCCGCACGTGCGCGGCCCGCGAAGGCCCGGCGCCGCCGCACGACCCGCTGTCCGGATGGCCGACCGCGCGGCGATGCCGGACCGTGGCGGCGCCGGGTGCCGGAAGTCGCCGCGGCTGCGCGCCGATGGCGTCGCGCCACCATGGTCCTGCCGGCGGACCGCCACCGCGATCCCCCGATCGCCGCGGCCAGCGGCGCGGTCGGCAGAGCCGCAACCGCGTGACGCATTCGCGGTGCGCGCGGCACGCCGCGTCGTGTGGGATCGCGGGTGGCCGCGGGCGTCCCGGCTCGACGGCGGCCGGACCCCGGGCGAGACGAGCGATGCGACCGGCCGTCGAGTAGGGCGGCGGAGTCTTCCGGCCTCGCGCCGGACGGGCGGAACGCCGGCGCCGACCCGGCGTTCCGCCTGGCTCGCCCTTCGGCGGGCCGGCGCGGGTCGCGAAGGAGCGAGCCCGGGCGTCCCCACCGGACGCCCGGGCCGCTTCGCCCTCGGCGAACGGCGTCAGATCAGCTTGACGTCAAGCCACCCTGACGCGCACGGTGGTGGCATGACACCCGACCTGCTGGAGAAGGAACACACTCTCGCGACGGCCACGGCCCGCTACGACCAGCTCCGCCTGCGGGAGATCCAGGACGACGGGCTCGGTCGCGAGGAGTCGCTGGAGTTGCTGGCGCTGAGCGAGGTCATCGGCCGCAAGGTGGCGTACGGCAGGCAACTCAGCGTCCGCACCGCCCGCGCGGCCGGCGCCTCCTGGACCCAGATCGGGGCCGCGCTCGGCACCACGAAGCAGGCAGCCTGGGAGGCCCACGCCCGATGGATCGACGACCAGGCCCGCCAACACCTGGAGACCGGCATCGAAGGCCTGGCCCCCACGGACATCGCGAACCTCCGCGAACTCGCCGGCGACGCCGACGCGTAGGCCCTGTCTCGACGTGGACGACCGGGCTGCCGCGGACCCAGCCGCCGCGCTCCGGCCCCACGTCGAGACAGGGCCGCACGCGGCGGGGCCCGGGACGTCGGTG
>Ga0164243_10016311_pt1 | contig 10199 bp, 10 predicted proteins | sample OricompcompostOP_FD_108781 | JGI IMG/M metagenome (GOLD analysis project Ga0164243, IMG submission 108781) | Organic Plus compost microbial communities from Emeryville, California, USA - Original compost - Organic plus compost (OP) | ecosystem: Engineered > Solid waste > Mixed feedstock >... | reverse complement strand
TTTTCGCTGGCGCGAAAATCTAACGTATCCGCAGAACAATTAGCGTGATGACGTAGGCATTGACCACAACCCGGCGGCGGGGTTTCGCGCGGCACATACGCTGCACAATGGTTGCACGATTGGGATGAATGGATTGATGGGCAGTTGCGCGCAATCGGTTGGCGAAGCACAAACACAGGCTGTAAATGCGCGCGGGCTGATCAAAGATTCGTTAAGGGATGACTGCACCATCGTCGTCGCGCGCCAGCGGAATATGACTCATCCTTGACTGGCGTCACGCTGATCGAGTCTGGCCTGACGACACAACAGTACGCGAAAAAGGCCGAGGCGAAAAAACCTCAGCGTAGAGACAAAAACATTTCAATCAGCCCAGCGACGCCACGCTTTTCAAAATCAGGCTGACCAGCATCGGCTGGCGCGTCACGCCGGTCTTGGCGAACACCGCGCGCAGATGGGTGCGCACCGTGTTGCGGCTCACGTGCATTTCCTCGGCGGCCTCGTCCAAGGTCAGGCCGTTGGCCATCAGCAGCGCCAGCGTGGCCTCGGCCTGTGTGAAACCGAACAGCTGCTTGATCACCTGCACCGGCGCCTCGGCCTGCTCCAGCGGATCGCTGAGAAAAATCGCCGCGGTGGGCACGGCCTCCGCCTCGGTCCATTGATTGGTCGGCACCGGCCTTATCACCAGACCGAATTCGCCGCCGCCGCTGCGCGGGATGCGCATCACTTCGATCACCGCCGCGCCGCCCTTCTGCTGATTGGCGATCACCCGGTCGACCCGCTCGCGCAGTTCGAGGGTCTGCTCGCGCGTGCTCAGCACCAGCGATTCATTGCGCAGCGCCACGCCGTCGCGCTGCGCCAGCAGATCGCGCGCCCGCTGGTTGACGCTCAGCACGCGCCCGGTCTGGTCGAGGATGATGGCGCCCACTTTCATCTGGTCGATGGCGCCGGCGTACACCGCGCGTTCGGATTCGATCTTGTGCAGCCGCACATGCAGATGCACGGCGCGCTGGATGTGGCCGAGCAGTTCGCGACACAGGGCGCGGTCGTCCTCGGTGAAACTGCGCTCGGCTTTGGAACGACAGATGCGAAACCGCACCTCGACCTCATGCGGAATGCGGAAATCGGCGCCCATCACGTCGTAGAGATCGCTCGGCTCCATGATCAGCCGGTAGAAATCGCTGGCCAGCCACGCCTCCTTGTCGAGGAATTCGTGCAGCGTCACCACCTCGCCTTCCGGCAGGTTGATGAAGGGATCGAGGGCGTAGGCGCGCTCGTTGTAGGTGGCGATGTTTTCCGGGATGCCGCCCACCACATGCATCGACCCCAACCCGGGCGTGGTCGGCGCGCGCAGGATCAGGTTGGTGACCGAGGCGTTGAATACCGCCTGGCAGCGCACCAGGAAAGTCTTCCACGGCTCGGCCTCCAGCGGCCCTTCGTAGATCAACCCCACCAGTTCGCTGAATTCGCGATCAATATGCATCGGGCTTGGTGCTCCCAGAATTCACGTGCGCAATCTCCGGTTTGTTCTTCGAATGGGTGCTCCCCGGACGAGTGCGCATGCTGCACTGTCGGGCCGCCGGTTGCAAATCGGAATGGGGTCGGGAGGGTCAGGGCGTACCGGCTAGGGTGTACCGGCCAGGCGCGCGTCGGCGGCGCCGAGGGCGAGCCCGCGTGTCGGCTGAACCGGTCCGTCAGGGCCGGCCAGGGTGAAGGGAATCGAAGCCCAGCGCAGGCCGGCGTTGCGCAGCACCGCGAAATGCAGGTGCGGCCCGGTGGAATAACCGGTGTTGCCGGATTGCGCCACGATCTGGCCGGCGCGCACGGTCTGGCCCGGCCGCACCAGCGCCGAATGCTGGCGCAGATGGGCGTAGATGCCGAAGGTGCCGTCGCTGTGCAGCACATAAACGCTGTTGGTCTGGCTGCGGTAGGCCACGGAATTGCCGCCGCCGGCGTGGCTGTCCTGCACGCTGATCACCAGTCCGCCGCGCGCCGCCCGCACCGCGCTGCCGATCGGCATGCCGATGTCGATGGCATAGCGGCTGCCGCTGGTGTTGTGGCTGTAGGTGCCGTCGAAGCCCTGGGCGATGGTGAACAGGCCCCGCTCCGGCACCGGCGGCGTATACAGGTATTCGGCATCGGGCCGGGCATGGGGGTCGCCCAGTTGCCAGCGCAGCTGCTGCCGATAGCGCATCGGCCGACCCGCTGCCTGCGGCGCGGGCTCGGCGAGCAGCTGTTCACCGCCGCCCGCCACCACCCGGCTGATCGGCGCGAAGGGCTGCACATTGTCGGTATCGGTGAGCCAGAATTTCACCTCAACCGGCGCCAGATTCTTGTTGATGGCGTAAAACCGGGGCCGGTCGGGCGCGCCGCGCACCACCACCTGCACCGTGCGCTGTTGCTCCGGCGCGGCGCCGAACAATTGCAACACCTCCACCGACTGCTGCGCGGCGGGGCGCTGATCGGTGTAATGCCAGGTGCCGTCGGCGCCGCGATATTTGAACACCGTGGTGGCGTGGACGGCCGCCGGCATCAGCAGGACGAACAGTATCGCCACGCCGCGCAAAAACCTGCCGGGGAAAAAGACCAACGCCATGGAAAATCTTGCCTGCTTTTATTCGCGCCGTGTTTCGCAACGCCCCGCCGTGGTGCGGACCGGTTGCGACCCGGCCCGCCGTCGCTGCCGTTTCGGGGAGCCTGCTTCGCAAAAAGTTCTTCCAGTAAAGACGGTTTTTTGCCATCGGGCACCTGCCTGTGCCACGGCGGACGCAAAAATCATTGATTTTCGTGCTGCATCACATTTTATCGACCTGCGGGGAACGGATCGTGCTTTTCACCATCCGAATGAGACGGACTTTCTCATGCGGGGAAACATCCATGCCGACCGTTCAGGAACCTTCGCCCAGCGGGGCCTCGCCCTTCGGATTGAAATATTTCCGCATCCGCTTCCGTTATCGCGACAGCACGAAATACCTGCGCTTGATGGGATGGAGCGAACAGGCGGTGCTCCGGGAGTTCAGCGAGCATTTCCCCGACGCCCTGCCGGAACACGTGGAGTGCCTGGGCACGGTGTGAAGCGGCACGGATCGCCATGCCACAGGCCCGGCATCATCGAAGGTTCACTTCGACGCCGCTGCCTATAACTCGGTATTCATGTGGCCTGCAATCCCCACACATCGGCCAGCAGTTCATAGGAGCGGCAGCGCGCGCGGAAATCGTGGGTGATGCTGACGATCACCAGCTCATCCGCATCGAAACGCTCGGCCATCGCCTCCAACCGCGCCTTCACCTGCTCCGGCGCGCCGGCGATCACCGCCTTGCGGTTGTGCGCGGCGAATGCCAGCTCCTGTTCGGTGTACACATGCGCCTGTGCCTCCTCCACGCTCGGCAGCGGCCCGCCGTGGGGCTGGCTGATGATGCGCAGATACCAGAGTTCGCGGCTGCGAGCCAGGCGCAGCGCCTCGGCCTCGGTGTCGGCGCACAGCGCGAATACGCCGAGCGAGGCGTAGGGCTTGTCCGCCACCGCGCTGGGTTTGAAGCGCTGCCGGTACAGGCGCAGGATGTCCTCGCGCACCTCGCTGTTGATGAAATGCGCGCAGCTGTAAGGCAGTCCCATGAGGCCGCCCAGCACCGCGCTGTCATCGCTGGAGCCCAGCATCCACAACTTCGGCGGCACCTCGACCTGCGGCATCGCCCGCGCCTTTTCCATGCCCGGCGTCGGCGGCGGCACATCGCGCAGCAGCGCGTCCAGGTCGGCGACCTTGTTGGGGAAATATTCCGGGCCGAGCGGCGAGCCGTAACGCAGCGCGGTGGCGGTGTACTGATCGCTGCCGGGCGCGCGGCCGACGCCGAGGTCCATCCGCCCCGGATACATCGTGGCCAGCAGCTTGAAGTTCTCCGCGACCTTGTACGGGCTGTAATGCGGCAGCATCACGCCGGCCGAGCCGAGCCGGATCGAACGCGTCTCGGCGCCCAGCCGGGCCAGCAGCACCTCCGGCGAAACCCCGGCCAGGCCGTCCATCGAATGGTGTTCCGACACCCAGAAGCGCCCGTAGCCCAGCCGCTCGCCGAGCTGTGCCAGCGCGATGGTTTCGTTGATGGCATCGAGCGGCGTGCCGCCGCTGCGGATGGGAGACTGATCAAGAATGGAGAGGGGAATTTTCACAACACGACATCCCGGCAACGGCGCAAGGCGGACAGCGTAATTTATCGCGGCCGGGAAGCCAATCGACGCGGCGCGGGGGGAGCGCCGCCGAGCCGGGTCGGTGCGAGACCGCACGGTCACCTTATCGGCTCAAGGCCGGCGCAGGGAGAAGCCGCGGGCTGCGGAAAACGCGTTTATCATCGCCACCGGCGCCACCCCGGCCGCCCTTTCATGACAGCAGTTCCATGCGCTACCGGAAGCGTTCATCGCCCGGCGCCGGCATAGGTTAGCGCGCCGCAGCCGTGGCCTTGGCCGGCTGTTCCTTCGGCAGCAGCCCCTTGCGCACGATCGGCCAGAACAACTCCTCGCGCCAGTCGAAGCGGCCGGGCAGGCCGAAACGCTCCTGCCGCGCGCGCGGGATTTTCGCGGTGCCGAACAGCACATCGAACAGGAAGATGGTCACCGCGTAATTGCCGCGCGCGTGCGCGAGTTTGCCGAGGCCGTGATGGGCATGGTGTGTATCCGGCAGCGTGATGACCTTCTCCAGCGCGTTGAACACCGGATTCATACCCGGCAGGCGACGCAGCGCCAGGTCCCAGCGGTAGGCGGTGTGGGTCAGCGCGTTGACCAGGAACGTGGTCATCACGCTGGCGGCGAAGGCGTGCACCAGCCCCAGGTGCACGGCGATGGCGCCGACCCAGGCCTGCGGCAGCAGCACGGTCCAGAACACGTTGTAGCGGTACAGCACCAGCGTGCTCAGCTCGGTGGCGCTGTGGTGGGTGCGGTGCAGCCGCCACAGCCAGCGCCATTCGTGCGACCAACGGTGCAGCCAGTAATGCAGGAATTCCTCGCCGACGAACATGATCGGAAAGGCCAGCCAGAACGGCGTGTGCGCGAGGCTGTTGGCGCTGTTCGGAAACAGGTGATTGAAGGTGAAGCCCAACACCAGGGCGACGATGGGCGCGGCCAGCACGGCGTGGCTGGCGATGCCGACCAGGGCGAAGGCGATGCCCTTGGCCGAGCCGCCGCGCCAGCGGTGGTGGCCGCCGATGATTTCCGCCAGGAACATCAGCCCGAACAATGCCGGCAGCAGCCAGCCCAGGGTTTCGCGTGTCATTTGCATGCACCTCTCGATGAGCGGCGCGATGCGATCGCGCCTGTTATTGTCGAACCGATACCAGCAGGCCGGTGACCGTCTCCGATACCGGCGCGGTCAGGCCGCCGGCCAGAAAGTCGATCAGGTCGGCGCGCATCAGCTCCAGCGGCGCCACCTCGGCGCCGTGTTCGCGCTGGTAGTACCAATCCGCCGCGCTGTGCACCAGTTGCAGCGCCATCAGCCGCAGGCGCTGCGCGCGCACCGGCGGCGGCAGCTGCGTCAGGCAGCGGGCGATGCCGTCGCTGACCCGGCTCAGCCCGGCGGTCAGCTCTGCCGGCAGATGCCCGTACACGTTGTCGCCGCGGCGGATGCCGTAGAGCTGTTGCAGGAAACCGACGAAATGGCTGTCGGCTTCGCTCAGCTCATCGGTCAGCGGCAGCACCAGCGCGGTCAGCAGGCCGTGCAGGTCGTCGGCGCGGCCGTTCGCCTCCAGCTCGGCCAGCAGCGTTTCGCGGCGGCGGTTGATCACGCCCAGACGCAGCGTCAACAACGCGTCGATCAGCTGTTCCTTGCCGCCGAAGTGGTACTGGAGGGCGGAAATATTGCGCTGCTGGGCCTCCTGCGCGATGCGGCGCATCGAGACCGCATCAATGCCCTCGCGTGCGAACAGGCGTTCCGCGGTGAACAGCAAACGCTCCTGGGTGATTGCCTTGGCCATCCGCTTTTCCAAAAATTAAATCACTCGACTTAAATTAAGTCAATCGCTTTAAATTGTCGCCGACCCGAATCCGGACCGGACGCGATTGTCCCGCCCGGGTTCCGATAAGGAAAGGTCTCGAACGATCAGAGGAGAGAATGCCGGGCGGCGGCCTGGGCGCCGCCCGTGCCGGATCAGCCGGCGGTTTTTTTCAGGAATTCGGCCATGGCCGCGTTGCTCACCGCGTCGATCTGCGCCGTGCTGGGACGCTGCGCCATGCGCTGCTGCCAGTCCTTGAGGCCGGGTACTTCGGCCAGCGCATCCCAGTCGTAGAGTTTGCCGGCGATGGTCGAAACCAGGCCGAGGGAGTGGTAGAGGAAGATATCGGCGGCGCTGAACGATTCGCCGGCGACCCATGGCGCGAACCGCGCCTGGCGTTGCAGCGCGGCCAGGCCGCGGGCGATGGCCGGGCGCGTGTTGGCCAGTTGATCGGCGGTGGCCTCGGCGCCGAACAGCACCGTTACCAGCGAATGCGCCGGCGATTCCACATACAGTTCGATGGTCTTGATCAGCTGTTTCAGGCGTGCGCGGGCGAAGGCATCGGTCGGGTACAGCGCCGGCGTCGGCTGCGTGTCCTCGAGGTATTCCAGGATGACGTTGGTTTCGCACAAAAAGCCGGCCGGCGTTTCCAGCGCGGGAATCTTGCCCATCGGGCTGTTGGCGAGAAACGCCGGCTCCTGGTTCGGCGCGGTGCTCACCTCTTCGAAGGCGATGCCCTTTTCGATGAGAACGTGTTTGACCATGTTGGTGAAATTGCTGATGGGAAAGCCGTGCAGTTTTAACATTGTGTCCTCGGTTTTTGCTTATCGTTGCTGTTGTTGTGTTCGGCTGTGACAAGAGAGGCACAACCGCGCCCGCACTGAAATCAAAACGTGAAGTGGGCGGCCGCTTCAAGCTCTCGCACTGCAAATTCCGGTGTCGCCGGCACGGCGTATCGCCAAACCCACGCTCAGCCTTTTTCCGGCGTGCGGCCGCGATTGTATAGCAAACGGTTTTCGTGTTTTTCGCGCTCGCTCTTGCGCAGCATGATGTACACCGCGCCGGTGCCGCCGTGGGCCGGGATGGCGCTGCAATAGGCCAGCACCTCCTCGAACTCCGGCAGCCATTTGTTGACGTAGCTTTTCAGCACCGCCTCGGGCGAATTGCCGTGGCTGCCGCGGCCGGGCACGATCATCACGTTGCGCAGGTCGTAGGCCATCGCCTCGCGGATGAACGCGAACACTTCCTCCCGCGCCCGCTCCACCGTCATGCGGTGCAGGTCGAGGCGCGCGTCCATCGGGTATTTGCCCTGCTTGAGTTTGCGATAGACGCCGTGCTGCACGCCGGCGCGTTTGAAATCGAGCGGGTAATACGGATCGAGCAGTTCCACATGATCCAGCGCGAGGAAATTGCGATCGTGCTCCAGGTCGCGCACCGCCGCCTCGCGCCGCGCGCTCACCGCCAGTTCCGACACCGGCGAGCGGTTGAGGCCCACCCGTTGCGGTGCCGTCAGCGGTTTCACATCCTGTACTTCATCCAGGAATAGTTTGTCATCGCCAGCAGACATCGCCGTTCACCCCCACCGCCTGATCAGAGTCTTTCAGCGCCGCCCTGCGATTGCGTTCCAACCCGTCCCCGGGCCGGCACATCGCCGCCCGGGAGATCGTGCGACCCCGCGTTCGGGCCGGCCGGTTCCGGGCTCGCCCTCACATTAACGTCCGCCGCCGGGAGCGTCAATTTTCCGGCTGGTTGTGGCCTCGCAGTGGGCCGTACAATGGCGGCCTTGTCCACGGGAATCGCCCATGTCTGCATCCACACCATCCGCCGCCCATTGCCCCGCCTGCGGTGCCGACAACGGCTGCGCCCTGGCCGCGGGCCGCGAACCGCAGAGCTGCTGGTGCTGGCACGCCGAGCGGCGCGCGCCGCTGCCGATCGCGCCTGAGGCGGCCTGTTATTGCCCGCGCTGCTTCGCCCGGCGCGATACGCGGGAGCCGCGGCGTGATCGCTAATCCGCTGCTCGGGCCGGGTTATCGGTGGCGCGGCCTGCACATGCCGGGGCGGCCGGGCCTGCGCCGCCACATGCTGGTGCCGCTGCCAGCCGCGCCTGAGGCAGCCTGTCATTGCCCGCACTGCTTCGCCCGGCAGGATGCGCAGGAGCCGCGGCATGATCGCTAATCCGCTGCTCGGACCGGGTTATCTGTGGCGCGGCATGCAAATGCTGGGACGCCCCGGGCTGCGCCGCTACGTGCTGGTGCCGCTGCTGCTGAACCTGGTGATCTTCGGTTTCCTGATCGGCCTCAGCCTGGCCCAGTTCCGCGACTGGATCGAACAGCTGCTCGGCCTGCTGCCGACCTGGCTGGATTTCCTGCGCTGGCTGTTGTGGCCGATCGCGGTGCTGTTGCTGCTGGTGGTGGCCGCCTATCTGTTCAGCGTGGTCGCCAATTTCATCGCCGCGCCCTTCAACGGCCTGCTGGCGGAACGGGCCGAGGCGCTGCTCACCGGCCGGCCCGCGCCCGATACCGGCTTTCTCGGCCTGGTGGCCGACACCCCGCGCGTGCTCGGCAAGGAATTGCGCAAGCTCCTGTATTACCTGCCGCGCGCGCTGCTGGTGCTGATCGCCAGCCTGCTGCCGCCGCTGTATCCGTTCGCGCCGCTGCTCTGGTTCGCGCTCGGCGCCTGGATGATGGCGCTGCAATACTGCGACTACCCGATGGACAACCACCGCTGGCCGCTGGCCCGGGTGAAGCGGACGCTGGCCGGCGACCGCCTGACCTCGCTCGGTTTCGGCGCGGCGGTGATGGCCTGCACCGTGGTGCCGCTGCTCAATCTGCTGGTGATGCCGGCCGCGGTCTGCGGCGCCACGCTGTACTGGATCGAACGCCTGCGGCCCGAGGTCAACCCATCAAACCGGTTGCACAACGACGGCTTGAACTGATAATAAGCAGCCCGCGACGCCGGCCCACTGCGGCGCGCGCCCGTTCAGGAATAAAAACGCGAGATCGACAACGTGCCCCAACCACGACCGAACAAACGCTGGTACTGGCTGCTTACGCTTCCCTACATCGCCATTTTCTGGCTGCCCTATTACAACCGCCTGGAACCGACCCTGTTCGGCATGCCGTTCTTCTACTGGTATCAGCTGCTGTGGGTGGTGCTCAGCTCTGCGATCATCGCACTGGTATTCAGGCTGGCGCACGGCGCGGGCAAACGCGGGGATAAATCATGAATGTCACCGCGACCATCGTTTTCGTCAGCCTGTTCGCGCTGGTGACGGTGCTGGGCTTCTTCGCCTCGCGCTGGAAACAGGCCGATTTGAATTCACTGCATGAGTGGGGGCTGGCGGGACGGCGCTTCGGCACCCTGATCACCTGGTTTTTGCTCGGCGGCGATCTCTACACCGCCTACACCTTCATCGCCGTGCCGGCGCTGATCTTCGGCGTCGGCGCCTACGGCTTCTTCGGCGTGCCCTACACCATCCTGGTGTATCCGTTCGCGTTCATGGTGTTCCCACGATTGTGGGCGGTGGCGCATCGCCACGGTTTCATCACGCCGGCGGATTTCGTGCGCGCGCGCTACGGCAGCCGCTACCTGGCGCTGGCGGTGGCGGTCACCGGCATCGTCGCCACCATGCCCTATATCGCGCTGCAACTGGTGGGCATCGAAGTGGTGATCGGCGCGCTCGGCCTGCCGACCACCGGTTTCCTCGGTGAGCTGCCGCTGATCGTGGCCTTCGCCATTCTCGCCGCCTACACCTACACCAGCGGCCTGCGCGCGCCGGCGATGATCGCCGTGGTCAAGGACCTGCTGATCTACATCACCATCATCGCCGCCATCATCGTGATTCCCGCCCAGCTCGGCGGTTACGCCAAGATTTTCGCGGCGGCGCCGCCCGACAACCTGCTGCTGAAGAGTCCGACCGCGGACAGCGCTGGCGGCTACAGCGCCTTCCTCACCGCCTCGATCGGCTCGGCGCTGGCGCTGTTCCTGTATCCGCACGCGATGACGGCGATGTTCAGCGCCTCCGGCACCAACGCGCTGCGTCGCAACACGGTGTGGCTGCCGGCGTATTCGCTGGTGCTGGGTTTCATCGCGCTGCTCGGTTTCATGGCGATCGCCGCCGGGGTGAAAAACCTGCCCGAATATTCCGCGCAGTTCGAGCAGTACGGCACCAATTTCGCCGTGCCGGCGCTGTTCCTGCACAGCTTCCCGGACTGGTTCGCCGGCGT
>Ga0164243_10016308_pt1 | contig 10200 bp, 9 predicted proteins | sample OricompcompostOP_FD_108781 | JGI IMG/M metagenome (GOLD analysis project Ga0164243, IMG submission 108781) | Organic Plus compost microbial communities from Emeryville, California, USA - Original compost - Organic plus compost (OP) | ecosystem: Engineered > Solid waste > Mixed feedstock >... | reverse complement strand
TCGCCGTCCGGGCCGGCGAGGGCCGCGGCCGGGACCGCGCCGCGCAGGGCGTCGGGCCGCTGGAGCGCGACCCCGCGGGTGATCGCGACGGTCGCCATCTCGACCTCGACCCCGACGAGCGGGATCGCCACGACGGTCTCGGTCGCGTCGACGGTCAGCACCGCCTCCAGCTCGGCGAACGCGCGGGCGAACTGGTCGTCGCGCAGCACGAAGTCCGGCGCCTCCTCGAACGTCCGCTCGAGGAACTGGCGGACCGCGAGCGCGGCGCGGTCGTGCGGGTCGGCGGGCGGGCGCGAGACGCCGCGGGCCTCCAGGTACGCCTCCAGGCCCCAGGAGGCGACGAGCGCGTGGGCGGCCTCGGCGACCGCGGGCAGCCGCGCCAGGTCCTCGGCGTGGCGCTCGACGTAGAGGCCGACGAGCGGCCGGTAGGAGTAGAGGGTCGGCGGTGTGCCGTCGACGGTCCGCCGGCTCCCGGCGGCGTGCTCGATCAGCTCGAACGGCACCTCGTCGCCGTCCTCGACCCAGGCGGCGAGCGCGCGCCCGCCGTGATCGGCGGCGGTGCGCAGGGCCGCGTGCAGCTGGGGATGACGCATGCCGCCGCGTTCTCCCCGCGGCGCCCCGCTCCTCGCCGCTGGGCGGGGTCCTGCAACGACGCGCCGACGGCCCACGCGCCCGCACCGCCGCGCGGGTTACGATGGATCGATGTCCACGACCGACGCACCGACGGCGTGGCGCCGGCGCGCCGACGACCGCCTGGCGGACGCCGGCTACCGGCGGGGCGGCGCGCGCACGGCGCTCCTGGACCTGCTGGAGCAGCAGGGCTGCGCCCGCACCGTGCTGGAGATCGAGGACGAGCTGCGCGCCCGCGACCGGACGGTCGGCCGGGCGAGCATCTACCGGGTGCTCGACGAGCTCGAGCAGCTGCGGCTCGTCCAGCGGATCGAGGTCGGCCAGGGCATCGCCCGCTACGAGCGGCTCGCGCCCGAGCACCATCACCACCACCTCGTCTGCGCCGAGTGCGGCGCGGTGGTGCCGTTCACCGACGACGGCCTCGAGCGGGCGATCGAGCGGCTCTCCTCGGCCGCCGGCTTCGAGGTCACCGGCCACGACGTCGTCCTGCACGGGCGCTGCCCCGCCTGCGCGGGGACCCGCTGACCGTCAGCGGGCGACCGCGCGCAGGTAGCGGGCGCTCGAGACGTAGGTCCGCTTGCCGGAGCGCACGCGCAGGGTGAGCTGGTGCAGGCCCGTCTTGCGCACCGGGACCCGGACGGCCATCCGGCTGCCGTCGAGCGCGAGCCGCTCGCGCCAGACCGCGCCGTAGCGGCCCTTCGCGCTGCGGCGCCGCAGCAGGACGTCGACGTGGTCGATCCCGCGCACCCGTCCGGTGACCCGGACGCGCGCGCCCTTGTCGACCCGCTTGGGCGGGCTGGTCAGCGACAGCGACGGCTCGATCGGCGGCGTGATCGCCTCCGAGGCGACGTCGCCGGCGCGGGCCCGCACCGCCCCGGAGCGCTTCCACGTCACCGGCAGCCGCCAGCGTCCCGCGCCGTCGGTCGTCGCGCGGCCGAGCGCCACCCAGCTGCCGCTCGGGCTGCGCTTCTCGACGACGACCTCGCTGCCGGCGATCCCGGCCCCGCCGACCGACAGCCGGCCGGAGAGCGTCAGCGTCCGGCCGTACGCCACCACGCGGGTCGGCGCGGCGATCGTCAGCGTGGTGCGCGGCGCCACGGCGTTGTCGCCGACCTTCGCCCGGATCGTGGCGAGCTGGCCGTAGAGCGTCGTCCCCGGGCAGTCGGTCGAGCAGCCGTCGCGATGGCCGCTGATGCGGTTCATCGCGACCTCCGCCCCGCGCGCCCAGCGGTTGCCGGCCCCGCCGGAGGAGACGAGCGCGACGCTGCCGCTCGTCGGGACGCCGTGGAGCGAGAGCTTCCAGCGGATCAGCGCCGCGACCGCGTTGAGCGCGGCCTCCGGCGGCGCCTCGTTCTCGAACGTCCCGATGATCGCGATCCCGGTCGAGACGCTGTTCCAGCCGACCGCCTGGGCGCCGACGACCGGGCGGTCGATCCCGCCCTGCCGGCCCTCGAAGATCTGGCCGTAGCGGTCGACGAGGAAGTTGTAGCCGATGTCGCTCCAGCCGTTGGAGCGCATGTGGTACTGGGCGATCGCCCGGACGATCCCGGCGCTGTCCTCCGGGTCGTAGGCGTTCGCGTTGACGGTGTGGTGGACGAACGCCACCTGGACCTGCCCCATCGCCGGCGCGTTGCGCGGCTGCAGGCTGCCCGCCCACGCCGATCGCGGGATGATCGCCGGCGCGGTCGCGCGGGTGCCGGCGCGCGGAGCGGCGCGCCGGGCGCGGGCCGCCGCGAGCGCGCCGCGCCGCCGCTCGGCCGCCGGGACGCCCTCCAGGGCGAGCACGAGGTCGCGCGACGGCCGCCGGCGGGCCCGCACCTGCAGCTCGTCGGAGGCGCCGAACCACGCCGGGTCCCCCATCGCGGCGCGCCGGCCGTCGGGCGCGTGGTCGCCGTGGTCGCCGAGCGCGACCCAGCGGCTCCAGCGCCCGCCGCGCGTCCGCGCTCGCACCTCGACGCCCGCGCCGTGCAGCGCGGCGACGTTGCCGCCGACGAGGTCGAACCGGACCGGAGCCCGCAGCGGCCCGACGACCCGCCCGGGCGCCAGGTCGCGCCGCGCGACGCGCAGCCGCGCCGACCCGGCGCTCGCCGCCTGCCCGGACCCGGTGCCGGCCAGCCACGCCGCGGCACCGAGCGCCGCGCCGGTGCGCACGGCGCCGCGCCGCGTCAGGCGCGGCCACCGGCCGTCGCCGTGGACGGGCGGCTCGCCGGCCGCCGGTCGCGAGGAAGGTGCGTGCTCCATCGAACGGTTCCAACCGCGCACCGGGCCGAGAGTTCCGGTCGCGCGCCCGCGCCGCAACCGCCGCAAGCGCTCGTTCGGTGCCGGGGACGCGGTCGGCCCCGGCGGGCGCCCCGCCTCACGGGCGCCCGCGGCCGGCGCAGGACGGACCTGCGTCGACGGACCAGGTCGCGGTCAGGCGACGACGACGGGCTGCTCGCCCGCCGGCGCGGTGGCGCACTCGTCGAGGTCGAGCCAGCGGCGGCCGTACTCGCGCATGCCCTCGATGATCGGCAGCAGCGCCCGGCCCTTCTCCGTCAGCGCGTACTCGACGCGCGGCGGGACCTCGGGGAACGTCTGGCGCGCGACGATGCCCTCCTCCTCGAGGGCGCGCAGCCGCAGCGACAGCGTGCGCGGGCTGATGCCGGTCAGCGACCGCTCCAGCTCGCAGAACCGGGTGTTGCCCTCGGCCAGGTCGCGCACGAGCAGCAGCGTCCACTTCCCGCAGACGATGTCGGCCGTCCGGCAGACGGGGCAGGAGGGATCCACGGCCATGTCAAGACTTTACCGAATGAAGCATGGCTGCCGGCAGGCGTGGCGCGTGGGCCCCGCGCGAGCCGCGCCGGTGGTCAGACGGCCGGCAGGGCGGCCGGGCGGTCGCCGTCGTCGCCGCCCAGCGCGGCCTCGGCGCGGCGCTGCTGGTCGACGACGTCGTCCATCGACGTGCCCATCCGCCCGTCGGCGCGCAGCAGCAGCTCGAGGTCGTGCGGACGGGCGGCCGCCCGCATCGCGTCCTCCCGCGCGACCTTGCCGTCCAGCACGAGGCGGCAGAGCGCCTGGTCGAAGGTCTGCATCCCGTAGTGGGCACCCTCGGCGATCACCTGGTTGAGCTCGCCCAGTCGCGCCGGGTCGCGGACGATGTCCTTCACCAGGCCGGTGGCCCGCAGGACCTCGCAGACGGCCAGGCGGCCCTTCCCCTCGGCGACCGGGACGAGCCGCTGGCTGATGACGCCCTGCAGCGTCAGGGCGAGCGCCTCGCGGATCTGCTGGTGCTGGTGGGGCGGGAAGAAGCCGACGAGCCGGTCGACCGCGCCGGTCGCGTCGAGGGTGTGGACGGTCGAGAGCACGAGGTGCCCGGTCTCCGCGGCCGACAGCGCCGCGTGGACGGTCTCCTCGTCGCGCAGCTCGCCGATCAGGATCACGTCCGGGTCCTGGCGCAGGACCCGGCGCAGCGCCTGCGCGAAGCTGCCGGTGTCGTGGCCGACCTCGCGCTGGTTGATCGAGGCCCGGCGATCCCGGTGGAGCATCTCGATCGGGTCCTCGATCGTCACGACGTGGACGTCGCGCGAGCGGTTGATCCGGTCGACCATGCCGGCGAGCGTCGTCGACTTGCCCGAGCCGGTGATGCCGGTGACGAGGATCAGGCCGCGCTCCTCGTCGGCCAGCTCGCCGATCACCGGCGGCAGGCCGAGCTCCTCGAGGCTGCGCGGCTCGTCGGGGACGACGCGGCAGACGATCGAGACGGTGCCGCGCTGGCGGAAGGCGTTGACGCGCAGCCGGGCGATCCCCGGCTCGTGGTGCGCGAGGTCCATCTCGTGGTCGGCGGCGAACCGGGCGCGGGCCTCCTCGTCGGGCAGCATCGCGCCGAGGACGCGCTCGGTGTCCTCCGCGGTCAGCGGCGCGGCATCCGGCAGGAGCGTCCGCAGCACGCCGTCGATCCGGCCCAGCGGCGGCCGGCCGGCCTTGAGGTGCAGGTCCGAGCCGTCCTGGGCCACGAGGGCGGCGAGGCAGGTGCGCAGGTCGACCGACATGGCGATCGAATCGACCGGGGATCGGCCGCCCGCCACCATCGACGCTGCCCGCTGGACGTTCGATGGAGGCCGCGGCCCGCGATCCGGCCGCGCGACCGCGTCAGTCGCCGGCGCCCGCTCCGGCGAGCGAGGGCCGGCGCGCCGCGGAGCGCCCGGGCGTGCGCCGGTGCGCCCAGGCGATCGCCGGCTTCTCCAGCAGGTGCCAGCTCGCGGTGGCCAGCAGCAGGCCGATCGTCGCGGTCAGCAGCGCGGCCGCGAGCAGGCCGGAGGGCCACGCGTCGAACGAGCGCAGCGCGAAGATCACCGGGAAGTGGGCCAGGTAGAGGCCGTAGGAGACGGTGCCGGTCCACCGCAGGGGCCCGCGGGCGAGCAGCCCGCCGCCGACCGGCCGGCCGAGCGCGAACGCCGCGATGATCATCCCGAAGCCGCAGCTGGCGGCGGTGTCGAGCGTCGCCTGGCGCAGCTCGCGCGAGCCGAGCGTCAGGCCGTGGACGGCCGCCTCCAGCAGCACCAGCGCGAGGCCGGCGGCGGCGAGGGCGGTCGCCGCGCCGCGGTCGAGCCGGCGCCCGTGGACGAGGACCGCGGCGAGCATCCCGGCGCCGAACGAGCCGAACCGCGCCGGGAGGCTGTCGGCGTAGGTCGGGCCGGCGCCGGTGACCATCGTCCAGCCCATCGCCGCCGCGCCGGCGACGAGCAGCGCGGCGCAGCCCACGGCGAGGATCGTCCGGCGTCGCGCCGCCGTCCGCCCGCGGCGCACGAGGCCGGCGGACCCGAGCACGAGGAGCGGCACCGCGAGGTAGAAGGTGGCCTCGACGGCGATCGTCCACGTCGGCGGGTTGAGCCGGCCGACGGTGGCCGTCGAGTAGTTCTGGAGGAAGAGCAGGAAGCGCGGCAGGTCGATCGCCCCGACCGCGAAGGGGTGGCCGATCGCCACCAGCAGCACGGCCGTCGCCAGGATCGCGAGCCAGTAGGCGGGCACGACGCGCGCGGCGCGGCGCAGCGCGTAGCTGCCCAGGTCCGGCAGCGGCCGCGCGTCGATCAGCGCCGCGGCGAACGGGCGGAAGATCAGGAAGCCGGAGAGCACGAAGAACAGCGGCATGCTCAGCCGCAGCTGGCTGATCGCGACGTCGACCGCCGTCCGCGCCCCGCCATCGTCGCCGCGGTCGAACATCCACACGTGGACCAGCAGGACCGACAGCGCGGCGGCGCCGCGCAGGCCGTCGAGGGCCTCGAGCCGCCCTGAGGAGGGCGGACGACGGCGGACGGGGGACGACGCGGAGGGGCGAGCAGCGGACATGCGTCGCTCTCCGACCCTGCCAACCCGAGGTCAACGTCCCCTAAGGACGGCCCGAGAGCTCCGTGAGAGCCCCGGAACGACGAAGGGCGCCCGGAGGCGCCCTTCGCGACGTCGTCCCGCGGCGCGGCTAGGCCACGTCGCGCAGCTTCTGGGCCTCGGCGAGGCTCTGCAGCTTCTTCAGCGACTGGTTCTCGATCTGGCGGATCCGCTCGCGCGTGACGTTGAAGCGGTGGCCCACCTCGTCCAGCGTGCACGGCTTCTCGCCGCCGAGCCCGTAGCGCAGCTCGAGGACCCGGCGCTCGCGGTAGCTCAGGTTCTCCAGCGCCTCGCGCAGGTGCTCCTTGGTCAGGATCTCCGCGGCGCGCTCGTACGGCGACTCGGCCCGCTCGTCGGCGATGAACTGGCCGAACTCGGACTCCTCCTCGTCGCCGACCGGCTTCTCGAGCGAGACCGGGGCCTGGGCGGAGCGCTTGATCGACTCGACCTCCTCGGGGTCGATGCCGGTGACCTCGGCGATCTCGTCCGGGGTGGGCTCGCGACCGAGCTCCGTGACGAGCTTGCGCTCGGCGCGGCCGATCTTGTTCAGCTTCTCGACGACGTGGACCGGGATCCGGATCGTCCGGGCCTTGTCCGCCAGGGCGCGCGCGATCGCCTGGCGGATCCACCAGGTCGCGTAGGTCGAGAACTTGAACCCCTTGCGGTAGTCGAACTTCTCGGCCGCTCGCACGAGGCCCAGCGTGCCCTCCTGGATCAGGTCGAGGAAGGGCAGGCCCTGGTTGCGGTAGTTCTTGGCGATCGAGACGACCAGGCGGAGGTTCGACTCGACCATCTTCTGCTTGGCGTCGAGGTCGCCGCGCTCGATCCGCTTGGCGAGGTCGACCTCCTCGGCCGTGGTCAGCAGCCGGACCTTGCCGATGTCCTTCAGGAACAGCTGGAGGCTGTCCGTGGTCATGTCGGGCCGCAGGTCCAGCGGCGTGGTCGACCGCTTCTTGCGCGAGCGCTTGTCCGGCGCGCGCTCGACCTGGGCGGCCGACTGCGCCGGATCGATCTCGTCGACGAGCTCGATCTCGTTGCGCTCGAGATAGCTGTTCAGGTCCTCGACGTCGGACTCGTCGAAGTCGAGCTCGGAGATGGCCTTCTGCACCTCCGCGTGGGTGAGCACCCCGAGCGTCTGCCCGCGGTGGAGCAGCGTCTTGACCTCTTCGAGTTCGTGGAGTTCGACTGCAGACATATGGGAAAAGGCGTCTCTCTGACGCTCCGCCGGCGACGGCGGAGGCGGTGGCAATGCAGTAGAGGAGTGCGCGTCGGTCGAAGGCGTTGGTGCGGGCCGAAGAGGCCCAGGCTACCGACAGCGGTCCTCCATCTTATCAGGCCGCAGGACGCCGATCGACCCCTCGAACGGGGGCCCCCGGGGCCCGTGGGCGGCCTCTCCTGCAGGTACACCGACGAGCCCGAAAAGGTGCACGCATCCGCGCGATGCGCGACCATCCTCACACGATGGCCGAGTCGACGCCCGGACCGCAGCCCGCCTCCCGCGACGACGACCCGCCCGCGGCCGGCGTCCTCGACCAGCTGCCCGCCAGCCGCCCCGGCCGGCGCAGCGCCCGTCGCGCGAGCGGCGGTCCGCGCCCGAGGACGGGCCGCGCGACGGCGGCGCGGCCCGGCACCGCCGCCGGCCCGCAGGCCGGGGCCGCGACGACCCAGGCGAAGGCCGCGAAGGCCGGGCCCGCGACCGCGAAGGCCACGTCGAAGAAGGCGAAGGCGGCGACGCCCGCGGCCGCGAGGGCGACGAGCGGGAAGGCCGCGAAGGCCAAGGCCGGTCCGCCCGCCGACGCCGCCCCCCGGCCGAAGGTCCCCCGCGCGGGCTGGGCGACGCCGGAGCCGGAGCGCAGCGGCGGCGAGCAGGCCGTCCGCGACGTCGTCGCCGTCGTCTCGGCCGCCGCCGGCGTCGGCGAGTCGCTCGTGCGCGGGGTGCTGCGCCGGATCACCCCGCGCTGATCCCGCCCGCCCCGCCAGCCGCCCGGGCGCCGGGCGGTCGCCGGTGCACGCCGGGGGCCATGTGCCATAATCCCCGCCGCCGAGCTCCCGACGACCGGTTCGTCGGGGGGCGGGGGACCCACTGCGGGCGACTCTCACGAGCCGTCCGCTGGGGCGAATCGGATCGTCTCTGATCCGTAGCGCACTCGTTCAGCGCGAGCCCGACAGCTCACCCCGTAGGCGCAGAACGAGACCAACAGGATCACGTGATCGCCCCGACCCCTGCGCGCCGCGCGGCCGTCATCGGCCTGCTCGCGGCTGCTGCGCTCGCCCAGCCGACGCTCGCCCTCGCCGACGACGCGCGGCCATCCGGCGGTGCCGCCGTCGCGGCGCCGGCCGCCGCGGCCCCCGCCCCCACGTCGACCGAGGAGCAGGCGCCCACCGCCGCCGCGCCGGCCGACCAGCCCGGCACCTGGCGCGCCGCCCCGACGACCGTCGTCGGCAAGCCGGTGCTCATCACCGGGCGCTTCCCGACCTCGCTGGCCGGCCACCGCGTGCGGGTCGAGCGCCGCGACGCGCGCGGCACCTGGCGCCGCGCCAAGGTGGTGAAGGTCCGCAGCAACGGCCGCTTCGTCGCCCGCTGGACGACGCGCGCGGTCCGGTACCACGAGCTGCGCGTCGTGGTCCTCGACCGCGCCGGCAAGGCGCCGGTCGCCGACACCGCGGGCTCCGGCGCGTCGGCCCGCTCCAGCAGCGGGTCGGCGATCCAGCGGATCGTCGTGCTCGGCAGCAGCGTCGCGACCTGGTACGGCCCCGGCTTCTACGGCCGGCGCACCGCGTGCGGCCAGACGCTGACGGCCGCCACCGAGGGCGTCGCCCACCGCACGCTCCCGTGCGGGACGAAGGTCGAGGTCCGCCGGGGCGGCCGCAGCGTCGTGGTGCCCGTGATCGACCGCGGCCCGTTCGCCAACGACGCCGACTTCGACCTGACGAAGAACGTCGCCGACGAGCTCGGCGTCTCGGGCGTCAACCGCGTGCGCTACGTCGTCCGCGACGACCTCGAGCCGGTCGACGCGCCCGCGTCCTGACCGCCGGACCGCGCCACGCCCCGGCGCACCGCCCGGATAGGGTCCCCGCCACATCCGCGCGCGGACCCGGAGCCGCGGCGCGCCGTCCGCCGGAGGATCGATGACCACCACGCCCGACCGCACGCTCGCCATGGAGCTCGTCCGCACGACGGAGGCCGCCGCCCTGGCGGCGTCCCGGCTGGCCGGGCGCGGGGACAAGATCGCCGCCGACCAGGCCGCGGTCGACGGCATGCGCCACGTGCTGGACACCGTCGCGATGGACGGCGTCGTCGTCATCGGCGAGGGCGAGAAGGACGAGGCCCCGATGCTCTACAACGGCGAGCAGGTCGGCAACGGCGAGGGACCCAAGGTCGACATCGCCGTCGACCCGCTCGAGGGCACGACGCTGACCGCGAAGGGCCAGCCGAACGCGCTGGCGGTGATCGCGATCGCGCCGCGCGGCTCGATGTTCGACCCCGGCCCCTGCGTGTACATGGAGAAGCTCGCCGGCGGCCGCGACATCGCCGACCTGCTCGACCTCGACCGGCCGATCGTCGAGACCGTCGGGCTGATCGCCGAGCGGCGGGGCAAGGACGTCAGCGAGGTCCTGATGATCACGCTCGACCGTCCGCGCCACGAGGAGCAGATCGAGGCCGTCCGCGCCGCCGGCGCGAAGGTCCGGCTGATCTCCGACGGCGACGTCGCCGGCTCGCTGCTGGCCGTCATGAGCGACTCCGCGGTCGACTTCCTGTGGGGCATCGGCGGCACCCCGGAGGGCGTGATCTCGGCCGCGGCGATCAAGTGCCTCGGCGGCTCGCTCGTCGGGCGGCTGTGGCCCCGCAACGACGAGGAGCGCCAGGCGGCGCTCGACGGCGGCTACGACCTCGACCGGCAGCTGGACCAGGACGTGCTGGTGAACGCCGACCAGTGCCTCTTCTCCGCGACCGGCGTCACCGACGGCGAGCTGCTGCAGGGCGTCCGCCGCCGGCCCCAGGGCGGTGCGACGACCGAGTCGGTCGTGATGCGCGCCGGCTCCGACACCATCCGCCGCGTCCACGCCCAGCACCGGCCCGAGAAGCTCGCCAGCATGCCCGGCGCCGGCCCCGGCTTCGCCATCTCCTGAGAGCGCGTCGCGGGCCCCGGCCCCCGGGGGCTACCCCGCGGGACCGGACGGGGCGCCCGACGGGTGGCGGGGCTCCTC
>Ga0164243_10016307_pt1 | contig 10200 bp, 8 predicted proteins | sample OricompcompostOP_FD_108781 | JGI IMG/M metagenome (GOLD analysis project Ga0164243, IMG submission 108781) | Organic Plus compost microbial communities from Emeryville, California, USA - Original compost - Organic plus compost (OP) | ecosystem: Engineered > Solid waste > Mixed feedstock >... | reverse complement strand
GCAGCCAGCGCAGCGTGGCGAAATTCCACAGGCCGAGGTAGTGGGCGCGGGCGCCGTAGGAGCGCCAGCTGAAAAACAGCACGCCGGTGAGGGAAAACCAGACGGTCAGCAGCGAGTAGCCGCCGTAGAACAGCAGGGAGCGCAGGATGAGCAGCATCGGGTTCTTATTCCGCTATGTGTTCCGCGATCAGGGTGGTGGCCACCGCGGCCAGATCGGCGAACACGCGCACATCGCGCCACAGCGGTTCGCCTTCGATTTTGGCGCGGGTGCGTTCGCCCTTGCCGGTCAGCACCAGCAGCGGCACGCAGCCCTTGGCCCGGCCCGCCTCCAGATCGCGCAGGCTGTCGCCGACGAACCACGCGCCGCGCGCGCTGACGCCCAGTTCGCGCTCGATGGCGTCGATCAGGCCGGCCTTGGGTTTGCGGCAGTCACAGGCGTCGTCCGGCGTGTGCGGGCAGTAGAAGATGCCGGCCAGTTCGCCGCCCGCCGCCTGCACCAGTTCATTGATGCGGCCGTGGATCGCCTCCAGCTCGTCGAGCCCGAACAGCCCGCGCCCGAGGCCGGATTGATTGGTGGCGACGGCGACGGTGAAACCACAGCGGCTCAGGCGCGCGATGGCTTCGATGCTGCCGGGCAGCGGCCGCCACTCGGCCAGGGATTTGATGTAGTCGTCGGAGTCCTCGTTGATGACGCCGTCGCGATCCAGAATTACCAGCATAGGGGCCCAGCCAACAGGACCGGCGCCGACCGCAGTCGGAAGCCGGATGAAACCAATGGTTTTGCGAAGCAGCGCCGCCGGCCTCGCCGGGCGGCGGCGCCGTGTCGTTTTATTTGGTGGCCGGCGCCAGCACCGAGATATCCGCCACCTCCAGGAACAGGCCGCGCAATTGTTCGAGCAGCGCCAGCCGGTTGTTGCGCACGGCCTCGGCCTCGGCCATCACCAGCACGTTGTCGAAGAACGCGTCGACCGCGCCGCGCAGGCCGGCCAGCTGTTCCAGGCCCTCGCGGTACTTGCGGGCGGCGAACAGCGGCTTGACCTGCGCCGCCTGCGCCGCCACCTGCCGCGCCAGTTCCTGTTCCGCGGCTTCGGTCAGCAGTTCGCCGCGCAGCGCCGGCAGCGCGCCCTGGTCGTCGCGTTTGGCGAGGATGTTGGATACGCGTTTGTTGGCGCTGGCCAGCGCCGCCGCCTCCGGCAGCTGGCTGAAGCGGTGCACCGCGTGCACGCGCTGGTTGATGTCCAGCGGCCGCGACAGGTTTTTCGCGCTGACCGCCATGAACACCTCGGCCGGGATGTTTTCATCCTCGTACCAGGCGCGGAAGCGTTCGATCATGTAGCCCAGCACGGTGTCGACCAGATCGGCCCGGCCTTCGAACTGCGGGTACTGGCGCTGCGCCTGGGTCAGCACCTCGCGCAGGTCGAGGTCGAAACCGCGTTCCACGATCATGCGCAGAATGCCCAGCGCCGCCCGGCGCAGGCCGAACGGGTCCTTGGAGCCGGTCGGCGGCTGGCCGATGCCGAAGATGCCGACCAGCGTGTCCAGGCGATCGGCCAGCGCCACGCTGACGCCGGTCAGCGACGCCGGCAGCTCGTCGCCGGCGAAACGCGGCTGGTATTGCTCGCGCAGCGCGTCGGCCACTTCCGCGGGCTGGCCCTCGTGGCGGGCGTAATAGGCGCCGGCAATGCCCTGCATGTCGTCGAATTCGCCGACCATGCCGCTCATCAGATCGGCCTTGCTGAGCTGGCCGGCGCGCGCCGCCCAGTCCGGGTTGCCGCCGATCTGCGCGGCGATGTGACGGGCCAGCCCGGCGATGCGTTCGGTCTTGTCGAACACGGTGCCGAGTTTGTCCTGGAACACGACGCTGCGCAGCCGTTCACGCAATTGGTCGAGCGGGGTTTTCAGGTCGGTTTCGTAGAAGAACGCGGCGTCCGACAGGCGCGGCCGGATCACGCGCTCGTTGCCGGCGATCACCTTGCCGGCATCGCGGCTTTCGATGTTGGAAACGGTGATGAAATGCGGCAGCAGCTTGCCGGCGGCGTCCACCACGTGGAAATACTTTTGATGTTCCTTCATCGAGGAAATCAACGCTTCCTGCGGCACCGCCAGGAAGCGCTGCTCGAAGCCGCCGGCCAGCGCCACCGGCCATTCGACCAGGCCCGTAACCTCGTCCAGCAGATCCTCGTCGATCACCGCGCGGCCGCCGAGTTTCTGCCCCAGCGCCTCGACCTGGGCGCGGATGCGGCCGCGCCGTTCGTTGAAGTCGGCGATGACGTAGGCGTCGTTCTCCAGCGTCAGCTGGTATTCGGCCGGGTTGCCGATGCTCACCGCGCGATTGCAGTGGAAGCGGTGGCCGCGGCTGTCGCGGCCGGTCTTGACGCCCAGCACTTCGGTGTCGATCACCGCATCGCCCAGCAGCATCACCACCCAGTGCACCGGCCGCACGAATTCGGCGCGGCGCGCGCCCCAGCGCATGCGCTTGGGAATGGGCAGCTGCTCCAGCGCCGTGTCGACGATGCCCGGCAGCAGTTCGGCGGCGCTTTTGCCCGGCTGCACGCTGCGCCAGACCAGCCGCTCGCCCTTGTCGGTGGCGACGCGTTCGAGCTGCTCGAAGGCCACGCCGCAGGAGCGCGCGAAGCCCTCCGCCGCCTTGCTGACCTTGCCGTCCTTGTCGAACGCGGCGGCCACGTTGGGGCCGAGTTTTTCGATCGACTGATCCGGCTGGCGCGGCGCCACGTCCTCCACCAGCACCGCCAGCCGGCGCGGCGCGGCGAAGGCGTGGGTGGCGCCGGTTTCGAGATTGGCCGCGCGCAGGCCGTCGACCACGCCCTGGCGGAAGCTGAGGTACAGCGCCTTCAGCGCCTTCGGCGGCAGTTCCTCGGTGCCGATTTCAACCAGAAAGGATTGCGCCATCATGCGGCCCCCCGCTTGCTTTCGGACTTGGCGGTTTCCGCCCGGTCGGCGGCCAGCGCCAGCACCTCGTTGCGCAGCGCCTCCGGCGCCAGCGGAAAGCCCAGCGCCAGGCGCGCGTCGAAATACGCCTGCGCCACCGCCCGGGCCAGGCCGCGCACGCGCAGGATGAAACGCTGGCGCTCGGTAACGGAGATGGCTTTGCGCGCGTCGAGCAGGTTGAAGGAGTGGGAGGCTTTCATCACCATCTCATAGGCCGGCAACGGCAGGCCCTTTTCGATCAGGCGGTGGCTTTCGGCCTCGTAGTAGTCGAACAGTTCGAACAGCTTGGGCACATTGGCCTCTTCGAAGTTGTAGCGCGACATTTCCACCTCGTTCTGATGGAACACATCGCCGTAGGTGACGACACCCTGCGGGCCGCGCGTCCACACCAGGTCGTAGATGCTGTCCACGCCCTGGATGTACATGGCCAGGCGCTCCAGGCCGTAGGTGATTTCGCCGGTGACCGGATAACACTCCAGGCCGCCCACCTGCTGGAAGTAGGTGAACTGGGTGACCTCCATGCCGTTGAGCCAGACTTCCCAGCCCAGCCCCCAGGCGCCCAGGGTGGGGCTTTCCCAGTTGTCCTCGACGAAGCGGATGTCGTTGACCAGCGGGTCGAAGCCGAGCCGGCGCAGCGATTCCAGGTACAGATCGAGGATGTTGTCCGGCGACGGTTTCAGTACCACCTGGAACTGATAGTAATGCTGCAAGCGGTTAGGGTTCTCGCCGTAACGGCCGTCGGTCGGTCGGCGGCTCGGCTGCACATAGGCCGCGTTCCAGGTTTCCGGCCCGATCGCGTGCAGGAAGGTGCCGGGGTGGAAGGTGCCGGCGCCCACTTCCATGTCCAGCGGCTGCAAGACCACGCAGCCCTGCTCGGCCCAGTATTGTTGCAGGGCGAGAATCAATCCCTGAAAGGTGGAAATATCGGGTGTGCTCACGGTCGCTCCTGGGGTGCGATGGGTCCGGTGACAACGCGGGCGCGCTCGCGCCGCCGCGCAAAGGGTCGAAATTATATAGGCACAGCGCGCCTGCGGGTAACCCGCGCCATGCAGTACAATGCCCGGCCATTTGGCAGCTAGAGGCGATCGACGCGGTGCAAGGACTGAAATACTGGGCGCTGACCTGCCTGTTGCGGGCGCTGGCGCTGTTGCCGTGGTCGTGGCTGGACGCTCTGGGCCGGCTGGTGGGCCGCCTGCTGTGGCTGCTGCCCACCCGCGCCCGCGCCATCACCGAGATCAATCTGGCGCGCTGCCTGCCGGAATTGAACGCGGCCGAGCGCGAGCGGCTGGCCCGCGCCAGCCTGTTGGATTTCGGCCAGACCGCGCTGGAGATCGTCAAGATCTGGTTCACTCCCGCCGCGCGCGTGGTCGAGACCATCGTCGCGGTAGAGGGCGAGGACGCGCTGCGCGGCGCCATCGCCGACGGTCGCGGCGTCATCGTGCTCGGGCCCCATCACGGCAATTGGGAGATGCTGGGCCTGTATCTCGGCCACTGCCACGGGCTGACCACCATGTACCTGCCGGCGCGCGACCCGGCCATCGACCGCGTGATCTGCGAGGCGCGCGTGCGCGGCGGCACCGGCATCGCGCCGGCCACCAGCGGCGGCGTGCGCACGGTGCTGAAGATTCTCAAGCGCGGCGGCCTGATCGGCCTGCTGCCGGACCAGGTGCCCAAGGAGGCAGGCGCCGAATTTGCACCGTTTTTCGGCCATCCGGCCCTGACCATGACGCTGGTCAGCAATCTGGTGCAGAAAACCGGCGCGCGCGTGTTTTTCGGCTGCGCCTTCCGCGAACCGGACGGCAACGGTTTCAGGATCGTGTTCCGCGATCCCGATCCCGAACTCTATGGCGCCGATCTGGCGCAATCGCTGGCGGCGCTCAACCGCGGTGTGGAGACGCTGGTGCGCGAACGTCCGCAGCAGTACCAGTGGGAATACAAGCGTTTCAAGGTGCAGCCGAAGGGCCAGCCCCGCATTTACTGAGGTGGTCGGCACAACGGTTCTGGGCCTCGCGGCCTTCCTGGAGGCAACCGGCGGCGCCGGTTGACGGTGCGATTGCATGAGCTGGCAAGGTCAACTGGTCAATGCCTTCCTGCGTTTCGGCAAGCAGCAGTTCGCCGACACCGATATCCGCACACTGCGCGCCATGATGCGCATCTACATGAATCGGTTGGCGCAGCTGCGCCCGCGACCGGGCTGGGTGGGCACGCGCCGGGAATATGTCGGCGGCGTGCCCTGCGAGTGGGTGTGGGTGCCGGAAACCGAACAGGCGGCGGGCGTCATCGAATACCTGCACGGCGGCGGTTTCATGGCCGGATCGCCCGCCAGCCACCGCGACCTGGCCTGGCGGCTGAGCCGGGCCAGCGGCCAGCGGGTGCTGATGGTCGATTACCGGCTGACGCCGGATTTCGTCTGGCCCGACCAGCTCGACGATGCCCGGGCGGTGTACCGGGCACTGCTCGAGCGCGGCACCGAACCCGGCCGCATCGCCCTGGCCGGCGATTCGGCGGGCGGCAATCTGGTGCTGGCCTGCATCCTGGGGCTGATCCGCATGGAACTGCCGGTGCCGGCGGCGGCGGTGTGTTATTCGCCGTGGACCGACCTCACCCATTCCGGCGGATCGGTGGTCGCCAACGCGCGGCGCGACACCATGATTCCGGTGAGCCTGATGAAGCAGGTGGCGGCGCTGTATTGCGGCGGCGCCGATCCGGGCGATCCGCTGATCTCGCCGGTGTTCGCCGATTTCCGCGGGTTCCCGCCGTTGCAGCTGCATGTGGCGGAAGAGGAGGTACTGCTGGATGATACGCTGCGCGTCGCGGCCCGGGCCGAGGCCGCCGGCGTGCCGGTGGAATACCGGATCTGGCGCGATGTGCCGCACGCCTTCGCGGTGTTCGCGCAGGTGCTGCCGGAAGGCCGCGCGGTGGTGCGCCAGAGCGGCATGTTCCTGAACCGCTGGATGGCGTGAAAACAAAAATGTTTTTGTCCCGATTATTTTTGCGTGAGATGACACTTCGATGTTCTACGGAAAACTGCTCGGCGCGGTCTTCGGTTATCTGGCGGCCGGGCTGATCGGCGCGATCGTCGGTTTCATCGTCGGCCACTTCTTCGACAAGGGTCTCGCCGCGGCGCGCTCGATCGGTTCACCCGAACACAACGCGGCGGTGGAGCGCGCGTTTTTCCACACCGTGTTCACGGTGATGGGGCACCTGGCCAAGGCCGACGGCCGCATCAGCGAGGAGGAGATCGACGGCGCGGAACAGATGATGACGGCGCTCGGCCTCACCCCCGAACACCGGCGCGAGGCCATCGAACTGTTCAAGCGCGGCGCCGCGCCGGATTTCCAGCTGGAGCCGCAAATCTCCGAATTCATCCAGCAGTGCGCGACGCGGCCGGAGTTGAAAAACCTGCTGCTGGAATATCTGCTCAACATCGCGCTGGCCGACGGCGTTCTGCACGATGCCGAGCGCGAGGTGCTGGAGCGCATCGCCGGCTATCTGGGCATCGATGCGCGCCAGTTCGCGCAATTGCTGGATATGCTGAGCGCCCAGCGCCGCTTCCAGCAGCGCGATGTGGAGAGCGCGCCGGATGCGCTGGCGGCCGCGTATCGCGCGCTGGGCGTCGCGCCCGAGGCGTCGGACGCGGAAGTCAAAACGGCGTTTCGCCGCCTGATGAGCCAGCACCACCCGGACAAGCTGATCGCACAGGGCGTGCCCGACGATATGATCAAGCTGGCCACGGCAAAGGCGCAGGAAATCCAGGCCGCGTATGCGCTGATCGAACGTTCGCGGCGCTGACTGCCTCAGCCCACCGGCAGCATCCCGCCGTCGCGCCGGGTCTGTTGCAGCAGCCACGCGCTGAACTGCTGCGCCGGCAGCGGTTTGCTGTAGAAATAACCCTGCGCCAGATTGCACTCGCGACTGCGGATGAACTCCGCCTGCAATTGGGTTTCCACGCCCTCCCCGATCACCTCCAGTCCCAGGCTGTGGGCCATGGCGATGATGGCCTTCACCAGCGCCGCGGCTTCGGGTTTAGCTTCCAGGTCGTGGATGAAGCTGCGGTCGATTTTCAGCACGTCGAAGGTGTAGCGGCGCAGGTATCCGAGCGAGGAATAGCCGGTACCGAAATCGTCCAGCGACAGGCGCACGCCCAGTTTCTTGAGCCGCTCCAGGGCGCGCCGTGTCTGCGGCGCGTCGCCCAGCAGCAGACCCTCGGTGATTTCCAGCTCCAGCAGCTGCGGCGCCAGGCCGCTTTCCGCCAGCGCGTTTTCCACCGCGTGCACGACGCTGCCGCCGACGAATTGCCGCGATGAAATGTTCACCGCCACGCGCAGCGGCGCATGGCCCTGCTGCTGCCAGCAGGCGGCCTGTCGACACGCCTGCTGCAACAGCCATTCACCGATCGGAATGATCAGGCCGGTTTCCTCCGCGATCGGAATGAAGCGATCGGGCCCGGGGTTGCCCAGTTCGCTGTTGTGCCAGCGCAGCAGCGCCTCCATGCCGACCACGGCGCCGTTGTCCAGGTTGATCAGCGGCTGGTAATGCAGTTCGAATTCGTCGCGGCGGATGGCGTGGCGCAGCTGCGTTTCGATATCGAGCCGTTCCAGCGCGCGCCGATTCATTCCGGGGGTGAAAAAGTGGTAGGTGTTCTGCCCCTGCTGCTTGGCGATGTGCATCGCCGCCTCGGCGTTGCGCAGCAGATCGCCGGCGCTGCGGCCATCGTTGGGAAATACCGTGAGGCCGATGCTGGCGGTGACATTGAGTTCGCGGCCGCCGATCGGAAACGGCCGGTCGATGATGTCGATGATTTTTTTCGCCACCAGCGTGGCGTCGTCGGCGCCGTGCTGATTGACCAGCAGGATCAGGAATTCATCGGCGCCCAGGCGCGCCACCGTGTCTTCTTCGCGCACGCAGCCCACCAGGCGCTGCGCCGCCTCCAGCAGCAATTCATCGCCGAAGCGATGGCCGAGGGTGTCGTTCACGTATTTGAAGCGGTCGAGATCGACGAACAGCAGCGTCAGGGCGCGGCGGTGGCGCTCGGCGCTGTTGATCGCCTGCACCAGCCGGTCGAGCGCCAGCGCCCGGTTCGGCAGGCCGGTGAGCTTGTCGAAATTGGCCTGCTGGAACAGGTGTTCCCGGTACGCGACGCGATCGGAAATATCCTCCAGCACCGCTACCGTGTGGGTGGTGCGCTGCTCGGCGTCGACAATCGGCCTGATGGTGGCGGCGGTGTGCAGATGGCGGGTATCGCGGCCATGGAAAATCAGCTCGCCGTGCCAGGTTGCGCCGCGGCGGATCGCCGCGCTGATGGCGTCGCGGTCCGATTGCGGCACGCCGCTGCTGAGCAGGCTGTCGACGTCGCGGCCGAGGATTTCGTCCCGGGTGTAGCCGGAGGTGGCGCAGAATTTCGGATTGGCGTATTCGATCACGCCGTGTGTGTCGATGATGGTGACCGCCGTGGGGCTTTGTTCCACCACCAGCGACAACTTCTGCAATTCGGTTTCCGCCTGCCGGCGCGCCAGGATTTCACGCTGGTGCAGATGGGTGCGGCGCAGGAAGGAGGCGCACAGGCCGATGATCAGCAGGGCGCAGGCCGCCAGCGCGGGCGCGGTCCAGCCGGCGGCTGGCGCGAAGACCTCGAAGGCGCCCACGGCAATGCCCGCGGTCACCACCATGCCGGTGGCGACGACGTGCAGTGCCAGCTCAAATTCCGGTTTCGGCATTGTCGATGGCATCAGGCTGTCGGGAACCGGAGCGATGCGGGAGTCCGGGTCGCCGTTGTTGTTATTAGGTCGCTAAGTAAAGGGGAATTTGAGCGTCTTCAACGAACTGTGTGGCAATTCTGCGAACTGCGTCGCAAAACGCGGGCTGGCCGGTCAGCCCTGTTTGCGCAGGCGGGCGTAATAGAAGCCGTCGCAGGCGTTGGCGCCGGGCAGCAGCTGGCGCCCGACCGGCTGGGCCAGGCCCCAGTCGGCGGCGATGGGGAATTCGCGCGCATCCGGCGTCAACGCCAGGAAACGCTCCAGCACCTGCGTGTTTTCCTCCGGCAGGATCGAGCAGGTCGCGTACAGCAGCACGCCGCCCGGCGCCAGCAGCGGCCACAGCGCCTGTAGCAATTGGAGCTGCAAAGCCGCCAGCTGGACGATATCGGCGGCGGTTCGCAGCAGCTTGATGTCCGGGTGGCGGCGGATCACGCCGGTACCGGAACACGGCGCGTCGAGCAGGATGCGATCGAAATGCTTGCCGTCCCACCAAGTTGCCGGCCGGGTGGCGTCGCCGGCGATCAGGCGCGCGTGCAGTTGCAGGCGATTCAGGTTGGCGGCGACGCGATCGAGGCGCTCCGGCACGCTGTCCAGCGCCCACAGATCGAGGTCCGGCTGTTGCTCCAGCAGATGCCCGGTTTTGCCGCCCGGCGCACAGCAGGCGTCGAGCACGCGCTGGCCGGGCTCCGCCTGCAGCAGCGGCGCGGCCAGTTGGGCGGCTTCATCCTGCACGCTGGCGCTGCCGGCGTCGAAGTCCGGCAGGGCCGAGATATCGCGCGGCGTGCGCAGCCGGATGCCGGAATCGGCCAGCGTGCAGGGATCGGCTTCGATGCCGGCCGCGCTCAGCGCGTCGAGGTACGACTCGCGGGTGGCGCGCCGCCGGTTCACGCGCAGGCACATCGGCGGATGTTCGTTGTTGGCGGCGAACACCGCGTCGGCCTGCTCCGGCCAGGCGGCGCGCAGACGCTGCCACAACCACTCGGGATGGGCCTGCGCCGCCGCCGGCGGCAGGTCATCCAGCGCGGCCGCGCCACTGCGTTGCAGATTGCGCAGCACGCCGTTGACCAATCCCGTGGCCCACTCCTTGCGCAACGCGCGGCAGGCCTCCACCGCGCTGTTGAGGGCGGCGTGTGCGGGAATGCGGGTGAACAGAATCTGGTAGGCGCCAACGATCAGCAGCTGCTCGATATCGCGGTCGCGCTCCTTGAAGGGTTTGCGCAACAGCGGCCGCACCAGCGCGCTGAGCTGCGGATGCCGGCGCAGGCTGCCGTAACACAACTCGCGCAGCAGCGCCCGGTCGCGCTCCCTGACAGCCGGTTCGAGCCGCGCCAGCTGGCGCTCCAGGGATTGGCCCTGGGCGCAGACGGCGGCCAGAACCTGCGCGGCGGCGGCGCGGCAATCAAGCATGGTCGAAGCGCCGGCCGGGGCAAAACAACTCGGCCCGGCCGTTGAGCACGGCGGCGCAATCCAGCACCTTGCCGCCCTCCAGTTGCAG
>Ga0164243_10016306_pt1 | contig 10201 bp, 10 predicted proteins | sample OricompcompostOP_FD_108781 | JGI IMG/M metagenome (GOLD analysis project Ga0164243, IMG submission 108781) | Organic Plus compost microbial communities from Emeryville, California, USA - Original compost - Organic plus compost (OP) | ecosystem: Engineered > Solid waste > Mixed feedstock >... | reverse complement strand
GCCGACACCCAGATGCAGATGCAGCGCTGGTTCGGCTACCGCGGATCCTACATCGAGCTGTGCCGCGTCTTCGCCTCCAGCGACCAACTCGCTCTCTTCCGCGCCTACCACGACGTCGACGAAGCGGTTCGCACCGCCATTACCGAGCGCATGATGGGCGGCGCTCCTGAGCCGACTGTCCTGCAGGGCCTCAATTTCGAGGCTACCGGCAAGATAGCGGGCGTCGGCAACCTTCCACTTTCTCCCGGGGCTCGACCCTTCGTCACACTCATCAATGACGGCCAGGAGGCGGATCCTAATGCAGACGTCGTGGCAAAACTCTTCGCCCGGCCGTCTAGTGATCTCACGGTCGCCAACGTGCTCCGAGGCCGAATCCTAGACGTGCCGCTCGAGCTTACCGAGGCCGCCGAACTCTTGGATCGTCTCACTTTCGCCCACTATCAGCCTGGGAGCAAGGGGTTCCACGCGAATTTCTGGAACAGTATTGAAGCCCGGGCACACGCAGTCGCCCCACTCTCGGATAGGCCTTTCTACCGGCCGCCCGTGAGGCACGGAGAGGGGGACCCGGCCCGGCGTGCCTGCCCCTATGCCATCGCAGCCTATCTTCGATTCTGGTCGGCCAGCCTGACTCGCTCAATCACAGGGCTCTTTGTCACCGGCCACCCTGGCGAATTGTGGTCCTACGCCGACCTCGGCCGTAAGACAGCTGAGCAGCCACGGTTCTGGGTCGGTATTCGCTACGGAGATGGGGCCGCCGTGTCCAACGGTCCGCTAGCACGGCTCCCGTTCAACATCCGCGCCACCACCAAGAGGGTGGTTGGCGGCGAACTCAAGACGACTTGGGGAGCGAGCGATCCCAACGCCGGCCCGGACCAGTATCGCGGCGACGTCTACTTCGACTGCTACCACCACCACGCTGCCGTGCCATCGAGCAGCAACATGGCGTGGCGACCCAGCGGCTCCGACGGTCAGATCCTCTTCTACGTCAACCAACATCCGGACGACCTGCACCCCACGGTCGCAGTTGGAGTCTGCCTCCCTGCGGGAGGTCCCGAGCAGTTCTCAGCTACCCGTGCTGGGGTGGCTATCGCCACGAGGAGCCTTCCATGACCAACTACGAGGATGTTCTCGCCCAGATCAACGCCATCCCGGCGGGCATCACCGGCGATGACCGAACCATTACCTGGTTGACTGACGCGCAGGTGATCGGTCTCGCCCGGAACAGTCGCGGGCACTTGGAACTGTTCCTTGCAGGCAACGAGTTGAAGCCCCGGACGGGCACCGTGAAGTCTGCGATTCACCACCACTCGTGGCACCGTGACACCCAGCCGCCGCTGAGCGCTAACCGCATCCTCCTACCTGCTCTGGGGCACTTCGACCAGGTCGGTGCATTCATTGCCGCTGAACTGCTACGCGAGAAAGCTGACGCCAATCTGGAGCGCGCCTTCGCTGTAACCGAGCCCCTGATCGAACTCGCTATTAAGCGTCTGGAGATTTCCGAGAACGCCATCCTCGGACTCGTCGGGGAACTGCTCCTCCTCGACGCTCTCTGCCGGCGTGCAGACGATCTCCTCGTCGGATCGGTTGTCCAGGCTTGGGATGGCTGGCGCCGCTCTGCAAGGGACCTTACGTGGAAGGGCGCGGGCGTCGAGATAAAGACCACTACTCGCGCCACCTCAAGTCACGCCATCCATGGCGTTCACCAGATCGAGCCTGCCCCTGTCACGGATGATGAACCCGGGGAAGTGCGCCTGTTCCTCGTAAGCATCGGTCTGTGCCAGGCAGATCCCAATGTGCCCGCCTTGTCGATTCCCTCTCTCGTGGAGAGCATCGTTGAGCGACTCACCGCGACGGGGGCCAGCGGCTTGGTCGACGAGTTCCTCATACGCGTAGCGATGTACGGCTCGGAGTCGGGCATCGGATACGAGCATGCGACGATGGCCAACGAGGCGCCGTTCACTACCCAGTTTACCGTGACCTTCGTTCGCGGCTACGACATGGTAGACCCGGCCGTTGAGGTCTTGCGGCGCGATGACGTCGTCGCCCACCAGCATGTGGACGCCCAGTCGCTTACCTTCCGCGTGGAACTTCCTGCGACGATTAGCTTCGACAACCCCGTCGCAGGTGCCCGACGCGTCGCGGAGGCGATCCTGGGCCTGCACAGTTAGGGACGCTCTGCACAACGTGCGGAAAGGTATTCCCGTGCCCGGTCATGTACCCCACCTACTATCTCTCCTACGCAACGCTCAACGCTTCTCTGGCGCTGGTCGTAGAGGCGTTGAGCGGCTCCGGAGAGCCCGATCAGAGCGCGGGGCAATTAGTCGGAAGGACTCGGCTGGCTCTTCGCGACGAACTGCTTTGCCCTCCAAACCCGTCGCCCGTAAGTTGGTTGCGATAGACTGCTCCCGCTGCAGTATGGACATTGGGGCGCTCGAATCGAACGGCAGCTATGGGTCGAGAGCAGACACCCACTGGTGGCAGCTTGCGACCCAGAGCAGCCTTTCAAGAAAAAACCCAAAAGCTGCCGTTCAAGGTAATATCAGACCAGTGCTGTTACATTCCTTGCGAGCCAATTCTGAGAATTTTGACCAACTAATTTAGAAAGCAAGCGCCGAGGTATGGGCTTCGGTTTTATGCGGTCTATATTACGTTAGCCATCTCTATGTCACCTTCGATCTTTGTCAGCTCGACCTTTGTTGATCTGCAGCGCCACCGCCAGCTGGTACGAGAGGCGATTGGTAGGTTGCAGTACGCTTCGCAAGCGATGGAATTCTTCGGTGCGCTTCCGGACACCCCCAAAGAAGAATGCCTTCGCCTAGTTCGTTCTGCCAACGTATATGTCGGCATCTTTGCTATGCGATACGGCTTCGTCGATCCGAAAGCGGGAAAATCCCTCACTCATCTCGAATACGAGGAAGCCCAAGCAATTCGTCTTCCGAGTCTTATCTACGTCATAGATGAAGAGATACACCCCGTTCTTCCAAAGCATGTTGAGACCGGAGCGTCAGCGGAGAAGCTGCGCACATTTAAGGAATTTCTCAAAGGGTCTCACGTCGTCAACTTCTTCTCTTCGCCCGAGGATCTAGCAGCAAAGGTCACACAGGATTTGGTGCGATTGGTTGGCGCCATGGGTAAGCAGTCGACTGCACAGGTTCTTTCACAACTTGCTGCCAACGCAGTCAAACGCCATCCGCTCACGCCACCTCGATTTGCATACCTGAAGCAACGGACATCCGGGCTTTTTCAGCATGATGTACCCGACACCATCCTTCGAGAGGCACTTGAGCTAGTCATCGGCGGGGACAACATGGCCGCCGCATTTGTGTTGAGTCGCGGCACGCCTATGCCACTTGATGATGCGGTTGATTGGCTAATGAATGTTGAGAAGATTCTTATCGAGATTCTTGAAAAGGCCAAGCCACAGCCAAGTGGAAGCGAAGATGCCTAACCCTCTCATGTCTAACGTTAGCCCGAAGTTGAGTCCATCACTTACTTCCTTGCGAAGCGATGCATCCAAGGCCGGAACATTTTTCTGCCGGGAAGAGCAAGTCAACAGCCTCCCCTTTGTGCACAGCTTCCCTCGGAACTCGTGCGAGGTGGTTTCGGCCTTCTTGGCAGCGGCTTTGCAAAACAAGTACGTCCGCTCTACCGTTGCGGTGGTAATGGCATACAAGAGGGCGAGCAACGAGTGGCACTTCTGGGTGGACGTTGATGGCTTCGTCGTTGACGCCACTGCTCATCAGTTCCCCGAGCACGAGCATCCGTTAGTCTGTGTGGGACCCAGCCCGCTGGCAGCACGCTTCCCCGATATCGAGCTCCTGCAGCCGAAGGCCGCGCTGCATCGAATGGCCGCAATCTCCCTAGGGCTCAAACAATCGATCGTCGCGTCACTGGAGCGGGAGCTTGCAGCCTAGCCTACCATCGGGCGAACGACTTCCTGCCGCACATGTTGAATGTTAAGTGCGATTGCTTCTCAATAGCGCCAGCGGCGACTCCTGGCCAGCAGCCGACCCCCACGGAGCGGCGCCCGACCCGGTGCTGCCGGCCGAGAGAGGGAATCGGCCGCCCGAAATCGGTCAGTGGTCGTGGTTAGCCGACACGGCCATTTCGTTGGCCGCATTGCAGCGAGTATCATCATAGGCGCTATCACCATCGTCGACCGCACCCAGCGATATCACGACGCCTGACCGTGCTAACGTGGAGAATGGTCGTGCTACTACTTTCTCTAATCGCAAATGCCAGCTCTTGATTTCACAGAAATTGCCGTCGCACACGCTGGAATGCGGCGCGACGACTTCGAGCTCTTCGCACGAGACTTTCTGGAAGCCCAGGGATTCGAGATCCTCTTCGGCCCCGGCCGTGGGCCAGACGCGGGTCGGGACCTCGTGGTTCGTGAACTTCGAGAGGGGCCTGGAGGCCAGACGGAGATGCGATGGTTAGTGAGCTGCAAGCACAAGGCAGCTTCTGGAAATGCTGTAGGCCACGCCGACGAACAGAATATGAGGGATCGGATGGAAACTCATGGCTGCAAGGGTTTCATCGCCTTTTACTCTACTGTCCCAAGCAGTACGCTGGCTACGCATCTACAAGGTTTGACACCGGCCTACAGCCAGCTTACGTACGACAAGGAATACATCGAACGATGGTTGCTGGACTCTCCGAAGGGCCGGGCGCTCGCTGCTCGGTACATGCCCGGCTCCTTTCAACGATGGATCATCTCATCGCAGTATGCGACTGCGCCGAGTGCGCCTCAGCCATTGCCTTCACATGATCGGTTCTTCCTGCGAGAGCCACATTCGAGTCTTCAGACGGCGCTGCAGGAGGCAAGAGCTCGCTGCGTGATGGTGCTCGCAGTAATCTTTGACGAGGATCACCCATCCCGCAGCCGGTTGAACTACGGGCTCGGCTACTTTATGGAATGGGAGTCGACAAAGCGGCTCGTCGACGAACACTTCGTTTGTATCTTAGGCCCGAGCACCGACGCGGAATTGGGAGCACTGATTCCACCAGACGACCCGCTTGAGGAAGCTCGCATCGTCATTATGGATATCGAGAAGAACATAATCCGGTCGGAATCCGTCTATGCCAACCCTTCTGAAGGACGAAAGAGGATTCGAGCTGCAGTCGCTGCAGGCACAGGCAATACGTGAGCCGTTTGGACGAGTATCCTGTTCGAGTCCGATAGCCGGGGAAGCAAAGGGATGCCGCCCTCGCGCCCATGACGCGCCGTTCCATCAGCCCTCCAACAAGCGCTTGCAGACGTGTTGCACGAACTGAGGCCGCGCCTGAACCGCCGCTGCCACCGTTGAAGGCACCTGACCGAAAGCCGTCCGTCGCGACCGACAGCTTCTGGCCGAAAGCAGCTTGTCATTAATTTTCGTCTTCGACCCTGGGCTGTCTTTCATGTCATTTCTGCAAAGTCGACATCTGATAAACAGGAATTCAACGTAATGACAATCACCGCTGCTTGGGTTAGAACACTCCGCGATTGCAAGGAGTTGATTGTCGTCTCTGACAGCCGTCTCAACGGTGGAAAAAAAATGGATTGCGGACAGAAAGTCCTAACTCTTCCGAGGTCTGATGCATTCATCTGCTTTGCCGGGAATACGGGGTGGGCCTACCCGCTTATGCATCAGGTAGCTAACGCAATCTCAACATACGAGAAGAGCTCAAGTAGGGCGCAAGACATCACGGAACTCAAGTCTCATGTACTAAAGGTTTTTGAAGGTCTTCGTGATTCAGTACATGACGCCGCCGGTACAGAAGGCATTCCCTCTGCGGAGTTTCTGTTTGGTGGCTACTCTTGGATTCGCAAGAAGTTCATGATTTGGCGAATTCACTACCATGTACCAGGCCTTAGTAAAACCCCGAAAGGAGCCAGGGAGAAGGCGAAGCGAATTGCCGAACTCAGCAGATTTATGGCAACGCCAGCAAAGATGTGGAAAGGGCAGCCTTGGATTTTTGCCGGTGACAAAGAGTATGCCGATCAAGCGAGAGAGCGCCTTTCTGAGTTGCTCAGAAATCGCGGCAAGAGACCCGATCAAGTAGCAAACTTCAAGTTTGATTGGGAACCGTTTGAAGTTATTCGGGACATGCTAAGAGAGGTCGAGGCGAGCCCGATGCTGTTTCGGACTGCCGACATCGGTGGAGCGCCTCAGGTTTTAAAGATATATGAACATCTAAGCTCTCGCTACCTAGGCATCGAGTGGAAACGCTTGGACCCCGAGGAGGGCAATGATGTCTACGTATGCGGGCGAAAAATCCTAGGATATGAGGTGCCTACTTTGTGGGTCCTCAATCCGGACACCCTTGTTTCTCGGCACCCCTTTTACACTTCAACGACTCCCACTGAGGCGGGCGAAGAAATTATTTCCAGTGAAGGCCGGGTATAACAGCGCCATCGAACGGACAGACTCCAACTCGCAGGCCCCCGCCGCTCATTTCGGACGCTGAGCGGCTGCTATCGTTTGAAAGCTGAAATCCAATCAACGAGTGGCAGCTTCTGGCCGGACAGCGACAATCCAGATAGACGCGTTGTCCGATTGTAAGTAAACCTCACGTTTCTGTCTGCTCTGCCATTTCCAGCGCATCATCGACTTCGATGCCAAGGTATCGCACCGTGCTTTCCAACTTGGTATGTCCGAGAAGGAGTTGGGTTGCCTGAAGGTTCTTCGTTCGACGGTAGATCAGCGTCGCCTTTGTTCGGCGCATGGTGTGCGTGCCATACGTCGCAGGGTCTAAACCGATCGACACGATCCCCAACTCGCAACGATGCGTGCGTACTGCCGTGTAGAAAGACGCGGCGACTTTGTTACCCTGCTTGGGAACAGGTAGGCGTCTGAAGCGAGGCTCCAGATCGATCCAAGCAGCCACCGATTGCCGCGTCAGCTCGGTAATTTCGAATTGCACGGGGTTGATGCGTTTTGCGCTGCATGACGATTGCGCGTGGGTAAATGCTCTTTCCTTGTGAAATGTTACAAACGCGCAGGCTGACCAAATCGCAGCCACGTAATTTGCTGTCGATGGCTAGGTTGAATAGCGCTAGATCCCGCACTTTTTCAGCTAGCGGGAGCCGTATGCGAATCGCTCAGATTTCTTTCAGCTTCATCGAAGCCTTTTGGCCAACAAGCCTCCCCTTGTTCCATGGAAGGAACGGTTTTCCGGTTTCATGGGATTCCCCTTCGATGAACGGAATCCCATTTTTCCTAAAAAAGGATGCGTACGACCCGAAGCGGTCGAATACGATGCCGAAGTCGTACTTCCAAGATGGACGTTCGGTTTTCAAGGTGGGAGCTCCATCGACAAAAACATTAACGAACCGCTGAAGAAGAAACCATCGCGGTCGATTCGAGCATCCAGGCGACTGCGGATTCTTGAAACACAGGTGAATGGGGATTCGTTTCTCTAGGCGCGGAAGGGGCTGCTTGCTGCAATTAGGACTTGCTGTGCAACGAACTGCACAAGATCGATATCGTGTGTGAGCTGCTCGGCCTCCCTCGAAAAAGGGAGTAGCAACTCGAATTCTGAATTCTTTGCATCCGTCTTCGTGTGCACGATCTTGCAGCGGATTTCGTATATGCGCTCAGCTACGTCACCTCGAAGGTCCGCAGTGGAACTCCCGACAGGAATTTTCTGGTCGCATAGCCCCTTTGCTTTCGAAGACAAGAAGCCGGCGCGCGCGTCATCTGCCGTGATGAATTGGCGAAGAGCGTCGGCGTCGATACACTCAAGCAGAGTAGATCGAAGTTGAGAGCGTTCGTCGCCGAAGGCCCCAGATCGGCTCACATGGACAGCACTTAGGAGACGCCCAAGGTCCGCATCTTTATCGCCGCGAAAAGCAGGGTCCTTGAGCACCGATCTGATTCTGCGACGCGCGTCGGCCTGCGAGTAGGTCGGGAAGTAGTACTCAATGACTTGGTAATACGCTAGAAACTGTAACAGTGGCATTCCAACCGCGCTCCTGGCGTACCAGTACAGCGACACGGGCGCGGAGTCGTACTCGTAAACCGGGAACGTCAGTTCCGGCGAGGTTTCTCTACGAGTCGATCTTCTGCGTCGGGGCGAGGCCCGTCGATCGCGGATGAGTGCCAGTGGTATATCGTGGAGCAAGTCAATCTGAAAAAAGAGTGCATCTGAAGCCCGGCGAAGCATGTCCAAAGCCTTATCGTGCTGATTTATACCTTCCGCGTTCACAGTCAGGGACAGCCGGAGTGATGGTGCACGAATAAGAGCTGCCAGTTCGGTTGACGGGCGGCCTAAAGCCATTGACGCCTTGAGTTGTGGAGAGGTCAGCTCCAGTTGCGGGAACTCGCCGTTCTCTGGCATTCGGTCATGCGGCGTCTGAAAGAGTCTGGAATGAAGAATGCGTGAGGACATAGCGCCGAGTGGACGGACGGCAGCTTCAATAGTGCCGGTTTCATAGTTGCAGACGGCGTCTAGTCCTTGCAGGAACACGTACCGTTCGAATGGGATGGCTAGTAGGCTCTGATAGCTGCCAAACTGCCAGAGGTGGATCCAACGGCGTTCCCGCCCGCACGGCATGCCGATGCGCACCACTCGTTCCTGGGGTTCAATTTCGTCTGTTTCTTCAACTGGTATTTTCGCAGCCGCGCAACGAGACTCGAGTTCCGCACGTAGAGGTGCGATGTCGCCTTTTGCTTCCGCATCGAGCGGAATGTCGTCGTCTTGGAGGGGGTCGATAGTGGCCACGTGGAAGGTTCCGAAGTTAGTGAGCAAAGCTTACTTTTTGATACCTTACCACCGCACGCCGCCCGAGACGGGCTAGGAGAACGACACCCCTCAATATTTTCCTCCGGGTGCCCTGGGTGAGGATGGACCAACTGTCGAGGCGGGTTTCGTTCGGAACTGCGCAAGGACCGCTTCAGCCGAGACCGGCCATTCATGACCCAAGCTTATCTAGCTTTTCTACCAAATCCTCAGCCCGTAAATGCGTATATCGTTTCAGCATTTGCATAGACTTGTGCCCGCTGATTGCGGCCACTTCTTGATCTGATAGCCCTGCTTCCACTAACCGGCTAACGGCTTCGTGTCGCAGGTCATGAAATCGGAAATTCACCAAACCAGCGGCTTTCTTCGCATCAGTCCACGCTTTGTCAAACAAATAAGGCCTGCGCACGCCGTCTCGCCCCGGCTCACCAAAGAATACTAGATCTGTCTCAGGTGGCCGGATTGGGTTGTCGATGGCCGCTTGAAAGGCAACTGTAGCTGCTCTTGTCAAAGGTACTGTTCGGGGGGACGAATTTTTGGTGATATCCAGCCTTACGATCCGCTTCTGCAAGTCAACCTGGCCAAGCCGTAACCCACCAATCTCCGATAACCGCATCCCGGTTTCCAACGCAATGCGAACGATCCAACTAAACATCGGATTCGAGTACGCATCTACGGCCGCCAACAGACGATTATTCTCCACTGGTGTCAGCCGTCGATTCCGCCCCGCACCGGGGGCCGGTCTGCGAATATTGGCTACAGGGTTGAAGGGGAGGCCTATACCCCATTCCTTGATTGCTACAGTGAACAAGTGGCTGAGGAGTGCTAATTCCAGGCGTACTGTGTTGTTGCTGCGCGGAATGATCTTGCCGCTATGGTCAGCATCCCCCGCTAGCCGCGTGTCGCGGAACTGAGCAACGACTTCAGCGTTGAGGGCGGCTAGCGAGTATTTGCCAAGGTGCCCGATTAGAACTTGCGCTTTCTTGTGTTCCCCTGTCTGCGTTGAGGCGCGTTTGGTTGGCGTGACTTCTTTGAGATAACGAGTCAGAGCCGCTTCCACAGTCATGCGTTCCGCTGGCGCGCGCTGGATATACACGCCGCGCACCATCTCGTCTTCCGTGCGGCGCGCCCAGTCCTCTGCGTCGCGCTTAGTGCGAAATGTTTTGGCCGTGGTTGGCCAGCCGGTCTTTCGAATGAGCGCTTTCCAAGTGCCCGAGGATGTCTTAACGATAGTAGCCATGTGTTTGAAAGCTCCGGAAAATGCACGCGGCGCTTCGCCACTGTACTGAAACTGTACCTGGCTCACAAACTTGAAAAATCCCCCAGAGACGGGGGGAGGCATTGAATCCAGCTAAATCCCTGTAACTACGAGGAAATTTAGACTGGTGCCCGGGGCCGGAATCGAACCGGCACGCCTTGCGGCGGGGGATTTTGAGTCCCCTGCGTCTACCAATTTCACCACCCGGGCACGGGG
>Ga0164243_10016305_pt1 | contig 10202 bp, 6 predicted proteins | sample OricompcompostOP_FD_108781 | JGI IMG/M metagenome (GOLD analysis project Ga0164243, IMG submission 108781) | Organic Plus compost microbial communities from Emeryville, California, USA - Original compost - Organic plus compost (OP) | ecosystem: Engineered > Solid waste > Mixed feedstock >... | reverse complement strand
TGAGGGCGCACCAGATCCGCCGGCACCACCACCGGACCAGCACCGTCCGCAGGCCACCGGATTAGCACCAGATTGTCCACAGGCCACCGGACCAGCGCCCCCTCCCCAGGGCGCGCGCCCCCGAGACGTGCACCCCAAAGGCGCGGGCCCCAAGACGCGGCGGAGGCGACGCCGGCAGCCGGCAGCCGCAGCCCCTCAGCGGCGGCGGAAGACCAGGTCCCTCACCACGTGGCCCTTGTCGAGGCCCTGTCCCTCGAAGCGGGTCAGCGGCCGGTGGGCGGGGCGTGGGGCGTAGCCGCCGTCGGGCTGGGTGTTCTCGTAGTCGGGGTGTGCGGAGAGTACTTCCAGCATCTGCTCCGCGTAGTCCTCCCAGTCGGTGGCGCAGTGCACTTCGGCGCCGGAGCGCAGGGGGCCGGCGGCCAGGTCGAGGAACTCGGGCTGGAGCAGCCGCCGCTTGTGGTGCCGGGCCTTCGGCCAGGGGTCGGGGAAGTAGAGGCGCAGGCCGGAGAGGGAGTCGGGGGCCAGCATCTCGCGCAGCAGGATGATCGCGTCGCCGTTGCCGACGCGTACGTTGGTGAGCCCCTGCTCGTCGGCGAGGCGCAGCAGGTTGCCCTGGCCGGGGGTGTGGACGTCGACGGCGAGGATGCCGGTGCCGGGGTCGGCGGCGGCCATCCGGGCGGTGGCCTCGCCCATGCCGAAGCCGATCTCCAGGACGACGGGTAGATCGGGGTCGCCGAACAGCTCGGCGAGGTCGATGCGGTGCAGTCCGTCCACGTCGAAGCCCCAGCGGGGCCACAGCCGCTCCAGTGCGGCCCGCTGGCCCTTGGTCACGCGGCTGCGGCGTGGCTGGAAGCTGCGGATGCGGCGCTCGTGGTGGGAGCCGGCCGGATCGGGGGAGGGGCCGGCGCCCGGCGGGAACATCCGCGCCATCTGGCGCGGCGGTCGTCCCTGCTCGGAGCCGGGGCCCTGCTCGGTGCCGGGTCCCGCCTGGTGGGCGAGCTGGTCGCTGCGGAGGTTCTTGCTTTCGGACACGATGTTTCGATTTTACGGGGGACGGGGTGCGAGCCGTGTCACACCGGGGCGGAACGGGAGCGGGCGGTGCCTCGGCCGTCAGCGGTCGGCGAGTACGCCCGTCACCCGCTGGGCGATCTCCCGTCCGATGGGGAGGGAGGCCGTCGCGGCGGGGGAGGGGGCGTTGAGGACGTGCACGGTGTGCGGGCCCTCCGTGAGGAGGAAGTCGTCGACGAGCGTGCCGTCCCGCAGTACGGCCTGGGCCCGCACCCCCGCGGGGGCGGGGCGCAGGTCGGCTTCCGTGACGTCCGGCAGCATGCGGCGGACGGCGGCGGTGAAGGCCGTACGGGAGAGGGAGCGGTGTATCTCGCCGGCACCGTAGCGCCAGTGGCGGCGGGCTATGCGCCACACGCCGGGGTGGGTCAGCAGGCCGCCGAGGTCGGTGGGGCGGACGTGGCGCCAGGCGTAGCCCTCCCGGGCGAGGGCGGGGACGGCGTTGGGTCCGACGTGGACGCCGCCGTGCACGCCACGGGTGAGGTGGACACCCAGGAAGGGGAAGGCGGGGTCGGGCACCGGGTAGACGAGCCCGCGTACGAGGTGTTCGCGGTGGGGGACGAGTTCGGCGTACTCACCCCGGAACGGGAAGATCCGCGCCGGTGGGGTGTCCCCGGCGAGCCGGGCGATGCTGTCGCAGTGCAGTCCCGCGCAGTTGACCAGCGCGCGGCCCCGCAGCACCGTGCCGTCCGCCGTCCGTACGGCGACGCCGCGCCCGAGGCGGCGGTCCACGGCGGTGACCTGGCCGGCGGCGCCGTACCGCACCTCGGCGCCCGCCTCCTGCGCCGACCTGGCCAGTTGCCGGGCCACGGCCGGGAAGTCGCACACCCCGGTGGTGCCCACATGGATGGCGGCGAGCCCCCGCACATGCGGCTCGTGCTCCGCGATCTGGGCCGGGCCCAGTTCGCGTACGGGGATGCCGTGCTGCCGTCCGCGCTGGATGAGGGCGTGCAGCCGGGGCAGTTCCTCGTGTTCGGTGGCCACGATGAGTTTGCCGGTGACTTCGTGGGCGATGCCGTGCTCCGCGCAGAAGGCGACCATCTCGGCTGCGCCCCGCAGCGCGAACCGCGCCTTGAGGGAGCCGGGAGGGTAGTAGATGCCGCTGTGGATCACGCCGCTGTTGCGGCCCGTCTGGTGCCGGGCGGGGCCGGGCTCCTTCTCCAGGACGACGACCCGGGTGCCGGGGTCGCGTCGGGTCAGCGCGTACGCGGTGGACAGGCCGACGACGCCGGCGCCGATCACCAGCACGTCGCAGTCGAGCCCGCCGGCGGGTCCGCCTGCGGTGCCGCGGTCGAGTTGTCCGGACGTCGAGGTCACGCCCTCCATCATGGACCCCGACGCCGACGGCCCGCTGCGGTGCCCGTCACGCTGTTGATCATCGTCCGCGGTCACCGTTCGTCCACGGGGCGGTCCGGATGCCGGCGGTGGTCCGGATGCCGGCGGTAGACCGCATGCCGGCGGTAGACCGGATACCGACGGTGGTCCGGACGCCGGCTGCGGACCGGCCGCCGACGGTGGTCGGGAAGCAGGCGGTCGCCCGGCCGTCCGCGGCGGCCCGGACATCCGCAGCGGCCCGGCACGGCGCGGAGCACCTGGCCGCCGTACTCACCCAGGCGGTCACCGCACACGTGCCGCTGCCCGTCGCACACTGCGCTCCGGTCCGCGCGGGCTCCACAGCGCCCGCACACATGAAGCCGTGAACTCCGCCTGACGCGGAGCCGTGAACTCCGCCCGACGCGAAGCCCTGTGCTCCGCCGCACGCGGAGCCCCGCGCTCCGTCCCACGCGGAGCCCCGCGCCCGGTCTCACGCCGGGGCCATCAGCAGCGGGCGTGCCCGTTCGCGGAGTTCGGCCACCCGGGGCTCGTCCCCGTACGGCTCCAGGCGGTTGAGGAGGTCGCGCACGTACTCCGTCGTCCGGGCGGACGAGATGCGCCCCGCGACCTCGACGGCACGCACCCCCGCGGCGCAGGCCGCGTCGAGGTTGCCCGACTCCAGTTCGGCCACGGCGGAGACCACGAGCCGCAGCCCGTGCGAGCGGACGAACTCCTCCTTCGGCTGGGAGAGCGCCTTCTCCGTGAACCGGCGCACCTGGCGCGGCGCCTTCAGATCGCGGTAGCACTCGGCGGCGTCGGCCGCGAGCCGGTCGTAGGAGTAGAAGTCCAGCCAGGAGGGGTCCGGGTCGCCGTCGCGGGAGCGCTCCAGCCAGCTCTCGGCCGCCGCCAGCGCCGCCGCGCACGCCTGCGCGTCGTTCGCCTTGGCGTGGGCGCGGGCCTCGACCAGCTGGAAGAAGCTCATCGTGCGGGCCGTCGCCAGGCCCCTGTTCCGTTCCAGCGCGGCCTGCGCCAGGTCGACGCCCTCGTCGGCGAAGCCGCGGTAGGTGGCCTGGAGCGACATGGAGGCGAGAACGTAGCCGCCGAGGGGCACGTCCGCCGCGGCACGGGCGAGCCGCAGCGCCTGGATGTAGTAGCGCTGGGCCGCCTCCTGCTGTCCGGTGTCGAACGCCATCCAGCCCGCAAGGCGCGTCAGTTCCGCCGTGGCGCCGAAGAGGGAGCGGCCCACCTCGTCGGTGTAGGCACCCAGCAACAGGGGCGCGGCGTCCACCCGCAGGCACTCGGGGACCATGGACGAACGCCAGTCGCCGCCCCCGTACTTGGAGTCCCAGCGGCGTGCCTCGTCGGCGGCCTCCCGCAGTTTGGACACGTCCGTGTGGCCGACACGCAGTGGGGTTCCGAAGCCTTCCGGGTCCGCCGGCTGCCCCTCCCGGCCGCGGCCTTCCGCGGAGTTGCCGTTGGGGCCGGCGCCCTGCGCCGTCTGTTGCGTACGGTGCGCCGCGTGGGCGCCCGCTCTGCCGCCGTCCGTTCTGTTCCCGTCTCCGGCGCCGCTCTCCAGGTACTCGACGTGGCGCGCGACGGAACTGTCGGCGGGGGTTATGAGCCAGCGGGACGCCGGGGTGGCGTAGGCACTGACGGAGAACGACCCGGCGAGCGACTGCCAGATGCTGCCGCCGCCGCGCCGCCCGGCCAGGTCGAGCCGGTAGAGGTCGGTGGCGGACTTGACGGCGGCGCCCACGTCGCGGGGGAAGGCCAGCCCGACCTCGGGCGTCGGATCGGCGTCCGCGAGGCCGATCTCGTGCAGCGGCACCGGACGGCCGAGCTTGCTGCCGATGGCAGCGGCGATGAGGTGGGGGGCCGCTCCTTGCGGCACCATCCCCTTCGACACCCATCGGGCCACCGACGTCTTGTCGTACCTGAGCGTGAGGCCACGTTGGGCCCCGAGGTCGTTGACCCTTCGGGCGAGTCCGGCGTTGCTGATCCCTGCGAGGGCGAGGACGGTGCCGAGTTTCTCATTCGGCCCGCGTGACTCCCTGGACATGCGCACCCCTGACCACACCGACGACCGCCCCGCGGCTCTGGCGCGGGGCCCCCTCCCGTCGCTGCGCACTGCGCGGCGCGGAAAGCACTGCGAACACAGCGTAGTTCGCCGCATGCCCACCGTTAAGGGGTGTCATGGGGGATGGCGGGATCTATGTCCGTACGCGTGTACGTGCGGGGGTCACGTGCCACCCTCATGCTGCCCCGCGCGAGACGGCCGGAATCGTGCGCGGGGGTCCCCGGTCCGGGTGGTTTCGCGGTCCGTTTTTCCGTGCCCCTCGTGTGTGGCCGTGCGCCCGCCCATGCGCCTGCCCGGCGCTGTCGGGCAGCGGTTCGATGGGAGTCGCGTGGGTCGGCCCGCTGCACAGGTTCAGTGGGCTGGGGGACACCGCCGCCTCATTCCCCGCGGGCGGCGGTCCGGGCCGGGAGGACCGAACGCGCTTCCCGGCCCGGCCGGCGGGGCAAGCCGGCCGGGCCCGCGCCGCGCCCCCTCCGGAACGGGTGGGCCGAGAGCGGTCCGCGACCGTCCCGGACGGTCGTGGAAGCCCGGCGGAAGGCCCGGTTCCACCCCTCTTGCCGATGCCGCCCGAAGCCCTTGTACGGCCCGTCGCCCTCCCCTCCGACCGTTCTTCGCGCACCCGCCCGTCCTGGGTGCGGAGCTGCCGTGCGGACGGTGCGGCGGGGGTCGTGAGAGGGCGGGAAGAGCGCCCCGCGGCCACCCCTCGGACGGGGCGTTTCCGCCGGTCCGAGCGGTGAAGTCCTCGGAGCGGACGGGTGGTTGGTGTCGTCCTGGGGGACGCGTCAAGAGCCCCGCACTGGTTGTGCGCGGCCGGGGCGGGCGTCTCGGGGAGCCGGTCGCGGAGTGGCTTTTGCACGGGTGCGGAGCGGCCGGGGCGTGGCCCGCACCGGGGTGGTGCGGCCGGGCGCGGACCGGTGGACGGGTGCGGCTGCGGCGCGGGGTTTCCCGGTCGCCCGTGTGCGGGGGCGGCGGGGTCTCGGCGTCCCGGTTTCGAACCCCCGTACGCCGCCGCCGTGCGGTCGTTCGGGATGGCTCCCGGGGAGCGGTACGGGCACCCGTTCGGGCTCCGCACCGGGTGGCGGTTCGGGGTGCGGGCGGCGTCCTCCGGGCGGGTCCGGAACCGTGATCGACCGTGCACCCGTGCACCGCGTGTGCGACTCTCCGGGGCGCCCGGAGTGCCCGGCTCCGTATGGCCTTTCGGGGCCCGTTCGGTCAGTCCCGTCGCCCTCCGTACGCCGGCGGTTCGGCGCCGTGTGACGGTGCGTCAAGGCATCGGTCACCGCCGTGGTCGACCGACTGGATTTGGCCGAATGACATCGGTCGCGTGTGCGGTGCCGGAGGACGAGACCAGAGGAATATGCCCGCGCCGTCACCCCGTCGCGGCGACCGGAACGGACTCGGCGCGAGAACGTCCGGACGACGGCGTGGGAAGGGGGCAGGGGAGCCGCCGGGGAGCAGATGAGCAGCGCATTCCCCTTGTGCATGCGCCCCTTGCGCGACTCCCGTGCGCCACTCTCGTGGCACCATAGCCGCAACGGCAGCGGGTTCCCGGCGGCGCGCAGCCGCCGCGCCCGGCCCCGTCCGCCCCGCGCGGTGCCGCGGACATGCGGCGCGGTGACGGCGGACAGCGGGCGGACAGCGGCGGAGTGACGCGACGGCAGACGCGAAGGCAGGCGGCGATGCGTTGGTTGGTGGGGTGGAGCAGCGCCGCGCCGGGGAACCGGCGGTGGCGCGACACCTCCCGCGCCACCTCCGACGGGCGGGGCCCCTACGGCTCCGGCGGCCCGTACGGCTCCGGCGGCTCGTACGACTCCTACCGCTCCACCAGCCACTTCGGCTCCAGCAACTTCCACGGTTCCGCCGGCCCTTACGACCACCACGGCACCGACGGTGCTCCGGGCGCGGCAGGCCCGTTCGGCCCAGGCGGCCCGCCAGACCCGTCAGGCACGTACGGCCCCCACAGCGGCCCTGGCCCGGTCGGTGACGACGCGCACACCGCCTGCGTACCGGACGGCAGTGGCAGCAGCGACGGCGTGCTCCGGCCCGTCGGGGCGCAGGCACTGTGGGGCGGCCCCGACCCGCTGTGGGCGGTCGGCGACTGGCGGCCGGACGAGATCCGCGTCGTGGAGGCCCAACCCGGGCACCGGCTCGCCGTGTTCGGCCGGTGCGGCGCAAGCGACGACGAACTCCGCCTCGGCCTGATCGCCGCCCGTGGCGGAGCGTTTCGCCATCTGACCGCCTGGCCCGGCAGCTACACCGCCGTCGCCTGCGTCGGCCGCCGCATCACCGTCGCCGCCGATCTGGCCGGCGCCCGGCCCGTCTTCCACACCCCCTGGGCCGGCGGCACCGCCTACGCGACCGCCGCCCTGCCGCTCGCCGACCTCGTCGAGGCCGAACTCGACTTCGGCCACCTCGCCGCCCTCCTCGCCTGCCCCGACTCGCCCGAAGCCCTCGGGGACGGCACCCCCTACCGCGGCGTCAGCCGGGTACCGCCCGGCCACGCGCTCATCGTCCGCGACGGCGGCAGCCGCGAGATCGCCGGCTACGAATCGCCGGCCTCGCTCGTCGTCGGCGCCCCGCCCACCGACCCCCAGGCGGCGGTCGACGGCCTGCGGGACGCTCTCGTGGACGCCGTGCGCGCCCGGCTCACCGCACCCCGCCACGCCGCCGAACACGACTTCGACGTGCGCGACCCGGGCCCCGTCCCCGGCATGGGACCCGCCGACCGGCAACGCGCCCGCGGCGGCCCCGCACCCGGCGTCGGCGCCGACTTGTCCGGCGGGGCCGCCTCCGGCACCCTCGCCCTGCTCGCCGCCGGACTGCCCGGCAGCCCCGGCACCGTCTTCGGCACCGGCGCCGCCGACGCGGGTGAACGTCTCCTCGCCGTCACCTTCAACGACCTCACCCGGCCCGGCACCCACGCGGCACCGCACGACAGCGCGGGCGACGACGGCCCCGCCGCCGAACTCGAACGCGCCCGCGCCCTGGCCGCCGACCCGCGGCTGCGCCACCTCGTCGTCACCGGCGGCGAGGAGACCCTCCCCTTCGCCGACCTGGCCGCCGGCCCCCTCACCGACGAACCCGCGCCATCCCTCGTCACCGCCGCACGCCACCGGCACCGACTGGCAGCGGGCAGCGCCGACCACTTCCTCGGCGCAGGCGCCCGCCACGTCCTCGACGCCCACCCCGCACGCCTCGCCGACCTCCTCCTGGACCGGCGCCGCCGCCACCTCGTCCGCCCCGTCGCCGCCCTGGCCCGCGCCGAAGGACAGCCGACCGGACGCTCGCTGCTGGTGCCCGTCACCGTCTACCGGGCCGCACGCCGGCTGGCCCGCACCCCGTACCGCGACGGCATCGCCGAAACCGCCGCACTGCTGCGCGACGGTGCCTTCACCGCCTCCGCCTTCGACCCCTGGCCCGACGGCGGGGACAGCGCGGCGGACGCCTCCGTGGCCGCCCTCACCTGGTGCCGTCCCGGCCCGGCGGCACGCTGGCTGACCGGAGCCGCACTGGCCGAGGTCTCCCTCCGCCTGGAGGCCGCCGCCGAGTCCCGGCCCACCGTGGAACGCCCCGGCGAACGGCGGGCCCGCGCCGCCCTCGCCCGCGCCGCGGCCGACCACCGCGTCCTCGAACAGGCCGCGGAGATCCGCAACCAGCGGCTGCACGCCCCCTACTTCGACAACCAGGTCGTACGCGCCGCCCGCGCACTCCCAGAAGCCCTCCGGGTACGCCCCGGTGCGCGCGCCTCCGTACTGCGCGCCGCCCTCGCCGGCGCCGGCGTCCACGACCTGCCGCCCGGCTGGGGCGCCCCCACCCACGCCGGACACCACGCCGCCCTCCGTGCCGGGATAAGACTCGCCGCCGACCATCTGCTGCGACTCTTCGAAGCGCCGCTGCTCGCCCAGGCCGGGCTGGTCGAGGCCCGCGTCGTACGCCAGGCCGTCCGACGAGTGGCACGCGGCGAACCGCTCCCGCCCGAAGGCATCGCCGACCTGGTCTCCATGGAACTGTGGCTCCAGCGTCTCCTGGCCCGCCGCGGCACCTGCTGGACCGGCACCGCCGCACCCCGCCACCGGGCCGCGGCGGCGGGCGTCACACCGGATGCCCGCTACGAACGCATCCTCCCGCCCGCCGCGGGATGACGCCCCTGGCTCCTCACCCACCGCCGGCCTGCCCGCGCGGGAGCCCACTGCCGGCCTGCCCGCGCGGGAACCGCGCAGGTCCGCGTGGGGGTGACACCGTGACGCGCCGTACGGTGTGCCACGGGGCCGGAGGGGTGCCGCGGGCCCGGACGGTGCGCCGCAGGTCCGCCGGGAGGCGATGGGGGCGGCGGAGGTCCGGCCCCGGGGCCGGGCGGAAAAGCGGAGGGGCCGGACGGGGACGACAGGGACAATGGGGCGGTGCGCTATCTGATCCTGGGCCCCAGCGAGGCCCGCGACGAAGCGGATCGGCCGCTCCCGCTGAGCGGGCAGCGGCTGCGCGCGCTGCTCGCCGCGCTCGCGCTGCGCGCCCACGGCTGCGCACCCGTCTCGCCGCGGACCCTCATCGAAGAGATCTGGGCGGACGCCGAGGACGACGCGATGCCCGAGAACGCACCGGCCGCGCTCCAGGCCCTCGTCGGCAGACTGCGCCGGGCCCTCGGCAAGGAAGCCGTCGAGTCGCTGCCCGGCGGCTACCGGCTGCGCGTCGATCCCGACCGCGACGAGGTCGACCTGCACCGCTTCGAACGGCTCGCCGCCGAGGGCGAACGGGCCCTGGCGGACGGCGACCCCGCACACGCCGCCGACCTCCTCCGGGAAGCGCTCGCCCTGTGGCGCGGCCCGGCCCTCGCCGACCTGCCCGACCGGGCCACCGCCGCCGCCCGTGCCGAGGCGCTCCGCCATGCGGCCCTGCACCGGCGGTTCGCCGCCGACCTCGCCCTCGGCCGCGCCGCGCAGATCCTCCCGGAACTGCGACAGCTCGCCCCTGAGCACCCGCTGGACGAGCCGTTGCAGGTGCTGCGGCTGCGCGCCCTGCACGAGAGCGGGCGTACGGCGGAGGCACTGGCCGAGTACGAGTCCGTACGCCGCGGCATAGCCACCCGCCTCGGCGCCGACCCGGGCGCCGAGCTGCGCGCCCTGCACGCGGAGCTGCTGGCCGCCGGGACCCCGAGACCCGGCACCGTGGCCCCCGCCACGGAACCGGGCGCCGCACCGGGTACGGCGCCGGGCACGTGGGCAGGCCCGCACACCACCGGCCGCGGTCCCGGTCCCGGTGCCGGCACCGGGACGCGTTCTGGCGGGAGCGGCGCCGCTGAGAGCGCCGGCCCGGCGGACCGGAGCGCCAACTATGAGAGAGACCCGGCGAACTGGAGCGCCAGCCACGGGAGAGGCCCGGCGGACCGGAGCAGAGCCGCCGGCCAGCTGGGCACAGCCCCAGGCACCACCCCCGGCTCCCCGAACGCCGCCACCGGCCCGGCCACCCGTCCTGGACCGGCCGCCCGCCCCGGCCCGGATGCCGCCCCTGGGTCAGCCGCCGCCCCGGGTACGGCCGGCACCGTGAACCCCGCCCCCGGCCACGGGACCGCCCCCGCAGCGGGAACCGCACCGGCTCCCGGCCCCGCCCAGGCGCACCCGGCACCTTCCGCGCAACCCGCCTACGCGGAGCCCCCGGCCCCCACCGAGCCCCCGGCCCATTCCGCACCGTCCGCGCACCGCGAGCCGTCCGCGTACCCCGCGCGCCCCACGCCCTCCGCGCACCCCGAGCC
>Ga0164243_10016304_pt1 | contig 10202 bp, 11 predicted proteins | sample OricompcompostOP_FD_108781 | JGI IMG/M metagenome (GOLD analysis project Ga0164243, IMG submission 108781) | Organic Plus compost microbial communities from Emeryville, California, USA - Original compost - Organic plus compost (OP) | ecosystem: Engineered > Solid waste > Mixed feedstock >... | reverse complement strand
GGTCGGGGTGGTGGGTCAGGCGGCGCGGCCTGCGGTGTCGGTCCAGTAGGAGTCCGACCGCAACTGGGCTTGCTGCCAGCGCTCGTAGGCCAGCCGGGCGCGCTGCACAGCCGCGCCGTGAGCGGTCGCCACCGTGCGCAAGCAGGACCGGTAGTCCAGCCGTCGCGGATGCTGGCTCACCAGTCGGCCGATGGCCGTGACCTGCGACCGCAACCGCAACATCTCCCGCCGCGCGGCCAGATACCGTCCGGCCGCCTGTTCCTCGGACAACCGAAAAGCCACCAGCACCGGGCGTTCCATCACGTTCTGCTCCATAGAAATTCCTTTCGCCGACAAACGGGGAAACCGTCACTTGTGGCGCCCCCGGCGCACCCTCACCTCCCGGAGCGCACCCGATGCAGCAGCCCTGAACAGGGCAGACACGGGAGGTGCGTACTTTCCGGGAATCGGTGAGGGCCACTGGCAAACACCACAAAAGGGCCACCCGAGGGAATCGAACCCTGGTGGAACCCGTCTCCAGGCGCGAATGGCCGGGCGCGGGTTCCGGCTGCCTAGCCGGGTGGCTTCTGCTGCCTTGTCACACGAGGCAGCGGCGCTACCCGCACGCGACGTCTCACGACGTTGGTTCGCGGGCTATGTCGTAGGTCCCTCACTGCCCCTTGGCTCTCGCTGGTGGCCCACTTAGGTGAGGTTCCCTGTGCACTGCTGGCGCCAGGCGGGATCGGACCGCCAGGCCCCGAAAGTCCTTCTCTGGTGCCGCAGCGACATTGCTTGGCTTCGCGATCTCGCTCCGCATTCCGTGCGACCAAGTTTGACCATAGTCAGCTTTGGTCAGTGCGTCGTTAGTCCGACCGAGTGATGTTTGGTCAACGCTGGTCAGATGGCTAGACTCGCCTCTATGGGGAACGGAACCGCGGGCTTGGCCCCCTTCGAGCGTGTCGCTGCTGCCCTCAGGGAGGCGGTGTCGAGCGGGAGGTTAAAGCCCCGCGACCGCCTGCCGAGCAATCGCGTGCTCGCGGAGCAGCACGAGGTCTCCCTGCCGACGCTTCAGCGCGCCGTTGCCCTGCTCCAAGAGGAGGGATGGTTGGTGTCCCGCGCCTCGGTGGGAGTGTTCGTCGCTGACGAACCGCCGACCGAGGCGCCGATCATGACCCTGGCCGATGTACGCCACGCCCTCTCCGAGCTCCGCAGCGCGGTGGCCACCCTTGAGAAGCGTCTGGATCGCCTTGAAGCGGCGGATCAGTGAGCCGGTGTTCTGTGCCATGCCTCTATGTAAGCCGCGATTGACCAGCGGAAACAGGGCACACTTGGGGGCACACTCGCACAGTGGGGCACAGTCGGAGGTGAGATGGGGGGCAACGAGCAGCTTGCTGCTCTGATGCACGAGGCCGGTTTTCTCAAGCACGACGGGTCGGTAGGACTGAAGGTCTTCGCACGGGCCGTCGGTGAGCAGGCTGGCCGGACGTTCACGCACACGTACGTCCGTCGCTGGCTGGACGGGATGGTCCCGCGCGACGAGCAGGTTCGGCGGGCGATCACGGCCGCTCTCGCGAAGAAGCTCGGTCGGAATGTCGAGCCACACGAGGTCGGATTCGGCGGAAACCGGCAGGTCTCCCCCGACCTCGGGCTCACCTACCCCGACAAAGCATCCGACGGCGTGAGCGTGCTGACCGGGCTATGGCAGGGGGATCTCGACGGCCTCGCAACGCTTCTGACGGCGCCGGCCAACGTTGCCGCTTGGAACGATTCATCGCTGTCTTGGCTCGTCTCCACCCGGCATGACCTAGTCAGCGGTGGAGGCAAGCGCCGCATCGGACCTGCGGACATTGCCGGGATCCAGAGCACCACCGAGTTGTTCGACCGCCTCGACGGCCAGCACGGCGGCGGGCACGCACGCCGATCACTTGTGGAATTCCTGCGCACCGATCTCGCAGCAGTACTTCAAGGCACCTTCACCGACGACGTCGGCCGCGACCTCTTCCGAGCAGCCGCGGAAGCAACCCTGCTCGGCGCCTGGATGTCCTACGACGCTGGCCTGCACGGCCTCGCCCAGCGGTACTTCATCCAGGCACTCAGACTCGCAGAGTCGACCGGGGACCGCCTGCTCGGCGCGAGCATCTTGGACGCCATGAGCCACCAGGCCACCTTCCTCGGGAACTACCGGGAAGCGGCGAACCTCGCGCGAGCGGCCCGGATGGGTACCGAAACCGCGGGCTCGGCACTGGCACTCGCGCACTTCTACGCCATGGAGGCCCGCGCGCTCGCCCGTCTCGGCGACGCCGCCGAGTGCGACCGGGCCATGGCGGCCGCGGTGAGCCAGTTCGAGCGCCACAACCTCGACTCCGACCCGGCCGAATGGTTCGGATACTTCAACGACGCGGAGCTGGCCGCCGAACTGGGCCACTGCAACCGCGACCTGGGCCGGGCTGTCGACGCCAGCACCTACGCGTCGCAGTCCCTCGGCCCCTCCCCCAGCGGCTATGTCCGCAGCGACTTCTTCGCGACCATGGTGCTCGCTGACGCGTACCTCGACCAGGGCGACGCCGAGCAGGCGTGCGACGTCGCTCTCGGGGCCCTTCAGATCGGGGAGCAGCTCAAGTCCGCCCGGTGCGGGGCCTACGTCGACGAGTTCAAGCAGCGTCTGGCCGGACTCGGCACAAGCCGAGTCGTTGCTGACTTCGTCGAGCAGGCCGCGCACACGAGCCTCTGGACACCCCAGGACGCTAGAACGGTGCCCAATCGCGCCGGTCTCCCCCGGTCCTGATCGCGGCGACCCGCTTGCGGACCTCCGCAGCCGCACGTTCGTCGGCGCCGGCCTTCCTCGCCAGCCACAGCGTCATAGCGATCTCCCGGTAGTCGGCGAGCACCGGGTAGCCGGGCCAGGTCATGATGTCCCAGCCGTACACCTCGACGAACTGCCGGTATTCCTCCCCGGTGTGCCAGCCGAAGCGTTCGTAGAACAGCGCGGTCTGCACCAAGTCCCATTCGCGCGGCCCGATTCCGAAGCTGTCGAGGTCAATAAGCAGCGGGTTTCCACTGCGATCGAGGATGACATTGCCAACGTTGGCATCGCCGTGAATCACGCCAGGTGCAAGCGCGAAGTTCAGGCTCTGGTAGCGCATGCGAAGATCGTCAACACGTTCGCGCAGGAACGCTGCGTCCGACCCGTCAAGGTCGTCCTGGAGGACCTCCAGTCGGCGGTCAAGCTCCTCAAAGGGACGTTTGTTCGGCAAGTCCAGCGACGGAGGAACCTCGAGTCGGTGCAGCCGGAGAATCAGTTCGGCAACCTGCACCAGCGGTGCGTACTCCTCGCGCTCTGAGGCCGATTCCCACAGCGTCACCACGCGGCCACACCGGACGATTGGCTGCTCGACATGCAACGCCCGTGTCGCCGGATATTTCTCAGACGCAAGCCATTGCGCCACCGCAACCTGCCTTCGAGCGCTGTCCAATTCCGTCGTGTCCGGACTGATTCGCACGATCAGGGGCACAGTGCGCAGTCGGAACACCGCATTTGACCCAATGCGGATTAGTTCAGCGCCTTCGGATTTCAGCCCCACTTCTTCACACACGGCCACCAGGGCCCGATGCGCACTTTGCTCGGTTAGTGTCGACGCGTCCGCCACCGGCTACCACCCTTCCGAAACCTTATGACCACCTGAGGCCATTGCGCAGATCAGATCGGCAACGAAATGTTCAAGGGCCTCGGCCCTGATGCTCAGAATAGCGCCACTCGGCCTCGGCATGTCCCCGTGAACCAAGCTGCTGCGCAGACCATAACAGCATTTGAAGAATTTCTCTGGCACTTCGTCCATATACATTCGACCCGCCAATTGCGCAGCGAGGCGCTTACCAGCGCGATTCACTGATTCGACGCGAAACCATTTCAGCTTGCCATACATTGACTCCGCCTCGAATCTAGAAATCCCACTCTCCTCCACGAGTCTCGCCATATTGTCAACCAGCCGCTGAACAGAATCCTCAAGCGCGCGCGGTTGAATCAGAGTTTCCAGAGCCATCATCAGCATGAGAAATCGAGTGTCACTGTTTGATTCAGAGAACGATGCCGAGTATAGATCGTATGCCAGTCGCTGACGGTCGTTCAGCCGAACCCCGCGCTCGATGCTATTTTCAAGGGCCGAAATTAACCATTCAGGTGGACCCGATTTGCGACGCCCCAGCTTACCCGCACGGACAAATATCGGCCTCGCGTCGACCTCGTAGACCATCAGCCCGTGAGCGTCGCGCATCACGGGAGCCCCTGACGCGAAATCGGCCGCAGCACGCTCGGTCAAGACGCCACCCCAGCCGGTTCGGTCGCCAAAGTCCACTCCAACGTTGATCTGTGCGAGCGCGAGGGTCAGGTAATCGCGCCACCGAAGGCCGGCGTCAGAAGCCTGGTCCTCCCCGTCGTACCCGCGGCCAACAAGCGCAAGACTGCGCGCAGCCGAGATCGTCGAAGCTTGGTCGGCGGGCGCTAGGACAACACGTTCGCCGACCTTGTCCCGAACCACCCACTCCTCACCTTCGTACTGCAAACCCGTCGTTTGCCCAAGCTCGAACCTCAGCCGGAAGCTCCACACCACCACTTCAACTAACCACAGGGGCACGCGTGCGCGGAGTACCGGTCGGCCTCGCCGGGCCCGCAGGTGGCGCATCCACGGTCCCGAGCGGGATGCCAGTCACATTCGTGCTGGTCAGGGCCGGTTCGGCGTATCCCTTCAAAACCCGTCCAGTGTGAGTTCGAATCTCACCGGGGGCACTCGCAGCAATCACACCATGCTTGACCTGATGTTTCGCCTCGCTGACGATCTTCGGGATGTCGCCTCCGGCCGCGGCGACCGCTGCGACATCGTCGATCCTGTCCCCAGGCAAGGTGATGTTGATCATGGCTTGGTCGGTTTCGTGGTCGATGCGGACGTGGAGTTTGGTGAGTTCGTAAAGCCGGACCTGGAGCTCTGTCGGCGCGCGTCGAGGTTCAGCGCGAGGTGCGGAAGCAGGTTGACGAGCCCAAGATCTTCGTCCCTGGCCGGCGCGGGTGATCGTTCGGCGTCGTTGTCAAGTTCGGTGATCTGTTTCAGGACGAGCTGACGTTCGACTCCGAGCGTGTTGTACCGCTCCCTGAGGCCCTGGGTGAACGGGTCGGTGGGATCAGCGTCCTCGGCCTGACTGAGGACGTTGCTCTGCTTGCGCGCCAGCTCCGCGGCACGCTTCTCCAGTCGCGCACGACGCTCAGCACGGGCCCGGCGTTCCCGATCCTCAACCTGATCCAGCCGCGGGCGAGGAGCTCTGTCCGGCGGTGCCGAACAAGTATTCTGCATAGACCTGGTTGACGGCGGCCAGAATCGCGTCCTCACGCAAATCGGCGCCAGCGGTTGTAGTGGGGCGAGAATCCCCGCTCGCGCGGGGACGACTGGTGCATCACCGCGATCTTGTCCCGAGCGGGTGGAGAATCCCCGCTCGCGCGGGGACGACGGTGGAGGTGTTGACCTCACCGCCGTTGGGGTCGGAGAATCCCCGCTCGCGCGGGGACGACAGCGTCGTGGACTGGCTACGCCGCGCGATCAGCGGAGAATCCCCGCTCGCGCGGGGACGACCGCGTTCCGAACCCGATACGGGGGCCGCGCTGGGGAGAATCCCCGCTCGCGCGGGGACGACGCGGTCGAGGTAGCGGCGGCAGTGGCCCAGGAGGGAGAATCCCCGCTCGCGCGGGGACGACCCCGCGTGGAGCGGTGTACGACTGTGTTTTCTGGGAGAATCCCCGCTCGCGCGGGGACGACCCAGAAGTAACTCCCTGCTCCTCAGCACGATCCGGAGAATCCCCGCTCGCGCGGGGACGACCTGAAAGGCGGAACCGCCAACTGGCAGCAGGGGGGAGAATCCCCGCTCGCGCGGGGACGACCCATGCCGATACCAGGAGTCGCAGTCCTGGCAGGGAGAATCCCCGCTCGCGCGGGGACGACTGCTGGGGAGACTCGATGTTGTCGGTACGCCAGGGAGAATCCCCGCTCGCGCGGGGACGACCAGCGAGGACCGGAAGCTTTCCGAGACGTTCGCGGAGAATCCCCGCTCGCGCGGGGACGACTCCTTGGCGGTTTCGTTGACCGCCTCGGCGAGGGGAGAATCCCCGCTCGCGCGGGGACGACCGGGAACGGAACTACGGGGAACCGATCACCCAGGGAGAATCCCCGCTCGCGCGGGGACGACCATGCCCGTGAGGGATGACGGCCCTTTCGTCCAGGAGAATCCCCGCTCGCGCGGGGACGACGCGTCGGCCGACGCCGAAGTGAACCCCGCCGCAGGAGAATCCCCGCTCGCGCGGGGACGACGCGAACGCCGTGATCGGCGACAACCCCCACACCGGAGAATCCCCGCTCGCGCGGGGACGACCCTTGTTGAGCTGGTATTTTATCGGCGTTCGCGGGCAGTTAGCATGAGTCCGTCGTAGTCGACGGGTTGCCAACGGTCCCGCCCGGCAGTTCTGACGGCCCAGCCTTGTTCGTTCTGGGCGGGTTCGATCATGATGGCTTGACCGTCGCGAACTCGGTCGGCGAGGATGACCCAGAAGCGGTCGCGGACGCGTTGGCTGGGGTTGCCGACGAAGACTCCGGCTTGGATTTCGATCATCCAGCGCGTGAGATGTCCGCGTAGGCCTTCGGGTGCGGCGACAAGCACGACGACGGTCATCAGCGGTCACCGGGTTTCTCGTCGAAATCGGGGCCGCTGACGCTCAGGTAGCGGTCTTCGTCGAAAATCGATTCATCCCACGCGGACCAGTTGACGCCACCGTCGACGGGGCCGCCGTGTTCGTCCCAGAGCTGGTTGATGTCGCGGTCGATGAGATGTTGATCGCCGGGCATCAAGAGCGATTTGATGTCGGTGATGATCTGGGACAGCAGCCGTCCTTCGGTGATGCGTTTTCGAAGGGCGGTGCGGGCGTCGCGTTCGGTGACCAGTCCTTGCGAGGTGAGATCGAACGCCAGTGGGATGGTGTAGTCGGCCTTGTACAGATCAGCGATGTCAAGCACGAAGGAGATGGCCGATCCGGTGTGGACGAAGCCAAGTGCTGGGCTCGCGCCGATGCCGACGATGACGGCGTGACAGACGCCGTACAGCGTCGAGTTCGCTGCCGAGAGCACGCGGTTGACGTCATCGCCTGCGGCGAATGCGTCACCGGGTTTGTAGTCGCGGCGCTGCCACGGCACATCGGTCCTGGTCGCGTGCGCGCGATATATCCGTTTCACCCGCGCGCCTTCGCGTCCACGCAATTGCTGCATGGTGAGCGTGGATGTGTCTTCGTCGGGGAATCGCATCGCGTACATTCGCCGGGCCACGTCGAGTCGCTGGACCGGTCGTGTCACGAGGAAGGCTTGCCGCATCACGAGTTGTGCCCCTCGGCTGGGGCCGAGGCCGCTCGCGTACATGCGCACGCCGTGTTCGCCGACCCAGCACAGGGCGGTGCCCGAGTCTGCGAGCAGGGTGATGGCGGCGTGGGTGATCCGGGTGCCGGGGCCGATTAGCATTACTGCGACCAGCGCGGCCGGCACCCGGACCGTGCGTGCTTTGTTGATGAGGACGACTGCGTTGTCGTCGCGGTCGATGTGGGTGCGTTCGACGTAGATGCTGGAGATGCGATCCTCGACGCGGTGCAGGTCTGCGGGAGTGGTTTCCACCACGGCTCAGCCATGTCGCGGTCCGGGCAGCGGCGCCAGGGTCAGCAGGCCGCACCCGTACGCTTTGGCCGGCCCGATTCCGTTCACGAGGCGGTCGCGCAGGACGGCGGGATCGGTGACGGCGAGGCGCCCTTCGAAGGTGACGGTGGTGAGTGTGATCAGTCTGCCTGTGGCGCCGGGTCCGTTGTCTTTCTTGTGGAATCGACGTTGTTCGCGGGCGGTGATCCGGACGTCCGGGGCGGGCGTGGGGCTGTTGCCGAGGCCGGGTGCGGGGGTGTCGGTGCGGGCCGGAGGGATGGTGAATCCCCACGTGTCGGCGCGGCGCAGGAGCCAGTCGAGTTGGTGGGCGGCGGTGCGGTGGCTGATCCGGAATCCTCGGGTGTCACCGGCAGCGCGGCGTCGTTGCTGCGCGGGCGTGGGTTTGATGGGGGTCATGGTGTTTTCGACGGGGTTCGCGGTGAGGCGGAAGGCGAATTCCCGGCCCGTGGCGAGGTGGGCGAAGAGGGTGCTGTAGTCGCGGATGGCGAACGGTTCGGTATCGGAGTGGGGCCAGCCGGCTTGCTCGGTGATGTGACTCCAGTCGGGTTTGGCGTCGGTAAGCACGAGCAGCTGGGGCCGGTAGGGGTTTGGGGAGTCCAGTCTCCAGAGGATGCGTTCTCCGGTGGGCTCGCCCGGGATGCCGTGCATGACCATGCCGTGGACGAGGTGCGGGTTGCGCAGCATTTCGCGACCGGTTCGGCGGGCGGGGTTGATGTGGATTTTGGAGAGGAAGGGCATGGTTCACCACTCCAGGAGCGCGAAGGGGTCGTGTCCGCCAGGGGTGTCGGGGGCATCGATACCGGTCGCGACGGTGACCCAGCCGTGGCGGACTTGGCGGCTGGTGAAGGTTTTCTTGAGCGGGTCGAACGAGGTGGGCACGTCGAGTTCGGTGTCCTCACCGTCGCGTGTGTCGAGGGTGATGGGCAGGTCGATCGTGCTGGAGCGGGTGAAACGGAGTTTGGCGTGTTCGGTGGCTTGCCAGGGCACCTCGCGCAGGGCTTGTTCGAGGCCGCCGGTGCGCACGTCGATCACGATGCGGCCGGTGGGGACGCAGGAGCGGCGACCGAGCGCGAGTGGGAATGCCGGGTTTCGGACCGCGTCGCTGAGCGTGTCGAGGGTAGGGCGCGGACCGTGGACGGCGACGACGAAGACAGCGTCCTGCACGTAGAAGCGTTGGGTGACGTGCGTGTATTTCGCCGGCGAGGTGGTTTTCTGGGTGCCCTTGGCGTTCACGGCGGCCGAGGGCAGCGGGCGGCCGCGATAGTCGCTGACGGTGTGATAGTCACGTAGCACGCTGCCCGGCTGGTCGACTCGGATACCTAATTCCAGGTCGAGCAGGTCGGTAATGTCGTCGCGACGGTCGCGTCCTTGAGCGGCGGCCAGGAGCCCTATCACTCCGGATTTCGTTGGCTGGGTACGGGTATCGCGGCGGTTGAACTCGCTGCCGCTGCCCCATGACTGCAGCGGTCCCGCCAGGCGCAGCACCAGAACCGCGGACTCGCCACTCATCGCAGATCGGCCTCGGTCAGCCAGGCCGCGACCGCGTCCCGGACCTGCTCGATGGCGTGCGGGAACGGTGTCGAGGGACCGAATGCGTCAGCGAGTTTGTCCGCGCCTGCCTCGGACGTGGCGTAGGTCGCGACGGTCAGCGCGGGCTGGCCACCCCACTGTGTAGTCACCGTGGTGAACTCGGTGGCGAGCCGGGCGGCCGATTCATCGGCGATGCCGCTACGCCCGGGCAGCACTGGTTTCTCGAAGGCGGACACCAGGTTGATCGGCTGGTCGGTGCGCAACGCGACGACGACGGCCGAAGGCAGGGTTCGGTGGGCGAAAGAATTCTGGTGGCCGGTGGGCATTGAGCGGGCGAAAGCGTCGAGGAACAGGGACACGGCATCGGCGGCCGCTGGCGGGTCGGACAGGTTGGCGAGCAACTGGTGCACCCCGACGGTCGCGTAGCGGTAGAGGGTGGCGGAGTTGAACTCGACCGTGCCGATCATGCCGGCCCCGGTTTCCTCACTGGTGTTCTCGTCGTCGACCGCGGTGTAGTAGTCGAACTCGATGTCCACAGCGTGGGTGGACAGTGCGTGCGCGACCTGGGTGGCGGCATCCACGTTCAGACTGGGAATGTCGGCGACCATCCGGCCGAACAAGGCGACATCCACGGGATGCCCGGTTTTGAGCTGCTCAGTGGTCGGCAGGTCCTTCGTGGCCGCCGCCAGTTCGGAGTCGTCGAGTGCGACCAGTTCGGGTACGCGGTCGGCGATCAGGTCGATGATGGCGTCCAGTTGCGGGCGGCCGAAGAACAACAGATACGCGGTTTCCTGAGTCTTCTTCTGCGCCATTTTGATGCCGAGCGGATCCAGCAGTGCCGTCGCCAACCGACCGGCCTGCTCGGCTGGCAGTCCGAACCTCTCGGTGAGCCGGTCGGTGAGCAGGGCCGCGATTTTCTTGGTGCGTGTTGCCAGATCGGCTTCCGGACGTTTCTCCTGG
>Ga0164243_10016303_pt1 | contig 10202 bp, 10 predicted proteins | sample OricompcompostOP_FD_108781 | JGI IMG/M metagenome (GOLD analysis project Ga0164243, IMG submission 108781) | Organic Plus compost microbial communities from Emeryville, California, USA - Original compost - Organic plus compost (OP) | ecosystem: Engineered > Solid waste > Mixed feedstock >... | reverse complement strand
GTGCTGGAGCGGGGGCCCAACGGGCTGGGGATCGTCAACCTCGCCGGCGCGATCGTGACCGCCGAGCTGCCCGAGCAGGTGCAGGCCGGCGAGCGGCTGCGGCTGGTCGTGCGCGGCAGCGACGGCGAGCGGCTGCTGCTGCAGATCGCGCCCCAGCAGCAGCTGGCGCCGGCCTTCCAGCCGCCGGCTCCGGCGCAGGCGCCGCTGCCGCACGGCGGGCGCGCGACGGTCGTCGGCCGCGACGGCGGGGGCGGCGGAGGCGCGGGCGAGGGGCAGGCGTCGGTGCGGCTGCGGGTCGAGCTGCCGCACCTGGGAAAGGTCGACCTGCGCGTCGCGCTCGACGGGGCGGCGGTCGCCGTCGACGCGGCGCTCGACCCGGGGCGCCCGCTGGAGCTGGGCGGGCGCCGGGTCGAGCTGCTGCGCACGGCGGTCGCGGCCGCGACCGGGCGGAGCGCCGCGGTCACGGTGACGGCGCGACGGGAGCCGCTCGACGTCTATGCCTGAGCGGCCGCTCGACGACGCCGCGGCACGCGAGCTGAGCTCGCGCCTGGCGCTCGACGACCTTCCCGAACCGCTGACCGCTGCGGTCGTCGAGACGCTGGGCTGGCTGCTAGGCGCTCGACGACGAGGCCGCCGCGAGCGCCGCTGCCGGTCAGCCGGTCAGGCGACCTCGCTGAAGAGGACGGAGTCGGCCGAGAGCTCCTCCTTGAGCATCCGCTTGAGCTGCCCGTGGATCTGGCAGACGCGGCTCTCGGAGACGCCGAGGATGGCGCCGATCTCGCGCAGCGTGAGGTTCTTCACGTACAGCAGCACGGCGACCTCGCGCTCGCGGCGGGGGAGCCGCTCGAACGCCTCGCGGAAGCGCATCTTCGCCTGGTCGCGCGCGGTGTGGTGCTCGGGATCGGCGAAGCGGTCCTCGCTCACGAGCGTGTCGATCCGCTCGATCGCGGTCTCGTCGTCGCTGAGCACGAGCGTGTTGAGCGAGGTGACGTCGGAAGCGACGATCTCGTCCTCGCGCGCCCGCAGCTCGGCGGCCGTCGTGCCGATCGCCCCCGCCAGTTCCTCACGGGAGGGCCGCCGGCCGTGGACGCCGATGAAGTGCTCGCGCGCCTGGTTGATGTCGCGCTCCCAACGGCGCAGCGAGCGCGGCGCCCAGTCCTGGCGGCGCAGCTCGTCGAGCACGGCGCCGTGGATCCGCGTCCACGCGAACTGCTCGAGCGTCGCGCCCTTGGCGGGGTCGTAGCGCTCGATCGAGTGGATCAGGGCCTCGAGGCCGCACGAGATGAAGTCCTCGACCTCGCAACGGGCCGGGATCTCGCGCACCTTCTTGTAGACGATGTACTTCACCATCGGGGCGAAGGTGAGGACGAGCCGGTCGCGCACGGCGCGGTCGCCGCTCTCCTTGTACTGCCGCCACAGCGCCAACGCATCTTCTGCGGAGATGCGGTTGTGACGCCTCGTGTCGAGCTTCATGCTCCGGTGCCTTCCTGGGGGTTCGAGGGACTGACCAGCGGTTGGGGGGTGCGCGGCAGGTATCGGACTCCGAGTGCGCGGCCTGGATAGCCCGATTGGGGTAGCCGGCACCCAACATCCGTCCAGCAAAAGCGTTTGGGTTCCATAAGCCCGTTTGGGATCCGCTACGAGGCCTCCCGCCGAAAACCTCGGGTTTGCGGGAATTTCCCAGGGTGCGAACAAGCGCGTCGCTCAGGTGTGGGCGGCAGCGGCCGATGACCCGGTTGTCCGCTCCCCATGGAGGTCCCTCGTCATGGCGCTCCGCCTCACCGGCCACACTCCGTCACCCGCACCGACGCCGATCGACGCCGTCTCGGCCGCCGCCGGCGCGCTCGCGCGCGGCGACCTCGACGGCTACCGCGCGCTGTTCGCCGACGCCGCCGCGCTCGACGGCGTCCATGAGCGGTACGCCCGCCGTCGGCAGCTGGTCGAGGCCGGGCTGCAGCACGCGCAGCAGGAGCGGCGCGCGCGCGTCGCCGCCGTCTACGCCGCCGTCGCGGCCGAGCTGGTCGCGATCCTGGAGCAGGAGCCGCGCGAGCCGCTGCTGCTCAACTACGCCGGCGTCGTCTTCTACGAGCTGTGGAGCCTCGCCGCCGCCCAGGCGCTGTTCGGCGCGGCGCAGCGGCTCGACCCGGACCTGCCGTCGGTCGCGCGCAACCTCGACGAGCTCGCCCGGCGCCGCCGCGCCGGCGCGCCGCCGGCCAACGCGGTCCCGAAGGCGCTCGCCGTCGCCGTCGGCCAGCTCGCCCGCCGTGCGGAGCGCCTCGCCGAGCGCGCCCGCCCGGCCGAGGGGCTGACGCTCAGCCTCTGCATGATCGTCAAGGACGAAGAGGAGATGCTGCCGCGCTGCCTCGGCGCCGCCGCCCCCTTCGTCGACGAGATCGTCGTCGTCGACACCGGCTCGAGCGACCGCACCGTCGAGATCGCCGAGTCGTTCGGCGCGCGCGTGCTGCACCACGAGTGGACCGGCTCGTTCGCCGAGGCCCGCAACGTCTCCTTCGACGCCGCGACCTGCGACTGGACGATGTACCTCGACGCCGACGAGGTCCTCGTCGCCGAGGACGGGGAGAAGCTGCGGGCGCTGACCGGCCAGACGTGGCGAGAGGCGTTCTTCCTGTCGGAGACCAACTACACCGGCGAGCTCGGCGAGGGCAGCGCGACCGTCCACAACGCGCTGCGCGTCTTCCGCACGCGTCCCCACTACCGCTTCAGCGGCCGGCTGCACGAGCAGATCCTCGACACGCTGCCGCGCCACCTCCCCGAGCGGTTCGCCTCGACCGACGTGCGGATCGAGCACTTCGGCTACCTCGGCGCCGTGCGCGACGCGAAGGAGAAGTCGCGCCGCAACGTCGAGCTGCTGCTGCGTGAGCGCGAGGAGCGCGGCGACTCGACCTTCCTCCACTTCAACCTCGGCTCCGAGTACGCCGCCGTCGGCGACGCCGAACGGGCGCTCGCGGAGTTCGAGGCCGCCTGGCGGATGGTCCGCGCCGAGGGCGACGAGGTCACGCGCGGGTTCATCCCAGCGCTCGTCAGCCGCCTCGTCCGCGCGCTGCGGGTCTGCGGCCGGCTCGAGGAGACGATCGCGCGGGCCGACGAAGGGCTGCGGCTGCTGCCCGGCTTCACCGACCTCGTCTACGAGCAGGCCTGCGCCGAGCGGGAGCTCGGCCGGGTCGACGCGGCGGTCGCCCGCTTCGAGCGCTGCATCGAGATGGGCGACGCGCCGGACGGCTACACCGCGACGGTCGGCACCGGCACCTACCTCCCGACGATCGCGCTCGCCGAGATCCGCCGGGAGCAGGGCGACGTCGACGGCGCCGTCGCGCTGCTCGACCCGTGCCTGGCGGCCCATCCCGGCTTCTTCGGCACCGTCCTGCCGCTCGCCAGCGCGATGCTCGCCGCCGGCGCCGCGCCGGCCGCCGTCGTCGCGCGCGTCGAGCAGCTCGTCGGCGACCTGACGCCGACGGTGCGCTACATGCTCGCGACGGCGCTCTACGAGCACGGCGAGGCGGAGGCCGCGGAGGCCCAGTACCGCCTCGTGCTCGAGCGCCAGCCCTCCAACGGCGCCGCACGCGTCGCCGTCGCCGAGGCGCTGCTGAGCCAGCGGCGCTACGACGAGGCCGCCGTCACGGCCGCCGCGCTCGCCGACGGCGAGCCGCACGCGCAGGCCGCCCGCCGCAGCGAGCTGTTCGCGCGGATCGTCGGCGGTGACGTCGACGGCGCCGCCGCGACGCTCGCCGCCGCGGACGTCGCGGCCGCCGACCGCGAGCTGTTCCAGGCGTGGGTCGCGCTCGCGCGCGGGGAGCAGCCGGCGGTCACGACGCTGTCGCCAGCGGCGGTGCCGCTGCTGGCGGTCACGCTCGAGGCGCTGCTGCGCGTCGAGGAGGTCGACGCCTTCGGGCAGCTCGTCGCGCTCGTCGAGCGCACGCCGCTGCCGCCGCGCGAGCGGCGCGAGCTGCTCGCCGCGATGTACCTGCGCCGCGGCTTCCTCGCCTCCGCGGCGGAGGAGTGGATGGCCGTCTGCTCGGAGGACCCCCGCGACGTGCGCGCGCTGGTCGGCATCGCCCAGGCCGCCGCCGCGCAGGGGATGACCGACGAGGCGCTCGACTTCGCGCGCGAGGCGCACGCCCTCGACCCGGAGGACGAGCGTGCGGCGCGGCTGCTGCAGCGACTCGAGCCGGTGGCGGCCTGAGCGGCGGGCCTCGACCGTCCGTCGAGGCCAGCTCAAGTTCGAATGCCGACCGCCGACCACGGGGGATGACCGCAACGGAGACGGCGTCCCACCGGGGGGTGGACGCCCGGAGGACCCGCCCATGAACCTGGACGTCGCGCCAGTCGGACCGAGCACCTACAGCCCCTTCAACGGCACGCCCTCGCTGCCGCGGCCGCTGCAGTCCGCTCCCGCCGTGCGCGCCGACGTCTCGGTCGACACGATCCCGGACAGCCCGCCGCAGGAGGTCCTGGACGCGATGGACGCCGCCTCGCGCGCCTACCAGAAGCTGCGCGCCCAGGGCCGCGAGCTGCGCTTCGCCCGGGACGCCGACAGCGGCCGCCTCACGATCGAGGTCCACGACCTCGACGGCAACCTGCTTCGCACGATCCCGCCGAGCAAGCTGCTCGACGTCGCCACCAGAGGAGGACTCGACTGATGTCGACCTTGAGCATCTCCGGACTCGCGTCCGGGCTCGACACGAGCTCGATCATCGCCCAGATGATGGCGCTCGAGCGCAAGCCCCGGGCGCTGCTGGACACCAAGCAGACGCTGATCGAGACGCGCCAGCAGCTGCTGAGAGACTTCCAGACGAAGCTGAGAGCGGTCCAGACCGCCGCCGCCGACCTGCGCTCGGTCGCGCTGTGGGCCCAGACCCAGGCGGTCGAGTCCAGCGACGACAAGAAGGTCTCCGTCGCGAGCACGTCTGGGGCGGGCGTCGGCGGCTACCAGATCGAGGTCCAGCAGCTCGCGAACGCCTCGCAGCGGACCTTCAGCTTCACCAGCCCCGCCGCCGACGGCACGATCACGATCGACGGCCACGCGACGACGGTCAGAGCCGGGATGACGGCGCAGGAGTTCGCGACCGCCTTCAACACCGACAAGGACGCGACCGTCTACGCCGCCGCGATCGACGACAACACGATCGTCTTCTCGACGCGCAGAACCGGCGAGCAGGCGACCTTCATCGAGGTCGACCCGAACGGCTCGCTCGTCGAGGACCCGTCGAAGGCGCGCGCCGGCAGAGACGCGCTCTACACGATCGACGGCGTCGCCAAGAGATCGAGCGAGAACGTCGTCAGAGACGCGATCGCCGGCGTCACCGTGACGCTCAGAGGGATCACCACCTCGACCGGGCCGGTGACGATCTCGATCGGCGCGCCCGGCGCGGACAAGGACGCGATCCAGAGAAAGCTGCAGGCGTTCGTCGACGCCTACAACACGGCCGTCGACGCGATCCGCGGGAAGCTGACCGAGAAGTCGGTCCCCGACAGACGGACCCAGCAGGACATCAAGAACGGCGTCCCCGACTCGCGCACCTCCGCTGAGCTGAAGGCCGGCGTGCTGTTCGGCGACCGGCAGCTGACGAGCCTGCTCGACACGATGCGCCAGTCGATCTACATGCCGCTCGACGGCCTGCCGGCCGGCATGGACAGCCTCGCCGACATCGGCATCTCGACCGGCGCCGCCTCCGCGACGACGTCGGCCGACGCGCTCGCCGGCAAGCTGACGCTCGACGTCGAGAGACTGACGAAGGCGCTGACCGAGGACCCCAACGGCGTCCGCAACCTGCTGCAGGGCGTCGACAACGCCGGCGGCTGGGCGCGCGGGTTCGAGAGAACGCTCGACGACATCGTCAAGTCCGAGGGCATCCTCAGCTCCCGCATCAACGGCGCCGACGACGAGCTGAGAGCGCTCAAGTCGCAGATGGAGCAGATGGACAAGCGGCTCGAGCTGCGCGAGAGATCGCTGACGGCGATGTTCACCGCGCTCGAGGTGGCGATGTCCAAGAGCCAGCAGCAGAGCGAGTGGCTCTCCGGCCAGCTGGCCGGCCTGAGCTAGTCGACCTCCGGTCAGATCGACGGCGGCCGGCTCAATCTCGCGGCCGCCGATCCGATCACCCGGACTGACGGTTGGTTGTATCCCTCGATCCCCGGAAGGCCAATGAGCATCAATCTCGCGGCGTCGCCGCAGGCCTATCGTGAGAGCGCGGTGCTGACCGCGCCGCCGGAGCGGCTCGTCGTCATGCTCTACGACGGCGCGCTCCGCTTCCTCCACCAGGCCGCGGTCACGATGGCCGGCGGCGACGTCCAGACCTCCCACGACCGCCTGCGGCGCGCCGAGGCGATCGTCGAGCACCTGCTCGCGACCCTCGACATGAGCCAGGGCGAGATCGCCCAGCGGCTGGAGTCGATCTACCTCTTCTGCCAGCGCCTGATGGCCGAGGCGCGCATCAAGCAGGACCCGGCGAAGCTCGAGCAGGTCAGCGGCCTGCTGCGCGAGCTGCGCGACGCGTGGGACCAGATCGGGACCGCGTCGGCCGGCTCGGGCGCGACCGCATGAGCGAGCTGGAGCCCTACGAGCGCCTCGCCGCGCTCGCCGAGGAGGAGCTGGCGCTGGTGTCGGCCGAGGAGCTGCCGCCGCTCGAGCAGCTCGACGCGCTGTTGAGCGAGCGTGACGCGCTCGTCGCCTCGCTGCCCGCGATCCCGCCCGCCGGCGCGCAGCCGTCGCTGGCGCGCGCGATGGCGCTGCAGGAGCGCACGACCGCGGAGCTGACGCGCCGCGCCGCCGAGGTCCGCCGCCAGATCGGCGACGTCGGCCTCGGGCGCCGCGTCGCGCGCGGCTACGGCACCACCGGGATCGCCTCCGGCGGTCTCGACTGGGCCGGGTAGCACGCACGCCCGGCCCCACCGCTCAAGAACCTTCTCGGGCGGTCGATGTTCTCGCGTGAAGGAGTGCAGGGACCTCCATGGAGGGGGGTCGCTCGTTTTCCATGGACGGCCGAAAGGACCCGCGACCCGCATGAGCCTCTTCGACAGCACCCAGCTTGCGCTCGAAACCGCGCTGCGCGGTTCGTCGATGCGCCAGGAGCTGCTGACGAACAACCTGGCGAACGTCAACACGCCGGGCTACCAGCGGCAGGACCTCGACTTCCACAGCGCCCTGCAGGCGGCGCAGGCCTCGGGCGTCGACCCGACGACCGTCTCCTTCCGGCCGACGACCGACCCGAGCCGCACCGTCCGCGCCGACGGCTCCGGCCTCGACGCCGACCAGGAGGCCGCGACCTTGGCCAAGAACACGCTCGAGTACCAGGCGCTCGTGCAGGTGATGAACGCCCGCACGACGATCATGCAGATCGCGATGGGCGTCCGCTGATGGGCCTCTTCGACGCGATCGACATCGCCGGCACCGGCCTGACGGCCGAGCGGCTGCGGATGGACGTCACCGCCGAGAACCTCGCCAACGCGCAGACGACGCGGGCGGCCGGCGGCGGCGCCTACCACCGCAAGGAGGTCGTCCTCCAGCAGGCCGGCGGCTCGAGCTTCTCGACGATGCTCACCGGCGCGATCGGCGGCGTGCGCGCCGTCGACGCGGCCAGAGGCGTGCAGGTCGGCGCGATCGTCGAGGACGCCAGCGCCACCCGGCTCGTCTACGACCCGAGCCATCCCGACGCCAACCAGCAGGGCTACGTCGAGATGCCGAATGTCAACCCCGTCACCGAGATGGTCGACCTGATCAGCTCCTCCCGCTCCTACGAGGCGAACGTGACCGCAATGCAGTCCGCCAAGCAGATGTTCACCAAGACGCTCGAGCTGCTCAGATGATCGCCGCGATCGACCCGTCGACGCTTCCCGGCGCCGCCGAGTGGCAGGTCCAGGGCATCCCGGACGTCCCCGCGGCCGAGACCGCGACCCCGCCCGTCGACGCCGTTCCGTCCGGCGGCGAAGGATTCGGCCAGATGCTTGCGAATGAGATCGGCAAGCTCTCCGAGCTGCAGACGAATGCCGCCGAAGCAGGCCAGGCGCTCGCGACCGGGACGGCGACCGATCCGGTCTCCGCGATCGTGGCCGTCGAGAAGGCGCAGCTCGCGATGCAGTTCGCGGGGCAGATCCGCACGAGAGGCGCCGAGGCGCTCTCGGAGATCTTCCGCACCCAGGTCTGACACTGATCGATGCCCGCACGCGCTCTGCTCGCCAACCTCTCGACCCGTGGTCGGATCGTCCTCGCCGCGGGGGCGCTCGCCATCGTCGTGGTCTTCTTCGTGCTGTTCCGGATCGCGACGGCGCCGAGCTACACCACGCTCCTGACGGGCATGGACCCGAAGCAGACCGGCAAGGTCACCGACGCGCTGTCGGCGAGAGGCATCCCGTTCGAGCTGCAGAACAACGGCACCGCCGTCGCGGTCCAGAGAGGGCAGACGGCGCAGGCGCGGATCGCGCTGGCCGAGTCGGGCGTCCCGGCCAGCACGCAGGAGGGCTACGAGATCCTCGACAGACAGAAGCTCGGGACCTCGAACTTCCAGCAGCAGGTCAACTACCAGCGCGCCAAGGAAGGCGAGATCTCCAAGACGATCGAGCAGATCGACGGCGTCTCCAGCGCGCAGGTGCAGCTCGTGCTGCCCAACCCCGACGACCAGCTGTTCGCCGACGACGTCAGCCCCGCGACGGCGGCCGTGCTGCTGTCGGGCTCGGCGCTCGACGAGGGCCAGGTGCGCGGCATCGCCCAGCTGGTCGCCAACAGCGTCCCGGGCCTGAAGACCGACAAGGTGACGATCACCGACGGCACCGGCACGATGCTGTGGCCGACCGCGACGAGCGGCGGCGCCGGCAGCTCCGGCCTGCTCGCCAAGCAGGCGGCCGAGGCGCGCTACAACCAGCAGGCGACCTCCGCGATCACCGCGATGCTCGCCCGCACGGTCGGCGCCGAGAACGTCCAGGTGCAGGTCAACGCCGACCTCGACGCCAACGAGGCGACCCAGGACAGACTGGTCTACGGCAGAGACGGCACGCCGGTCACGAGAAGAACCGAGAACGAGACGCTCAGAGGCAGAGGCGGCACGACCGGCGGCGTCGCCGGCACCGGTGGCAACACCCCGCCGACCTACGCCCAGCAGGGCACCGGCGACTCCGACTACAGACGCGAGACCGACGACCAGTCGTTCGCGGTCAACAAGACCGTCACGCGCACGAGAATCGCGCCCGGCTCGATCAACAGACAGCAGGTCGCGGTGATGATCGACGACTCGATCCCGGCGACGATGATCCCGGCGATCAGAGACGCGGTGATGAGCGCCGCCGGCATCGACGAGGAGCGCGGCGACGTCCTGCGCGTCACGCAGCTCGCCTTCGCCTCGCCGCCGAGAGCGCCGGCCGCCTCCCCGGTCGACGACATCTGGGACTACGCCAGATACGCGCTGCTCGGCATGGCCGCGCTCGCCTTCCTCGCGCTCGTCGCCCGTCAGCTGCGCAAGCGCGAGCAGGAGGCGCTCGCCGGCGAGCCGACCTGGCTGCGCGAGATCGAGGCGCCGCGCACGCTCGCCGAGCTGGAGCGGGTCGAGGAGCCGGTCGCGCCGACGCAGGTGCTGCCGCTCAGATCGCCGGAGAACCCGGCGCGCATGCAGGTCGAGGAGCTTGTCGAGCGCGACCCGGAGCGCGTCGCGCAGCACGTCCGCGCATGGATGCAGGAGGACTAGCGCAGCATGGCGATCCAACTTCCCGCAGCAGGAGCCGGCGCCGACGAGGCGGCCACCGGCGTGATGCCGGCGCCGCGTCGGCTGCCGCAGAGAACGCCGATCCGGCTGAGAGGCCGCCACAAGGCGGCGGTGCTGCTGGTCGCGCTCGGGCCCGACAAGGCCGCCGAGATCTTCAAGCACCTCCGCGACGAGGAGATCGAGACGCTGTCGCTGGAGATGGCGAAGCTCAACCAGATCGACCACGAGGCGGTCGGCGTCGTCTTCGAGGAGCTGGTCGCGACGGTCCAGGCGTACGACTCGCTCGCCGCCGGCGGTGTCGACTACGCGCGCGAGGTGCTGGAGCGGGCGCTCGGACCCGAGCGCGCCGCCGAGATCATCGGCCGCCTGTCGACCGTGATCGAGATGCGGCCGTTCGAGTTCCTGCGCCGCACGCCGCCCGAGCACATCGTCACCTTCCTGCGCGCCGAGGCGCCGCAGACGATCGCGCTCGTGATCGCCAACCTGCACACG
>Ga0164243_10016302_pt1 | contig 10203 bp, 10 predicted proteins | sample OricompcompostOP_FD_108781 | JGI IMG/M metagenome (GOLD analysis project Ga0164243, IMG submission 108781) | Organic Plus compost microbial communities from Emeryville, California, USA - Original compost - Organic plus compost (OP) | ecosystem: Engineered > Solid waste > Mixed feedstock >... | reverse complement strand
TTACGAATCAACCTGGACTGGGAACACGGAATCGAGCTCATCAGCCCGCTCCCCGGAGCCACCGCCGCCGTCGCCGCATCGGTCGCCGACTTCCTCAAGAACAAGGGTGACGGAGTCTACACCGTGGTGGTCGGTGTCCCAGACGCCAGAGCAGCCGAGGCGGTGACCGACCGCTACGGTGCCGACATCCGCTTCCGGCAGAAGATGCAGGGCGACGGCACACATCTCGAAGAGATCGACCTGTCGGTGTTCGATCTGCCGATCACACTGCTGGATACCAACATTCCGTGAGCTGTGATGACCGAGTCGACCGTGAACACCACCAAGCCCAGCGTTTTTGAGGCCGGCCTTCCGACCCTGCACTACGACGTCACAGATACGCCGCAGGACATCTATCCGCAATTCAGGGACGCACAGCGGGCCGCACCCATCGCACTCGGTCCGATCGGGCCCGAGGTGCTGTCCTACGACCTCGCTCGAACAGTGCTTCGGGATCCGCGTTTCGTGGTGCCCACGGGCATCCACTTGTCGGCACACGGCATCACGTCGGGACCGTTGTGGGACAGAGTGACCCACAGCATCCTGAACATGGAGGGCGAGGAACACCGCCGGCTCCGCAGCCTGGTCTCGCGGGCGTTCACGCCTCGGGCGACCGCGCGCATGCACGACATCATCCATGCCGTCATCAACGAACTCATCGACGCTGTGATCGATTCGGGACGGTGTGAATTCGTCGCCGACATCGCTCGTCCCTACCCGATACCGGTCATCTGCGCGCTGTTCGGCGCACCGCGTGAGGACTGGCGGGAGTTCTCGCTGTGGGCGGAGGACATCTTCAAGATCGTCAGCTTCGACTGCAACCTCGCCGAAGAGGAGCCCGTCGTGCTCAAGGCGTGGGACGAATTCGACGCCTACATCGACGACATGGTGGCCGAGCGTCGGCTGCGGTTGACCGACGATCTGCTCTCCGAGCTCATCCGGATCGAGGACGGCGGTGACCGACTCGACGCGGCTGAGCTGCGGATGCTGGCCTTCAGCATCCTGGTGGCCGGAACCGATACCACGCGCAGCCAGCTCGCGGCGTCGATGCAGGTGCTGTGCGACCACCCCGACCAATGCACGCTCCTGCGCGAGCGGCCCGAGCTGGCGATGCGCGCGGTCGAGGAGACCATGCGGCACTCTCCGTCGATGTGTTCCACCGTGCGCAGCGTCGCCGACGACGTCGAGATCGGCGAATACATGTTCCCCGCAGGCTCCTTCATCGTGGTCAACACCTATGCAGCCAATCGCGATGCGGCCATCTACGACGACCCAACGCGGTTCGACATCACCCGCGAGGATCCACCACCCATCCTGACGTTCGGCGGCGGCGTGCACTACTGCCTCGGCGCCAATCTCGCGCGGCTCGAGCTAGCCGAGGCGCTGAAGGTCCTGTCCCGGCGTCTTCCCCATCCCCGTTGCGTGGGCACCGTGCCGTGGAAACCGCTGCTCGGTCTGAGTGGGCCGACGAGTCTGCCGATGGAGTTCACCTCATGAGTTCACTTTCCGCAGCACCGCCGGTCACCGCCGCACGCGAGGTCATTCCGTTTCGGGAACGCAAGGGCGACATCGTCTTGTGGCTCTTCTTCCTCGTCAATGTCACGTTCGTGACCTACCAGGCCGATATCGAGCAGCTCGTCATCCGCGACCCCGACAACTTCACGTATCCGGTGTGGCCGCTGTCCTACATGGTCGACTTCCTGCACTACTACTTCGCGAACTTCGATCCGCTGCTGTACGAGCGACCGGTGTGGTACACCACAATCGTCATCATCGACCAGGTGGTGTACGGCCCCTTCTATATCGCTGCGCTGTATGCGTTTTGGAAGGGCAAGGAGTGGATCCGCAACTGGTCGATCATTTGGGCGTCGGTCATGCTCGCCACCGTCACCATCATTCTCGGCGAGGAGATTGCCGGCCCGTTTGCCAGCGACCATCTGCCGCTGGTGTTCGCGACAAACGCGGGCTGGTTGATCGTCCCGATCTGGGTACTGATCCGGATGTGGCGGGAGCACCCGTTCACCCGGCCAGTCACGACGACGGTCGAGAGCCGGCCATGACATCGTTCGCGGATCGATACGGGCCATGGGTGGTCGTCGCCGGCGCGTCCGAGGGGCTCGGCGAAGCGTTCGCGCGAGACTGCGCGGCCAGGGGCCTCAACGTCGTATTGATCGCGCGGCGTGTCGAGCTGGCGCAGCAGCTTGCCGACGACATCGCCATCACCGCCGGCGTGCAGACACGCGCGATGCGCGCGGATCTGGCGGTCCGCGAGGACCTCGACCGCATCCTGGCCGATCTCGCCGACGTGGACGTCGGGCTGCTCATCTACAACGCCGCGTTCTCCGTCGTCGGGCCGTTCTGGAACTTCGACATCGACACCCACCTGAAGGAGATCGACGTCAATGTGCGCGGGCCGCTGGTGCTCAGCCACGGGTTCGGGGCGCGATTCCGCACCAGAGGCCGCGGCGGCATCGTCCTGCTGTCGTCGATGGGCGCGCTTCAGGGCATGGTGCGGGTGGCGAACTACTCCGCCACCAAGGCCTACAATCTGGTTCTGGCCGAAGGGCTTTGGGCCGAGTTGCGCGACGACGGCGTCGATGTGCTCGTCAGCTGCGCGGGCGCGACGCGGACCCCGAACTACCTGGCGTCGGAACCGCAGGACGCAAACGTCCCGGTCCAGGAACCCGCTCAGGTCGCCGTCGAAACCCTCAACGCGCTCGGCAAGAAGCCGACGGTGTTCCCAGCGCCCGTGCTGCGTTTCACGCATTTCGCGTTCCGCCACCTGATGGGACGCCGCACGGCGGTGCGCCTGATGGCGTATGCGAGCAACCGCACATACAAGGAGCAGGACAGCTACAGCACCGGCGATCGCAGGTGACGGGCCTTGTGCCTATTTTTGCAAAGATAATAAAATACGGCCGTGGATCGCGATCAGCTCGTCGACCTGACCCGTCGCGCGCTCAAACTGGCGCGCGACAAGACAACCGACCTGGCGCCGGCCGAATACACCGTGCGAGCCGACACCTACACCTCCCCCGACCGGCACGAGCGCGACCGCGCCATGGTGATGGCCAGTCCACAGCTCGTCGGCTACGCATCCGAGTTGCCCGGTCCCAACACCTACTGCACGAAGACCGTGATGGGCCGTTCCATCGTGCTGACGCGTTCGACAGACGGCGCGGTCAAGGCGTACGACAATGTCTGCCTGCATCGGCAGTCGCAGATCACCGAGGGGTGCGGCACCGCGCGCAGGCTGACCTGCCCCTACCACGCCTGGAACTACGACCTCGACGGCAACCTCGTCGGTGTGCCCGGCAAGGAAGGCTTTCCGGAGTCCTCGAATTCCGGTGCGAGACTGCAACAACTGCCCGCCGTGGAGTGCGCGGGCTTTCTCTGGGTCGGCCTTGACCCCGACGCCACCCTCGACATCCGCGGTTTCCTCGGGCCGCTCGCCGACGAATTGGAGTCCTGGGGCATTGGTCGCTGGTCCCCGCTGGGCGAGAAGGTGCTGGACTCCGCGATCAACTGGAAGCTGGCGATCGACACCTTCGCCGAGAACTACCACTTTGCGACGGTACACAAGACCACGTTCGCGACCATTGCGCGCAGCAACTGCACCGTGTTCGACTCGTTCGGACCTCACCATCGACTTGTGTTCCCGCTCAACGGCATTCTCGACCTCGACGGCGTCCCCGAGGAGCAGTGGGATCCGCTGCAGAACATGGTCGTCATCTATGCCCTGTTCCCCAACATCGTGCTGTCGGCGACGATCGCCAACGGTGAGCTGTTCCGTGTCTACCCCGGCGACGTGCCCGGCCGCTCGATCACCGTGCACCAGAACTCGACGCCGCTCGACCTGTCGGACGAGAGTGTGGCCGCCGGCGCGCAGGCGGTGTTCGACTACGCCCATGGCACTGTGCGTGACGAGGACTACGCGCTGGTCGAAAAGCTCCAGGCGAATCTGGCTTCCGGCGCCAGGGACCGACTGGTGTTCGGCCGCAACGAACCCGGCCTGCAACATCGCCACCAGATGTGGATGGAAGCTATCGCCCGATAAGTCTTACGATTTCGTCGCGCTGCGCGGGCTCGACCGCGTCCAGCACGTCAGCCAACTCCCAGTCCCGATACAGGGCCAACGAACGCTCGTAGAACGCGAAGCCGGTGACTGGCCGGCCGCGATACGTCCCGCGATAGCGGAACGGGCCCTCCATGTACTCCAAGGGCAGGGCGTGAGCGGGCGCAGCCACCAAGGGCTCGCCGGTCAAATCCAGGCCGAGCTTGCGAGACATCAATCGGTGTCGGTCGGGCAGCAAGCGCAGATTCGTCGGCGGCGGAACCAGGGTGCGAATGGAATCGGGCCATCGCACATAGGAGGTCACGGTGACCGCGACGTCGTCGGCGTAGTCCGGGTCGGCGTCCGGCGCGCTGACCGTTGCACCAGAGAACGGTTGCAGAGCATTGCGATTAGTGCGGTCGAATTGGCGCCAAATGCTGAGGTCGACGCCGTTGTCCAGGTTGATGGTGCGCCATTCGTGCGCGCGAGAGCGCATGTCGCCGGTCGGGCCGCCGTCGTTGGCGACCAGCGGGAACCATTGTCGGTCCACGTGCCCGCGCTCACCTCGCACGGCCTCGCGCACCGAACCCCAGGACAGGGTGCCCATCATCGTCATTCCGGTCTGGAAGTACGAGTGGGTGTTCGCCTGGCCGAAGCACTCGACGGTGCCGTTGTAGGCCGATGCGCCCAACGGTACCGGCCCCCGCGTCGGCGTCACGCGCAGCCTCAACCGCATGGCGTTGCCATTCTGGTCGGTGCCGCAGAGGTCGACGTCGTAGGTGTACGGCCGCAGCTCGCCGGCGTCGTCGCGGCAGGTCCGCCACACGGCGGTGCCTGCACCGCCGTGATAGGTGATGTCGAGGTACTCGTCGCTGAGGCAAAGTTTCGGTTGCGCGCCGGAGGGCTTGTTCGTCGACGGCATGTCGTAGTCGGTGTAGGTGCCATACGTTGCGGTGTCGAGATCGAACAGGGCGAACGTGTAGATGTCGGCGACCACGGCCTGCCCGGGGCGGTTCTTGTTGACGATGGACAGGAAGGCGAAAGTGCGGCCGGACTCGCCGGTCAGCTCACCGGCGAGAAACCAGGTGTCCGACTCGCATGTCGGGTGGTTGGCCTCTGCGGCGGGGAAGACGAAATGTGGGTCGTCGGCGACCAGCTCGAACGGATATCGACGCCAGTCATCACCCACAGTGACGCTCCATGGCACTCCAGGGTTGCTTTTCTTGCTATGTTAGCAGCAATAGCGCTTCGGCGACGAGGAGTCACCGTGAGATCCCTCTTCTACGACCACCTGTTCATCGGTGGTAGATGGTGTCAACCCGCGACAGCGCAACGTATTTCGGTGATCTCGCCGCACACCGAGGAACCCATCGCAGAGACGCCGGAGGCCGTGGCGGAGGACGTCGATCGGGCGGTGCAAGCGGCGCGTACGGCATTCGACCAGGGGCCCTGGCCGCGGCTGCCCGTCTCGGAGCGGATGGCGAAGGTCGAGAGGCTGGCCGATGTTTACGCCGAGCATGCCGAGGCGATGGCCGACCTGATCACCGCGGAGATGGGGTCGCCGCGCACGTTCAGCAGGCTCGGGCAAGCCAACGGCGCGCTGTCGCAGATGTATCTCACCCTGGCCACCGCCAAGGAGTTCGACTGGGTCGAGCGCCGCCAGGGTCTCTTCGGCGATGTCCTGGTGCGGCGTGCTCCGGTCGGTGTCGTCGGCGCGATCGTGCCGTGGAACGTGCCGCAGGTGCTCATCATGCCGAAGCTGATACCCGCGCTGATCGCCGGGTGCGCGGTCGTCGTCAAGCCGGCGCCTGAAACTCCGTTGGACGCAATGTGGTTGGCCGAGATGCTGGCCGATCTCGACCTTCCAGAAGGTGTGGTGTCGATCGTTCCGGGCGGTCCGCAGGCCGGCGAGAGCCTGGTTCGCCACCCCGGCGTCGACAAGGTGGCGTTCACCGGATCCTCGGCCACCGGCAGACGTATCGCGGCACTGTGCGGCGAGCAGCTCAAGCGGGCGAGCCTCGAACTCGGCGGCAAGTCCGCGGCGATCATCCTCGACGACGCCGACATCGACCACACCGTCAACCACCTCAAGATGGCCGGCTTGATGAACAACGGGCAGGCGTGTGTGGCCCAGACGCGAATCCTGGTCAGCGAACGCAGACACGACGAGGTCGTCGACGCGCTGGCCGCCATGATGTCGAGCCTGCAGGTCGGCGACCCGGCCGACGAAGCAACCGACATCGGGCCGCTCGTCACCCAGCGCCAGCAACACCGCGTGATGAACTACATCAGGTCCGGCATCGACGAAGGCGCCAAAGCCGTTGTGGGAGGCGCCGAGAGACCGCGCGACCGCGGCTGGTACGTCCAACCGACGCTCTTCACCGACGCGACGAACGACATGAAGATCGCCCGCGAGGAGATTTTCGGCCCGGTGTTGACGGTGCTCACCTACACCGACGAAGCCGACGCGATCCGCATCGCCAACGACAGCGACTACGGGCTGGCGGGATCGGTGTGGACAGCCGATGTGGCGCACGGCCTCGACGTCGCGGCCCAAATCCGCACCGGCACCTACGGAATCAACATGTACCAGCTCGACACCAGCGCCCCATTCGGCGGGTTCAAACAGTCGGGCATCGGACGGGAGTTCGGCCCGGAAGGCCTGGCGCAGTATGTCGAGATCCAGTCGACGGTGACAGCAGGCCCGATGCCCGCCAACTAGCTGTTCAATTCCACCGTCACCTCGGCCGGGCAGCACAGTTCGTCGCGCTGATTGAAGACCGAGATCTGCAGGTCCACCAGGAGTTTGGTGGCGCCGTCGGTGATCACGCGGCGCTTGTTCACCACGCTGCCGCGGCCGACCATCGAATCGTCCGCGTAGATCGATTGGTGGATGGACATCTTGCGCCGCACGACGCGACTGTGCGGGCCGGCCCACTCGGTCGCGATCCGATCGATGAAGCCCGCGATGTGCATGGTGTTGAGGAAGATCGTGGGATGGCCGTGACTTGTCGCGTATTCGGGGTCGTAATGCCCGGGAAAGTAATCCCACGTCGCACCGGGATTCATCACCACGCGCTGATAGCTGATCTCATCGACGACCTGGGCCAGTTCGGTCGGCACCGTCACCGCATCCCACGTCAGCGACCGATACGTCATTCCGAACCTCCCGGGGTGAAGCGGAACAACGTGTTTCGGTTCGTCGCGACCAGCGCCTCGTCGTCACGGTAGTAGCTGTCGCACGTCTCGACGAAGTGTCCAACGCCGACGCGGGTGCGTTTCTCCGGCGACACCGACACCACTTCTTCGACGACGTGCAGACGGTCTCCTGCGAGAATCGGCCGAACGAGCTCGGCTTCGTTGGACGCATTGATGAACGTCGTGCCGGGCAGCGGCACCCGCAACGCGATCGATGGCACCGGCACGTCGCCGTTGGGCAGCCACGGCGGCGGGATCAACCACGCCATCAGCATCGCCGGCGGCGCGACCAGCCCACCCCAGACGCGGGTCGCGAAGTCGACGTCCCAGTACGCCGGGTTGGCGTCCTGCACCATTGCGGCGAAATGCTGAATTCGGGCTGGGCTGACCGCCGTTCCGGCGAAGCGCGGCTCGGTGCGCACACCCACCATGCGCAGGGCGTCCTCGTAGCTGCCGAACGCCAACTCGTAGCGGATGTCGGTGTTCACCGGCTCACACCGAGACAGCGCCGCTGGTGGGCACGGTATCCCAGGCCAGCGCGCGCGACGTGAAATACCATCCGCCGCGCTCGTAGACGAGTTGGTCGCGGTAGGTGCCGGTGCTGCGAAGCTCGCCTCCGACATACAGCAGCGCGACGCACTCCTGCGTGGCATCGACGCCGTCGACCGCGATGTCGTGATCGACGGTGACGAGCCGTCGCCCGTCTCCCCCGTCGAACGCCGCCGCCAGATCCGTGTACGTCTCGCCGTCGCGGACGAACGTCGCGCCCGCATGGCGGAACGTCGCGATCCAACCGGCGAGGTCGCCTGCGGAGTAGAGCCGGTTGTGCCGTGCGGTCAGGTTGAGAATCGCGGCCCGCCCGGCCAATCCGCTCAGCACGTACTCCTGCTGATAGGTCATCGTCATACTCGTCTCCCGTCTACCGAGTCAGTATGTAGCCGTGCGCTTCTCGGTCCCATGCGGCCGCACCGAGCCCGCGTTGCCGAAGCAAGTCCTTGCGCACCCGGCCGATCACGTTTTTCGGTATCTCGTCGAGCACCTCCACATACCGTGGCACGCAGAAGTACGGCATGCGGGCCGAGCAGAAGTCCAGCAGTTCGGTCGGATCGAAGTCGGCGTCCGGCCGCAACGTGACGACGACGAGGATGTCGTCCTCACCGAGGTCGCTCGGCACGGCGACAGCGGCGGCCTCGAGCACGGCGGGGTGGCGCATCACGACAGTCTCGACCTCCGCCGACGACACGTTCTCGCCGCGCCGCCGCAGCGAGTCCTTCACCCGGTCGAGGAAGGTGAGATTGCCGTCGGCATCCAGTGATCCGAGATCGCCGGTGCGAAACCACTCGTCGTGCGGTGTCACCGCGAGGGACCTGTCGGCTTGGTCTTGGATGTAGCCCGCACTCATCGCGTGTGCAGATCGGGCCCGACAGGCGATCTCGCCGACCGATCCTGCGGGCAGCGGGCGGCCGTCGTCGCCGACGATGCGGACGTCGAAGGCGGGGTTGATCCGTCCCGATGTGCCGGGCACACCGTCGTCGGAGACGGCCTTGTAGGCGATCGGGAAGGCCTCCGTCATGCCGTACATCGTGACGACCCGTGCGCCGTACCGCTGCTCGATGCGGCGATACATGTCGGCGGCGATCGGCGCCGCGGAGATGAACCGCAGCGGCAGCTGCGCGTCACGGGGATCGGGCGGTTGGTTCCACAGCATCGACACCATCGCCCCCGCTCCCGCGAAACCGGTTGCCCCGCAAGCACGGATTTCGTCCCACACAGTGCTCGGCCGAAACGCCGCCGACAACACCGTCGTCGCACCGACCAGCATCGGCGCGAGCACCGACGGTGCGGCACTGAGATGAAACAGCGGCATCGCGCTCCACACCACGTCGCCGGCCGTCAACTCCCAGGCCGCCGCAACGCCCGCGGCGGCGGTGAACAGGTAGTGCCAGGTCGTTGCGACTGCCTTCGACGGGCCCGTGGTGCCTGAGGTGAAGAACAGCGCGGCCAGATCGCCGGAGTCGGTCGGCTCGAGGTTTGGCGGGCTCGTCGAGGCGGTTGACAAGGCCTGCGACAGTGAATCATCCACGACACGAGTGCTTTTCAGCGTGTCGATGTGGTCGGCGATCTCGCGCAGCCGCGGCTGGCGTTCGGCGTCGGTGATGACGGTCTGGGCCCGCGACAACCGCAGGGCGTGCGCCAGGAACTCGCCCTTGTTCGCGGCGTTCACCGCCGCGGTGACGGCGCCGATTCGGCCCGCACCGAGCCAGAAGTACACCCATTCCGGGCAGGTCGCCGTGAACAGCGCCACGGTGTCTCCCCTGCCGACGCCCATGTCGAGCAACAGGTTCGCCGCTGCGCATGACCGCGTCGCCATCTGTGCGAACGTCACCGGTGTGCCTGCGATCGACATCATTACCCGGTCGCCGAACTCCCCGACCCGCCGATCCAGGACGTCGGCGACGGTGAAGCTTGGCACTCCGAACTTGGACGGACGGACCGGCCCGTCGGCACGGGGAGCGTCAGGCACTCGCGGCCGCCGGATCCGGGTCACCGTCAGCGGTGTAACCGAAGTCGTTCGGCGAGGGTGTCTCGCCCGGATAGAAGCGGTGCGCCCAACGGCGCAGCGCGGCGTAATCGCGCGCCTCCTCCGGCGCCAGGTTGGGCTTCTCGAGGTATTTCATGTTCTCCCAGGTGAAGAAGTCCTGTTTGATGACCTCCTGCTGGAGCCGTAGGAACTTCGCCGCCCGACCGGTGGGCACATCACCGGTGTCGCCGGGTTCCCGGATGGATGCCTGGGTGTAGAAGTAGTCGGTGTAGTCCTCGTCGACCGGGGTCTGGCCCGTCACCTGCACGGTCGCCACCAGTTCTGAGGGAAAACGGACGACGCCGAGACCGAGCGAGTAGTTGTCGTAGAT
>Ga0164243_10016301_pt1 | contig 10203 bp, 5 predicted proteins | sample OricompcompostOP_FD_108781 | JGI IMG/M metagenome (GOLD analysis project Ga0164243, IMG submission 108781) | Organic Plus compost microbial communities from Emeryville, California, USA - Original compost - Organic plus compost (OP) | ecosystem: Engineered > Solid waste > Mixed feedstock >... | reverse complement strand
TTGCCCAGATCGGTCGTCGTCACCGAACCGTCCGGGCCGGTCGTCGTCAGGGTTCCGGTGTCCGGATCGAAGCTCGTGCTGCTCCCGTCCGGGAACCTGCTGGTCAGTTCGCCGCCCGTCAGCTGCGTGGTGCCGCCCGTCGGCGTGTCCAGCACCCCGCCGCCGGCACCGCTGTTGAGGTCGCCCAGGCTGCCCAGGTCGGTGGTGGTCGTCGTACCGTCCGGGCTGGTCGTGACCGCCCGGCCCGTCGACGGGTCGATGGTCTCCGTACGGCCGTCCGGGAAGGTCGTGGTGAGCTTGCCGTCGTCGGTGAGGGAGGTGACGGAACCGTCCGGGTTGGTCACCTGCAGGCCGTTGCCGAGGTCCGTGGTGGTGGTCGTGCCGTCGGGCCCGGTGGTGGTGAGCAGCCCGGTGTCGGGGTCGAAGCGGGTGCTGCTGCCGTCCGGGAACCGCGCGACCGGGTCGCCGCCGACGAGGCCGGTGGTGCGGTCGGACGGCGTCCGGGTGCCGCCGCCGGAGTTGAGGCCGCCGAGACTGCCCAGGTTGGCCGTCGGGGGCACGGCCGTCCGCTGGTCGCCGCCGCCCGTGCCGCCCGTGTCGCCCAGACCGGCGAGGCTCTCGTTGACCGCGTTGTTGGCGTCGCCGAGAGCGCCGAGGTTCTGGGTGAGCGAGCCGTCGCCGCCGCCGTTGATGCCGCCCACGTCGCCCAGACTCTCGGTGACCGGGACGTTCCGGTTCAGCACGTCGTCGAGGCCGTCGAGGTCCGTCGTCGTCCGGTCGTTGAAGGTCCGCAGCTGCTCCTGGGCCTCGTCCGCCTGCTTCTCCTGCTCGGCGCGAAGCTCGTCCTGGTACCGGCGGTCCTCCTCGCGCTGCCGGTTCTGTTCCTCCCGCAGCTCGTCCTGGTACCGCTTGTCCTCTTCACGCTGGCGCTTCTGTTCCTCGCGGAGCTCGTCCTGGGCCCGCTTGTCCTCTTCACGCTGCCGGTTCTGCTCCTCGCGGAGCTCGTCCTGGTACCGCTTGTCCTCTTCACGCTGCCGGTTCTGCTCTTCCCGCAGCTCGTCCTGGTACCGCCTGTTCTCCTCGTTCTGCCGGTTGATCTCGTCCTGGGCCTCTTCGGCCTTGCGCTCCTCGTACTCCTGCGAGGCGGTGCTGGTCGACTTCGGTTCGGGGACGTTCTCGGTGAAGTCGCCGCTCAGGTCCAGGAAGGTGTTGTTCAGCGTGGACTGCACGCTCCGCGCGGGCTTGACGAGGTACTCGTCGACTCCCCGGCTCCAGATCTGTACGGCCTTGTCGCCGACCTTCGCCCAGTTGGCGATGTCGGTGAGGTCGCCGTACTCGGGGTGGTTCTGCGAGAAGCCTTCCTTCGGGTCGTGGTAGGTGGACGAGGAGTACGCCGAGTAGGTCGTCTTGATTTCGGTATTGGCGACGTTGTTCGCGTCGACCCACACGGCAAGGTCGTCCAGCACGTACCGCAGCACCCGGTGCGGGTCGTAGTAGTCGGAGTTGGCCCAGGTGATCCAGGCGTCCAGCAGCTTGTCGGCGGCGTTCTCCAGGGCCTGGCGGGCCTGGGAGAGGGCGCGCGAGTACACCGTTTTGCCGGTTCCGTCGCCCTCGCCGGTGCTGGGCGTCTCGTCGAACGTCTCGATGTAGGCGTCGTAGTTTTCGCGGATCTTCGTCAGCAGGCTGCGGAAGACCTCCGCGGCCTCGCCCTTCCAGGTGGCGTCCTCCCGGCCGAGGGCGTCCTCCCACTCCTTGATCTTCGGCCCCTGGTCCCGGAAGAACTGGGCCGCGAAGTCGAAGCTCTGACCGGTGGTGTCGAAGGACTTGAGGTCGACCGCGGCGTCCTCGGCCACCCCCAGGTTGCTGAAGCGGGCGTTTCCCGTGTTGCCGCCGCGCAGTTCGAGGAGCGCCGTGCGCGGGCCGTTCATGTACCGGGCGAGCGCCACGGTGCTCATCTCGTCCTTGTTGTAGTCCTTGAACTCGTTGCCCTCGCGCACGGAGGCGTTGGCGACGTCGTCCGTCCCCGGGTCGGCGAAGATCAGCTCGTCGCCCGCCCGCACCCGGCCCTCGAAGACGATCCTGGCCTGCTTGATCTGGGTCCTCTTGCCGCTGTCGAAGAACCAGATGTCGTAGTCCTCGCCGGTGTTGCGCAGGAAGCCGGAAGCGTCCTGGACGAACGAGCCGAGGCCCCGGTCCCTGATGTCCATCCGGAACAGCTTGCCGCCGTGGTCGGAGCGCAGAGTGTCGAAAATGGTGCTGCGGTCCGGCACGGGGTAGCCCGTGATGTGCGTGACCAGGGACGCCCAGACGTCGGACGACGCGTCCGTGACGTCTTCGTACCTGTTGACGTTCTCTTCCGAGTTCTCGTCGTAACGGTCGACCACCGGGCGCCCTCTCTGGTCGCGTTGTCGTGGGTCACGCGACGGGGGTGTCGCGGGGTGCGGGTTCTCTAGGAGTCGGTGTCGTCACCGCCGCCGCTGCCGCCGGCGGTGAGGGTGTCGACCTCGTCGAAGTGCTGGAGCAGCGTCTGGGCGTCGATCGCGTCCAGGTTCTTGGCCTGGGTCTTCTCCGCCCCTTCGATGGTCTCGGTGAGCGCTTCCCGCAGCTCCTTGTACAGGTCGATCTGGTCCCCGAGGAGCGTGTCGAGAGCTGTGGCGGCCTCACGGACCCCTTCGAGGAGCTTCGGTCCGGAGACCAGCGGATCGGTGGCCATCTTGCCGATGCGCAGCAGCTGCTGGTTCTGGTCGAGGTTGTCCTCGGTGGTGTGGCCGTCGACGAGGTCGCCGAGCGGGCGGGGGTCGCCGTCCCCGCCCCCTTCGCGGTGCCTCTTCGCGCTCTTGTGAGCCCTGTCGACCTCGTAGTCGCGGAAGTTCGCCATCGCGGACAGGTCGAAGTGCTTGATGTCTGTGGGGTTGTCGGCCATCGGAAGCTCTCCTGCCCCTCGGTTCCGGATGCACGGGCTGTGAAAGGGACGGGGGCACACCGGGACGTGACCGCCACGGCGCGCCGCCCGCCTCTCGTGACTGACGCGGGCCGAGCCCGGCGAGTCTCAACGCGCGCGGACGTTGCCCCAGTTGTCGGCGCTGCGGCGCTCGTCGCGGGAGTGGTTGTCGTGGATGGACTGGATCAGGGTGCCGTTGTCGTTGAGCAGGACGGCCATGTTCTTGGTGGCCTGGTCCCACTGCATCTGCACCTGGCGGTACATCTCCTGGTCCGCACCCTCCCAGGAGGCGACGAGCGGCTTGAGCTCGTCCTCCAGGTTGTTGAGGGTGGTGATGATCTGCTGCGTCTGGTCCGTCAACTCCTCGACGGCCTTGCGGACCACGGAATACTGCACGTCGATGATGCCGTCGGCCATGACGTCTCCTCTCTGGTGGCCGGACGCCTCGCGTCCGGCGGGCTCGAACAGCGCGGCCTCACTCAGGGCCGCACGGCGCGGGACGTGTCAGAGCAGCGCCTGGAAGACGCCCTGACTGGTCTTGCTGTTGAGAACCTCGGTGAGGTCCTGGTTCTCCTGCGCCAGACGGTTGGCGGAGGTGACGTTCTCCTGGAGGGCGTCGATCATCTTGCTGATCTGGACGACGACCGTCTGGGCCTCCGCGTTCCAGCTGCGGAAGAGCTTCAGCAGGGCCTGACCCTCGTCGCCGCCGACGCCTGAACGCGAGGCGATCTCGGCGACGTTGTTCTGGATCTTCTCCACCTGGCTCCGGGCGGTCTCGAGGGACGAGACACCTCCCAGGCCCTTGGCATAGTCCGCTTTCCTCGCGGCGCTGTCCGCCATGTCGCGCTCCCTTCGTTCGAGCGATCACATTCGAGCGATCACATCGCACCGTTGCCCGCTGAGGCTAAGTAGAGGCTCCCGTTCCGCGCAACGCGCTCCGGAAGTTTTCGAAGTTCGGAGGTTGGCTCAAATTATCTGTCGGGGCCGGAAGTTGAGCGCAGGTTTCGATCGGATGAACAGTCTCGCCGGACCGAACTGTCCGTGATGCGGCGTCCGTGCGGGCGGTAGACCCGATGCGGGCGCCATTCGGGCACGCCTAAGCCGCGAACGGCCATCGAGCGGGCCCGCGGGCCGGAATATGCGCGCCATCCGGTCACATCATGAGAGGGTGGCGGGGCCGGGAATTCTGAGCTTTCTCTGAGGTTCGACAGCGACCAGAATGAACAAAAGGCTCGCGAACCCAGTGCCCGCTGCATCTGCCCCGACCGGTAATAGCCCCGACTCTCCGCCTTTTTCGCCCTCAGAGGCCCCTTTGAGTTCCTTGCCGGGACCGTGGCGTGGTGTCCGCTGCGTCCTGAGTTGCCGACGGGGCCACTGTGACGAAGCTCGCAGCCGTAGCCTTCCCGCCCGTGTCCCTCACCTCCTGCTGCGCGGCCCTCTCGCAGTCGGGTGCCGTGACGCGGGGCTTCGCGGTGCCGGAGGCGACGTCCGGGTCCAGGTCCGCGCCGGTCGGCAGCGTCGCGAGCAGCGGAGCGGGCACGGAGTCGATGTCGCCCGTGGTGTACCCGAGCGCCTTGAGGGAGTCCTCTGCGGGGACGCGGTACTTCACTCCGTTCTCGGCGACCAGGTAGGTGGTGCCCGCGTGGGCGGCGCCGCTGGCGTGCAGCGCTCGCACCAAGGCACCGTGGCCGGGCCGGACGACGGTGGCGTCGGTCGGTACGCACGCCTGCCGCACGGGGGCGTCGGTGCCCGCCGACACCGCCACCGGGGCAAGTTCGGTCAGCGGGGCCAGCACCGAGCCGATGCGGGCGCCGCTGTCGCCGCCGTCCACCTGGGCGCACAGCGCGCTGCCGCGCGGTACGGACTGCGGGGCCGGCGGCGCGTCCGGCAGGCCCGCCGTGCCCGCCCGGCCGGCGTCCTCGGCCTGGTGCTCGCGCAGCGCGTCGGCGCCGACCGTGCGCGCCTCGGGCGACTCGCCCTGGTAGGCGTCCTTCTGGGTGGCGGGGTCGCCCAGCGCCAGGGCGGCGCCGAGCCTGGTCAGCGGCACCAGGCCGTCCTCGCGCAGCAGGTGGTAGGAACCTTCGCCTCCGGGCACGCTCACCTCGAAGACCTGGCCGATACGGGTGGGCTCGCCGCCGAGCTCCGGGCCCTCGCCCCCGCGTCCCGGCACGTCCGGCGAGCGCAGTCCGGGGCCGGGGGCCAGCGCGTCCAGGAAGGCCGCCGACACGGGCACCGGCTCCTCCGATCCGTAACCGAGCGCGGTGCGGGCGTCGGACTTCTCGTCCAGCGGCAGCCGGCTGCCCCGCCACACCAGGTACTCCGTCTTGTCCGGGCCGCGCACCAGTACCGCGCGGTCGGCGGCGATGTCCGTGGTGTCGACCGGCGCGCCGGCCACCAGCGTCGTCGCCCCGGCCCTGTCGACGGCCGAGGCGGAGACCGCCGCAGAGGTGCTGGGGTCCGCGCCGTCCGGGCCGGTGACGCACATGTTCCAGGCACCGTTGTCGAGTTGCCCGGCCTCCGGCAGGCCGTCGGGGGCGCCGGGAATGCCCACCGGACCGCCGACGGGCACGTCGCGCAGCGAGGCGGTGCCGACGTCCTCCGTCGGCAGGTCGGCCCCGCCGATCAGGCGCGCCGAGGTGTAGTTGCGCACCGGGTGCAGTACGCCGTCGGTGCCGGTCCACAGGTAACGGGCGCCGGTCTCGCGGTTGACGACCAGGTGCCGGCCGTCGCGCCAGCTGTCGTTCCCGCCGGGGCGCAGCAGGCCGTAGACCACGGTGCCGGCACCGATGAGGACGGTGAACAGCACGCCGAAGACGACACCGCGGGTGGTGCGTCCGAGCGGGCTCTCGGGGGCGTCCGGGTCGCCCGTCAGCAGGCCCGAACTGAGCCTGCCCATCATGAAGCTGTGCGCCTGTACCTGGTCACGCTTGGACTGCACGGCCTCTCCTCTTCTCGTCGTCCATGTGCCCGGTGGCGCGGGCACGCCCTATGGCGTTCTCTAGCCGAACAGTCCGCGCAGCCAGCCGAAGAGACCGGCCACCCACAGGCTGAGCGGCAGCAGCGCGACCGCGAAGACGGTGTGCGCCAGCTCCGCCGCGCGGCCCCAGTACGGCAGCATCCGACGCCCCGGTACGGTCCAGGTGGCGATCACCAGGCCGGCGGCGGCGGCGAGCAGCACCGCGAAGACCACCAGACGGGTGTCGCCGTCGCCGTCCACCGCCCAGGCGCGGGCGAGCAGCAGCAGGCCCGCGACGCCCGGCAGCGCCAGCGTCAGCCGCTGTCCGATGTGGACCAGGCCGCGGGAGTGCAGGAGCAGCAGCAGGCTCAGCACGAGCGCGGTCAGCACCTCGGGCAGGTTCGGGTGTTCGGCGAGGACGACGAGGGCCGCCACGGCGGCGGTGCCGGTGGCCGCGAAGAGCGCGGTCACCCAGCGTCCGGCCAGCTCGGTGCGCTCGGCGACCTCGTCGCCGGCGTAGGGCTCGATGCCCTCCTGCAGTTCGCCGGCGGAGGACGGCAGTGCGGGCATCCGCATGCCGGCCAGCTTGAAGGCGAACGGAGCGACGGCACCGGCGCCCAGCGCCAGGACCACCATCACCAGCGCCACCGCAGCCGGCGCTTCCATTCCTGCGTAGCCGATCAGCATGCCGGTGACGGCGGTGGCCACCGCCACCAGTGCTGTGGCGCACAGGGCCGGGGCCCCGACGGCGGTCGCCGCGAGGGCGAGCACCGCGCCGCCCGCTCCGGCGGCGCCCGCCGCGAGCAGGCGCGCGCCCACCACGCGCGCGGCGTCCGGGCCGGTGAGGTCGCCGCCGGGCAGGACCCAGCCGGCCAGAGCGAGACAGGGTGCGACCAGCAGGCCGAGGACGGTTGCCGTGAGCCGGTCGCCGACCGCGCGGCTGGCCGAGGCGGCGCCGGCGAGCACCAGCACTCCGGTCACACCGGCGCAGGCCACCCTCAGCGAGCCGGAGCCGTCCAGCCCGGGCCGGAACACCAGCATCAGGGCGAGAGCCAGGGTCGCCACCGCCGTGCCGCCGAGCAGTCCGCGGGCGGCGTTCGGGCTCCAGGTGCGCATCCGCCGGCCGACCGTGTCCGATATGCCGTCCACGAGGTCGTCGAGACGGGCCTCGGGGAGGGACTCGGTGTGCGGGCGCAGGTACAGGACGTCGCCGTCGGCGAGGCCGGCTCGGGCAAGGGTGGTCTCCTCGTCGAGCGGGGCGTCACCCAGCCGCTGCAGCACCCAGCCGGCATGGTCGAGCCCGGCCTCCTCGGCCTCCTCGCCGACGTACCGCAGCAGGGTGGGCAGCAGATCGGAGACCGGTACTCCGGCGGGCACGGCCAGGTCGACGGAGACATTCGGCGCACGTACGGTCAGGCGGCACAGTTCGGCCACCGTGCTGTCTGTCATCAGCACAACTTTCGTCATCCGTGGGGGGGGACTTCGGCAGAAGGACTTCCACGTGAAGGGGCGGGAGCAGAATACGGAACGCGGGCACGGCGGAGCAGAGGGGTCCCGACGCCAGAACATCAGGGGAATTCGGGGCCGCGTACCGAGCGGTACGCGGCCCCGCGTGGACAGGCCGCGCTCGGTGAATGCAGACTACTGCCTACGCCCGTCGGATCGTGTCGTGGGCCTCGCACCGCTCCCGCAAAGGGAGTTGCCCGATGCGGAAGTCCCGTGCCCGATTCCCGCCCGGAAATTCCACGTGACTTCCGCTGCCCTACGGGCCGCCCGAAACCGACGCGGTAGAACCCGGTCCACCGCCGGGTACCGAGGAACGGCGCGGGTCGCAATGCCCAGTGATAGCGGAGGTTCAGTCCTTGAGTGTGGTGTTGTTTCGCCGACCCGCCCGCAGGCGCGGTCCGGAGATGCCCGAAGGCCAACTGACCCTCCAGGAACCGCCGGTCCTCTCCGAGACCGTGCCGGACACCTCCGCGATCTGGACATACCTGCCGATGGCACTCATGTCCATGTCGATGATGCTGATGTTCCTGCGCCCCGGCGGCGGGAACGGCGTCTTCATGTACCTGGCGCTGGGTGTCATGGCGCTCTCCGCCGCCGCCATGCTGCTCGGCCAGCTGATGCGCCGCTCCGGCGAGCGCAAGCAGCGGCTGAAGGGTGAGCGCCGCGACTACCTCCGTTACCTGACGCAGATCCGCAAGCGAGTGCGGGCGACCATCGTGGAGCAGCAGCGGGCGCTCGCCTGGCGCCATCCCGACCCCGGCTCCCTGCGGTCCCTGGCGCGCACCTCACGACTGTGGGAACGGCGCCCGGCGGACGAGGACTTCGGCGAGGTCCGCATCGCGGTGGGCGAGCAGCAACTCGCCCTCTCCCTCAACCCCGTCTCGACCCGGCCCGTCGAGGACCTGGAACCGCTGTGCGCGCACGCCCTGCGCCGCTTCATACGCGCCTACTCGACCATTCCCGAGCAGCCCCTCGGTCTCTACCTGCGTTCTTCGGCCCGCATCCTGCTGCGCCCCGAGGATCCCGCCGACGACGGTCACGTCGCGGATGTCCCGCCCCGGGGACAGACGCTCGGGCGTGCCGACGAGGGGGCGCGGACGGAGGAGACCCGTACCGGGGCCGGGGCGCGTCCGGCCGGTCCCTCCGGCGAGGCGCCGGCGTCCCTGGTGCGTGCCCTGATCGCGCAACTCGCCGTCTTCCACGCCCCCGAGGAGCTATGGCTCGCCTTTTGCGTCAGTGACGACCGGCGTTCCGATTGGGAGTGGGTGAAGTGGCTGCCGCATGTTCTCGACCCGCAGGAGGAGGACGGGGCCGGACCGGTCCGCCGGGTCACCGCGGACCTCACCGAACTCGACGACCTGCTCGGCAGCGAGTTCGCCGAGAGGCCCGGCTTCGACCCGGACGCCCGGCCCGGCCGTGACGAACCGTTCACCGTCGTCGTCCTGGACGGCGTCACCGTCCCCGAGGGCCACCGCTGGGCCGGTCACGGCTACCGCAACGCGCTGGTCCTGGACGTGTCCGGCGCCATGCCCTGGCGTCCGGGCCGCAACACCCTGCGCCTGACGGTGGGGCCCGACACGATCAGCCTGGTGCGCACCGACCGCAGCCGCAAGGAGCGGTCGGTGCCGCTGGGCCGTCCCGACCGGCTCGGCCCGCTGGGCGCCGAGTCCCTGGCCCGGTTGCTCGCAGCCCGCCGGATGAGCCTGGGCACCGACATAGCCCAGCCGCTGGAGACGGACATCGAGCTGACCACGCTGCTCGGCATTCCCGACCTGCACCGGCACGACGCACGGGCCCACTTCGCCCGGCAGACCGGTTCCGCCCGGCTGCGGGTGCCGGTGGCCGTCGGCATCGACGGCCGCCCGGTCGAGCTGGACATCAAGGAGTCCGCACAGGGCGGCATGGGCCCGCACGGCCTGCTCATCGGCGCCACCGGCTCCGGCAAGAGCGAACTGCTGCGCACCCTGGTCCTCGGCCTTGCGCTGACCAACTCCTCGGAGACCCTCAACTTCGTCCTCGTCGACTTCAAGGGCGGCGCCACCTTCCTCGGACTGGAGGAGCTTCCGCACACCTCCGCCGTCATCACCAACCTCGCGGACGAGGCCGCTCTCGTGGAGCGCATGCAGGACGCGCTGCACGGTGAACTGATGCGCCGGCAGGAGCTGTTGCGCGCGGCCGGCAACTACACCTCCGCGCTGGAGTACGAGCGGGCCCGCGCGGGCGGCGCCGATCTGGTGCCGCTGCCCAGCCTGTTCGTGGTGGTCGACGAGTTCAGTGAACTTCTGTCCTCGCACCGCGAGTTCATGGACCTGTTCGTGATGATTGGCCGCCTCGGCCGTTCGCTCGGCGTCCATCTGCTGCTCGCCTCGCAGCGCCTGGACGAGGGCCGCATGCACCAGCTGGAGAGCCATCTGTCGTACCGGATCGGCCTGCGCACCTTCTCCGCGATGGAGAGCCGCGGTGTGCTGGGTGTGCCGGACGCCTACCAGCTGCCCTCCGCGCCAGGCAACGGCTACCTCAAGTCCGGCGTGGAGTCGCTGACCCGGTTCCGCGCCGCCTACTCGTCCGGCACCTACACCCGCCGTACCGGTGCGGTGGCCCGGGCCCGGGTCGCCAGCCAGGTGGTGCCGTGGACCAGCGGCTGGGTCGTGCCGCGTGCCCCGGAGGCGCTGCCCGAACCCGAGCCGGTCACCGCCGAGACCGGCGAGAAGGAGACCCTGCTCGACGTGGCCCTGGACCGGCTGCGCGACTCCGGTCCCGCCGCCCACCAGGTGTGGCTGCCGCCGCTGGACACGCCCGT
>Ga0164243_10016300_pt1 | contig 10203 bp, 9 predicted proteins | sample OricompcompostOP_FD_108781 | JGI IMG/M metagenome (GOLD analysis project Ga0164243, IMG submission 108781) | Organic Plus compost microbial communities from Emeryville, California, USA - Original compost - Organic plus compost (OP) | ecosystem: Engineered > Solid waste > Mixed feedstock >... | reverse complement strand
CGCTCGGCTCTGATCCGGAACTCCACGATCGCCGTGTGCGTCATTCCTCGTCCTCTCGTCGGGCAGCAGTCAAGCACGCTCACCGACGGGCGACCCGCCGGATTCTCACAGAATGGAAGGGCCGGGCGCCGCGGACGTAGGCTCGCATCGTGGACTCCGCAAGACGACTGCGGCCGGCGCTGGCCGGCGCGGCAGCGGTGGTGCTCGGTGCGGGCACGGGCGAGCTGGTCGCGGCCGGATTCGCCGCGGCGTCCAGCCCGATCGCGTCGATAGGGAGCGCGCTGATCGACCTGGCCCCGGGCTGGGCGAAAGAGACGGCCATCGCTGTGTTCGGCACCTCCGACAAAGCGGCTCTGCTCACCGGCATCGCGCTGGTGCTGCTTGCGGTCGCCGCCGGGCTCGGGATGCTCGAGGCGCGGTACACCCGGACGGGCGCGCTCTTGTGCGCGGCACTCGGGATCGCCGGCGTGGTCGCAGCGATGACGCGGGCGGATGCCGGCCCCCTGGCATGGGCACCGTCGGCGGCCGCCGGCGCGGTCGCAGCCTTCGCGATCGGCCCCCTCGTGCGTCTGGCGGGTCGCCGGCCGGATGGCACGCTCCCCCGCGCCAGGACGAACGGAAGCGCGATCGAACGCGTGGCCGATCCCAGCCGGCGGCGCTTCTTCGCATGGGCGGGCGCCGCCGCCGCGGTCGGGGTCGCAGCCGCCGTCGGCGGCACGCTCCTGCAGGCCGGTGCGCGGGCTGCCGCCGCCGCCCGCCGGGCGCTGCGCCTCCCGACGCCGGCCCGGGTGGCGCCGCCCCTGCCGGCGGGTGCCGATCTGCGAATCCCGGGGCTTGCACCGCTGATCACGCCGAACGAGCGCTTCTACCGCATCGACACCGCGCTGCTCGTGCCGCAGATCGACCCCGCGCAGTGGTCGCTGCGCCTGCACGGCATGGTGGACCACGAGGTCACGCTCACGTGGGACCAGCTGCTCGCACTCCCCCTCGAGGAGAGCTACACGACCCTCGCCTGCGTCTCCAACGAAGTGGGCGGAGACCTGATCGGCAACGCGAAGTGGCTCGGCTATCCGATCCGCCATCTGCTGGCGCGGGCGAAGCCCCACCCCGACGCCGACATGGTGCTGTCCCGATCGGCGGACGGCTTCACGGCATCCACTCCCCTGCCTGCGCTCACCGACGGGCGCGACGCCGTGCTCGCCGTCGCGATGAACGGCGTGCCGCTGCCGCCCGAGCACGGATTCCCCGTGCGCATGGTCGTGCCCGGGCTGTACGGGTACGTGTCGGCGACGAAATGGGTCGTCGAGCTGGAGGTCACGCGCTTCGACCGCGCGACCGCGTACTGGACGACGCAGGGCTGGGCGCCGCGTGGTCCCATCAAGCTGCAGTCGCGCATCGACGTGCCGCGGCCCGCCCAGACGGTGCCGGCCGGGGATGCCGTGATCGCCGGGGTCGCCTGGCAGCAGCACGTCGGGGTCGCGCGGGTCGAGGTATCGATCGACGACGGGCCATGGCAAGACGCGCAATTGGCTCCGGCGATCTCGGCCGACACCTGGGTGCAGTGGCACCTCCCGTGGCGTGCCACGCCCGGCGACCACGTCATCCGCTGCCGGGCCACCAGCAGGTCCGGTCAGGTGCAGACCTCGCGGCCGGCGCCTCCGGCCCCTGACGGCGCCACCGGCTGGCCGCAGATCACGGCCCACGTGGAATGACGCCGGCTCCGCCGCGCAGGGCGGACGGCGCCGGCGTCAGTGGAGTCCGTCAGTGCGAAGCGGGCAGGATCACCCGATCCACCGTGACGGAGGTGCTCTCCAGTGCCGACGACATGATCGCCTGCATCACCGGCTCAGGCACGAGGCAGTCGGCGCACGCCCCTTCTGTCGCCTCGACCTTGACCACGATCGTGTCGGGACCGGCGGCCTCCCAGCCGAGCACATAGCCGTCTGCCTGCATCATGTCGCGAAAGCCCTGCAGGGCCGCGTCGATCGCCGCGCTGTCTTCTGTCGCACTCATGCCGCACTTCCGATCTTGACCGACGAGTACGGGATCGCACGCGGCGGGTTGAGGGTGAACACCTCGACGACGGACGACACGCCCGCGTTGTTCGCGCCCGCGACCATGATCTGCACCGAGGTGGGGTGGCTCATGAGCCGTACCGTGTCGGGCGTGTCGGATTCCGAGGCCGCATCCGGCATCGAGTCGGGGTGGTCGGAGGGAAGGCGCCAGCGGGTCTTGTGCGATACGGCGTCCTTGCCCGCCGCGGCGAGCTCGGCACGGGAGCGCACGACGCGTTCGAACACGGCGTTGCGCACGTCATCCTTGCTCCACCCGGCATCCGCGAACAGATCCGCGTGCTCCGGCACCAGCACCAGCAGAGCGCTCGTGTACTCGTGGATGAGCGCTCCGGTGCGGCGGATGCTGTCGGCGAAATCCTCGACGAGCTGCACGGGGTCCATCGTGTGCCGCGCCTCGATGTGCATCACCGAGCGGATCACGTATGCGGTGACGACGCTGTCGGAGGCGTCGAAGCCGTTGTCGACGTGGAACGGCGCCCACGGGCTCTGCTCCTCGTTCTCGCCGATGCAGGCCGAGTACTTCGACGGGTTGCCCTGCGTCGCCTGATCGAGGCTGTGCGGGTGAAGGCCGAACACGTTGATGCACCCGAGCCGGATCGCGCGGCCGATCGTCGCGTTGGCGCGGAATCCCGAGCCGTAGATGTTGCCCTGGCTGTTCAGGTCGATCTCGCCACGGATCGGGCCGTTCACCACCAGGAACGGCGCGGTTCCCGTGGTGGACTGCCAGATGCCGCGGTGCGGGTGCGGCTCCTTGGCGATCGCCTCCCATGCGGCGATCACGACTGGGAAGTATTCGGGCTTGCAGCCCGCCAGCGCCGCGTTGATCGCCGCAAGCCGTACGGTCATCGACCGGTTCAGATGCGGGATGCGGAACAACACCTCCTCCGGGTCGCGGTCCGTCACGGCCAGGAATGCGGCAAGCGACGACTCCGTCACCGGGACGACCGGCAGGCCGTCCGTCCAGCCGCGGCTGTCGTAGTACTCCATCGCCTCCGCGATCGACTCGGCGTCGACCGTCAGGTCGCGGCTCAAGGTCGCAGCATCCATGTCAGCCCTCCACTCCCAGAATGCGCAGCACTTCGGGCAGCGCGTTCATCGCCCGCTCGCGCACCTCGTCGGCGTCCAGGCTCGCGAACGGGTGCTGCACGGCGTAGAAGTCGAAGCCGGGGAAGCCCTGGACCTGCGCCATAGCCCTGCCGGACGCGTAGAACGAGTCGGACGTGATGGCGACCGTCGGGATGCCGGCGCGCTCGAACTGGATGCCGTCGGCCACGGTGGCCGCGCTGCACGATCCGCAGTCGCCGACGCCGGTGATCAGGACGTCGACCTCCGCGACGATCTGCTCGCGCAGCTCGTCCTTGGCCGGCGTGCCGAAGTAGTCCTTCGTGTACATCCGGGTGCCGGCGGCGCCGTACGTGCGCTGCAGCTCGTCGCCGATGGCCTGCAGCAGATCGGTCGAGTTCGGCTTCGTGTTGTCCAGGAGCCCGATGGTCAGTCCTCGCAGCGACGCCGTGCGAGCCGACAGCGTCGCATCCGCGGAGTCCTCGGACATTCCCGTGGGATCCAATAGCAGTTCCCGCACCATCGAAAGACCTCCCCGTCTTCAAGCCACTGTGTGCACTATGAGACTGCCAGCGGGCCGTCAAGCGCACACGCGGATTTTCGGCGAACGAAAGACGGCGGATGCGGCTGGTGGGTCAGGAGCCGACGGGCGCGGAGCCGCCGGCGCGCGAGACGATCGTGACGGTTCCGGCATCCCCGTCCACGCGGACTATGTCGCCGGTGCGGATCGTCTCGACCGGGTCGGGGGATGCCGCGATCACGGTGGGCACGCGAGTGACGATCGCGCCCAGTGCCGCCTTCGTGGTCATGACGCTGATCACCATGGCTGCGGGCGCTGTTCCCATCAGGCGCGTGGCCTGGAAGTGCCCCGACCAGCCCGACGATCCCTTGGCGCTCGGGAAGACGAGCACCTTGCCGGTGAAGCTCTGTCCCACCAGTTCGTGCCGCCGCTCCACGATCGTGCCGTTCGACGAATCGATGCCGCCCCAGCCCGAGATGCCCTCGCTGGTGACGAGGGCCTCGGCCTCGACCACTCCCGGCACGATGCCACGGCCGCGCATGACGACGCTCATGCCGCGAGCTCCCCGCGCCAGCGGCCGGTCAGCGCGGCCGAGACGCATTCCTCGAGAGTGCCGAACCACGCCTCGATGCCCAGGATCGCGGGCAGATAGTGGGCCTGCTTGGCCGAATCGGTCGCGAACACGCGAGTCCCGGCGGGAGCCGTGCGCGACATGGCCGGGCACGAGTCGGTGAGCAGCCGACCCCCCGCCGCCTCGATGACGGCCGTGTATCCGTTGCGGTCGGCCACCGAGCGCAGCGCGCGCGGCGTCATGATCCACAGCTCGGTCCCGGGGTTCAGCCGCTTCCCGTCGAGCAGGCGCGCGATGTCGGCCAGCTGCGTGAGAGAAGCATGGGGGCAACCGAGCAGGATGAAGTCGACGTCCTCCGAGGTGCCCTGCGAGTTCAGCGCCTCGTAGACCTTGCGACGCTCGGCCGCTCCGTACGTGATCGCCTCCGGGACGCGGTGGCCGCCGAACGCGGCCTCCAGGGTCGGCGCCTCGGGGGTGATCCCGGGGATGTGGTAGATCTCCACACCGCCGGAGGTCGCGGTGGCTGCCCCGAAGTGCTTCAACTCGTCGATGATCGGCTGGCCCAGCTCGCCGGTGATGGCGGGCCGGTCCTCCTGGACCGCGTCGCCGACGAAATATCCGAACATGCCCCAGTCCTGCATGGACCGGATCGGCGTCTCGGCCCGCACCAGTCGATTCGCGTAGCGGTTCTCGGGGACGTGGTTGCCCCAGTACGGGATCTTCCCGGTCAGGCTCGCGGCACCGGTGGATGCCGCGCCTTCACAGTTCGTGCGCGCGCCGAGCACCGAGTTGCAGTACACCACGGCGGAGGACTCCATCCAGGCGCAGTGCTCGCCGCGCACCGGCAGGTTCCCCACCTGGTACGGCGTGCACGTGGCCAGGACGTTCACGCCGCGGGCGCTGAAGAACGACTCGGCGTCGGCCTGCAGCTCGATGTTGCGCGCAGGGTACGCCGACAGCCCCTGGATCTCCTCACCGAAGCCGTGCTGAAGCTGGCACGTGGGCACCTTCATGCGGGGGATGTCGATGTCGTCGTCGCAGTCGAGATTGATGACGGCGTACGACTTGGCCCAGCCGCCCTCGGCGAACAGCTTCGCCTTGGCAGGCGATGGCTGCGTCATCGTGCCGGCGACGTTCCGGGTCTCACACAGCCGCTCCGCGCCGAGCGCTTCTCCGTAGCGGATCAGCAGATCCATCGCGGCTGCGACGGCCTCGCCCTCGTCGCCCGCGTGCATGCTCTTCTCTTCGTCGGTCAGATACATGGGCACTCACCTCTGCGCGTCGCAGCGTCCGCGGTCGCGAGCGGACGCATCCAGTCCGAAGCCTGGCACTTCTCGCCCGTCGGACCTCACCGTGTTTCCACTGCGTGAAAATCCCACCGCGTGAAAACCTCAGTGGGCCAGCACGCTGTCCTGCGGCCGACCCGTGGACTTGAGCAGAAGCGAGATGCGCCGGGCCGTGACGCGAACGAGATCGACCTGAGTGAGAGGATTGACGTCGCGATCCGTGAAGGCCAGGGACAGCGCCGCCACCACGGCCCCGCTCCCGCCGTAGACGGGCGCAGCCACGCTGCAATGAAGCTCGTCGACGTGGCGGTCGCAGATCGCGTACCCGACGTGGCGGACCCGCTCGATGACGCCCTCCAGATCCGCCCGCGTCGTGAGGGTGCGGCTCGTGAACCGTTCGAACGGTCCCTGCAGCACCTGCTCGCGTATCGCGAAGGGCGCGTAGGCCAGGAGCACGTGGCCGATCGCGGTGGCGTGCATGGGATAGCGTCCGCCGATCATGGGCCTGGGCGCGGGCCGCCGGCCGGCGTGGAAGCGTTCGACCGAGACGAGCTCGAGACCGTCGCGGATCGCCAGATGCGTCGCGTGGCCGGTCGCCTCGAACAGATCCTGCATGAACGACCGGGCGACGCGCTGCAGCCGCGACGGCTGCGGGGCGAGGGCGGCGACCTCCCAGAGGCGCAGCCCGATGAAGTAGCGTCCGTCCTCGCCCTTCTCCAGCGCGCCCCATTCGGCCAGACGCTGCACGATGCGGTAGCACGTGGCGATCGGCAGACCTGTCGAACGGCTGATCTCGGACAGCGTCTGACGTCGCTGCCGGTTCTGGAACGTCCCGAGGATCAGAAGCGTCCGATCCACCATGGACTTGGGAAGACCGCGTACATCTGTCGAATCGTCCGCGCGGTCGTCGACGACCTCGCTCATGAACATATCGTACCCGTCCTCTCTGCCGCTCTCCCCGCGCCCGATGCGCGGACGGCGCTACACGATCTCGCTCACCAGGTCCTCGCGGGAGGAGGAGTCCTCCGCCAGCACATACCGCTGCGCCATCAGCCAGGACGGGAACGTCGCGACCTTCGCGTCGATCACGAGCGGGCGGTCGCGGGGACCGTCGATCCATCCCTGCACGGCCGCGACGTCGTCGATGCTGCGCACCGTGACGCCCTCGGCTCCGAAACCGCGTGCGATGCGGGCGATGTCGGTGTCGGGGAAGCGCACGATCTCGAGGTCGTCCGTGTAGGGCTGGAAGAGGTTCACCTCCGCGCCGTAGGCCGAGTCGTTGTAGACGATGACGACCATCCCGAGACCCTCGCGCACGGCGGTGTCGAGCTCTGCCAGCGACATCATGAACGCCCCGTCGCCGGTTCCGACCACTGCCATCCGCTCCGGCTGGGCGATCCCGGCACCGATCCCGGCGGCAAGGCCCATTCCGACGGCCTGGAACGCGAGCGGGAAGCAGAAGCCGCGCTGATCGGGAACCCGCAGATGCGCCGAGGGGTAGCAGTTCACGTTCCCGCCGTCGGGGATCACGACCCGCTCGATCGGCAGCATCTCGTCGAGCAGGTTCGTGAGGCTCCGCGGGTCCACGCAGCCCGATTCGCGCAGCGGTTCGAACGGCTGGTCGCGCCAGTATCGAGCCGCCTCGACACGGCGCCGCACGTCGGGGGTGCGGTAGCCGCGCGTGACGCCGCGCTCGGCGAGCGCATCGGCCGCCTGGGCGGCCACGACCGCGGCATCCCCGATCACGGCGAGGTCCACCGGACGGTGCTGCCCTATCGCGGTGGAGCGGTCGTCGACGTGGACGACGGTCGCATTCCGCAGCAGCGCGCCATCACGCGCCGTCCACTTGTTGAAGGAGACGCCGAAGCCGGCGACGACATCGGCACCCGAGATGAGCTCGGCAGCGCCCTCGGTCGAGAACCCGCCCATGATGTCCAGGGCCCACTCCTGGTCGGCGAACAGGCCCCGCCCGCCGGCCGACGTGACCAGCAGGGCACCTATCGTCTCGGCCAGCCGCACGATCTCCTGCTTCGCGTCGCCGGCGCCGCGGCCGGCCACGATGACCGGACGCCGAGCGTCGCCGAGCACGCGCACGAGCTCGGCGAGCGCCTGGGGCGAAGGCCCGGAGGGCAGCGGCCGAGGCGCCACGAGCGCGGACTCGTCGAACTCGATCAGGTGCTCCTGGATGTCGACGGGGACCGAGAGCACGACGGTCTCGCGCTGCGTCACGGCGCGCGTGAGCGCCTTCACGGCCTCGGCGACGGCGGTCTGGGGTGCCGTGACGCGCATCGCGGTGGCGCCCATCGCCGTGACCGCCGCGTCCTGATCGATGTGGAAGTTCGAGTTCTCGTCGCCGGATGCGGTGTCACCCGTGATCACGAGGATCGGTGAATGGCATTTCGAGGCCTCGGCGATGCCGGTCAGGGCGTTGCTCAGCCCGCAGCCCTGATGGAGCGACACGGCCGAGACCCGGCCCGACGTGCGCGTGTACGCATCCGCCATGACGGTCGCGCCCATCTCGTGCCGGGCGGCGGTGAAACCGACGCCCGCATCGATCATGGCATTCGTCAGATGGAAATTCCCGCTGCCGATCACGCCGAACACGTGGGCGACGCCCACGGCGGCCAGCGCCCGGCCGATCGCCACGGATACCGGGATCATGCTCATGGGTGCGTCCTCCACAACTCCTGTGTCGCGGTGTGGGCGACGCTACTCACGCCGCCCCCACCATAGGTCTCTCTTTTCACTCACCGGAACGATCCGGCGTTCACGGCCCCGACGCGAAATCAGCTCCGCGCGCCCTGCTGAAGCTCGTCGGCCACTTCCGCGCGCAGGCGAGTGAGGTCGATCTTGCCGCTGACCCCCCTCGGGATGCTGTCCCGGAACACGACGGCGCGCGGCTTCTTGTACGACGCGATCCGGGCGCCGACGAACTCGGTGAGCTCGGCCTCATCGGCCTCCCGGCCGTCCCGGAGCACCACGAGGGCGGCGACGATCTCGCCGAACCTCACCTCGGGCACGCCCACCACGACGGCATCCTGCACCGCGGGGTGGGCGAGCAGCGCATCCTCGACCTCGTCCGGGTAGACCTTCTCGCCGCCGCTGTTGATGACCGCGTTCCCGCGCCCGAGGAACTCGACGTGCCGGTCGTCCTCGACCACGACCCAGTCTCCGGGCATGACGTAGCGCACGCCGCCGATGACGGGAAAGGCGGCCGCCGTCTTCTCCTCGTCCCGGAAGTAGCCCAGGGGGATCGCACCGGCGCGAGCGAGCACACCGCGGGCGCCGGGAACGTCGTCGACCGCGTGCCCTTCCTCGTCCAGGACGACGGCGTCCGGATAGAGCCGAGCCCGGCCCGGCACCTCCTCGGCTGCCGTCGTGACCGTGACGGCGAAGCCGCCGCCCTCCGACGACGCGATGATGTCATGGATCGACAGATCGCCGAGTCGATGCAGCCGCCGCTTCGTGACCGCGCTGAAGCGCATCCCCGAGCTCACGACGCTGGTCACCAGCGGCAATGACACTCCCATGCGCTCCGCGGCATCCACGAGCGGGATCGCCACCGCGTCGCCGGCGACGACGAGCTGGGTCGCGTTCTCGCGGATCGCCAGGCGCACCGCGGCGGCGGCGTCGAATCGCGGCGAGGACGTGATCAGGACGGTCCCCCCGATCGCCAGCGCGTTGATCGCCAGTGACAGCGCCGTGCCGTGCATGAACGGCGCCAGCGGAAGATTCACGAGCTGAGTGCGTTCGTACCGCGTCGCCGTGGCGACTGCGTCCTCCAGAGAGCCCGGCTGCTCCAGACCGTTCATGTCGTAGATGCTGAACAGCTTCGAGCGGAACATGTCCACGACCCGCCACCGCACGGCCTTCGGCCTGCCCGTCGTGCCGCCGGTGTAGATCCACATCTCACCGTCCTCGCTCGCCCGGGGCGGCATGTCGGCATCCTGGGCGATCGCATCCTCCCAGGCAGCGGCACGCGATACCGGGAGCCCGTCGTCGGCGACCTCGATCAACGAGATACCGGCGTGGGCGAGCTCGACGGCATCGTCGACGAGCGAGCGGAAGGACTGCGCGTGGACGAGCGCGCGCGGTTCGGAGTCCGTCAGCAGTTCGGCCAACTCGATGCTGCGGTAGCGGAAGTTCATAGGCACCGGGGTGAAGCCGGATGCCAGGCACGCGAACATCGTGATCAGGAACTCGGGCCGGTTGTACAAGACGATCCCGACCCGGTCCCCCGGCTGGAGGCCCTGGGCGCGCAGATGCGCTCCCAGGCCCCGCGCCTCCCTCGCGAACCGCTCGTAGCTCCACCTGTGGCCGGACGGGGTGATCATCGCGGGCCTGTCCGGCGCCGCCTTCGCGATCCCCTGCCAGATGTCGGAGAAGCCCCCGTCGAACACGGGCGGTCTCATGCTTCCTGCAGCGCGTACACCGATTCATGCCAGGGGATGAACAGGCGCTTGGACTCGTTGACCACGATGTACAGGATCAGGCCGATCAGCGACAGCAGCAGGATCAGGGCGAAAGTGCGCGCCGCGTTCAGCGAGTTCATCGCGCTGACCACCATGGCCCCCAGGCCCGAGCTCCCGCCCAGGAACTCGCCCACGATCGCGCCGGTGGTCGCCAGCACGATCGCGACCTCCATTCCGGCGAACAGGTAGGGCAGGACGCTGCGCAGCTCGAGCTGCG
>Ga0164243_10016298_pt1 | contig 10203 bp, 6 predicted proteins | sample OricompcompostOP_FD_108781 | JGI IMG/M metagenome (GOLD analysis project Ga0164243, IMG submission 108781) | Organic Plus compost microbial communities from Emeryville, California, USA - Original compost - Organic plus compost (OP) | ecosystem: Engineered > Solid waste > Mixed feedstock >... | reverse complement strand
TGGTGTCGCTTTGGCACGCAGGATTCAACGGGCCTTGGCATCCGCATCGAGAAGTTCATGTGGGGCTCGTGGACACCGGCCAAAGTGAAAATGGCCGTCTCCGGCTGTCCGCGGAACTGCGCGGAGGCAACCTGCAAGGACGTGGGCATCATTTGCGTCGATTCCGGATACGAGATTCATTTCGCTGGCGCAGCCGGTCTCGACATCAAGGGCACCGAAGTGCTGGGCCTCGTAAAAACGGAGGACGAAGCGCTCGAAGTGATCGTCGCGCTCGTCCAGATGTACCGCGAGCAGGGGCGCTATCTCGAGCGCATCTACAAATGGGCAAAGCGCGTGACGATCGACGAGATTCGTCGGCAGATCCTCGGCGATCTCGGCAAGCGAAAAGGCTACTTCGACCGCTTCGTCTATTCGCAGAAATTCGCGCAGGTCGATCCGTGGTCGGAGCGGGTTTCAGGCCTTCACAAGCATGAGTTCAAGCCGATGGCGACCATCGGCATTGCGCAAGCGGCGGAGTGACGAGATGCGCTCGTTCCTGATCGGCAGCATCACCGATATTCCGCGGCGTGGTGCGCGCTGTGTCGAAACTCCGCATGGCAAGATCGCGATTTTTCGCACAGCGGAGGATCGTATCTTCGCGATCGAAGACCATTGCCCCCATAAGAGCGGCCCACTGAGTCAGGGCATCGTGCATGCCACGGCCGTGACATGCCCACTGCACAACTGGGTTATCTCGCTGGAGACCGGCAAGGCGCTAGGCGCCGATGAAGGTTCCGTGCGCACCATTGCGGTCAAGGTCGATGGTCAGCGGATCTTCATCGACCTCACCACCGAAGCCGATCGCGCAGCGTGAGGTGCGGTCCCCAATGAACCCGCCTCGATCCATCAAGACCACATGCCCGTACTGCGGCGTTGGCTGTGGGATTATTGCGAACGTCTCGCCGGACGGCCAGATCTCGGTGCGCGGCGATCCGGATCATCCGGCGAACTTTGGCAGGCTGTGCTCCAAGGGTTCAGCGCTCGGCGAAACGATCGATCTCGACGATCGTCTTCTCTATTCCGAAGTTGACGGACAAAGATCGAGTTGGGGTGCAGCCCTTGACCTTGTGGCGGCGCGGTTCTCCGAAACGATTGCCGAGCATGGCTCAGATTCCGTTGCTTTCTATGTCTCCGGCCAGCTTCTCACCGAGGACTATTACGTCGCCAACAAGCTGATGAAGGGCTTCATCGGCTCCGCGAACATCGATACGAACTCGCGGTTGTGCATGGCATCTTCAGTTGCCGGTCACAAGCGAGCGTTCGGCTCCGATGCGGTGCCCGGCTGCTATGAGGATCTGGAACTTGCGGATCTGATCGTACTCGTCGGCTCGAATCTCGCGTGGTGCCATCCGGTTCTCTACCAGCGCATCGCCGCCGCAAAAGAGAAGCGGCCGGCAATGAAGATCGTTCTGATCGATCCACGCCGCACGATGACGGCCCAGATCGCAGAGATGCATTTGCAGATAAAGCCCGATGGCGATGTGGCGCTCTTCACCGGATTGCTGAAGCATCTGGTAGACACAGGAGCGATCGACGAAACATTTATATCCTCGCACACATCGGGATTCTCAGACGCTCATCGCGCTGCTCAAGCCGTCGACGCCCTGACGATCGTCGAGCGAACCGGCCTGTCGCATTCGCTGCTCAGAGATTTCTTCGACCTCTTTGCCAGGACCGAAAAAACGGTCACCGTCTTCAGTCAGGGGGTCAATCAATCGTCCTCCGGCACAGACAAGGTCAACGCCATCATCAATTGTCATCTCGCCACGGGGCGCATAGGCAAGCCTGGCATGGGGCCGTTCTCGGTTACTGGTCAGCCGAACGCTATGGGGGGCCGCGAGGTTGGCGGTCTGGCGAACGCGCTCGCCGCTCATATGGAGTTGGAGCAACCCGAAGACCGTGATCGCGTCCAACGCTTCTGGCACTCACCTGTGATCGCGGCAAAGCCCGGCCTCAAAGCCGTCGATATGTTCCGCGCAGTCGCAGACGGCCGCGTCAAGGCGATCTGGATCATTGCAACAAACCCCGTCGCCTCAATGCCGGATGCAGCTGGCGTCGAGGAGGCCATTCGAAATTGCCCGTTCGTCGTCGTATCCGATGCGATCGCCAAAACGGACACGGTACGTCTCGCGCATGTTCGCCTTCCTGCTGCAGCATGGGGAGAAAAGAGCGGTACCGTCACCAACTCCGAGAGGCGTATCTCCCGGCAAAGGGCCTTCCTGCCTCTTCCGGGCGAAGCTCAACCCGATTGGTGGATCGTCTCCGAAGTTGCCAAGCGCATGGGCTTCGACGCCGCGTTCGATTTCAAGGCACCCTCGGAGATTTTTGCAGAACACGCCGCTCTTTCTGTATTTGAGAACGACGGAACGCGGGATTTCGATATCGGAGAATATGCGGATATCTCCGAGGCGGAGTTCGATCGCCTCGAGCCATTTCAATGGCCGCGACCGGCTGGTGGCGTTCAAATTGCGCGTTTTTTCGCCGACGGAAATTTCTTCACGCCCGATAAGAAAGCGCGTTTTCTGTCTTTGGAAATGACGGCTCCTCCCAAGCAAGTGACCGCATTCCCAATGACACTCAATACCGGCCGCGTTCGCGATCATTGGCATACGATGACGCGGACCGCAAAAAGTCAACGTCTCTCACAACACTACGGTGAGCCATTTGCGGAAATTCACCCCGACGATGCCGCTCACTACAACATCAAGGATGCAGACATTATCCGCGTGTCAACCGGTTCCGCCGCCATTCTGGTCCGCGCACTAATTTCGGCGCGTCAACAGCGTGGTTCAATCTTCGTCCCGATGCATTGGACGGATCAATTTGCATCGAAAGCGCGTGTCGATACGCTGGTGCCGCCAGTCGTAGATCCGATTTCCGGTCAGCCCGCCTCAAAGAACGTCGCTGTTCGCATGGAACGCTTCGCAGCCTCGACCTACGGCTTCGCGGTCCTTGCTCGTAAGCCGGAGAACGTCGATGCAGAATATTGGGCGATCGCTAAGTGTAGGCAAGGTTGGCGTCTCGAGCTTGGATTTGCAGACTCGCGCGAAGATTGGGCGTCATTCGCCGACGCACTTTTTGGCGTTTCGCCACGGGCAGAGACGATCGCTTTTCTTGATCGCCAAAGTGGTTGCTATCGTTTCGCGCGCTATTGCGACGAAATGCTATTGGGTGCGCTCTTTCTCGCACCCGAGCCGGTAGCAGTCTCGCGCGATTGGGCCGTCGCGCAACTCGAGGCTTGTCATCCTAGTGCCGAGCGTTTCAAGATCATCGCAGGACGTCCCGGCGCGGGCGGTGCCGATAAAGGCGCGACCGTCTGCTCGTGCTTCGGCGTCGGTATCAATGAAATCGCAGCCGCAGCACGAAAAGGCTGCCGAACGGTCGCCGCGATCGGAGAGACGCTCCAGGCCGGGACCAACTGCGGATCCTGCCGTGCCGAAATTAAAACCATTCTCGAATTGCAGAACCTTGAAGCAGCAGAGTGATCCGCGCCGAGCTGATCAAGGCCGTGAATGCCGCCGCTATGGATACTATGTCTCGACGTCGCTGATCACAGGCACCCCGCCCGGATACGAAGGCCGGTGCATTTCGGCGGGCGACGTTGAGGCTTTGGTTCTTGATCGCCCTCGTGCATTCTTTGCCTCGGAGCCCGACGTCGGAGAGACATTGTCATGCTTTGAGCTTGACGCATCGACTCTTCGGTTGGCGATCGAAGGTAATGCACCTCGCTAAGGCTATGGCGCTGAACGACGCGCACGCAACCTGTGATGCAATCATGACGAACCGCGACGAAACTCGTCCGCGGAAACCAGATACGCACTCTTGTCAGAAGCCGGCGGTTGTAAAGTCAATAGCGCCGCCGTAATTCATTGATACAGGCGTTATGAACGCAGATGGGTGTCGCGCGACTTCGACTGGCATCATGGGCCCATCCCAATAAGCAGAATTTTGGCTAAGCGCAACTTCCATGATCGTGTTGTCGACGTCCCCATGTCGCTGTTTGCACGACCACAAAATCCAGCGAGCGAGATGTGGCTGTCTTGGGAAGTTGTGATCAGAGAAACCTAGTGAGTGCCCGGAAACCTTTGCATGCCTCCATCTGAGGACGGCCCTCAGGCGCAAGTCTCGCTGATGCTTTGATGCGCCACACACAAGAACGCTTTCGCACTCGGGGAAGACAATTCAGGCGAAACAATACGTCCCAAAAAGAGCGGCGGCCGTGGACAGCCGCCGCTCCGCACCACGCCATCGAGCGACGGAAGTTCTCGACGGGTAGAAGTAGAAAAAGGTGCCGCCTGATGGGGGCACCCTTTTTGCGCGATCAAAACTTTATTTTAATACCGCCATAAGCCGCGAACGGGATTGCTGGCGTGATCGTGCGGGCATTGTTGGGGTCGTACTTCAATCCATTGAGAGACGGATCCGGGCCGTTTCCAGTGGCACTTGGGTTATCGCAATTTGCACCGCTGTTATTACCCCCACAGCCGGGGCCAGCCTGTTGCGCCAGGTTTCTGTTGAAGTACGTTCCATAGATTCCGTACTGCTGGTCGAAAAGATTGTCGATCAGACCGTAGATCTGGATGTGATCGGTCACGTCGTATGACGTATGCAAGTTGACCTTGGTATACCCCGCAAGCGGGGCATCCAGATTAGCTTCGTCTCCATAGAAGATTTGACTGCTTGCAGCGATCAGGTCGGCGCCCAAGGTCCATCTCGGCGTCAGTTTATAATCGAAACCCGCCTTGAATCGATGTCTCGGCACGCCGGGCAGACGATCGCCAGGGCGAATTTTCATGCAGAGATCATCATCGTCATCTCCGCCGTCGTCATCATCGCCGCCAATTCCGAAATCAGAACACGGCGTCGTGACCTTTGGATTATTCTCGGAGGGAATGACGTTCGTCGATTGAAAGGTCGCATCGATGAACGCGTAGCTTCCATAGAGGAACAGCCGCTCGTTGCGATAAGACGCGCTAAGCTCGACCCCTTGGCGCTGCGTCTCGCCGGCGTTGGCGAAAAAGCCGCGCCCTTGCTGCTGGTCTGCGATCTGGATGATGTCATCCGCATTCAAGGTCCGGAACCAGTCGAGGCTCCAGTCGAAGCGCGACTTCCCGTCCCACGCGATGTCCTGTCCGCGGAATCCGAGTTCCCACGTCCGGCTGACCACCTGTTTGAGATGGGGGTCAGAGGCCAGAGCGCTCTCGATGATGCAGGGATTTTCGGGGTCCGAGCACGCGATTTCCGACGCGGTCGCTGCCCGGTTGGCTTCCGAATATCCGCCGTAGAAAGAAAGGTTCGGATTGATCTTATAAGTGAAACCGGCGGAGGGATTGAAGCGCGTGTACGTGTTGACGCCGTTGAGCGCATCGAGCGATTCTTCTCCCGTATTGATGATCTGAATGCGGGCATAGTTGAACCGGCCGCCGGCAGTAAGCGTCAGGCGGTCCGTCACATCGAAGGCATCCAAGAAGTAGATGCCGAAGTAATCGTTGAGCGTCGTCAAGGAACGCGGCGTGACGTCCGACGCGTTTGCAAAGCAATCGTCATCGTCATCGTCGCAGTCGCTGGGCAGTGACGGATCACCTGAGAGCGTCGGTCCCGTTCCCGCGACGACGTACTTCGGCAAGAACGTTCCGAGCTGGCTCGATGCCTGGTATGAAACATGGCCGTGATCGAAGCTGCTGCCGAGAATGAACTGATTGCGGTGACCGAAGAGATCGGCCTTGTCCGCAGCCTGCAGCGAGACGCCGAAGCTATCCGCATTCTGCCCCGTTTTGTCGATCGAGCCGAGCGCGCCGCCAGGCTGATTGAAGCCGAATTGGCCAAGATCCAAAATGCCGTTGAGCGCGCCATTGGCACCGAGACCATAGATGGGCGCACCATCTTCCGTACAGAGCGCCGTTGCAATCGGAGGTCCATTAGGATCGGCGCACGCCTCGAACTCCGAGATATTGCCGTCGATATGGCTCTGTTTGAAATGCCGATAATAAGTGGCGCCCGAGACTGCGATGTCGGGAGTCGCCTGCACGACACCGTTCAACGAGTACATTTCCATCTCGTTGTCCGTTATCTGCGGGGACGTGAACGTGCGCGTTGGACCCCCGAATTTAAGGAGCTCCTCAGGAACGGCCGCGGTTACGCCCACCTCACCCGTCGCACCGGTGAAATTGAAGTGGAACTCTGCTCCATCGCCTTTGACACCGAGGTCAGCATAGCCTCGCCGCTCTTCGGCGTCTGAGAAATCGCGGAAACCATCGTCATTGATGGCTTCGAATGCTCCGTACATGGCCCAGTTTCCGCTCTGCATGCCGGCTTCCGTTGAGACCTGCTTGCGTCCGAATGAGCCGAAGCGGGTATCGACATCGAACCCGTGGAAATTGAAGCCATCCTTCATCGTGATGTTCACCGCGCCGCCGATGGCGTTAAGGCCGAAAATCGGATTGCTGCTCATCACGGTGATGTCGGCGATTGCATTCTCCGGAATGAAATCCCAATTGACGGTATCGCCAAAGGCCTCGTTGATGCGCACGCCGTTTTGATAAACGGCTAAGCCCTGCGGAAGACCGTTGACGGGAGAAGCTTCGAAGCCACGATATTGCACGCCGGTCTGAAATGAATTGCCCTGAAGGTCGTCTACGACCACACCGGGAATCCGGTTGTTCAGCACATCCTGAGGAATGACGGAGTGATCACGCTGGATATCCTTCGACGTGATCGTGTCCACCGTGTAGGGAATTTTTTCGACAGGCATCTCGCTCCCGGGCAGCGGCGAGACCTTCACGTCACTCGGCGGCGGCGGAATCTCAAAGTTGACTGCCGCGGGAACCTGCTGCCCTTCAGCGGCGGGCCCGGTCGTTGGTGGCGGACCGGCTTGCACAGGGCCAGCTGGCTTTTTGACTTTCTGCGCGGTCTTCTTTGGCTTCGCGGCCTGCTTTTTGTTTTCCTGGATGACCTGAACGTCAGGGAGCTTCTGCTCCGTTGCCGGGCCCGTACTGGGCGAAGGCGGTGGCGAACCAGATGTTCCGGAGTCCTGAGCGATCACCGGTGGTGCTGAAAGGCACGCGAGCGTTGCCGCCGCGATACACAACTTGAATGGTCTCATCTGCAAATTCCCCCACGAAAGTCCCCCTGTCCACCTTCCCTGGCCGATCCGTATGCCCCCTCCGTGCGAGCAGCCGGTCGAGAAAGGTTTGCGATGTCAGATGTTTGGCTTTCGGTTTGCGCTTTTTCCCTGACTCGCAGAACCAGGGTCGGCAATTTGGCTCTCGGGATGGAATTCCAAATAATGCGCGAAAAGGCGGGAAATCATCCCGTCTATATTGCTTGGTCCTTCCAACGCGTTTCACTTCCAAAGGCCTGGAAGAAGTGAGTGTCAGAGTGGGCTCACGAGTTCCTTGTTCATCGGAAGGGTGACGCTCAGCTCCGTCCCATTCTCTGGGCTCGATTCGACGGTCAACCAGCCCGACAGTGCGCCGACGCGCTCTCGCATGGCCCTCAATCCGAAGCCGCTGCCCGCCATGCTTGCGCGGCCCCTTCCGTTGTCGGTCACCGTGATCGTAACGATGTCACGTTCAGGCATTGGGGTTGAAGAATCTGAAGTGATCCGGACGACCGAGACGGCGATATGAGACGCGCCGGAATGGCGGAAGGCATTCGTAAGTCCTTCCTGGACGACCCTGAAAATCGTTAGCTTGCGTGTTTCGTCGAGGCTATCGATGTCGCCGTCAACATGAAAATCGAGATCTATGGCGCTCTTGTTCCTGCGCCACATGTCGACCATGGCGCGTAACGCGCCGCTGAGGCCGAGTTCCGAAAGTCCCACCGGTGTCAGCCGTTCGAGGACGCGACGGTTTGTTTGCTGGAGAAGGTCGAGATGTCCGACAATCTGATTGTTCAGTCTTCGCAGGCGAGTGAGGTCGATTTCAGGTTTTTCCAGCTCGCGCCCGAGGAGTGACGCGTCTGTGCGCATCGTGAACAGGTATGGGCCGAGCTCGTCGTGAAGCTCGCGAGCAATATCGCGGCGTTCCTCATCCTGGATCAGGATCATATTGCTGGTCAGTCGTTGATTGTCCTGCTGCGCCTTTTGTAAGGCAGCCGCCAACACGTTGAGGCTTCCACAGATGGATTTGATTTCCGGCGGCCCGGTTTCAGGAACGCGCAGATCGAATTCGCCGTTCGACATCCGATGCATCGCATCGCGCAGGGCGTGGACGGGCTGAAGAGAGCGATTGACGATAAGCCACGTGAGCAACAGCATGACCGCGGAAACGATGCTGCCCCACTCGAAAATTCTGAAAATGGCCTCGAGAAGCTCTGAGAACTCGTCACTCGGCCTCGGCGTGATGATGATCGTATCCAAAAGCCGTCCGCGCACCTCGACGGGGATCTTTACTGGCGCGACCGCGAGCCCCTTCCATTCAGAAAGCCACGTCTTTTCAATTTGATTATTTGGACTGCCATCCGCGGGCGGCTTCCGGGACGCGAGCGAGACCGACGCGTGACGTAGGTTCTTCAGTTCTCCGATAAGACGATCGAGGGCGCCCCTGGGATCGTTCGATTCCCGCAAGGGCGTCAGCGACGAGCGTATGAGCGTTTCCGTCAACAGCATCGTGCTGGCATTTTCGACATCCATGCGCGGCTTGGCATCGATCAGAATGAAGACGACCATGCAAAATAATCCGAGTGCGGATAAAACGGCGATTGCGAGATTGAGGCGGACCTGGATGGACATGACAAATGACTATCCGTTCGGGAAAAAATCCTGGAATTTCGGCGTTGATAATCGGGCATCTCTCGCTAGAACGGGAAAGATCACGAAGCTAAGTGGGCGCAGGCACGACGTGAAGCTTCTCGTAGTCGAGGATCATCCCATTGTCATTTCGGGTTGCCGAGCATTGTTTTCGGAAGACGACGATATCACGATGATCGAGGTTCGTACGGCATCGGCCGCTCGTGTGGCAATGAAAGAGCATTTGCCGGACGTGACCGTCATCGACATCAATCTTCCGGATGGATCCGGTCTTGAGCTCACCCGAGAATTCGTCCATCAGAATCCCGACGCACGCATCGTCGTCTTCTCCATGAGCGATACGCCAATGATCGCCGTGCAGGCGATCGAGTGTGGGGCGAAAAGTTATGTCAGCAAGAACGGCAATCCCTTTGATCTCAGGGATGCCGTGTTCGCCGTTGGGCGAGGCGAGCCGTGGATATCGGACGAGTTGATCCAGGAAATCGCGCTCCTCCGTGCAAAGGCGCCCGGCACTTCTGCGTTGCTGAGCGATCGCGAGCACTTGGTGCTGAGGATGCTTACGCGCGGCCGGAGCATGGCCGAGATCGCCGACGAGATTTCCGTTTCTTATAAGACGGTCGCTGCCGACTGCGCGATGCTGCGTACAAAGCTCAATGCGCGGACATCCTCGGAAATGATTCGCATCGCCGTTGAACTGAAGCTGGTTTGAGTTTCGCGCATCCGATCGCACGACGGGACGTGATTGTAAGCGACGCGAATACCGAGCGCCTGCTTCGGGAATGACCGCCAGTTTCTGAACCCCGCCGCGGTGAAATTACTGCACCAGCATCCGCGTACCGTCGGTCGCCTCGGCTTCGCCAGGCTTCAGATCTCCGCAGGAGTCGCCGACGAATTTTCCGAGCTGTGTAATCGTTCTTTTCACGACGACGCTCTGCGCGGTCTGTTGCGGTTCGGTGGTCGTACTTTTGATCCTGATTGTGAATGTCGATTTGAAGTCTCCGGACATATCCGTGGTGCTGATCACCCTCCGTCCATTGAATAAGCAGTTGGAATCGACGACGGTGCTGCCGCCGGAAGCCTTGATGTCATAAGCGGAGCAATTCGCTTTATGATCGGCCACGCTGGCCGAAACGGTATTTTTCTCCATGCGCGCATCGACACAAAGCTTCATTGTTTGATCATGCGGCCCGTTTCCTTCGTCCATCCGTGTCTGGAGTTCCCAAAGTCCGGCCTTGCGCTCGGGTAACTTCGCGAGCGCCTCGTCACACCACGCTGACGATGCTGTCGCGGCAAGAGTAGCGAGCGGCGCGATAAGCCAGAAAATACGGCGCATTTATATCCTCCGGAGCGGCAATTTTTGTTGCTTGAACGTCGTGTTCGCTCAAGGAAAGATCTCTAAGGCGGCCACCTCGCGG
>Ga0164243_10016297_pt1 | contig 10203 bp, 5 predicted proteins | sample OricompcompostOP_FD_108781 | JGI IMG/M metagenome (GOLD analysis project Ga0164243, IMG submission 108781) | Organic Plus compost microbial communities from Emeryville, California, USA - Original compost - Organic plus compost (OP) | ecosystem: Engineered > Solid waste > Mixed feedstock >... | reverse complement strand
GCTACAAGAAGCCTTAGTTCGTTTCTGGTTGCATCGCGACAAACTTCCTGGCATCAGTCAACCCAAGTCTTGGTTATTTCGGATCGTAGCCAACGAGTGCTACCGCTATCTTCGCAAAAACGGCCTGCAACTACGACTCCAGCGGCAGTTGTCATCGCGGGAAGCGGCGCCTGTTTCGGAAACGGAAGCAACCATGTCATTCCGGGAAACGCAACAGCTCATTCAACAGGCAGTAGCCGGGCTTTCTTCCCGCCAACGCGAGATATACCGGCTGAGTAGGGAACAGGGGCTCAAGATACCAGAAATAGCCGCAGAACTGAATCTTTCATCTAACTATGTAAAGAAAACCCTGGTATTGTCCCTGCAAAAGATCCGTCGAAAGCTGGAGCGGGCCGGGAAGTTGCTCGTTTTTCTTCTCCTGGTGGCAGGACGTTAAAAATTTTTTTTCCAGGCAATGGGTCCTTTTTTAAAGTTCAAGGGTTTTTATAGTACATCCCGGAGTATATGAATCAGGATAGATTAACATATTTATTGGAACAATATGGCAATGACAAGGCTTCTGAAGCAGAAATACAGGAGCTATGGGCTTTCATTGAGCGGGGAGAAGACAAAGAGTTATTTGCGGAGGTAATGGCCGGTATTATGGAACAGCACCCGGCTGGCGTCACCGAAACAGCTCCTTATGCAATGTTGGCAGAAAAAGCGTTGCAGGCAGACAAGGTCGACTTTTCAGCAACGCCGCCCCGTCGTCATTTCCTGCATATTCCCGCATGGGGGCGAGCAGCCGCGGCTATATTGCTAATAGCAGGCGCCACCTTTTTCTATCGGCATTACAGTAGCGTTTCACCGGCATTGAAGCAGCAAGCTATGCTGGAAGCAATTGCACCGGGTACCAATAAAGCTGTACTGACCTTGTCAGACGGTTCACAGGTGCCATTGGATAGTACCGGGAATATGATTATTCACCAGGGCGATGTAGCGATCAGGCAGCAAGGCGGATCCTTACAGTATGACGACCAGTTACCTACCGCAACGGTAAACTATAATACCCTGACCACGCCACGCGGGGGACAGTTTCGTATTGTACTCCCAGACGGTAGCGGTGTACTGCTCAATGCTGCCAGCTCTATCCGTTATCCCACTGCCTTCACAGGCAAAGAGCGCAAAGTGACGATTACTGGGGAAGTATATTTCGAGGTAGCCCCCCGCGCAGGGATGCCTTTCAGGGTAAATATAAATGATGAAGCAGAAATTGAGGTGCTAGGAACGAGCTTTAACATCAATGCTTATGATGATGAAGCTGCAATCAAAGCTACCCTGCTGAAAGGCAGCATCCGGGTGCGTAAAGGCAAGGAGAGCACAGTGCTCTCACCGGGACAGCAGGCGCAGCTCCAGGGGAATCATATCAATGTAATAAGGGATATAGACGCTTCCAGCGCCGTGGCCTGGAAAGACGGCATCTTTAATTTTAACGGTGCCGGAACCCGCGAAGTAATGCGGCAGATATCAAGGTGGTATGATATTGAAGTGGTTTATGAGCCCGGTACACCGGATATAGAATTTGCCGGCGAAATGAGCCGAGATGAGAAAATTTCCAGCCTTCTGAAAGGCTTTGAAAAGTTAGGAATGCACTTTCATGTGGAAAAAGGGAAGCGTATTGTCGTAACACCATAAAAATCAAATATAGAGATGATAAAATTTTTATCGGCGGAAACGCCGTAAGGACTTTTATTGGGCTTACCTAGAATAAGAACCGCCACAGATTAGGGCCTGTAGCGGATTACTTAAAGGTCGATTCCCATTAAAGCTTGACGAACTTCAATTAATTAATCAACCAAAAGCAATGTAATTTATGCAAAAACTGCGTATTCTAAAGCGGCATTTGCCTATGCCGGTCATTAAAATCCCGCTGGCCATGAAATTGACATTCTTACTCATGACAGTTGTCTTCTTGCAAGTTCATGCTGTTACAGATGCACAAACAATTACACTGAAAGGAAAAGATATCCCGTTCAGCCAGGTTATTACCACCATTAAAAAACAGACCGGCTTCCTGGTGCTTAGTACCAGGAAACTCCTGTCTGATATCAACCCGGTCAGCGTTAGTGTGCAGAATATGCCGCTAACCGACTTTATGGATTTGGTGCTGAAAAACCAGCCTTTCAGCTACCAGGTTATGCAAAAAACGATCTTGATCTCTTCAATGCAGGCTACGGAAAACGTTACTAAAACTCCTTCCGTAGTAACCGGCAGGATAATAGACTCTGTAGGGAACCCTATCGTGGGCGCCTCTATACGGTTATCCCCGGGCAAGAAAGGCACCACTAGCCAGGAAGACGGGTCTTTTAAGATTGAAAACGTTGCCCCGGGAAACTATATCCTGGAGATTACCCTGCTAGGCTTTAACACGGTGCAGCAAAGGATCACAGTATCTTCCGAAGGGAGCATCCTGTCATTAGGTAATATTACCCTGAAAACAATGCTATACTCCCTGGATGGTGTTTCTGTAACCTATTCCACGGGATACCAGAAGCTGCCTAAAGAGCGCGCAACCGGCGCTTTCGGTACCGTAACTGAAAAGATGCTCGGCGCCAGGATGGAAACCAACCTGGTAGATCGCCTTGAAGGTACAGTGGCAGGGATGTATGTAAACAAGGGGAATGTTACGATACGCGGGCTTTCCACTTTATATGGCAACCAGAGTCCGCTCTTCGTGGTAGATGGGTTTCCATATGAGGGCGACCTGGGCTTCATCAACCCGGCAGATGTGGTGAATGTAACAGTCATGAAAGATGCTGCCGCAGCATCAATATATGGTACCCGCGCTGCCAACGGCGTTATCTCTATCACTACACGGCATGGAAATGCGCATAAAACAACCGTTAACGTTGGAAGCACTGTATTCATGACGCCTATTCCGGATGCAAGTTATTTCAACTATATGAGCTCCGCCCAGATGGTGGATTTCCAACAGGAGCTATTTAACATCTACCATCCGGGGTATAATGCAAACACGATGAGGTATGCTCAACCAAAAGTGCTTGAAGCCCTATACAAGCATGAGCAGAACTTGATAGATCAGCAGGAATTAGATAATACGCTGAACACGCTGCGCAACTCAAACGGTATTGGACAAGTGCAGGATCTGCTGATGCAGGATGCGGTAAAACAACGTTATAATTTTTCGGTCAACGGCGGTAATGACCTGCATATTTTTAACCTGAGCATGAACTATACGGCTAACCAAGGTGATAATTTACGCAGTCGCACCGGTGAAATGAACATCAACATAAAAGACCGTATGAAGGTGTTTAAGTGGCTGACAGCAGAAGCCGGCATCGCTACCAACCTAAGCAACTATAGGTCACCATCGCGTGGAGGCACGGGTCTTTATAACTCAATGCCCTACGAAGTGATCAAAGATGCCGATGGTAACTTGGTACCCTGGAATTGGCTTAAATCCCAAACGGAGATAGATAGGTTGAAAAATGAAGGCCTCCTGGATGAATCGTTTAATCCGCTGAATGAGCTTTATAAGACTGATAACCTCGGGCATTCCAATTATTTCCGACTTCAAGGTGGATTTACCGCTAAAATTATAGAAGGACTATCGCTGGATCTCAAGTACCAAACGGAACGCGGTAGCAACTATTTTAAAAACTTCTATTCTGCCGACTCTTATGAATCCAAGCATATGATTAATGAAGCTACACAGATAGTAAATGGGGAAATTATAAAAAATGTACCTGACGGGGGACAGATCAGTGAACGTAGAGGCGATTCCAAATCTTATACGGCACGCCTACAGCTTAACTATGATAAAAATATTGCTGACAAACATTTTATTACTGCACTTGCCGGCGCCGAAAGAAGAGCTATAGTAACTTCTGCTACCAGGGTGTTCAAGATGGGATATAATGATAACAACCTGCAATTTATGCCGGTAGACGAAGTAGCGCTGGGAAGCCTTAAGGGTACCGAGTCCATCAACAGCACTTTTAACTTTGATTATAATAGCTATAACAACTTCACTTACTTTGAAGACCGTTACGTATCCGCCTACGGTAATGTTGGATATAATTACGATCATAAATATAATGCTACGGCCAGCGTACGTGTAGACAACTCTAACCTATTCGGTACGGATCCTCGTTACAGGTATCTTCCACTGTGGTCTTTCGGCCTCGGCTGGAGGATGACTGAAGAAACATTTCTCAAGGATGCCAACTGGCTGAACAACCTAAATATTAGGGCCACCTATGGTCTTGGAGGGAACGTAGCGAAACAGGTAGGGCCTTATCTCCAAGCCTCTTCCAGCTTCTTCTCGGAAACAGGCGCCAATGCTACAAATATCGTGTACCCGCCGAATAAGTCATTGAGATGGGAGAAAACCGCCACAACTAACTTCGGTATTGACTTCGCAGTATTAAGCAACAGGATATCGGGCTCGGTAGACTATTACATCCGTAAAAGCACCGACCTCCTCGGTCAGAAAGCTACGGATCCCACCAATGCCTTCAGTACCGCGCTCATCAACTTTGGAAGCATGAATAACAAGGGCTTTGAGCTGTCATTAAAAACGGTGAACGTACAAGGAAAGAACTTCTCATGGTACTCTGCCCTCAATATGAGTATCAACAAGAATAAGATGACGGAAATCAATACCAACGATGAGTCGGTAATAGGACTCACCAGCGGTTTTGGTGTAAACCGGGTAGGCTACCCAATGGATGCCGTATTTAACTTCCGCTTTGCAGGTCTTGACCCCGGGAATGGATCAGTATTGGTGTATGATGCTGATGACAAAGTGGTAAAAAATTATGATGATAATGGTACCATCGTGGCAAATATGACGGATATAAACGGCCTGGTCTATAGCGGTACTATGCGCCCGACCTATACCGTCGGCTTTACAAATACTTTCTCCTATAAACAGTTCGACCTGCATATTATGATGATCGGAAACGGGGGAAACGTTATGCGCGATGTAACCAAAGCCATCAACACGTTGAATTTTTCCAATAACCAGGATAAACGTACGCTCAATTTCTGGAAGCAACCGGGAGACGAAAATATCCCGGGCATGTTGCCGGCGCCTGACCTGAAAGGTAACGGCGGGCTTTACTACAGCATAATCTGGTTTGCGGAAGATGTGAATACGATGAAAGCGGACTATATCAAGGTACGGGATATTGCACTTTCCTATCATTTCCCGGAGCGCCTGTTCAAAACTAAGAAGATCACCGCCGCGAAATTTACCCTGCAAGTGCAGAACCCGTTTCACTGGTATAGGAACGATGCAGGCATAGACCCTGAAGCCTATGCAAGCTATAGCATCTATGCTGACAGAACAATGCCGGTAATGAGAACGTATATGGCCGGATTAGATTTGACCTTTTAAAAAATCAACATGAGAAGAACATACTTAATTATACTGATCATCATCATGCTGACAGCCGGGGCTTGCTCCAAGTTCCTGGATATCGTGCCGAAGGATAAATTTATCCCCGTGTCAGTTACCGACTATGAGAATATGCTGAATTCAGCCACCATGGTTAATTATGGCGACTATTTCCAAGACCTTATGAGCGATGATGCCTTCCTGCCCCAGGATGATCCGGGCAACCTTTACGTGCCCTTGAGCCTGAGTGCAAGGAGGATATATACATTTAATCCAGATGTGCACGAACGCGGCGATTTGGATCCACTGTGGAGCGAAAGCTACAAGCGTATCTTTTATGATAACACCATCATTAATAATATCATGGATGCTACGGAAGGCTCGTTGGAGACTAAGAAAAGCGTTAGGGCCGAAGCTTATCTCGGTCGTGCCATGGAGTTTTTATCCCTCGTAAATGTGTATGCACAACATTACGACAGCGCCACGGCAGCAACGCAGCCAGGCATACCGTTGGCACTCATTGCAGACATCAGCGCCAAGTTTGAAAGAAATACGGTGCAGGAAGTGTATGACCAGGTATTAACGGATGCCAAAGCGGCTACACTGGATCTGCCCCTTGCCCATAAACTAACAAAATTCAGGGCTTCGAAAGCCGGGGGATACGCACTACAGAGCCGCGTGTACCTTTTTACCGGTGATTATACCAATGCCAAGCTTTATGCTGATTCCTCCATACAGCTACAAGGAGATCTGGCCGACATGAACGATTATAAAATCACCATTCCGGGGCCTTTTCCTAACGTACCGGGCGCTCCTTTAGGCTGGACAGACATTCCGGACGGACAATATAATGTGGAGACGATCGTGGCCCGCCATTTTCTGCGTCCCTTTGGACTGGGGATGAGTGTATGCGCTTCTCCTGAGCTGTCGGCCCTCTTCACTGATAATGATCGCCGCTGGACACTGTATTATGCAAATGGTTGGCCTCCTGCACCTCCTTATAATTATATGAGCAGGTATAACGTGAGAATATTCCTCCGTGGCGATTATTATAGTAATTACCTGAATGTGCCCGAGCAATACCTCATCCGCGCAGAATGTAACGCGAGGAATAACCACTTGCAGGATGCACTGGATGATATCAATACATTGCGGATGAACCGGATCGTGCCAGCAGCCTACGTTGCTTACACGCCTGCCGACTTCGATAATGATGCAGAAAAAGTGTTGCGCTTTGTGTTGGAAGAAAGACGGCGCGAGCTGGCATTTACAGGTATGCGCCATATTGATCTGAAACGGTTAAATAAAGATCCGCGTTTTCAGAAAACTATCACACATACAGCGGAGAATATTGATTACCAACTGGCGCCAAATAGCAACCAGTACGTACGTCAACTATGGCCGGGAGCAACGGTATTTAACCCCGACTGGCCGCTCAACCCATAATGATCCTGTAAATATTTTTTAATGATGTCCGACCAAAGCCGGGTTTACCTACCGGGCTTTGGGCGGTCACTAATATTCTTTTGTTTAAACAAATAGTTCATGCAAGAACCTGTTGTTAAAATTGAAGCATTGTCGCACCGTTACAGCCGGGACTGGGCTATAAAAGACATTGCGTTTGAGATCAGTAAGCACGGTATTGTAGGGCTGCTTGGCTCTAATGGAGCCGGTAAGTCTACCACCATGAATATACTGTGCGGGGTACTGAGTCCTACCGAAGGTAAAGTGCTGGTAGACGGCATTGACATCCGTCGGAACCCTGAAGAGGCTAAGAAGCGTATCGGCTTTCTGCCCCAGAATGCGCCGCTGTACCTGGAACAAACCGTGGATGAATATCTCCGGTTTTGCGCTTACCTCAGATTTATTCCACCGGCAGATATTAAGGAAGCAGTGGATATCGTCAAGGAAAAGTGTGGTGTAGCGCATTTCAGCAAAAGATTGATCGGTAACCTTTCCGGCGGGTACCGCCAGCGTGTTGGCATTGCCCAGGCGCTTATCCACGAGCCGCTATTAGTGGTGCTGGATGAACCGACCAACGGACTTGATCCTAACCAGATCCTGGAAGTGCGCCAGTTGATCCGGGAAATAGCAGAAGACCGCTCCGTGATCTTTTCATCGCATATCCTTTCGGAAGTGGAAGCCACCTGCCAAGATATCATCATGATAGAGCAGGGGCGCATCGTCTTCAAAGATACCATGCACTCATTTAATAATTATATCGCTCCGGATAGCCTGGTAGCGACGATGGAAAACATGCCTGCCGCCAGCGCCCTAACAGATATACCGGGTGTTAAGGAAGTACAGTTCCTCAGCGGTAAGTCAGTAAGGGTACGGTTTGAGCCGGGCATTAACATTGCCGAGAACATTGTTGAATCCAGTGTATTGAACAGGTGGCGCCTCAGTGAGATCACGCTAGAGCGGAGCTCCCTAGACGCCATTTTCGCCCAATTATCCAACAAGCAAAGTAAAAATAGTATCCAAGTATGAAAATCATCACCAGAATAGCGCGCCAGGAGCTGGGCATCTTATTTCACTCCCCCGTAGCTTGGCTGATCCTGATAGTATTTCCGATACAGATAGGTATAGATCACCTTACCTATATAGAAATGGTAGGGAAAGCACAGCGCATGGGGAGCCATTTTTCCCATATTACGGCCATGGTATTTGCAGGAAAAGAAACCTTTTTCGTGGGGGTAAAAAATACGCTGTACCTATATATTCCTTTACTTACGATGGGACTCATCAGCCGGGAAACACATAGCGGCTCTATCAAGCTGCTGTTGTCTTCTCCTGTTAAAGTGCGGGACATTGTACTGGGTAAATATTTAGCAATGATGCTCTATGGCCTTCTACTGTTGGCTATCATATGGCTGTATTGCATTTCCGGCGCCTTTTTTATCAAGAACATGGATTGGGGGCTATTAGCATCCGGCACATTGGGCATTTACCTGCTCATTTGTGCGTATGCTGCCATAGGACTGTACATGTCATTACTAACCTCTTACCAGGTAGTGGCGGCCATCAGTACGCTGGCGGTGCTGGCGCTGCTCAACTTCGTGGGAGGGCTCTTCCAGGGCAACGATGTAATCAGGCACATCACCTATTTTATCTCGATCTCTGGCAGGACAGAACAGTTTATCTCCGGCCTGATCAGCTCGGAAGACGTTCTATATTTTATCATCATCATTACCTTCTTCCTGGCCATCACCTGCATGAAAATGGAAGACCAGCGTAATATAAAAAGCAGTCTTTTAAAAGCGTTACGCTATATAGGTGTTATTGCGGTCTGCTTCCTGGCAGGATACCTGAGCTCAAAACCTTCATTGACGGGATACATCGATATGACGGCTACCAGGCAGCACACCCTTGGACCACAGAGCCGGGCCCTTGTCAAGCAAATGGATCAACCATTGAAGATTACAACCTATGTCAATGTACTGGACAACAATTTCTACTTGGGGGCGCCAGAGAAGAAAAGCGATGATGAAAGACGGATGACACCTTACCGGCGCTTCCTACCGGATATGAAGATGGACTATGTATATTATTACGATTTTGCAAAAAACGATCATCTTTATAAACGGTATCCCGGTGAAAGTGATGTAAGCATTGCAAAGAAAGTAGCGGATATTCAGAATATGGACTTCGACAAATTAGTGCCGCCGGAACGTATCAGGAAAATGGTCAACCTAGCGCCCGAAGAAAATAGGTTGGTAAGGCAGTTACAATATGGCGACCGCAAAACTTTCCTCCGGTTCTTCGACGATATGATGATCTATCCGAGCGAACGGGAAGTAACCGCCGCGCTGGAAAGGCTCGTAAATCCCGGTAATATTCCGCTGGTCACTTTTGTAACCGGCAATAGGGAACGTAGTATTGTGAAGTCTGATGACGGAGCCTGGAAAATGTTTGCCAAGGAGCTGAGCTTCCGCGCAGCACTTATCAACCAAGGCTTTGATGTGGACACGGTTAATATTGCATCCCAGGATATTCCTTTGAACACTTCTGTCCTGGTCATAGCCAATCCCGGCAGCGCTATTCCCACAGCAGGAATAGAGCGTATTTCCCGCTACCTGGAAGAAGGCGGTAACCTCTTACTCGCTTTGGAACCAGGTCAGTATAATGGGTTAGATACACTTTTGCAAACACTGGGAGTAAAGGTGGGAGATACACCCGTGCGGGAAGAAAGCGCAGACTATGCCCCCGATTTTATCCTGGCGCATGTGACGGACAGTGCAAGTGCCGCCATACCCGGCTTAGCGGGCTGGAAAGCCGCCGGTGCAATCATTTCTATGCCGGGAGCAGCGTCATTGGCATACGAAGGCAGCTCTTTCAATGCTACTCCATTGTTAGAAGCCGCCAATGGAAGCACGCTCGCCATGGCACTGCAAAGGAAGGTTAATAACCATACACAGAAAATACTGCTTAGCGGCGATGCAGACTTCATGAGCACCGGGGAACTGTCGAGAAACAAGCCATCAGTAAGTAATGGCAGGCTTACCAGCACATTATTCCAATGGTTTACCGATGGGAAATTCCCGGTAAATACAGGAGCCATACCTCCCCGCGACAGCATAGACAGCAAAGACAGCGGTATTATGCTGATGCGCATCCTGTTTTTTGGGGTGCTACCCGGTTTGTTACTAGTCTACGGCGCCATCCTGCTGATCTATCGTAAACGTAGGTAGAGCGCTGTATTATAACTAACATGGGCTATCCTAAAATAAGCAACAGGAAAAGTGATTTAAACGATCACTTTTCCTGTTTTGCAATCGAAACAGAAAATGATATAATAGAAG
>Ga0164243_10016296_pt1 | contig 10204 bp, 8 predicted proteins | sample OricompcompostOP_FD_108781 | JGI IMG/M metagenome (GOLD analysis project Ga0164243, IMG submission 108781) | Organic Plus compost microbial communities from Emeryville, California, USA - Original compost - Organic plus compost (OP) | ecosystem: Engineered > Solid waste > Mixed feedstock >... | reverse complement strand
AATCCTTCAACTGATGGGCGGTTTACAATCGTACTGCCGGAAATTTCGAAAGATGCGATGGTAAGGATTTATGATAGCCAGGGCAGGATGCTTTACCAGAAATTATCGCTCGGCAATAACAGGATAGAGATTGATGCACGGCTTAAAGCAGGGTTTTATATTGTGAGAATAAATTTGAAAGAGTCTGGTGTAGTTAAGAAGCTCATAGTTCAGTAAGGGGGTTTTACTGATTTTGGGAATGCTTCGTGTGAAGCATTCCCATTTTATTTGTAACGATCAGCAATAAATTCTTTAAAAACAAAAAAACCGCTCAATGAGCGGGTTCCTGCTTTCCGTCGCCCTGCCTGTACAAATTTCGAACTTATTCTTAATGGATTTAAAGCGGCTCGCAAGCATTGCGGTTTAATAACCCGTGCTTGCAGCCGCTTTTCTATTTTATAACCCAATTAAGAAAATAAGTATATGGAAAAGCTCACATGCAGCGGGGCAAAGCAGATTGATCTGGTCGATTATCTTGCCTCGTTAGGGTATCAGCCCCAAAAAGTAAAAAATCAGGACTACTGGTATCTTTCTCCTTTAAGGAATGAAAAAACACCATCCTTTAAGGTCAACCGGAAGTTAAACGTATGGTACGACCATGCTACAGGCAACGGCGGCAACCTGATAGATTTCGGCAGCCAATACTTTAATTGTAGCGTTGCCGAATTATTACAACTGTTATCCGGTCAAAGCATCCCGTCTTTTCTTCTTCACCTGCAACAGCAAACAAGCCATTCGTACAGCATCCAAAATCTCTCTGCTGGTGAAAAGAAAGAAAACCCTGAAAGCAAAATTGTCATTGTGGACAGCCGGGTACTTGCGGATAAATCATTACTGGACTACCTGCATAAGCGGAACATTCCGCAGGACATTGCCAGCCGTTTCTGCCGCGAGGTGGACTTTCTTTTGTACGGTAAAAAGCAAACGGTCATCGGTTTCCAGAATAATGCCGGAGGCTATGAATTGAGAAGCCAAAATTTCAAGGGCAGTAGCTCTCCAAAGGACACCACTTTTATAGATAACGAGGCAAAGTCATTAGCCGTGTTTGAGGGCTTTTTTAACTACCTGTCCTACCGCGCGATGAACCATAAGGCGGGAGAACCCTTGACAAATTTTCTGGTGCTCAATTCCCTTTCCTTCTTTGAAAAGTCACGCAACCTGATGGAAAATCATGTGCAGGTAAACCTCTATCTGGACAGGGACAAGGCAGGCATTAATTGCATTCAGGAAGCCTTAAAGTGGAACCAGTATCTGTACAAAGACCAGAGCCATTTATACAGCAATCATAAGGACTTAAACGATTGGCTTGTGAACAAGCAGACGGACATAAAGCAAGGTCAGAAGATTGGAAGGTCTTTTTGACGTTTCAGGTAGCCAGCTATGTTTTGGTAAAACCAAAACGCTGGCTCACCTCATGCTATCGCATTCAGTGAGGGATTTTTTTCATGCTATCGCATTCAAAAAATAAAGAAGAGGAAGATTATGGAGGAGCAGAATGTAACCACAAAGAACAAAGGCGGCAGACCTAAAAAAGCCGTTAAAAAAGACCAGCTCATGGCAATTAAATGCACGCTCTACGAGCGCAAGGTAATTGAGGCCAGAGCCAAAAGTGCCAACCTTTCCATTTCGGAATACCTGCGGGAAATCGGGCTGACCGGAAAAATTGACAGGCGGGATAAGGCATTGCCAAAGGAAGTATTAAACCTTACCGCTGCCCTGAACCACATGGGTGCCAACCTTAATCAGATCGCTAAAAAGCGAAATGGTGCAGATGAGCTAAGCCCGTTGGAGCGTGCAGAATTAAAGGTGCAGTCAGGGTATTTAAAAGAGATCGCAGTACAGATTAAAAGCTATTTACAATGATAGGGCATGTATCAATCGGGGCATCTTTTTATCACTGTATCAGCTACTGTCTGGAAGATAAAAAGGAACTGTCCGAGCAGCAGAAACAGGAGCTTGCTATGCAGGATCATTTGCAGCACAGGGAACGTGCGGAAGTACTCGAATACAATAAGTGCTTTGGCAATAAGCATGAGCTGACCCAGCAGTTTAAGGATGTTCAGAAACTAAGCAGGCGGGTTGAGAAACCAGTACTGCACTTATCCCTGCGGCTGGCTCCGGGCGAAACGCTGACCAGAGACCAGCTTATGGAAATGGGCAGGGCTTGCGCCGCAGCGTTTGGCGTGGCAGAGAACCAGTATATCTGCGTCCTACACAAAGATACCAAAGAGCAGCATATCCATATTGCAGCAAACCGTGTAGGGTTTAACGGTAAGGTTGCCAGCGACAGCAACAGTTATAAACGCATGGCCAGCCTTTGCCGGAGCTTGGAGAAGCAATACAACTTGCAAGAGGTATTAAGCCCCCGTGCGTTTCTTTCACCAAAGGACAGGCTATTGCCCCGCCACGACCATCGCAAGGAACGGTTAAAGGAGAATATCCGGCAGACTTTAGAGAAAGTAAGCCTCTATTCCGCATTTGAAAAGCAGATGCAGACATTGGGCTACAAGGTTATCAAAGGCAGGGGTATTTCCTTTATCGACGATAAAAAGGTAAAGGTTAAAGGCAGTGAGGTTGGTTTTTCGTTGGCAAAGATTGATAGGATTTTAAGTATCAAACAGCAACTGGAAATAAATAAGGCCAAGCAGCAAATGCAGGTTGGTGATACTAAACCGTTCATGACCTACTCAAAAGCACCGGTACAGCAGCATAAACAAGAGGTGCAGGAGTCGCTTGAAACAATTGAAAAACAGCTTTCCAGCATCTTATACGAATTACTAAAACCTGAATACGGAATGGATTATATCAATCCTGAACTTATCAAAGAGGCTAAGAAAAAAGGTAAAAGGCCAACAATACGAGTAAGCAGATAATATTAAAACGCATTATTATGGACACTACAGGAAAAAATGAACAGATCGAAAAAGAAACATTGGGATTGGTGCTGGAAGAATTTACCCAGGAACAAAAAACCACCAATCAAACCATAAATAACCTCGTAGCTGCCGTTAATTCTATCAGCAGCAAGGTTGATAATATTAGGCAGGAACTGGACAATCCTAAATCCGTTTCGGTAACAACCGATACCATGCCCATTCAACAGATTGTGCAAAAGGGCTTTGCTGATGTAAAGCTAATGATCGGCACACAACCGAAAAGTATTGTCAGGAAATTTCAGATACTTCTGTTTCCTGAACAAGATGCCAAGCTGTTTTACAAAGTGGTTTTCAGCCGCTGGTTTTTGTGGCTGGCTATTACGCTGTTTCTTACCAATCTTTATAAGTGGGGTATCCATTACAGTGACAACCAGAAGGAGATCAAGCTGGAGCAGATTGAAAACGACCGCATAAGGAAGTCGTGGAACTATATGTATAACAATAATAGCAAAGAAGTAAAAAGGCTGATGGAGAAGGCTTATGTCAATTCAGAAAGTTCTGAAGGAGAATGATCGCAGAGAATTGCGAATACAGTGTATTCGCAATTAAAATTATGTTCCGTAGCTATTTAGTCAGGTTTATCCTGACTAAATAGCTACGTTTACAAAAAAAACAGCTCTATTTGTATATCAGTAAGATTATTTTTCATATCATTGTAGTCAGGTTTAACCTGACCATTCAACTATGAGAAATAAGTATATCTCTACACAGTCAAATGAACTCCTGTCATATTTTAATGAACAGAACAGGTTTTGCTTTGGTTATGCAGAGGCTTTTAAGGCTTTACCTGAATCAGGCGAAAGCGCAGTAAAGGAATTACTAAGCGATATGACCAAAAGGGGGCTTTTAATGCGCTTAAAAGAGGGAGTTTATTATATTATACCCTATGAACAGGATGCTGAAACATTTATGCCTGACTGGCACCTAATACCGGAATTTATCGTAAAAGATGCCCAATATTATATTGGCTACTATTCTGCGTTGCAAATTCATAATTTGATTACACAGCCATCACTGAAAGAGCAAATCGTGGTTTCCAAACAGCTTAGGCCTTCAGTAATTAAAATTAAAAACGTTCCCTTTCAGTTTATATACCATAATCCGGATCACTTCTTCGGTATGAAAAAGATTTGGATTGACAACTTTCATAAAGTGCAATGCTCAGATCTTGAAAAGACGGTAATCGACTGCCTTTTTAAGCCTGATTATGCAGGAGGCATAGTTGAGATTGCAAGAGCAATCGGTATTTCTGCAAACCAAATTAAATTTGATAAGCTGCTGGAATATGCAAAAAGGTTTAAGTCACAGGCGGTTATTAAGCGGCTTGGCTTTCTCTTGGAACTGTTAGAAATTGACAACCCAATTATAGAAAAGTTACTAAAGGAAAAAACGGCCTCCTATGTTTTATTGGATACTGAATTACCTAAGTCAGGAAAAATGATAAGCAGGTGGGGTATCCAGCAAAATTTGGAAACAGAAACTATTAAATCAGCTATTTACACATGATTAAGCCTGGAGAAATACAGCAAAAGGCAAGAGAAGTCGGGGTTCGTGACCAGCAGATAGAGAAAGACTATATCCTCTCCTGGATATTAAAAGGTGTGTCTCAACATGACCAGCTTTCAAACATCATGGTATTCAAAGGTGGCACTGTATTAAAGAAAATCTACTTCGCAGACTACAGGTTTTCAGAAGACCTTGATTTCACATTGTTGACCAACGAGATTACCAATGAGCAAATATTTGCATGGTTTAAAGAAGCATTTGAATATATCCGGGACGAAGCAAATATCCCCCTTGACATAATCGATAATAATGAGCATGAAGATGGTGGAATAAACTTCTATATCAGTTATGTAGGGCCATTGGGTGGACAAGGCAATAATAAACGGGTAAAAGTAGATATTTCAAGAAGCGAAAAACTTGAATTTGAACCTGTCTTAAACGCTGCTTTTATTGATTATACTGATTTGGAAGAATACGATCTACTATGTTATCCACTCGAAGAGGTATTGATTGAAAAGCTGCGCTCTGTAATGCAGCGTATGGCAGCAAGGGATTTTTACGATATCTGGTATTTATTGGTAGAGCATGGAATGGAAGCTGATTTTTACTTAGATGAGTTCGGGAAGAAATGTGCAAGCAAGGGATTGAATCCTACGGATTTCCATAAGAAATTAGCAGAACGCCTACCCCAATATAAAGGCCGTTGGAAAAGCTCTATGAGCGAACAGATAAAGGACTTACCTGAATTTGATAAAGTAGAGCGGGAAGCCTTAAGAAAATTAAAACGAATAAAGTTCTGATATATAAATGTTAACACAAATGGTATATGACTCTTAAAGAAACGTTTTCAAAATACACGCTGACAACAGGACAAAGTTCTCTTATTGACGAACTGGACAAGTTTCTTTCTGACAAAACGCCTTGTTTTTTACTGAAAGGTTATGCAGGAACAGGTAAAACTTTTATGATGAAGGGACTTACCGATTTTTTGACAGCAACCAAAAGAAGTTTCAAAATCGCTGCACCGACAGGACGAGCAGCAAAAGTGATTTCGCAAAAAACGAAACACAAGGCATATACAATTCACAAAACAATTTATTCAAGCAAAGACATACAAGAATTTAAGACGAAAGACGAAGACGGAACAGAAACTTTTAAATTCTACTACGAACTAAAGAATAATGACGACCCAAGCAATACAATTTATATTATTGACGAAGCATCAATGCTTTCAAATGTTTATTCAGAGGGCGAGTTTTTTAGGTTTGGTTCAGGTTTTTTGCTCAAAGACCTAATCAAGCACATAAATCCTGACAGCAACGACCACGGCAAAAAAATAATTTTCATTGGCGACAACGCACAGTTGCCACCTGTAAATATGAATTTTTCGCCAGCACTTGACGAAAATTATTTGAAAGAAAATTGCGGACTTATTTCAAAAGAATTTGAACTTACCGAAGTTGTGAGACAAGAAGCAGAAAGCGGAATACTGCACAACGCAACAAAAATTCGGAAATCTTTAAAAGAAAATGTTTTTAACCAACTTGATATTGAAACCAATTTTAAGGACATCAACAAGACAAAATACGAAGAGTTATTGCCAAAGTATCTGCAAGCCTGTAACAACAGCATTGACGAAGAAACAATAATTATTGCATATTCAAATTCATCAGTAAAAGAATACAACGACTTTGTTAGAAATCACTTTTTCCCAAATCAAAATTTAATAACGGTCAGCGACAAAGTAATTTTGGTCGGTAACAACTACAACTATCCGCAAATGGAGTTGCTAAATGGCGATTTTGGAATCGTAAAGGAAGTTGCACCAACGAATGAAATCAGAACAATCTCACTAAAACGAAAATACAAAAAAGACGAAACGATTGAAGTTAGCGTTCCTCTGACTTTTCGTAACGTCACAATTACATTTACAGACGAGGATTTTAAGAAACACGATATTGAATGTAAAATCATAGAAAACTTGCTCTACTCACATCAAAGAGATTTGAGTTCAGATGAATTGAAAGCCCTTTACATTGATTTTAAAATCCGAAATCCAAAATTAAAAGCAGGAACAAAAGAATTTAAAGACGCTTTGCGAAGCGACAAGTATTTTAACGCTCTAAGAATAAAGTTTGGTTATGCTGTTACTTGCCACAAGGCACAAGGCGGAGAATGGACGAACACTTTCTTAAATTGCAAAGCATCAATGGGCTATTTCAACTCAAGTTATTTCCGTTGGCTTTACACAGGAATTACAAGAGCAAAACAAAATCTGTTTACGATTGACGAACCACATTTTAGTATTGTCAGCAATATTCAACCACCTAAAATTGAGAACATTCAACCAAAAGAAGATATTCTTGAATTAAATACAGAAATTTCAGAAACAGAGTTGCCATTTGATTTTTCAAATCAAACTGCTTTTGTGAAGCACATTTATCTTACAATTAGTGAATGTTTGAAAGATGAAAATATAAACGTCAGTGACATTCGCCACACAAATTATTTGGAACATTACACTTTTTCGCAAGGAAATGAAGTTGCAGTTTTCAAAATCAACTACAACAGCCAAAATAAAATTACAACCATACAAAAGCCCGCAAACTCAACTGAATTTACTGAAAGTATTCATGCAAAACTTACCAAACTTCAAAATAAGACAATCATAATTGCAGAACATAAAGCAGACGAAATAGAATTTGAGTTTGAGCAAGAATTCTTACGTAAACACTATGAATTAAGAAAAAAACAGGTAGCAGAAAAAAATATCAGTATAGTAAGAATAGATCATCATAATTATCAGGAGGTTTATACATTCCAGCGAGATGGCTTTAGCGCAGTTTATCGATTTTATTACAATGGACAATGCAGATTTACAAGGATTGACATTGACGGAAATCAAACGACAGGTTTAGTCGAGGAAATAAATGAACTTTTATAGAAAAGGTTTCTTGATATGGACTCAAAAACAGTATTTGAATTAAGGAAGGAAGCAAAAAACTTATCAGGAATTGAAAAACTGAATAAACTAAATTATGCTTTAAGTATTGCAAGAAAACTTTATTCGGATGAACCTTATGATGAATGGGTTCAAAAAGCATTAGCTTGGGTTCTTATTGAATTATGCTACCATCAAATAGAGTATAATAAGTTAAATGAGGCAGAAAATAACTTTCATGAACTTAACATTATAGATTTCCAGGGCTATGAAGATGAAATAATTGAGAAACAAAAAAAAATTCTTCATACAAGGATTGACACAAACTATTCTGAAATTCAAAAAGCAGAAGAATTAAGTAAAAATGGAAACCATCAAGAAGCATTAGCAGTTTTCAAAATCCTAATTTCTCAAAACAGGCTTACAGAATTACATCACGAGCCTTACGGTTGGATAATTTACCGATACATAAAAGCAGAAGAAAGCAATCTTTCATCTGTTGAAGTGCGAACGTTTTTGAGAGATTATATGAACTTAAAGAATGAAAGACCATCAATGCTTCATTCTATGATTTTAAATTTTGCTTTAAACTATTCTAAAACACACAGCGATTTTAAGTTTTATAACTTTTTCCTTTTGTGGAATCCCGACAATCTTCGCTACGAAGATTTACAAGACGGATATAAGGACGGAAAAAGTATTTCTTCTCTAATTTCGCGCATTTGCAGAGAGTTTGTAAACTCAAACATCGAAATAAATATTGAGGAGTTTTTGGGCAAAATAAATCTTAACAAAGAAACCGTTTTAGACTTTTTCAGAGAACCGTTTTTTTGGAATGTTTATAATGCTCACAAGGAAAATAAGTTTTCCGATTTGTGGAATTTATTTGAGCAATACAATGCCAATTATTCAAAACACGGACAATCAAAATGGCATTCCGAAATTCTAAATCTTGCTGAAAGATTTATGAAAGAAAATGATGAATGGCGTTTTCTGAATTTCTTTAAAAATTGGAATCCTGAAAATTTGAGAAACGAAGATTGGAAAGAAACCAAGATAGACGAAAACATATACAAACCATTAGCGACAAAGGCAATTAAAAAGACTTTTGAAATTCTGAAAACTCAAACATCTGAACAGAATTTATCTTGGCTTATTCAGCTTTATGAAAAAGCAATCCAATTATTTCCTGACGATGAATGGTTGTTGCGCGAAAAGGCCTTGCTACATTTCAAAAACAACGAATTAGAATTAGCAATCAAAATCTATAAACAACTTGTTTTGGAACTTGGAGACAAACATTACGTTTGGCAAGAGTTTTCAGATTGCATTTTTTCCGACAATTCTTTAAAAATCGGAATGTTGTCAAAAGCACTGAGTTTAGAAAAAAACGAAGATCTTTTAGGCGACATTCATTTGGATTTAGCAAAGGTTTTAATTGACGAAAACCTATTAGAAAATGCACTTGTAGAACTTGAGACATATAAGAAACATCGGGAAATAAAAGGTTGGAAATTATCTGCAATTTTTGACGAATTACATAAAAAGGCAAACGCAGTTAAACTAAGTTTAAAAGATAATCGGGAGTTGCACAAAAAATATATTCCGCTTGCTGAAAACTTTGCGTATGCTGATTTTGATTGGACGGAAGTTGTTTTAGCGGATAAATGGAAAGACGAAAAAGGAAAAGAACGTTTAACGTTTACTGATGGAAAAACAATAGAGTTTGCAATCGGAAAAAATCGTTTTGAGATATTGAAACAATCCGATTTAGGACAAATTTTCAAATTCAAACTTCACAAGCAGGAAATTAAAAAAGAAGTTGAAAACAGATTTTCTTGGCTTAGTAGAAATGTCATTACAGAATACAAATATATTCCGCTCATTGCGGAAAAGACAGAAAAAAGACATTGGGAAATCCTGAATGACACTTTTGCGATTGTTGATTATATCAATAAAGAGAAAAATATCATTCACGCAATTACTACCGACAACAAAGAAGTATTTTTCCCGCAAATCAAAAACGAATTGCAAATCGGAGATTTTGTCACAGCAAAGAGTTACATCAAAAAAGTAAAAGACGAAAACAGAACGGAATTAAGACAAATTCAAAAGATTGATAAAGAATTAGCCATTTCAAAATTCCAAACTCAAATTGCTGTCGTTGATGGAGTGAACGAACAAAAACAGCTTTTTCATTTTGTCATTTCTTCGAAGTTACAAGGGATTATTAAATATTTAGAAACTAAACTTAGACCAAACGAGGGAGATTTTCTGAAATTGGCTTTCGTATCAAAGGTTGATAAAGAAAAGAAACTAAGAATAAGAGTTTTAAACATTGAACCAACAGATGAGGTAAACCGAAATTTGCGAAAAGATATAAAAGGGCTTTTGAATGTAAAGTTTAGAAATAACTATATTGATTTTGAGGAAGATAGAGTGTTAATAGATAGCGACTTTGATGAAAGTGGAAAACTAAAAATAAATAGGATAATTCCTGACTTTGCCTTTATTGGTGACTATTACGTATCTAAGCATCTCTTAGAAAAGCATAAAATAATAAGCGATTGTAATATTAACGCTACTGTAATTTATGCGGGCGATAAGTGGAAGGTAGTAGATATTGCTAAATTGGATTAATGAGGTTTAATAATCCTTATGTCTATTTCGGTGATATTGGGCCAGTGATTTCGGCGTCATTGGGCCAATTATTTCGCTAGTCATTGGGCCACTTTCCGATTACAATTATATACAATTCATTTAAGATTCCAATTTCTTTTTT
>Ga0164243_10016295_pt1 | contig 10206 bp, 7 predicted proteins | sample OricompcompostOP_FD_108781 | JGI IMG/M metagenome (GOLD analysis project Ga0164243, IMG submission 108781) | Organic Plus compost microbial communities from Emeryville, California, USA - Original compost - Organic plus compost (OP) | ecosystem: Engineered > Solid waste > Mixed feedstock >... | reverse complement strand
GTGTCGTCGTTCCAGGTGCACTTCGCCGACCACGACATCCTCACCGCCGGCGACGCGCCGGACGTGTTGGTGGCGATGAACCCGGCGGCGCTCAAGGCCAACCTGGGGGATCTGCCCAAGGGCGCCACGATCATCGTGGACACCCACGACTTCACCAAGCGGAACCTGGACAAGGCCGGCTACGACGTCAACCCGCTGGACCTGTTGGGTGACGCCGGCGACCTGCTCGGCGAGTACGCCGTGCACCCGGTCGACCTGACCGGGATGACGGTGGAGTCGGTCAAGGAGTTCGGCCTCTCCCGCAAGGACGCCGCCCGGGCGAAGAACATGTTCGCCCTGGGACTGCTGTCGTGGATGTACGGCCGCCCCACCGAGACCACCATCGAGTTCTTGTCGAAGAAGTTCGCCAAGGCCCCGGCCATCCGCGATGCCAACATCACCGCGTTCAAGACCGGTTGGAACTTCGGCGAGACCACCGAGACCTTCGCGGTCCAGTACGAGGTCAAGCCCGCCACGATGGCGCCCGGCACCTACCGCAACATCACCGGCAACCTCGCCCTCTCCTACGGACTGGTCGCCGCCGGCGTGCGCTCCGGGCTCCCGGTGTTCCTCGGCTCCTACCCGATCACGCCGGCCTCCGACATCCTCCACGAGCTGTCCAAGCACAAGTCGTTCGGCGTGACCACCTTCCAGGCCGAGGACGAGATCGCCGGCGTCGGCTCCGCCATCGGCGCCTCCTTCGCCGGACACCTGGCCGTCACCACCACCTCCGGCCCCGGCATCGCCCTCAAGGGCGAGGCGATCGGCCTGGCCGTGATGACCGAGCTGCCCCTCGTGGTCGTCAACGTGCAGCGCGGTGGCCCCTCGACCGGCCTGCCCACCAAGACCGAGCAGTCCGACCTGCTGCAGGCCATGTTCGGCCGCAACGGCGAAGCCCCGGTCCCGATCGTGGCACCGGCCTCACCCGGCGACTGCTTCGCCGCCGCCGTCGAGGCCGCCCGCATCGCGGTCACCTACCGCACCCCGGTCATGCTGCTCTCCGACGGCTACCTGGCCAACGGCTCCGAGCCCTGGGCGATCCCCGCCATCGACGACCTCCCCGTCATCGACCCCGCCTTCACCACGCTGGAGACGTTGAACGGGGACGAGTTCGAGCCCTATTCCCGCGACCCCGAGACCCTGGCCCGGCCGTGGGCGATCCCCGGCACCGCCGGACTCGAGCACCGCATCGGCGGCCTGGAGAAGGGCCACGGGCACGGCAATATCTCCTACGACCCGGCCAACCACGACCTCATGGTCCGGACCCGCCAGGCCAAGGTCGACCGGATCGCACAGTCGCTGCCTCCGCTGGAGGTCGACGACCCCTCAGGCGAGGCACGCGTCCTCGTGCTCGGCTGGGGATCGACCTACGGCCCCATCGGCGCCGGCGTACGCCGGGTCCGCAAGGCCGGCTTCAACGTCGCCCAGACCCACCTGCGCCACCTCAACCCCTTCCCCGCCGATCTCGGCGACATCCTCAAGCGCTACGACAAGGTGCTGGTGCCCGAGATGAACCTCGGCCAGCTCTCCCTGCTGCTGCGCGCCAAGTACCTCGTCGACGTCGTCGGCTACAACCAGGTCCGCGGCCTCCCCCTGAAGGCCGCGGCCCTCGCCGACGCCATCGGCGACCTCGTCGCCGAGGCCGAGGGCATCACCGTGAACCTCACCACCGCTGCTCAGGAGGAGAACTGATGAGCATCGATCTGGGTCTGCCCACCGTCGGCACCGCCGGCGTACCCACCCTCGCCGAAGGCGAGAAGCTCACCGGCAAGGACTTCACCAGCGACCAAGAAGTCCGCTGGTGCCCCGGCTGCGGCGACTACGCCGTCCTCAAAGCCGTCCAAAGCTTCCTGCCCGAACTCGGCATCCGCCGCGAGAACACCGTCTTCATCTCCGGCATCGGCTGCTCCTCGAGGTTCCCCTACTACCTCGACACCTACGGCATGCACTCCATCCACGGCCGCGCCCCCTCCATCGCCACCGGCCTGGCCACCGCCCGCGAAGACCTCTCCGTCTTCGTCGTCACCGGCGACGGCGACGCCCTCTCCATCGGCGGCAACCACCTCATCCACGCGCTGCGCAGGAACGTCAACATGACCATCCTGCTGTTCAACAACCGCATCTACGGCCTCACCAAGGGCCAGTACTCCCCCACCAGCGAAGTCGGCAAGATCACCAAATCCACCCCCGCCGGCTCCCTCGACCACCCCTTCAACCCCGTCTCCCTCGCCCTCGGAGCCGAAGGCACCTTCGTCGCCCGCACCATCGACTCCGACCGCAAACACCTCACCAGCGTGCTCACCGCCGCCGCCGCCCACCGCGGCACCTCATTCGTCGAGATCTACCAAAACTGCCCCATCTTCAACGACGGCGCCTTCGACTCCATCAAGAACCCCGACACCAAAGCCGACGCCATCATCCCCCTCGTCCACGGACAACCCATCACCTTCGGCACCCGCGACGAAACCACCGGACTCGGCACCAAGGCACTCATCCGCAACACCAACGGCAGCATCGACGTGGTCTCGACAAGCTCGATCCCCGAAGCCGACATCCTCGTCCACGACGCCCACAACCCCGACCCCTCCACCGCCTTCGCCATCAGCCGCCTCACCGACGCCGGCTACCTCAACCAATCCCCCATCGGCATCTTCCGACAAGTCCAACGACCCGCCTACGACGACCTCGCCCGCCACCAGGTCGCCACCGCCCAGGCCGAGCACACCGCCAGCCCCGACGAGCGCCTCGCCGCCCTCATCAACGGCGGCGACACCTGGACCGTCGCCTAACCCAACCGCGGATTCCGCCTAACCCAACCGCGGGTTCCGGCCCACCCAACCGCGGATTCTGCACCACCCAACCGCGGGTTCTGCACCACCCAACCGCGGGTTCTGCACCACCGAGCCAAATGACAGCGGCCTCCCCGGAGCACCGGGGAGGCCGCTGTCGTTCTGGCTGATTCAGTAGCGGTAGCTACGCGCGGTGATCACACCCGACTGGGTCTTGGTGAAGCCCTTGCTGCCGGGCACCACGAAGCGGTACTTGATGCCCTTGCGGGAGCCGACCAGCTTGACGGCGTACTTGCCCTTCTTGTTGGTCTTGACCTTCTTCCAGGTCTTCCACTTGCCCTTCTTGACCTGGACGGTGAACTTCTTCTTCTTGAAGTCCGGCGTGACCTTGCCCTTGACGGTCAGGCTCGTGTAGCTGGTCTTGACCTGGAGCTTGCGGTAGACCTTCAGCGACGTGCTGGCGCTGCTCGGCGTGTAGGTGTCGGAGCCGGAGGTGCCGCCGGAGTAGAGAATCCGGAACTCGGTGTTCTTCTGGGCCCGGAAGGCGTAGGAGAAGTAGCCGGCGCTGGTGTCGGTCTGCACCGTGGTGAAGGACGACTGACCAGCGAGCTTGCGCTGGATGACGACGTTTCCGGCCGGGTAGCCCGTCGAGCTCTTGACGCCGCCGGAGAGGTAGACCGTCTTGCCGTACTCCGCCTTGCTGTAGTTGATGCTGCCCTCGATCCACGTGTTGACCGTGGCGGCCTCCGCCGGTGCGGCGGCCAGGGCGATGGGGGTCGCTCCCAACAGGGCGGCGGAGAGCACGCCGGTGAGCAGACGCTTCATGCGCATGAGTGATCCTCGAGAAGAGTTCGGGCGGCCCCCGAGGGCCAGCGGTGATTCGTGCAGGCGCACTCCTTCCCCGCGAGCGCGCCGGTCAACCGCCACCACACTCACCGGCCCACGTGACCTGCGTCACGCCGTTCCGTCGTGTCGGCCGCCTCGGAGGCGGCGCGCCGGTAGAGTCCTCTCGTGGGAGAGGAACGGCGCGGGCTGGCACTGGGTGTGGCGGCCTATGCCATGTGGGGCGCCTTCCCGCTCTACTGGCCGTTGCTCGAGCCGGCCGGGGCGATCGAGATCCTCGCCCACCGAGTCGCCTGGTCGATGGTCACCATGGGCGTGCTGGTCGTCGCCATGCGGCGGACCACCCACCTGCGGAGGCTGTTCGCCGTACGCCGGACCGCGCTGTTGCTGACCGTCGCCTCGGTGGTGATCGCGGTCAACTGGGGCACCTTCATCTGGGCGGTCAATCACGGTCACGTGGTGGAGACGAGCCTGGGCTACTTCATCAACCCGCTGGTGACGGTGCTGATGGGTGTGCTGGTGCTGCGCGAGACGATGCGCCCGCTGCAGTGGGTCGCGGTCGGCGTGGCGGCCACGGCGGTCGTCGTGCTGGCCGTCGACTACGGGCGACCACCGTGGGTCGCGCTGGTGCTCGCGTTCTCCTTCGGCACCTACGGGCTGGCGAAGAAGCAGGCCAACGCCGGCGCGGTGGAGAGCCTCACCTTCGAGACGCTGCTGCTGGCCCCGATCGCCATCGGCTGGATCGCCTACCTCGCAGCGATCGGCGAGGGCCACTTCGCCACCGAGGGCGCCGGACACGCGGCCCTGCTGACCACCACCGGCCTGGTCACCGCGGCGCCGCTCATCTGTTTCGGGGCCGCCGCGATCCGGCTCCCGATGGTCACGCTCGGGCTGTTGCAGTACCTCGCACCCATCATTCAGTTCCTGATCGGCATCTGGGTCTTCCACGAGGCGATGCCCGCGGGCCGCTGGGTCGGCTTCACGCTGGTCTGGATCGCCCTCGTCGTCTTCACCGTGGAGGCAGTGAGCCATCGGCGCCGCCAACTGCGCCTGGCCGCCGAGTCGAGCGCCCTCTGAACCGGGCCGCCACTAGCATGGCGGAATGCGGCTACTGCTGGATCCGACGTCCCAGGGCGAGAGCCTGACCCCGGAGGAGGTGGCCGATCGCTATCCGTGGCCGGAGGCGGGGCCGTGGGTGCGGGCGATGATGGTGACCACCCTCGACGGCGCCGCTGCCGGCCCCGACGGGTTGAGCGGGTCGGTCTCCTCCACCGCCGACCAGCTCGTCTTCAACGCGGTCCGCCGCTACGCCGACGTCGTACTCGTGGGCGCGCAGACGATCCGAGCCGAGCAGTACTCGCCGATGCGCGCCAAGCCCGAGGACGCCGTACGGCGCGCCGAGGCCGGGCAGTCGCCCGCGCCGGTCATCGCCGTGGTCACCGGATCGCTGGAGCTGCCCTGGGAGCTCCCCGTCTGGTCGGAGTCGACCCACCGGCCGATCGTGCTCACCCGCGAGAGCGCCGACCCCGAGCGGCTGCGCACCGCGCGTGAGCATGCCGACGTGATCACCCTTCCGGCGGTGACCCCGGACCTGCTCCTCGACGCCCTGGTCGCACGCGGCCTGAGGCGGATCGTCTGCGAGGGCGGACCCAACCTGTTGCGCGACCTCCTCGCCGCCGACGTGGTCGACGAGGCCGACATCACGCTCTCGGCGACCTTCAGCGGCACGGAGAACTCTCCGGCGACCGCGATGCTCCCCGAGGTGCGCGGCTTCCGACTGGAGCAGGTGCTGGAGCAGGACGGCTTCTTGATGACCCGGCACCTGCGGCCGCGGAGCGCGCGATGATCTCCCTGTCGGCGCTCGCAAGGCTGGCCGGCGAGCACCGAGACGACCTCGACCTGCCGGTGGCGCCGCTGCGCCTGGCCGGTCACGTCTATGACACCGACCGCGAGCCGCTGATCATGGGGGTGGTCAACCTCTCCCGTGACTCCAACTACCGCGAGTCCATCGCCGTCGACACCGCCTCCGCTGTGCGCAAGGCGCGTGTGCAGATCGCCGAGGGTGCGCACGTCGTCGACGTGGGCGCCGAGTCGAGCCGCCCCGACGCCTCGCGGCTCTCGCCCCCGGAGCAGACCCGGAGCCTGGTGCCGGTCGTGGAGCAGCTGGCCGCGGACGGCGTGCCTGTCTCCATCGAGAGCTACGACGCCTCCGTGGTGCGTGCCGGCTTGAAGGCCGGCGCCAGCCTGCTCAACCTCACCGGCTCGCAGAGCGACGACGAGATGTTCTCCCTCGCCGCCGAGTACGGCGCCGCGGTGGTGATGTGCCACGTGCTGGGGGCCCACGCGCGCGACCTCGACGGCAGCGACGTCGAGGCCGACCCGGTGCCGACCATGCTCGACGGCTTCGGTGCGCGGATCGAGCGCGCCCGAGAGCTGGGTGTCACCGACATCGCGATCGACCCCGGCCTCGGCTTCGGCTTCCGTATGGACGAGCCTCGCTCACGCGCCCGCCACCAGGCGACCACGCTGCTCAACTCCTTCCGGCTACGCCGGCTGGGCGTGCCGATCTGCCACGCGTTGCCGCACGCCTTCGACTACTTCGAAGACCAGTTCCGCAGCGCCGAGGGCTTCTTCGCGGTCCTGGCCCACCTCGGTGGCACCGGGATCCACCGCACCCATGAGGTGCCGCTGACCCGCGCCGTACTCGCGGCGCTGCATGCCTTCAGCCCCGTCCCCGACTGAGCCGCCCGACCGGATCCGGCGCGGCTCACTCTTGGAGCGCGGCGCGCAGCCGGCCGGCGAGATCGACCATCACGTCGCGGGAGAGCGAGTCGACACCGACCCAGTTCGCGAAGCCGTGGATGAGGCCGGGCTGGCGCTCCATGGTGAGCTCGACGCCGGCGTCGATGAGCCGGCGCGCATAGGCCTCGCCTTCGTCGCGCAGCGGGTCGAACCCCGCGGTGACCAGGTGGCCCGGGCACACGCCTGCGGGGATCTCCGCGTTGATCAGGTCGACACGCGGGTCCTTCGCCTCCGCCTCGGTGGGCAGATAGCTGTGCTCGGCCAGGTCGAGGAACTCACGGGTGAGGAAGAACCCGTCGTCGAAGAGCGACCGGCTCCGGCTCCCTCCGCCGGCATCCGTCACCGGGTAGATCAGCAGCTGGAAGCTCAGCGGCAGCCCCTCCTCGGCCGCGGCCAACGCCAGGTACGCCGCCAGGTTGCCTCCCGCGGAGTCGCCGCCCACCGCGAGGCGCCCGGTGTCCACCTGCCAGGTCTCGGGCTCGGCCGTGATCGCCCGGAAGACGGCGAGGCAGTCGTCGTGGCCGGCCGGGAACGGGTCCTCGGGGGCGAGTCGATAGTCGACGGAGATCACCTGGACTCCAGCCTGCTCGGCCAGGAAGCGGCCGACGCCGTCGTGGGTGCCGTGGCCGGCGCCGTAGATGAAGCCGCCGCCGTGCGCGAAGATCAGCGTCGGCAGCGGGCCGGAGCGGCCGACCAGCGAGCGCGGGGTGAGCACCCGCACCGGCACCCCGCCCGCAGTGGTGTCCCAGGAGGCGCCGATCGGTTGGGATCCGGCCACCATCGCGCTCTGCGTCTCCAAGGCGATCCGACCCTGCGGGATGGGCATCGTCTCAGCGCCCCGCTCCCGGCCGAGTCGCTGCAGCCGCAGCAGCAGCTGGGTGTCCAGATCGAGGGTCTGCCCGTCCCGGACGACCGGGGCGCCCGCCAGCAGTCGCTTCACCGCCGAGGGCAGGCCCAGCGCGGTGTGCAGCGCCTTGGTCTTCGCCGCGACCTGCACTCGGGTGAGGAGTCCGTTGCTCGCCATGTACCCGACAGTAACCGGCAGCTGCCGTGCCCGCACGGATAGCCCACCGAACGGCTCACCCTGCGGACGTGCCGGGCGACGTCCGGCGCGCCGGCCGCCCCGACCACCACCGTGCGGGACGCCCCCCGGGGGCCGTGCGCACGACACCTCCCGTTCACCTGGGAGTGCCACACTCGGAGTCATGAGCGCCGAAGGCCTGCCCAGCCACGCGTCCGGCTCCCTCGACGAGGGGCCGCTCGACGAGCCGCGTGACGTGGTGGTGACCGACGTGTTCGAGGTGGATCCGCCGTACGCCCCGACCGCGCCCGAGATCGCCGCACTCGAGGCCTTCCCCGACCGGTTCTCCGACCGCGAGCTCTCCTGGCTGCGCTTCAACCAGCGAGTGCTGGAGCTCGCCGAGGACCCCGACCTGCCGCTGCTGGAGCGGACCCGCTTCCTCGCGATCTTCGCCAGCAACCTCGACGAGTTCTTCATGGTGCGGGTCGCCGGCCTCAAGCGGCGGATCGCCGCCGGCGTGGCCGTGCGTACGGCGTCAGGTCACCTGCCGCGCGAGGTGCTGGACCGCATCTGGCAGAACACCACCCAGCTGATGCACCGGCACGCCGCCCACTTCGCCGAGGAGATCGTGCCGGCGCTGGAGGCCGAGGGGATCGAGCTGCTGCGCTGGGAGCAGCTCGACAAGGACGAGCAGAAGTACTGCAAGCGGCTCTTCAAGGAGCGCGTCTTCCCGGTGCTCACGCCGCTCGCGGTCGACCCCGCCCACCCGTTCCCCTACATCTCGGGGCTGTCGCTCAACATCGCGGTGCTGGTGCAGCACCCGGAGACCGGCAAGGAGCACTTCGCCCGGGTGAAGGTGCCGCCGATCTTCGACCGGTTCGTCTCGCTGGGCAATCAGCGGTTCGTGCCGCTGGAGGACGTGATCGTCGAGCACCTCAAACGACTCTTCCCCGGGATGCACGTGCTCGAGGCCCACACGTTCCGGGTCACCCGCAACGAGGATCTCGAGGTCGAGGAGGACGACGCCGAGAACCTCCTGGCCGCGCTGGAGAAGGAGCTGCTGCGCCGCAAGTTCGGTCCGCCCGTTCGGCTGGAGGTGGAGCAGTCGATCAACCCCCGGGTGCTCGACCTGCTGGTGTCGGAGCTCGGCGTGACCGAGCAGGAGGTGGTCCGGCTGCCCGGTCCGCTCGACCTGCGCGGCCTGGGCGACATCGCCGACCTCGGCCGCGAGGACCTCAAGTACCCGGCCTTCGTGCCGACCACCCACCACCTGCTCGCGCCGGTGGAGTCCGCCAGCCCGGTCGACGTCTTCAAGGCGACCCGGCGCGGCAACGTGCTGCTGCACCACCCCTACGACTCCTTCGCCACCTCCGTCCAGCGCTTCATCGAGCAGGCGGCCGCCGACCCCCACGTGCTGGCGATCAAGCAGACCCTCTACCGCACCTCCGGCGACTCGCCGATCATCGACGCTCTCGTCGATGCGGCCGAGGCCGGCAAGCAGGTCCTGGTGCTGGTCGAGATCAAGGCTCGCTTCGACGAGTCCAACAACATCCGCTGGGCCCGCAAGCTCGAGCACGCCGGGTGCCACGTCGTCTACGGTCTCGTAGGCCTCAAGACGCACTGCAAGCTGGCGCTGGTGGTGCGCGAGGAGCCCGAGGGCATCCGTCGCTACACCCACATCGGCACCGGCAACTACAACCCGAAGACGGCCCGAGCCTACGAGGATCTCGGCCTGCTGACCCGCGACCAGGCCATCGGCGAGGACGTCGCCCACCTCTTCAACAACCTCAGCGGCTGGTCGCGCAACGCCTCCTACGACCAGCTCCTCGTCGCGCCCGACGCGGTGCGCGACGGACTGATCGAGCAGGTCCACACCGAGATCGGCAACCACCGGCGGGGCCTCCCGGCGGAGATCCGGATCAAGGCGAACTCGGTCGTCGACGAGGCGGTCATCGACGCGCTCTACCTCGCCTCACAGGCGGGCGTGCCGGTGCAGCTGCTGGTGCGGGGCATCTGCGCGCTGCGGCCGGGTGTGCCCGCGCTGTCGGAGACGATCGAGGTGCGCTCGGTGCTGGGCCGTTTCCTGGAGCACTCCCGCGCCTTCTCGTTCGAGAACGGCGGCGACCCGGTGGTCTGGATCGGCTCGGCCGACATGATGCACCGCAACCTCGACCGCCGCGTCGAGGTGCTGGTCAAGCTGCCGCTGGCCGACCACGTCGCCTCGGTGGGCGAGATCTTCGACCTGGCCTTCGCCGAGGACACCGTCGCCTGGCTGCTCGGCGCCGACGGGGTCTGGCACCGCAACGCCGGCACGGTCGACCTGCAGAGCACCCTGATCGACCAGCACCGCGCCCGCCGCCGTACGCCGGGCACCTGACCTGGCGAACCAGACCCTCGCCGGGCACCTGACCTGGCGAACATGTTTTCGGCGTGTCGCTGTTCGCCAGGTCAGGTGCCCGGCGAGGGGGAGGAACGCTCAGACCCCGAGGATCAGCCGGAGGATCTCGTAGGCGACGGCGGCGACGACACCGGCGGCCGGGAAGGTGAGCACCCAGGCGGCCACGATGTTGCCGGCGACGCCCCACCGGACCGCCGAGAAGCGCTTGGTGGCGCCGGCGCCCATGATCGCGCTGGTGATGGTGTGGGTGGTCGAGATCGGAGCGTGCCAGGCGGAGGCGGTCGTGTAGAGCACCGCGGCGCCGACCGCCTCGG
>Ga0164243_10016294_pt1 | contig 10206 bp, 7 predicted proteins | sample OricompcompostOP_FD_108781 | JGI IMG/M metagenome (GOLD analysis project Ga0164243, IMG submission 108781) | Organic Plus compost microbial communities from Emeryville, California, USA - Original compost - Organic plus compost (OP) | ecosystem: Engineered > Solid waste > Mixed feedstock >... | reverse complement strand
TGTGGGTGCAGAACGTGAAGGCCATCGTGCAATTGAAACCGGACGCGACGGCAACCGCGGCCGATATCATCGAACACTGCAAGACGTATCTGGCCTCGTACAAAAAACCGAAGTTCGTGGAATTCGCGGCGTCGATTCCGCGCAAGAATCCTTATGAAATCGACTACCGCGCGCTGGATGCCGCCTATGGCGGCGGCAACTATCCCGGCGCCGGCACTCCCGAACCCTGACAGCGAGCGACGTTATGAAAAATCCACGCCAGGCCACGGTGGTCGGCCTGTACGTTTCCCAACTGGCGCGCAGCCTGCCGGGGCGGCGCTCGCACGAGCTGATCATCGAAGCGGTGCTGGGCGCGCTGGCGGATGCGGGCGTCGATCCGAAAACCGTGGACGGCGCCGCCATTGAATGGGCGGGACCGGGCGGCGTGCCCGGCGAGGTGGGCAGCTGGGCGCCGTATTTCCGCCAGCCGCTGGCCTGGACCAGCGAACATTTCATGGATCTCGCCGGCGCGCGCGGTTTGTTGAAAGCGGCGGCCGCGATCGAAATGGGATTGTGCGACACGGTGGTGCTCGGCGGCGGCCGCGCCGGTCCCTGGGCTGAAGACGGCACCGCCGTGGGCGCGGCGATGAATCTGGAATTCGCCGATGTTTTCGGTTCCTCGACCATGGCGCAGTTCGGCACCGTGGCGCAGCGCCACATGTTTGAGTTCGGCACCACCGCCGAACAGATGGCGGCGGTTGCGGCCACGATCCGCAATCACGGCCACGTCAATCCCGAGGCGGCGTTGTACGGCGCCGGCCCCTACACGGTGGCGGACATTCTCGCCTCGCCGATCATCGCCTCGCCGTTTCACCGGCTCGAATGCTGCCTGATCCAGGAGGGCGCCTGCGCCATCGTGCTGACCACCGCCGAACGCGCGCGCGACCTGCGCCAACAGCCGGTGCACGTGCTCGGCGGCGGCATGGAATTTTTCCGCGGCGCCTACGCCAACCCGCCGCTGTATCGCGACATGCGCCATCTGGGCAAGGACGCGGCGCGGCGCGCCTTCGCCCGCGCCGGCGTCGGCGCGCGCGATATCGACGTGTTCAATCTCTATGACGCGGTGTCCTTCGAAGTCATCCGCCAGTTTGAAATGCTGGGCCTGTGCGCGGAGGGCGAGGGCGGCGCCTTCGCCGCCGACGGCCGCATCACGCTCGGCGGTGAATGCCCGACCAATCTCGACGGCGGCCTGTTGTCCCACGCCTGGATCGGCACCGCGCAGCTCACGCTCAAGGTGATCGAAGGGGTACGCCAGTTGCGCCGCGACTGCGGCCCGCGGCAGGTGGAAAACGCCGAACTGACGCTGGTGACCAATGCCGGTTCCGGCGCCCAGCACATCGAACTGGCCATTTTGGGACGAGGTTGATCATGAATGCGTTTACCGCCAGCGACATGACGCGGCCGTTCTGGGACGGCTGCCGCGAACACCAATTGCGCCTGCCGCGCTGCAACGATTGCGGCCGCTGGTTTTTCGCGCCGGAAATCGCCTGCATTCATTGCTTTTCGCAGAACTGGCAGTGGCTCGACAGCCCGGGCCGCGGCAGCCTGTACAGCTATTCCGTGGTACACCGCGCGCCGGTGCCGGGTCACGCCGTGCCGTTCGTGTTCGCGGTGATCGAGCTGGACGAGGGCGTGAGCCTGTTTTCCAATCTGGTGCAGTGCGACTTCGATGCGATCGCCATCGGTATGCGCGTCGAGGTGGTGTTCGAAGACGGGCCGGACGGGCGCACGCTGCCCAGATTCAAACCCGGCCGCTGAAAAAATTTTAAACGGGGATTTTCCATGACCGACGCAGCCCTCCTGCAACGCATCGATCGTATCGAATCGCAGCTGGCGATCCAGCAATTGCCGGTGCGCTACGCGCTGGCGATCGATGCCCGCGACATCGAAACCTGGGTCAACCTGTTCGTGGAGGACGTGCGCGTGACCAAACAGACGCGCGGCCGCGACGCGCTGCGCGAACAGATCGACGCCAGCGTGCGCACCTTCTATCGCTCGCACCATCAGATCTGCGGCCACGTCATCGACTTCATCGACGCCGACAACGCCACCGGCAAGGTCTACTGCCGCGCCGAACACGAGGATCGCGGCCGCTGGATCGTGATGATCATCTGCTATTTCGATCGCTACGAGCGCCGCGACGGCGTCTGGTATTTTCGCAAGCGCGAGGAAAAACACTGGTACGCCACCGATGTGCTGGAGCGCCCGAGCGGCCCCGATTTCCAGCAGTGGCCCGGCCCCTGGAAAAACAATCCCACGCAATTGCCCGGCGAATTTCCCACCTGGGCCGCGTTCTGGGAAAAAAGCGATCCGCAGCTGGTGGCGGAGTTGACCAGTCGGCCGGTGTGAGAGGTCGCGCTCGTGCAGGCTGGAGGCATCGGCGAGGCGGCGTGCGCAGGCTGTTTTCCGGGACACGCGCCAGTACATCCGTGTAGCTCCACGGCGCCATCCCTGGCGCCGAGGGTCCCGGAAAACAGCCTGCGCACACCGCTGCGAACTCGGTGCGTGCGTCGAATTGCGAGTTCGGTGGCATGCGGCGGCAAAGTATTGCCTCGGTGAAATCGCGAACCGAGCGGCCGACAGGATGTTGCTCGCCGGCGTAGCGAACAAAAAAGCATTCAGTTATCTCAGGAAGCCGTTGTATGAAAACCATGGGCGAATTGCTCGAACGCAATGCGCATTTCTTCGCCGATCAATTGGCCTTGGTGTATGAGGACCGGCGCTTCACCCACGCCGAACACGGCGCGCGCTGCCTGCGCCTGGCGGACGCGTTGTATCGCCTCGGGCTGCGCCGCCAGGATCGGGTTTCGATTCTGGCGATGAATTGCAGCGAATACCTCGAAGTGCTGAACGCCTGTTATATCGCCGGTTACATCGCCGGCACGGTGAATTTCCGGCTGGCGCCGCCCGAATTCCAATTCATCCTGAACGACAGCGCGCCGCGCGTGCTGATCTTCGAAGCGCAATACGCCGCGGTGGTGAATGCGCTGCGCGCCGAACTGCCCGGCGTCGAGCATTATCTGTGCATCGGCGGCGCCGTCGATTGGGCCCACGATTACGAGACGCTGCTGGCCAGTGGTGCGGAGGCGGGGCCGCCGATCCGCGCCCGCGCCGGCGACGCCGCCAACCTGATCTACACCAGCGGCACCACCGGCCGGCCCAAGGGCGTGATTCACGGGCACGCCTGCGAATTGGCGCAGGCGCGTGAAATGGCGATGATCCTGGATATGCGCCCGGACGGACGCATGCTCGAAGTCATGCCGTATTTCCATGTCGGCGCGCAATCCAGCGGTTCCGGCGCGCTGTGGCGCGGCGCCGCCGTGTTCGTGCAGCGCGCCTTCGATCCGGCGGCGGTGTTGCGCGCCGTGGCGCGCGAGCGCATCACCACGCTGCATCTGGTGCCGCTGATGGTGCAGGCGCTGCTCGACGCGCCGGAGCTGGCGGACAGCGATGTGTCGAGCCTGGAAACGATCCTGTACGCCGCCGCGCCGATGCCGGTGCCGGTGTTGCGGCGCGCGTTGAAAATATTCGGCCCGATCTTCGTCAATGCCTGGGGCCAGACCGAAGGCACCGGCACCTTCCTGCCGAAACACGTGCATAAACCCGACGGCACGCCGGAGGAAGTGAGGCTGCTGGCTTCGATCGGCCAGATCCGCCAGGGCGGCGAACTGCGCATCGTCGACGAGACCGGCCGCGACTGCGCGCTGGGCGAACCCGGCGAACTGCTGCTGCGCGCGGAATCGATGATGAGCGGTTACTGGAACAATTCCGCCGCCACCGCCGAAACCCTGCGCGACGGCTGGCTGCACACCGGCGACATGGGTTATTTCGATGCACACGGTTATGTGTTCCTGGTGGATCGCAAGAAGGACATGATCATTTCCGGCGGCGAGAATATTTATTCGCAGGAAGTGGAGCAGGCGCTGGCGGAGCATCCCGCCGTGGCCCAGGTGGCGGTGATCGGCGTGCCGGATGAAAAGTGGGGCGAATCGGTCAAGGCCATCGTGGTGTTGAAACCCGGCGCCAGCGTCGCCGCCGAGGCGTTGAGCGCGCACTGCGCGACGTTGATCGCGAGCTACAAGCGGCCGCGCTTCGTGCAGTTCGTGGCCCAGCTGCCGGTATTGCCGAGCGGCAAGGTCAACAAGGTTGCGCTGCGCGAGTTGTACGGCAAGGGATGAGCGCGGGCAAACCGTTGGCGAAACGACAGCCGCGCATCGCGGAAAGCGCTGCGGTACCGTGTTGATGAGCGCGGGCGAACGCAGCGCGGCTTCCGCCGCGAGCCATGGCGATAAAATCGCGACGCATCAAATTGCACAATAAAAATCCATTTGCCCACCTACGGTGAGTCAAGGAGTTGAAATGAATCGCCTGAGCCGCGTTGTGCTGTTCGCATTTGCCCTGATCCTGCCGATGGCCGGGGCCGCCGCCGGGGACGAGCCCGCTCCCGGCCAGATCGGCCGCACCTTTCGCGAATCCGGGCCGCCATTGCCGCAGAACCTGCCGCAGGCGCCGGACGGTGCGCCCAACGTGGTCATCATCCTGCTCGACGACGCGGGCTTCGGCCAGTACGCCACCTTCGGCGGCGCCATTCCGTCACCGTCGCTGCAACGGTTGGCGGCGGAGGGATTGCGCTTCAACCGCTTTCACACCGCCGGCATCTGCTCGCCGACGCGGGCCGCCCTGCTGACCGGACGCAATCCGCACAATGCCGGTTTCGGCATCGTCGGCGAACTGGCGACGGGTTATGACGGCTACACCGGTTTCATTCCGCGCAGCACCGCCACGCTGGCCGCGGTGCTGCGCGACAACGGCTACGCCACCGCGATGTTTGGCAAGAATCACAATACGCCGGCCGCCGAGACCGGCCCCGCCGGTCCGTTCACGCATTGGCCGAACGCGATGGGCTTCGATTATTTCTACGGCTTCAATGCCTGGGGCACCAGCCAATGGCAGCCGCTGCTGTTCGAGAACAATCGCGCGCTGCCGCCTTCGACCGATCCGAATTATCACCTCACCACCGACATCGCCGACCGCGCCATCGGTTGGCTGCGCAATGTGCGCAGCACCGCGCCGCAGCGGCCGTTTTTCCTGTACTTCGCCACCGGCGCCACGCATGCGCCGCACCACGCGCCGAGGGCCTGGATCGATAAATTCGCGGGGCGGTTCGACGGCGGCTGGGATCAATATCGTGAACAGGCTTTCGCGCGCCAGAAACAATTGGGCGTGGTGCCGGCCAATGCCGAGCTGACGCCGCGTCCCGCTGAAATTCCTGCCTGGGACAGTTTGAGCGCGGACAAACGCAAGCTGCTGGCGCGCGAGATGGAAGTGTTCGCCGGTTTCGCGGCGCACACCGATGCCGAAATCGGCCGCGTCGTCGATGCGGTGCGCGCCTTGCCCGGTGGCGACAACACGCTGATCTTCTATATCGCCGGCGATAACGGGGCGAGCGCCGAGGGCGGCTTCGACGGCACCCTCAACGAGCTGGCCCCCGCCAATGAATTGCAGGCCGAAGCCGTGGCGACAGCGGCGCAGGCGCAGCACCTGGGCGGCCCCGAGTTCAACAACAATTACGCGGTGGGCTGGGCCTGGGCGATGAACACGCCGTTCCGCTATTACAAACAGGTGGTCTCGCATCTGGGCGCCACGCGCAATCCGTTGGTGGTGTCGTGGCCTGCGCGGCTGCGGGACAAGGGCGGTTTGCGTTCGCAATTTTTCGATGTCACCGATGTGATGCCGACGGTGCTGGCCGCCGCCGGCATCAAGGCGCCGGCCAGCGTCGACGGCGTAACGCAGCGGCCGCTGGACGGCGTCAGCATGTTGCCGGGTTTCGAATCGGCCACTGCGCCCGAACAGCGCCCGCGCCAGTATTTCGAAGTGTTCGGCAATCGCGCCATTTATGAGCGCGGCTGGTTCGCTTCGGCCAAACTCTCCAATCCCTGGCAGAGCAAACGCGCCGCGCTCGACCCGGACAAGGTGCAATGGGAGTTGTACGATCTCGATGCCGATTTCACCCAGGCCCACGATCTGGCCGCGCGCTACCCGGAAAAACTGGAACAGTTGAAGGCGCTGTGGTGGGCCGAGGCCGGGCGCAATCAGGTGCTGCCGCTGGACTGGCGCGCTGGCGAACGGTTGGCGCGGCGCCCCGCCAATCCGCAAAAACACTTCACGTTTTATCCGGGCCTGGCGGGCCTGCCGGAGGTGTTGGCGCCGGTGATCCGCAATCGCTCGTGGAGCATGGTTGCCAGCGGTCGCTTCACGCCCGGTGATGACGGCATGTTGATCACCCAGGGCGGGTTCTCTGGCGGCTGGGCGTTGTACCTGCGCGGCGGCCGCGCCGTGTTCGATTACAGCCTGGGCACGGGCACGCGTTATCGCATCGCGTCCGAGGCGCCGCTGCCCGCCGGCACCACGTGCATCGAAGCGCGTTTCCATTACGACGGCGCGCCCGGCAAGGAATTCGGCCGCGGCGGCACGCTGACTCTGCTCGCCGATGGCCGCGAGATCGGCAGCGGCCATCTCGAACGCACGCTACCGGCGGTATTCGCGCTCAACGAGGGCCTGGATGTCGGCGCCGATTACGGCTCGCCGGTGGCCGATTATCCGTTTCCCTTTCCGTTTCGCGGCGAGCTGCACAGCGTGACCATCGATCTGGAATAAAGCGCGGCCCGCGGTGTCCGATCTGCCGGTTGACGCTGGCAGTTTTGTCGGTGGGGCCGGTGGCCGCGCTTCCTTAGAATCGCCTCAGCGATATCGAGAGGAACAGAGGCGATGACCACCGTACGCCGGCAATTGCTGGATAAAATCGAGGACCCGCGGGCCTTTCATCAAAGCGCCCATGAACTGCGCGAGCTGCAATTGCAGGCGGCGCGCGAATTGTTCGCCGAGCGGCGCGAGCAGATTCCACTGCTGCAAAAACGCGCCGCCGACGCCGGCGTCGACGAGATCCGCACGCTCGCCGATCTGGTGCCGCTGCTGTTTTCCCACACCGCCTACAAATCCTATCCGAAGGCGTTCCTGGACCAGGGCCGCTGGGCGCGCCTGTCGCAATGGCTGCGCACGTTGACGGTGCAGGATGTGACGCAGGTGGACGTGGCGGGCGTGCGCGATATCGACGAGTGGATCGAACGCTTCTGGCGCGCGGGTTTTCCGCTGCTGGCCACCAGCGGCACCTCCGGCAAGTGTTCGCTGTTGCCGCGCACCGATGCCGATCGCCAGGCCGCCGAACGCCATCAGTACTACACCATGGGTTTTCAATATCCGCAGCGGCCCGCCCGCGATCGTCATTTTTTCTACCTGGGCCCGCGCGGCGGCCCCAACAGCGGCGTGGATATCGGCCTGATTCACGCGCAGCAGTGGGGACGCCCCGATTCCATCCATTTCCTGAGCGACGAGCCGCTGCGCCTGGCCGATACCTTGAAAATGGTGGAGCTGCGCAAACGCATGGCCGAGGGCAGCGCCACACCCGGCGAAATCGCCGCCGCCGAAGCCGAGGCGAAGGAACGCGCCGCGCGCATGGCGCCGCGGCTGGCGGAGCTGACCGAAAAAATCATCGCCTGTCGCCGCGAACCGATGTTTCTCACCGGCCAGTGGGCGCAGCATCTGCAAATCATCGAAACGGCGCGCGCCATGGGCGTGCGCGATGGCGAATTTCATCCCGAGAGCCTCATTTCCGCCGGCGGCGGCGTCAAGGGCATCGCGCTGCCGGCGGATTACCGCGAGCGCGTCGATGCGTTCTACGGCAGCGTGCGTCGCTCCAGCGGCTACGGCATGACCGAGATGCTGCAAACGCTGTCGAAATGCGAGGCCGGCCGCTACCACCGCGCGCCGGGCGTGATCCTGCTGGTGCTGGACGAGAGCGGCACGCAATTGTTGAACGATCGCTCTGACGGCGTCGTCGCGGGGCGCGCCGCATTCCTCGATCTGAGTTGCGAGGCCCGCTGGGGCGGCATCATTTCCGGCGACCGCATTCAGGTGGACTGCGCCGATTCCTGTCCGTGCGGCCGCAGCGGTCCCACCGTGCTCGACAGCATCGCGCGGTTCGCGCCGCCGGGGCAGGACGATCACATCGGCTGCGCCGGCACCATCGACGCTTATATCCGGGGAGCCATCGACGCATGAACAGCGAGCAATCGGCAATGCAGACCATGCAGAGCGAAGCAGTGGCGATCTGCCACGTCATCAAGGGCGAATGTATAACGGGCGCGGGCGCCGCGTACCGCAGCGGCGGCGTACCGTTCACCGCGCCGCTTCTGGATCTCGACACATTGGTGTGGCCGCGCGCCGAACCGGGGCCGGCGTTCGCGACGCCGTTGACGGAGATCATCGATGTGCTGGTCGCCACCGGCGACTATCTCCGGCGCGACCCGGATGGCCTGCTGGCATCAGCGCTGGCGCATCTGGCGAAGGTCAGCACCTTGCCCGAGGCGCTGCTGGCGCGCTCCTATGCCGGTCTGCACAATCATTTCCAGCGCCGCAGCCTGGAGTTCCAGGTCGAGCAGGAGCTGGGCGGCTTCGACGTGCTGGACGGCTGGCGCGAAGTGCCCTGCCTGAGCGGACGCGCGGCGCGGGTGCGCGCGTTTCCGCCGCGCCTGGTGCATGTGCTGGCCGGCAACGCGCCCGGCGTGGCGGCGTTGTCGATCGTGCGCGGCGCGCTCACCAAGGGTGTGCACCTGCTCAAGATTCCCTCCAACGATCTGTTTTCGGCGACGGCGATACTGCGCGCCATCGCCGCGGTGGCGCCGGGGCATCCGGTATCGCGCTCGTTTTCGGCGGTGTATTGGCGCGGTGGCGACGAGGCGGTGGAGGGCACGCTGTTCCGGCCGCAGTTTTTCGACAAGCTGGTGGCCTGGGGCGGGGCGGAAAGCATCCGCAGCGCGAAGCGTTATATCGGGCCCGGTTTCGAGCTGGTGTCCTTCGATCCGAAAACGTCGATCTCGCTGATCGGCCGCGAAGTATTTGAAAGCGAGCAGAATTTGCAGGAAGCGGCGGCGCTGGCGGCGGCGGACGCCACGGTGATGAACCAGCAGGCGTGTGTGTCGAGCCGCTTTCAATTCATCGAAGGAGATGTCGACGATTGCGATCGTTTCTGCGCCGCGTTGCAACGCGAACTGGGCATGGAGCGTCCAGCCGCCACGCCGCTCGGCAAGCCGCTGCCTGAGGAGCTGGCGCAGGAAATCGACGCGCTGCGCGATCTCGAACCCGACTACCGGGTGTGGGGCGATGGCGATGGCCGCGGCCTGGTGATTCGCTCGGAGCAGCCGGTGGATTTCCATCCCGACGGCAAGATCGTCAACGTGGTGCCGGTGGCGGACCTGCGCGACGCACTGCGCCATGTCGGCGTCGCCACCCAGACCGTCGGCGTCTATCCGCTGCCGCGCAAGGCCGCGCTGCGCGATGCGCTGGCCGCGCGCGGCGCGCAGCGCGTGGTGACGCTGGGGCGGGCGGCGTTGCAGGAGCCGGGTTTGTCCCACGATGGTTTTTTCCCGCTGCACCGGTTCGTGCGCTGGGTCAACGACGAGGATTGAGCGCGCGATTTCCATCTTGAATATGGCCGGGCTGTGCTCCACGTGGCACGCCCGGACCGTCGCCGCGTGATTTTCGCGTTGCACGTGTTGTTTGTGCGCGTTGCCGCCTGCGCCGGGGTTGTGAATCCGATTGGAGCAACCGCTGTTGTGGTTGAAAAAGCGCCAGCCGCCGACGGGCGTCGCTTTGGGCGAGGCCCGTTGTCCGGCCAGAAATAACTGCCAACGGCGATCATTCAAATAAGCGTCGATGGGGTCCTAACACAAGCGGTTGGCGGCGTACAGTCGCACAATCCCCTCTGGCCACGGTTTCGCCGTTCCGGCTCAATCCCCGATTGCACAGATATCGTACTAACGATAAAACGCCGGGCCCGCCCCCGCGCCTGCGGCATCGCATTGCCGGGCCCGGTCGATTGGTGCAGAATCCGATGAAAATTATAAATACGGAGGCATTTATGAAGCGTATAGCAGTGGTTGCCTTGAATGGCGGTTATACATCGAGTCTCTGCAATCTCCTGGATATCGCCCACATCGCCAACCTGCACATCGCGGGTGGCGAGGCCGAGCCGCTCGCATGCGGGCCACTCGAACGCGAGCCGTTGGAGCGCCAGCCGCTGGATCGCCAGCCGCTGGAACGCCAGCCGCT
>Ga0164243_10016293_pt1 | contig 10206 bp, 10 predicted proteins | sample OricompcompostOP_FD_108781 | JGI IMG/M metagenome (GOLD analysis project Ga0164243, IMG submission 108781) | Organic Plus compost microbial communities from Emeryville, California, USA - Original compost - Organic plus compost (OP) | ecosystem: Engineered > Solid waste > Mixed feedstock >... | reverse complement strand
GGTCGTGCTGCGGGAAGGCCGGCTCATACAAGCCGGTCCTCCCCAAGAACTCTACGGCGCGCCCGCCGACCCGACCACTGCCGAGTTTCTGGGTCCGGCGATCATTCTTGACGCCGAAATCCAGAACGGCGTTGCGCGTTGTCCGCTCGGCGATGTGCCTGTCGTCGAAGCGCGTTCCACGCCATCCGGCGCCGGCCGGATCCTCATCCGGCCTGAACAAATTCGTATTGCCTCCGCATCAGACGAAGACGCTGCCCACACTTGGAAGATGGTGGCGATTGAGCACGCCGGGCCTTATGCGCAGATTACGGTCCAGCAACTGTCGAGCGACGCCCCGACGTCAACTCTTGCCTTCAAGACCGCCAGCGTCGGCTTGTCGCCAAAAGGATCGGCAGTTACGCTGACGGTCACGGGACCCGCATACCGGTTTCCGTGACATAATGCTGAAACCTGATCTGTGTTCGGCGCAAGCAATCTGTATCTGCGATCGATAGGCTCTGTCAGACCCGAACGCGACACCGTCAGAGTGCGCTGCTTTCGGCGTTACGCTGGCGCGCTGGCATACATATGGAACTGCTCCCTTTCCTCGCGCGTTCCTCATTCCTCATAATTTCAAGTTGTAACAATCTGCGCGGGGGGAGCCGCAGGCTCACGAAGTATATGAAGCTAACAGTACAGCCGGGAAGGAAGCGCGGGCAGCCCAAGGTGCTGCTCGAACGAAATCTCCAATTTGAGGATGTTGAGGTTGCGGACAAGGGGGTGGTCGTCAAGATCACTGCCGCTGACATCTACACCGCGGGGGCCACCCAACGATTTTCGATCTCACTTACGCGGGATGAGGTCGATCTGCTTCGCAGCACGTTGATCCCGGCCGAAGCGCCGGCAAAGCTCACGGAACACGAGACGTAGAACAGTCACCGGCATCCGAAGCGCGCGCCGGTAAATGACCCGGCGGGTGGCTTGGCCATGGCCGAAGGACGGCCTTGGACCGGTGGTCGCGCCGCCAATGCATGCCTCGCATGATCTCCAGGTGCCTTTGACGTGAATATCCCTGCGGATTTGGCGACTGCGGGTTGGTTTCCCCCTACGAAGAAGGCAATTATGCGGCCACGAGCACGGAAGGGGCGAACATCCATGCGAACCCAAGCCATTTCATTGCGGCAAATTCTCTGCCTTGCCGTGATCCTATTGCTTCCCGTGGCGGGTTGCTCATCCACATCGGTGCTCGGGCCTTCCATCGAACCGCTAAGCTCGCCGAAATACGCAGCCATCGTTGTCGATGCGGATTCGGGAGAGATCCTGTATCAAAACGCCGCTCATGCGCCACGGTACCCTGCTTCGCTCACAAAGATGATGACCCTCTACCTTCTCTTTGAAGCGCTCGATTCCGGATCGCTGTCGCCCTCGGTTCCAATCCCCGTGTCGTCCCACGCTGCCTCACAGCCTCCCAGTAAGCTCGGCCTAAGGACGGGCCGAACCTTTGATGTACAGCCCGCCATTCTCGCCCTGTGCGTGAAATCCGCAAACGACGTGGCGGTGGCGGTGGCGGAGCTTCTCGGCGGATCGGAACAGCAATTCGCAATGATGATGACGGCGAAAGCCCGACAACTCGGGATGCGCTCAACGACATTCGTCAATGCTTCCGGCCTGCCGGACCCTCGGCAGGTTTCGACAGCCCACGACATGGCGTTGCTTGCGATCGCTTTGCAGAAACGCTTCCCCAACCGCTATCCGGTTTTCTCCAGCCAAAGCTTCACCTACGCTGGGAAAACCATCAAGGGGCACAATGATCTGCTTGGCCGGGTGGATGGCGTCGACGGAATCAAGACGGGTTATATTCGGGCTTCAGGCTACAACATAGCCACCTCAGCGGCGCGTGGCGGCAGCCGGATAATCGTGGTTGTTATGGGAGGCGAGACCGCTAAGTCGCGGGACGAGCACGTGGAAGAGCTCCTGGAGGCGTACCTGCCTCGCTCAGCCTTTGCAACATTGCATTAGATCGGGGGATGCGAGGTCGACCAATCTTCGAATTCCGCAAGCTTGCAATTCCACCAAACCGCTGGATGTAACGGGGCAGTTACTGCATCAAATCTGCTCCGGCACTGTCCGCAATGAAGCAGTGCGGACAATCGATATTGTAATTGGGGTCTGAAGTTCTCAGAAATACGCAAATTCGGGGCGCAGTGTGATGCAACTGGACATTCTTCACATCCGGCTTTTCGGCCTGCTGGCTTCCTTGTTCTTGGTATTTGCGCCGAGCTCAGTGCTTGCGCAGGACGCCGGGACCACGCCGCAGGTCATGAAAGTGGGCGTGTATGTCAGCCCACCCTTCGTAATTGCTGACGGAAGCGGCTACAGCGGGATGGCGGTGGAGCTGTGGGAGCGGATCGCTTTGCGACTGGAATTCGTTCCGGAATATCAGGAGTTCGAAAACTACGCCGCTCTTGTAGCCGCCGTCGCCGACGGCACTGTTGAGGCGGGCGTCACAAATCTCACCGTGACCGAGCAGCGAGCGCAGTTGCTCGATTTCACGCATCCCTGGTTCGATGCTGGTCTGCGGGTGATGGTGCATTCGGAGCCGCGCTCGACGCTCGGGGATATTATCACTGGGCTAGGAGATGCGGGGCATCTCGCAAATTATGCCTGGCTTGCGTTGGTGATCCTGCTTGCGACGATGGCTTTGACGTTGTTCGACCGACGCTTCGATCCGGATTTTCCGCGCCGCTGGCGCGAAGGCCTGGCCGAGAGCCTTTTTCATGTCATGTCGCTTGCCACTTCGGGCCGCACTTCCCGCAAGAACCTGTTCGGATGGATGGGACGTATCTGGCAGGCCGTCTGGATGGTCATCGGCATTGCCGTCATCGCCTACGTCACCTCCTCGATCACGAGCGTCATGACAGCTTCCCACCTCACAAATCAGATCAACAGCGTCGCCGATCTTCAGGGAAAGATCGTAGGTGTTCGAGCAGGCAGCGTTGCCGAGGAGTACATGAACGCGACGTTCGTGAACACAATGCCCTTCAACCACATCGAAGAAGCGACGGACGCCCTTTTGAATGGCGAGATCTCCGCGGTCGTGGGCGACAAGCCAGTTCTGGAGTATTACGCTCACACCCACCCCGACCTGCCGCTGGATGTGGTCGGAAGCACGTTCCATCCTGACAAATACGCATTCGCATTCAAACCGGGCAGCGAGTTCCGGAAACCGGTGTCCGTGGCCATCATAGCGCTGGAAGAGAACGGCGAGATAGAAAAGCTCAGGGCCGAGTATTTTGGGCAGCAGCCCTGAGGCGAAACTTTACAAGCAGCCCACCCAATGCACCGCTGGCGCACTTAGAGCGTTTTGCAGGGAAGTGGAATCGCTTGCCGTCGCACAAATGCCGATAAAACAGATAGAGCGAATGCGCGAGCCCATGCGAGCGCAGACCGCTCCAGCTAACGATCAACAGTGTTTGTTACGCTGTCTCCCTGATGAGGGCGGTCGTCCAGCCCTTCGATAGAGCGCAACCGCCTTGGGCTGAATGAGGCTTGGCGCTCTTCATCCCTCCTCTACCAGAGCCTTCTTCCCCCTGGAACATTTCGATTGGGGCGCATGTTTGTTTCTAAAGCAATGGAGAGAGCCATGCACAAGGACAAGGCGAAAGGTGCCGCGCAACGCGGCGATGAAAAGGAAAAGTTCGGCAAACCGGCTGGCGACAACAACATTGATGACAAGGACATGAAGGCGGGCGGCTTGGCCGGCGGTCTTGACGAAGACACGAAACATGGCCTCGGGAAATCCGAGGACAAGATCCGGGATCGCCTCAAAGGTTGACCTGAGCCGGGCCGCGATCAGGATTGCGGCCCCTTCCCTGTTTAATCCTAATCTCCCCCCGCTCCTAATCTCCTGTTAACCGGCAAGCTCCAGAACTGCCCGCTCGGTAATCTCTGCACTTGAGGAGGGCAAGGATTTGCTGATCACGCGCTTGACCAAGACCGCGTTTGTCGCGGCGATCGCGCTTTTCGCGACACTCGTGTCATTCGGGAACATCACGGATTACGGCACCAACTATGCTTTCGTGCAGCATGTCCTCGCGATGGACACGATCTTTCCGGACGCCACGATCAAATATCGGGCGATCACGAGCCCGCTGGTCCACCACATCGCTTACAACTTCATCATTGCGTGCGAGACGCTGACCGCGATCCTGTGCTGGATCGGCGCATTCAATATGCTCGGGCACCTGAAAACCAACGCCGCCAGCTTCAACAGATCGAAATCCTGGGCGATCGCTGGTCTCGCCTTGGGCTTCCTCGTCTGGCAGGTCGGTTTCATGTCGATCGGCGGCGAATGGTTCGGGATGTGGATGTCAGAGACCTGGAACGGTATCGAATCCGCTTTCCGGTTCTTCATCACCATCATCGCGGTGCTGATCTTTGTGGCGATGCCCGAACAGGAAACTGCAGACTGACCAAGCCTGCCTCTCCTTCCTTCGGCGTCTTGCCAGCATCAGCACCGACTTGCCGTCTTTTGTCAGGCCTTGAGTGTCAGGAGCGCATACCACGCGAACCGTTTGACAAAGGGAAACGACAGAATCACAGAATCGACAGCCTTGCCGGCCACGTATACCGTCTCGGAAATGCTGGGCGGCATCAATGCGCTGCCGACAGAGCACAAGCCGAAATATTCCACCTGAACGTCGCGGAAATAGCGGCGGGCCAGCGTGAAGTCCGAAATCAGCAAAGGATGTTCATCGACGGTGCGAATGTCGGGGGTTCGTCTTCTATAGGCATTGAGGACGGGGTTGTGACCCATCGGCTCATAGAATGAGGCCATGCCGTTCGGCTTCAAAACCCGGGCAACTTCGGAAAAGCAGCGATCCAGGTCCAAGTGGTGGACGATCCCGCGTCCATACACCAGATCGAACGTCTTGTCCTTGAAGGACATGGCTTCGGCATTCATTGCCAGGAATGTAGCGTTCGCATTTCCGAGCTTGTTCGCCCATTCATTTGCTTTTTCTACTGCCACATCCGAAATGTCGATCCCAGTCAGAGAACGGCAAATCTCCGGCAATTTAAGGGAATACAGGGACCAACCACCATTGGAACAGCCATATTCGAGCACGTCCGCGTTCTTCGCAAGGCGCCTTACTTCTTTATCCTGGCGTTCAGCACCATGGCGAATTGTTCGATACCATTTGTCCAGATATCTCCTTGGATCCTCGTCCTGACTAAATCTTGTATTGTGAAATTCCCTCTCTCGATTGACGATCTCGTCCCGTTCACTCTGCATGAACCAAGTCCTCCTCCTTGGAATACATGCACTCTAAAACACAATGCTTGACTGCGCCAGTTGGAACCGCGAAGCGGAGATAGCGCCGGGCTGCACGTACGGTGGTCGGAGACCCAGTTCTCCTATAACTTTCTTATATCTTTTCTTCCGTCCCCTCCTCGAACCTATATGCGGTTCGAATCCATATTCAGCTCCTCAATGCGTTGGCCCACATTGGACGGGAGCACGAATATGGACTTCGTTTTGACTGGGACAGGCCTGGCGTTCTTCGTCCTGATGTTTGGATACATCAGTGTCTGTGAGAACCTGTGACGTGAAGGTCAGGAATATGTTCATCGAATATTTCCTCGGCGGCGCGGTCGCCTTCTTGATCAGCGGCTACCTGGTTTATGCCCTTGCTCGTCCCGAGCGCTTCTGACCGGGATCGAAAGATCACATCATGACCCTCAACGGATGGATGCAGATCCTCGTCTTCTGCGGGATCGTCATACTGCTTGTAAGACCGCTTGGCGGTTACATGACACGGGTTTTCAACGGCAAGCAAACGCTTCTGTCGCCGATCCTCGGTCCGGTCGAGCGCGGCCTTTACCGCATCGCAGGCACGAGCGATCGCGAGGAGCAGCATTGGACCACCTATACGGCGGCCATGCTCTTCTTCAATCTGGCTGGCTTCCTGGCGCTCTATCTGCTGCAGCGCTTCCAGGGCGGGCTGCCGCTCAATCCGGCCGGCATGGGAGCCGTGCCGCCGGAGCTCGCCTTCAACACCGCTGCCAGCTTCATGACCAACACCAATTGGCAGAACTACGGCGGCGAGAGCACGATGTCCTATCTCACGCAGATGGCCGGACTGACCGTGCAGAATTTCGTGTCGGCGGCGACAGGCATCGCAATCGCGATGGCGCTGATACGCGCGTTCTCCCGCAAATCGGTTAAGACGCTCGGCAACTTCTGGGCGGACCTCGTCCGGGCGACCCTCTATATATTGCTGCCGATCTGCGTCGTCGGCACTCTGGTGCTGGTCTGGCAGGGGGTTCCGCAGAACCTCGATCCCTACACGGTCGCCACCACGCTCGAAGGCGCGCAGCAGACAATCGCGCAAGGGCCTGTCGCCTCGCAGATGATGATCAAGCATCTGGGCACGAATGGCGGCGGCTTCTTCAACACCAACGCGGCGCATCCGTTCGAGAATCCAACCGCGCTCACCAATCTGATCCACATCGTTTCGATCTTCGCCATCGGGGCGGCTCTGACCAACGTCTTCGGCCGCATTATCGGCAACCAGCGGCAGGGCTGGGCGATCTTCGCCGCGATGGGAGTGCTTTTCCTGGCGGGCGTCGGCATCTGCTATTGGGCGGAAGCTGCCGGGAATCCGCTCGTCCATGCACTCGGCATCGAGGGCGGCAACATGGAAGGCAAGGAAACCCGCTTCGGGATCGCGCTTTCCGCGCTGTTCGCCGTTGTCACGACTGCGGCGTCCTGCGGCGCCGTCAACGCCATGCACGACAGCTTCATGGCGCTCGGCGGCATGATCCCGCTCATCAACATGATGCTGGGCGAGATCATCATCGGCGGCGTCGGCGCGGGCTTCTACGGCATCCTGCTCTTCGTCGTCGTGGCGATATTCGTCGCCGGCCTGATGGTGGGCCGCACGCCGGAATATCTCGGCAAGAAGATCGAAGCCAAGGAGGTCAAGATGGCAATGCTCGCCGTACTCTGCCTGCCCTTGGCGATGCTCGGCTTCACCGCCATCGCGGTCGTACTGCCGACCGGCGTCGCCTCGATCGCCAACCCCGGCCCCCACGGCTTCTCGGAGATCCTCTACGCCTACACGTCGGGAACGGCGAACAACGGATCGGCCTTTGGCGGCCTGTCGGGCAACACGCCTTGGTACAACATCACCATCGGACTTTCGATGCTGATGGGGCGCTTCCTGATCATCATCCCCGCGATGGCCATCGCCGGCTCGCTAGTCGCCAAGAAGGCCGTTCCCGAATCGGCCGGGACCTTCCCGACCCATGGGCCGCTATTCGTCGGCCTGCTGGTCGGCGTGATCCTGATCGTCGGCGGCCTGACCTTCTTCCCCGCTCTGGCGCTCGGACCGATCGTTGAACACTTTGCGATGGTCCAGGGCCAGACCTTCTGATCATGTCCGCAGCGATGGCCCACTGGCTTCGTCATATCCGCGACGCCGTCAATCCCCGCTCCCGATACGAGGAGCGGGGCGAGGCGGAGCCACCCAGCATCATTCTTGGAATGATCCTCGTCATGTTCGCCATTGTGCTGGTCGCCAAGGTCCTCTCGTTCGTAGCTGCCTGAACGCTTTTCTTCGCAAGAACACACATGCTGGAGTCTCTGATGAGCCAGTCCAAATCCGCGAGCATCATGGACGCTCGCATCCTCGTGCCGGCCATTGGCGATGCCTTCAGGAAGCTCAATCCGAAGAGCCTTGCCAAGAACCCGGTGATGTTCGTTGTCGCCGTCGTTTCCCTCCTGACCACAATCCTGCTGGTGAAGGACCTGGCGACCGGCGGCGCCAATCTCGGCTTCTCCTTCCAGATCGTCCTCTGGCTCTGGTTCACCGTGCTGTTCGCCAATTTCGCCGAGGCCGTGGCCGAAGGACGCGGCAAGGCGCAGGCGGAATCGCTCCGCCGGACCCGCACGGAGACGCAGGCGAAGCTTTTGGCCAATGGCGACCGCACCAATTTCAAGATCGTGCCCGGCAACAGCCTAAAGGTGGGCGATGTCGTGCTCGTCGAGGCGGGCGACATCATCCCCTCGGACGGAGAGGTGATCGAGGGCGTCGCCTCGGTCAACGAAGCCGCCATCACCGGCGAATCCGCGCCCGTTATCCGCGAGTCGGGTGGCGACCGTTCGGCGGTGACCGGCGGCACGCAGGTCCTGTCGGACTGGATCGTCGTGCGGATCACCGCCGCCGCCGGCTCCACCTTCATCGACCGCATGATCTCTCTAGTCGAGGGCGCGCAGCGCCAGAAGACGCCGAACGAGATCGCGCTCAACATCCTGCTCGCCGGCATGACGCTGATCTTCGTCCTCGCCACGGTGACGATCCCAAGCTTCGCCACCTACGCCGGCGGCTACATTCCCGTGATCGTGCTGGTGGCGCTGTTCGTCACGCTTATTCCCACAACGATCGGCGCGCTCCTCTCGGCGATCGGCATCGCCGGCATGGACCGCCTGGTGCGCTTCAACGTGCTCGCCATGTCCGGACGCGCCGTGGAAGCCGCCGGGGATGTCGACACTCTCCTGCTCGACAAGACGGGCACGATCACGCTCGGCAACCGCCAGGCGACCGAATTCAAGCCGGTCCGGGGCGTGACCGAGCAGGAGCTGGCGGACGCGGCCCAACTCGCCTCGCTCGCCGATGAGACGCCGGAAGGCCGGTCCATCGTCGTGCTTGCGAAGGAGAAGTACGGTATCCGCGCCCGCGACATGGCGAGCCTCCACGCGACATTCGTACCCTTCACGGCCCAGAGCCGGATGAGCGGCGTCGATTTCGACGGCTCCCAGATCCGCAAGGGCGCTGTCGACGCGGTGCTGAAACAGATGGATCTCGCCACGGTCGCCACCGGCGCCGACCGCCCCAGCGGCGAGACGATCCGCGAGATCCAGGCGACCGCCGACAACATCGCCAAATCGGGCGGCACGCCGCTCGCGGTGGTGAAGGATGGCCGCCTGCTCGGCGTTGTCCACCTGAAGGACATCGTCAAGGGCGGCATCAGCGAACGCTTCGCGCAGCTGCGGCGCATGGGCATCCGCACCGTGATGATTACGGGCGACAACCCGATGACGGCGGCGGCGATTGCGGCAGAAGCAGGGGTCGATGACTTCCTCGCCCAGGCGACACCGGAGAACAAGCTCGCCCTGATCCGCGAGGAGCAGGCCAAGGGCAAGCTCGTCGCCATGTGCGGCGACGGCACCAACGACGCCCCGGCCCTTGCGCAGGCGGATGTCGGCGTCGCCATGAACACGGGCACGGTGGCGGCGCGGGAGGCCGGCAACATGGTGGACCTCGACAGCGACCCCACCAAGCTGATTGAGATCGTGGAGATCGGCAAGCAACTGCTGATGACGCGTGGCGCGCTGACGACCTTCTCCATCGCCAACGACATCGCCAAATACTTCGCGATCATCCCCGCAATGTTCCTGGCCTTCTATCCGCAGCTCGGCGCGCTCAACATCATGGGGCTGGAAACGCCGCAGAGCGCCATCCTGTCGGCGATCATATTCAACGCGCTGATCATCGTCGCGCTCATCCCGTTGGCGCTCCGCGGCGTCAAGTACAAGGCGGTGGGGGCCGGCGCACTCTTGTCGCGCAATCTGCTGGTCTACGGCCTCGGCGGCATCGTCGTTCCCTTCGCGGGCATCAAGGCCATCGACATGGTCATCACGGCCATCGGCCTCGTCTAAAGGACATCTGCAATGTTGAAACAGCTCAAACCCGCCATCGTCATGATGGTCGCGCTCACGGTCATCACCGGGCTGATCTATCCACTGGGCATGACGGGCGTCGCCCAGGTCCTGTTCCCGCACCAGGCCAACGGAAGCCTGATCGAGAGGGATGGCATCGTCATCGGGTCCGAACTGATCGGCCAGGCCTTCACCGGCGAGAGGTATTTCCACGGCCGACCTTCAGCGGCGGGCGATGGCTACAACGCAGCCGGCTCCAGCGGCTCAAATCTCGGGCCGACGAATCCGGCTCTGATCGAGCGGATCAAGGGAGAGGCCGAGGCTCTGCGTGCGGAGAACCCCCACGTTCCCGTGCCGATGGACCTCGTCACGGCGTCGGGAAGCGGCCTTGATCCGCATATTTCGCCGGAAGCCGCCTATTTCCAGGTTCCGAGGGTCGCAGAGGCACGCAACGTGGACGAAGCCACGGTCAGGGCATTGGTGGATGCCCACGTCGAGGACCGCCT
>Ga0164243_10016291_pt1 | contig 10207 bp, 10 predicted proteins | sample OricompcompostOP_FD_108781 | JGI IMG/M metagenome (GOLD analysis project Ga0164243, IMG submission 108781) | Organic Plus compost microbial communities from Emeryville, California, USA - Original compost - Organic plus compost (OP) | ecosystem: Engineered > Solid waste > Mixed feedstock >... | reverse complement strand
TCCACCACGGCCGGGTGGCGCATCAGCGTGTCCATGGCAAAGCTGGAGAAATGGGCCAGGTCGGCCACCTGGACGCGCAACAGGTAGTCCATATCGCCGGACATGGCGTAACACTCGACCACTTCCGGCCAGCGTTGCACGTCGCGGGCGAATTCGCCCATGGGCGCGTGGCTGCCGCCCACATGCTTGTCCAGACGGATGGACACATAGGCCAGCAGGCCCAACCCGACCTTTTCGGCGTCGACCAGGGCGACGTAGCGCTTGATATAGCCCCGCTCTTCAAGCCGGCGCACGCGCCGCAGGCAAGGACTGGGCGACAGCGAAACCCGGTCGGCCAGCTCCTGGTTGCTGAGGCGGCCGTCGCGCTGCAATTCGGCCAGGATTCTGCGATCTGTCCGATCCAGGTCTAGTTCAGCCATTTTTGTTCCCAAGCAATAAGTACTGAGCAATATTATTGCCGAACTTGTGCTTTGTCAGGGCAGATTTGCAATCACCTGCTGGCCTAGGCTGCCTACAATCTCCGTCCTAGACTTGAATTTCCGAGTCACATGAAAGACGAGACAAGGAGCGCCGCCATGAGCACCACTTTCCAGACCTGGGACAACCCGATGGGAACCGCCGGGTTCGAATTCATCGAGTACGCGGCGCCGGACCCGGCCGCGTTGCGCAAGGTATTCGAGACGCTGGGCTTCAAGGCGATAGCCCGGCATCGCCATAAAGACGTGACGCTGTATCGCCAGGGCGGCGTGAACTTCCTGATCAACGCCGAGCCGGATTCGTTCGCGCAGCGCTTCGCGCGGCTGCATGGCCCGTCGATCTGTGCGATTGGCTTTCGCGTGCAGGATGCCGCCCGCGCCTACAAGCGCGCCCTGGAGCTGGGCGCCTGGGGCTTTGACTCGCATAGCGGCCCCATGGAGCTGAACATCCCGGCCATCAAGGGGATCGGCGATTCGCTGATTTACCTGGTAGACCGCTGGCGCGGCAAGAACGGCCACGGCGGCATCGGCGACATCAGCATCTACGACGTGGACTTCGAACCGCTGGACGTGCAAACCGCCGCAAGCGACCTGACCCACGCCGGCGCGGGCCTGACGCTGGTGGACCACCTGACCCACAATGTGCACAAGGGCCGCATGGCGGAGTGGTCGGAGTTCTATGAGCGGCTGTTCAACTTCCGCGAGATTCGCTATTTCGACATTGAAGGCAAAGTGACCGGCGTGAAGTCGAAGGCGATGACTTCGCCTTGCGGCAACATCCGCATCCCGATCAACGAGGAAGGCACTGAAGAGAAAGGCCAGATTCAGGAATACCTCGATCTGTATCGCGGTGAAGGCATCCAGCACATCGCCCTGGCCACCGAAGACATCTACGCCACAGTAGAGGCCCTGCGCAGCAACGGAGTGACTTTTCTGGATACGCCAGACACGTACTACGAGCTGCTGGACCGCCGCCTGCCCGACCATGGCGAAGACGTGGCGCGCCTGCAGCGCAACCGCATCCTGCTTGACGGCGCGCCCGGCGGCGGGCTGCTGCTGCAGATTTTCACCGAGAACCAGATCGGCCCGATCTTTTTCGAGATTATCCAGCGCAAGGGCAATGACGGCTTCGGCGAAGGCAACTTCAAGGCGCTGTTCGAGTCCATCGAGCTGGACCAGATGCGGCGCGGAGTGGTCAAGGCCGTCGAATAAAGCAATGCCCGCCGTGCGCCCTACTGCGGCGCACAGGCGGGCGCCTGCTTCAGGTAAGCGATGAGATCGGCGCGCTCCTGGGGGTCGGGGATACCGGCATAGCCCATGGACGTGCCCGGCACCGCCGTCATCGGGCTTTTCAGGAACACATCCAGCGTCTGCTCGTTCCACTCGATGCCGGAATGCTTCATGGCCTCGGAATAGGCAAAGCCAGGCACACTGCCGGCGCGGCGCCCGAACAGGCCGCAGTGCCGCGGACCGGTGCGATCGTAGGCGATCGCGTGGCACGCCAGGCAACGCTCGTAGACCGACTGGCCGCGCACGGCATCGCCCGTGTAGCCGGCAGCCGGCGCGCCGGCCGCGGCGGCCCTTGCCGCGCCGCCGGCCAGCGCCGCCGCCACCAGGCAACTGGCGCCGACGATGACGCGCGGCTTCATGATACGAACGCCCCCGGCACGGGGTCTTCGCCCAGCGCCTGGCGCAGCACGGCCCAGTGCATGGCCTCGTCGCCCAGGATGCTGGCGGCCGCCTTGGCCAGATCGCGGTTGTCGAACACAGGCACGGCCCCCAGGTAGGCGCTGACCGCGCCCTTTTCAAGCGAGGCGGCAAAGCGCAGCACGTCGGCCTGGGATTTCAGGGTGCTGGTGGGAAACACATACTTGTCTTTCGCGGCCACGGGCTTGCCGCCCAGCGAGGCGACGGTCTTGGACAGCAGGTCGGCGTGCGCCTTGTGATGCCCCTGGAAAGCCAGCGCCAGGTTCAGCACGGGCTTTTGCAGCAGCCCGCTTTCGGCGCCTGCCTGATAGGCCGCGATGGCTTCGAGCTCGGCGCCCAGGGCGGTGTTGAGAATGCGCACATCGGACTCTTGCGCCTTGGAACCCTTGGCCAAGGCGTCGCGCCCGGCCAGCAGCGCCACGGCCGCCCCAGACAACAGCAGGCCGCTTTGACCCAGGAATGCGCGCCGGTCAGAGGGCGCGCGCGGACACGCCCCTATCGCTAGAAACGACATGGTGAACCTCCGGTAAGAAAAAAATCAGCGTGGCGGCGAAGCGCCGAGCCGCGCCATGACGGCCGCGACGATACGGTCGCAGCGATCGCCTGCGAACGAGAATGCCCCGTTCAGTTCGGCGGACATTTCGCGCTCGAGCGCCTTGCGCAACAGGGCGCGCGCACGGAAATAACGGGTGCGCACGGTGGCGCTGGGAATATCCAGGCAGTCGGCGACTTCGTCGACGGTCATTTCCTCGACGGCGCGCAACATGAACACCGTGCGGAATGCGTCGGGCAGCTGGTCGATCTGGTATTCGAGCAGTTTGCGCGTCTGCGCCCGCAATACGAATTGCTCGGGCAACGACCCGATGGCGGCTTCGACCATGCTTTTCTCCGGCAGGCGGGTATCGTCGGAGGGGAAATCCGCCAGGGGCACCAGGCGCAGCCGGCGTTCGCGCTGGCGCAGGCGCTGCTTGGACTCGTTGACCACGATGCGCGTGAGCCAGGTGGTGAGCGAAGCATCGCCGCGAAATGTGGCCATGACGCGATAGGCCTTGAAGTAGGCCTCTTGCACGGCTTCTTCGGCGTCGGCGTCGTCGCGCAGGATGCTGCGGGCGGTGCGATACAGGGTCTGGTTGCAGCGCCGCATGAGCGTATGCAGCGCCTCGCTATCGCCTGCGGCGATGCGCCCGGCGAGTTCGGCATCGGTCGATGCCGCGCCGGCGGGCTTCAGCAAGGTCAATGACATATCCGCAGCTCCTGCCCCGCATTATTCGGGAGTATGCCGCATTAGATGGCGCGACGGCGCCTGGCGTTCCCGCCAGCCCGCCGAACCTGGATCAGCGGGTAGCCGGTCGCAGAATTGCTTGCGGAACGTGGCAGGCCCGCAGGGCTATTGCGGCTTGCCGGGCGGCAGCGACAGTATCCACTGCGCCAGCTGCCGCGCCTCGTCTTCGCTAACCTGCGATTGCGCCGGCATGGGCACCGCGCCCCATACGCCGCGACCACCCGAACGGATTTTGCCCGCCAGGTACTGGACCATGGCGTCGCCCTGGCCCGCGTAGCGCTCGGCCACGCTGCGCAGTGGCGGGCCGACCCGCTTGCTGTCGACCTGGTGACAGGCCATGCAGGCCTTGCGCTGCGCCAAGGCCAGGCCGTCGGCTGGTTGCTGGGCGCCGGCCCAGGCCGGCCAGACGGCCCATAGGCCGCAGACGGCCAAGGCCGCCAGACTACGCTTCAAATGCATCGGTAACTGCCCCGCGACTGGCGGTGCCGGCCAGCTTGCCGAACTTGGCAAGCACGCCGCGCGTGTACCGCGGCCGGGGCTGGACCCAGGCTTTGCGGCGCGCCGCCATTTCGTCGTCAGAAATATTGAGCTGCAACAACAATTGGTGAGCGTCGATGGTAACCGAATCGCCTTCGCGGATCAGGGCAATGGGGCCGCCCACGTAGGCCTCGGGCGCTACATGGCCCACGACCATGCCCCAGGTGCCGCCCGAGAAGCGGCCATCGGTAATGAGGCCGACGCTTTCGCCCAGGCCCTGCCCCACCAGCGCCGAGGTGGGCGCCAGCATTTCGCGCATGCCGGGGCCGCCCTTGGGGCCTTCGTAGCGGATGACCACTACGTCGCCAGCGCGGATGCGCTGTTCCATGATGGCGGCCATGGCGTCGTCTTCTGAATCGAACACGCGCGCCGGGCCGGTGATGACGGGATTCTTCAGGCCCGTGATCTTGGCCACGCAGCCCTCGGGCGACAGGTTGCCCTTGAGGATGGCCAGATGGCCCTGCGGGTACAGCGCGCGGCCGATAGGTCGGATGACATCCTGGCCGGCCGGCGGCTCGGCGGGCACGTCGGCGAGCGTTTCGGCGATGGTCTTGCCGGTGATGGTCATGCAATGCCCATGCAGCAAGCCGGCATCGAGCAGCAGCTTCATGACTTGCGGGATGCCGCCGGCGCGGTGCAGATCGGTGGCCACGTATCGGCCCGAAGGTTTGAGGTCGCAGATGACCGGCACGCGCCGGCGGATGCGCTCGAAATCGTCGATGGTCCATTGAACTTCGGCGGCGTGGGCGATGGCCAGGAAATGCAGCACGGCATTGGTGGAGCCGCCCGTGGCCATGATGACCGACACCGCGTTTTCGATGGATTCGCGGGTGATGATGTCGCGCGGCCGCACGCCGCGCCGCACGGCATCGACCAGCACGCGGGCGGACTCGGCGGCCGAGGCGATTTTTTCGTCGTCTTCGTTGGCCATGGTGCTGGAATACGGCAGGCTCATGCCCATGGCTTCGAAGGTCGAACTCATGGTGTTGGCGGTGTACATGCCGCCGCACGAACCCGAGCCGGGAATGGCGCATTTTTCGATCTGACGGAAATCTTCGCCGTCCATGCGCCCCATGGTGAACTCGCCGACGGCTTCGAACACGGACACGATCGTGAGATCCTGCCCTTTATAGCGGCCCGGCTTGATGGTGCCGCCATACACGTAGATGCCTGGCACGTTCATGCGGGCCAGCGCGATCATGCCGCCGGGCATGTTCTTGTCGCAGCCGCCGATGACCACGACGCCGTCCATCCACTGGCCCTGCACGGCGGTCTCGATACAGTCGGCAATGACTTCGCGCGACACCAGCGAGTATTTCATGCCCTCGGTGCCCATCGACATGCCGTCGGATATGGTGGGGGTGCCGAACACCTGCGGATTGGCGCGGGCCGCGCGCACGGCATCGATGGCCGCGTCGGCCAGCCGCTGCAGGCCGCTGTTGCAGGGGGTGATGGTGGAATGGCCGTTCGCCACGCCGATCATGGGGTTGTCGAAATCGGCTTCCTGGTAGCCCAGCGCGTAATACATGGCCCGGTTGGGCGCGCGGGCGACGCCTTGCGTGATGTGGCGCGAACGTTCGTTGCTGGGCATGGTCTGTCTCTCCGGAGTGTGGCGCGGCCCGCGCGGCGGCTGGCCGCCCGTCGCTGCGTGGCGACACGTTCGCCGGTTATTATCGATCCAATCTTTTTTTGCGTGGCGGAATATGCTGCATTATCCCGAATTCGATCCCATCGCCCTGCGCATCGGCCCGCTGGCCATTCACTGGTACGGGCTGATGTACCTGGTGGGTTTCGCGCTGGTCTACGTATTGGGGCGCATGCGCCTGGCCCGCGGCCACACGCCGGCGCTGGGTCCGCGCGACCTGGAAGACCTGATTTTCTATAGCGTGCTGGGCGTGGTGCTGGGCGGGCGGCTGGGCTACGTGCTGTTCTACAAGCCAGGCTACTACCTGGCGCATCCCCTGGAAATACTCTACTTGTGGCAGGGCGGCATGTCGTTTCACGGCGGGCTGATCGGGGTGATTCTGGTAATGCTGCTGTTCGCGCGCAAGAAGGGGCTGTCTTTCTTCACCGTCAGCGATTTCATCGCGCCCCTGATTCCGCTGGGCCTGGGCGCGGGCCGGCTGGGCAACTTCATTAACGGCGAATTGTGGGGCCGCCCTACGGATGTCCCGTGGGCCATGGTGTTTCCGCAGTCGGGCGACGGCCTGCCGCGCCATCCGTCGCAGTTGTACGAACTGGGGCTGGAAGGCATTGCGCTGTTCGCGCTGCTGTGGTGGTTTTCGGCCCGGCCGCGCCCCACGGGCCAGGTAAGCGCGCTGTTCCTGATTGGCTACGGCACGTTCCGTTTTCTGGTGGAGTTCACCCGCGAACCGGATAATTTCCTGGGCCTGCTGGCCGGCGGCATGAGCATGGGACAGTGGCTGTCCCTGCCCATGGTGGCGCTGGGAATTGCCTTGTACGTGTTCAGTGCAAGGCAACCGTCCCGTTGACCGAAATACTGACGGTGACCTTGCCGGCCTCGAGCGGCACATCGGCGGCTTCGGCCTGGCTGCTCTTGGCCATCATCTGCATGCCCATGGGGCGCGGCACCGGCGTGGGCGAACCGCCGCCGCTGAGTTCCAGGCTGCGCACGCGGTAGCCGCTGAAGCCGAACGCGGTGGCCGCCGCCAGGGCGCGGTCGCGGAAGGCCTGGGCAGCCTGGCTGAGCAATTTGCGCTCTTCAGCTTCGCGGGCTTCGCGCGACAGCACGAAGTTGATTTGCGAGATGGCGGTCTTGTCGGACAGCTTGGACGCCAACGCCGACGCCGCAGCGAAATCTTTGGATTCGAGGGTGATTTCACCGCGGCCGCGCCAGTTCTGGATTTTGCCTTTCTCGTTGGTGTTGGGCCACACGTTGTAGCCCCCCGTGCGAACCTCTACCCCCTTGACGCCCTGGGCGCGCTTGACCGCGTCATCGAGCGCTGCCGTCAGCGCCTTGCCGGCCGCGGCTTGCGAGGCAGCATCGAGTTCGGCGGCCAGTGTGATGCGCACCGTGTCTTGCTGCACGTCGGACGAGGCGGAGGCCTGCAGCGTCAGCTCGGGCGCATGCGCGCCGGTGTCCTGGGATTGCTGTACCTGTTGCTGCGAAGGCTGTTGCGCCAGCGCCGGCTGCGCTGCCGCCAGGGCCAACGCGGCGCAGCACGCGGCCGCGATACGGTTCAACGAAAGCACGGGATGGGAGTGCATCATGGCAAACCTGTAGGGGGAAGGGAAGGAGGAAGAGACATCCGGCGCGGACCTGCATGAAGCAGGCCCGCCGGAAAAGATGCCCCACCTGTGCCGTCTAGGCCGGCATCTCGAACCGTGAGGTTCAAGGTGGTCGCGTTCCGTTGAGCGTCGGGTTCATCTGCAAAGAGACAAGCGCTCCAGCTCACCATTCGCGCAACCAATATGCCGTAAGACATAGGTTCAGAGAATGTATGGCCAAGTCACGAACACGGCAGGGACAAACTGAAAACCATCGCGTGATACCGACACGCCGGGGGCTTGCGCCCTACAACAATTTTTCCTGCCCGGACAAGGCGTCGTCGAGCAGGGAATTCATGTCTTCAATTCTACGCTTGAAGTCGCCGACCGCCAAACCGCCAAGAGGACCATCGGGCGCTTTCATGGCCAGCAGTTCGCTGGCGATTTGCAATGCCGCCATGACCGCGATGCGTTCGTTGCTGGAAACCTTGCCCGAACCCTGGATGCGCAGCATGAGCTGGTCGACGTGGCGCACGGCGGCCATCAGGGCGGGTTTTTCTTCGGTGGAGCAGGCGAGCGAGTAGTCGCGCCCCAGAATGGTGACATCGACGCGTTCCATCAGGGTTGCTCTCCGGTGGGGGCGCCGGGCAGGCGGGCCAGCACGGTGTCGATGCGCTCGCGCGCGGCCGAGGCCGCGACGCGCAGGCGCTGCAGATCGGTGTCGCGCGCATGGAGGCTGCCTTGCAGTTCGGCCTCGCGGGCGCTGGCACGGCTTTCGAGTGACTGGCGGTCGGCGGTGGCGCGGGCCAGTTGCTCGCGCAGGTCGGATTCGGTCTGGCGGGCCTCGTTGAGCATGCCGGCCACGGCACTGTCGTGCTCTTGCAGCTTGGCCTGCAGGGCCTGGATTTCAGCCTGGTGATCGGCGCAGCGCTGTTCGAGCGCGCGCTGGCTGGATTCGCTTTGGCTCAGGCGGACACGCAACGCGTCGCGCTCGGCATGAAGTTGCCGGGTGCGTTGCACCAGTTGCCCGATACGGGCGGCGAGTTGATCGAGGTCTTGCAGCATGGGCGCTATCGTAAACCATCCGTGCGCTGGCCGGGCGGCCTGACGCACAACGTGAGAAACACGGCAATATTCAGTAGGACTTGGCCCCGCCACGGGGACCGGCCAACCGGAAGAATAAATCGTCCGGCGCGCTTGCGGCAGCTTTCGCCCGTCTTTCTATTAACTTTCACTTTGCTTTCATTTTCGGGCCGATCGAGCCCGGGGTTACAACTTGGCCGCCCGATCTAGGGAAAACCCCATCTGCACAGCGGATGGCTCGGGTTTGCAGGCCCATGCCCCTTCGCTACCATGCGCGCTGCCCAAAAGGCGCCTCCTCGATTCCACAAGAACCAGCGGCATTTCCAAGTGCCCTTTTTGTGCTGGCCCGCAACGGGCGGCACCTCAACTCACATGCTGTAAATAGGAGTAGACCATGCAGCTACGCAATCGACAGGATTTCTGGTCGGGGGTGATGTTCATCGCCCTCGGCCTGGGATTCGCCTGGAAAGCGACGGGCTACCAAATGGGTACCGCCGCCCGGATGGGACCAGGATATTTCCCCTTCGCGCTGGGACTGGTCCTGGCCATATTGGGCGCCATCGTGCTGCTCGGCTCGATGACCAAGAGCGCGACCGAGACCCACGTAGACAAGTTCGATTGGCGCATCGCCTTCCTGGTGATCGGTTCGGTCATTCTGTATGGCCTGATCCTGAAGCTGCTGGGCATCTATATCTCGGTCTTTGTGCTGGTGGTGGTCAGCAGCCTGGCCAGCCACGAGTTCAACCTGAAGGTCGCCGCCGCCAATGGGGTGTTCCTGGTGGTGTTCTCGTACCTGGCGTTCGTCAAGGGGCTGGGGCTGATTTTCCCGCTGTGGCCGTCGTTTCTGGGCTTGAACTGAGGAGTTAACGGCCATGGAATTGTTTGATCACCTGATGTTGGGTTTCTCGGTGGCGTTCACGCCGGAAAACCTGCTGTACGCCCTGCTGGGCTGCGTTCTGGGCACCCTGATCGGCGTGCTGCCCGGGATCGGCCCCGTGCCGACCATCGCGATGCTGCTGCCGATCACGTACGTGCTGCCGCCGGTAGCCGGCCTGATCATGCTAGCGGGCATTTATTACGGCGCACAATACGGCGGCTCGACCACTGCCATTCTGGTGGCGCTGCCGGGCGAGACGTCCGCCGTGGTGACTGTGCTGGACGGGCACCAGATGGCGCGCAACGGACGGGCGGGCGCCGCGCTGGCCATTGCCGCGCTGGGCTCGTTCTTCGCCGGCTGCGTGGCGACCCTGCTGCTGGCCGGGTTCGCGCCCCCGCTGGCCGAAGTGGCGTTCAAGTTCGGCCCGGCCGAGTACTTCTCGCTGATGACCCTGGGCCTGGTAGGCGCCGTGGTGCTGGCCTCGGGCTCGCTGCCCAAGGCGATCGCCATGATCATCCTGGGCCTGCTGCTGGGCATGGTGGGCACCGACGTCAACTCGGGCGTGGCCCGCTACGACTTCGGCATCCCCGAACTGCAAGACGGCATCGACTTCGCCATCGTGGCCATGGGCGTGTTCGGCTTCGCCGAGATCATGACCAACCTGGAACAGAAAGAGAACCGTGTCGACATCACCGACAAGATCGGCTCACTGTATCCCAACAAGCAGGAATTCCGCGAGGCGGCCCCGGCGGCGGTGCGCGGCACCATCCTGGGTTCGATGCTGGGCATTCTGCCGGGCGGCGGGGCGGTGCTGTCGTCGTTCGCGTCGTACACGCTGGAAAAGAAGATCTCGAAGAACCCCGAACGCTTCGGCAAGGGCCACCCGGCCGGCCTGGGCGGCCCTGAATCGGCCAACAACGCGGCCGCGCAGACGTCGTTCATTCCGCTGCTGACCCTGGGCATTCCGGGCAACGCCGTGATGGCGCTGATGGTCGGCGCCATGACCATCCACAACAT
>Ga0164243_10016289_pt1 | contig 10209 bp, 10 predicted proteins | sample OricompcompostOP_FD_108781 | JGI IMG/M metagenome (GOLD analysis project Ga0164243, IMG submission 108781) | Organic Plus compost microbial communities from Emeryville, California, USA - Original compost - Organic plus compost (OP) | ecosystem: Engineered > Solid waste > Mixed feedstock >... | reverse complement strand
TGTGCGAGTCCATGCGCTCCTCCGCGTACGCGGCCGCGATCGAACCGGTGCGCTGTCGTCGGGAACCGGCACGCCGGCGGCCGCCGGAAACCAGAACAAACAAGAAACCGATTTCTCGATAAGGTAAGGCGAGCGTACGTGGCAGTCAAGGCCCGTGGCGTACCCCGGCTCTCGCGATGGAGGACGATGATGGCCATGCCGACCATCTATGACGTGGCCCGCCACGCCGGTGTGTCACCGGCGACCGTGTCCCGGGTGCTGAACGGGCGCTCCACTGTGGACGCGGCACTGCGGGAGCGGGTCAACGCCGCGGCGCAGCAGCTCGGGTACCGGCCCAACTCGCTCGCCCGCAACCTGCGGCGCAGCACCACGAACCTGTGGGCCGTGGTCATCTCGGACATCAACAACCCGTTCTTCACCGCGCTGGTCCGCGGGGTCGAGGACGTCGGGCAGGGCCTCGGGTACTCGGTCGTGCTGTGCAACTCCGACGAGAACCCGGACAAGGAGGCCGACTACCTGCGGGCATTGCTCGCCGACCAGATCTCCGGCTTCATCGTCTCCCCCACCAGCCGTACGGAGAACCTCGCCGCGCTGTGCGACGCCGGCCGTGCCGTGGTCGCCATCGACCGGCGGCCCCGCGGTATCGCCGTCGACACCGTACTGGTGGACAACGAGCACGGCGCCCGGCAGGCCACCGCGCACCTGGTCGAACAGGGCTTCCGTCGCATCGCGTGCATCACCGGCCCGGCCCGGCTGAGTACGGCCAGCCGCCGGCTGCGCGGGTACCGGGCGGCGCTGCGGGCCGCCGGGATCACCCCGGACCCGGAGCTGGAGCGGCACGCCGACTTCCGCCAGCGCGGCGGGTACGCGGCCATGGCAGACCTGCTCGCCATCCGGCCGGCGCCCGACGCGGTGTTCGTGACCAACAACCTGATGACCGTCGGCGCGCTGGAATGCCTGGCGGACAACGACATCCGGGTACCGGACACGATCGGCGTGGTCGGTTTCGACGACGTACCGTGGGCCACGTTCATCCGGCCGCCGCTGTCCACCGTCACCCAACCGACGTACGAGCTGGGCCGGACCGCCGCGACCCTGCTCAAGGCGCGCATCGACGACCCGGACCGGCCGCCCGAGACCGCCACGTTGCGGACCACCCTGCACGCCCGCGCCAGCTCCCGGCACCAGTAATCTGCATGGGAGGGGGCGAGGCGATGGTCGAGGTAGCGGGGCACGACGAGCCGCACGACGCGGGGTCGCTCGGCCAGCGGCTGAACTGGCTGCGCGCCGGCGTGCTCGGCGCCAACGACGGGATCGTCTCGACCGCCGGACTGGTCGTCGGGGTGGCCACGGCGACCGCGGCGCGCGGACCCATCCTGACCGCCGGGCTGGCCGGCCTGGCCGCCGGCGCGGTGTCGATGGCGCTCGGCGAGTACGTGTCGGTGTCCAGCCAGCGCGACACCGAACGCGCCCTGCTCCGCCAGGAGCGCCGCGAGCTGCGCGAGGAGCCGGAGGCGGAGCTGGCCGAGCTCGCCGCCATCTACGAGGCGAAGGGGCTCAAACCGGCCACCGCCCGTCAGGTGGCGAAGGAACTGACCGAGCACGACGCGTTCGCCGCGCACGCCGAGGCCGAGCTCGGCATCGACCCGCACGAGCTCACCAACCCCTGGTACGCGGCCGGCGCGTCGGCCGTCTCGTTCACCATCGGTGCGCTGCTGCCGCTGGCGGCGATCCTGCTGCCGCCGCAGTCGCTGCGTACCCCGGTGACGTTCGCGGTGGTCCTGGTCGCCCTCGCGATCACCGGTACGGTCGCCGCCCGGCTCGGCAGCGCACCCGCACTGCGGGCCGCGGTACGGGTGGTGGTGGGCGGCGCGCTGGCCATGGTGATCACGTTCCTGATCGGGCACGCCTTCGGCACCACGGCCGCCTGACGCCGGGTCCGGCCGAGCCGGTCAGGACGCCGGTACGCGGCCGCGGAAGGCGGCCCGGTACGCCGACGGTGAGGTGTGCAGCGTCGCGGCGAGGTGCGCCCGCAGCGACGCGGCGGTACCGAAGCCGGCGGTGACCGCGACCCGGTCGACCGGCAGATCGGTGTCCTCCAGCAGTTCCCGGGCCCGCTCCAGCCTCCGCTGCAGCAGCCACTCCCCCACCGACACGCCGACCTCGGCCCGGAACCGGCGGGTGAAGGTACGCACGCTCATCGCCGACCGGGCGGCCAGCGCCCGCAACGGCAGCGGCTCGCCCAGGTGCGCCAGCGCCCAGTCCCGGGCGGCGGCGGTCGAGCTGGTCGTCGTGGCGGGCACCGGCAGCCGGATGTACTGGGCCTGCCCGCCTTCCCGGTGCGGCGCGACGACGGTGTCCCGGGCGACCTCGTTCGCCACCGCGGCGCCGTGATCGCACCGGATCAGGTGCAGGCACAGGTCGATACCGGCGGCCTCACCGGCGGAGGTCAGCACCTCGCCGGCGTCCACGTACAGCACGTCCTCCGCCAGCTCGACGGTCGGGAACAGCCGGCGGAACAGCGCCGCCGAACGCCAGTGCGTGGTGGCCCGCCGGCCGGTCAGGAGCCCGGCGGCGGCCAGCACGAACGCGCCGGTACAGATGGAGGCGAGGCGGCTGCCCGGGCGTCGGTGCGCGAGCGCGGCGGCGAGGTCGGGGGTGAGCCGGCCGGTGTAGTCGGTCGCGTCCGGCGCGTGCGACGCCGGTACGACGACGGTGTCGGCATCCCGCAGCGCGTCCGGGCCGCGGTCGACGAGCAGCGGGAAGTCCGCGTCGGTACGGACCCGACCGGGCTCGGTGGCGCAGGTGACCACGCGGTACAGCGGGGTGCCGTCGGCGTCGCGGGCGCGGCCGAAGATCTGGTGCACCAGGCCCAGCTCGAACGGCACGACCCCGTCGCGCACCAGGACCACGACGCGGTGCGGTCGGGTACCAGCCATGGCCCGATCCTTGCACATCATGGCCATCAGGCCAATCGCCGTCGGCGCGCACCCCGAACCAGACTTCCGGGTACGTCGAGACGGAGGTCGGTGTGATGAAGGTGTTGTGGGTGTCGGCGCATCCAGAGCCGCGGTCGCTGACCGGTGCGCTGCGTACCGACGGGCTGCGCACCCTGGCCGGGCAGGGGCACACCGTGCGCCAGTCCGACCTGTACGCCATGGGGTTCGATCCGGTGGTGCGCCGTTCGGACTATCCGGACGAATCGGCGGACGCCCGGCTGGACGTGGCCCGGGCCTCGGAACGGGCGTACCGGACGGGCACGCTCACCGCGGACGTCCAGGCCGAGCAGGCGAAGCTGTGCTGGGCGGAGGCGATCGTGGTGCAGTTCCCGCTGTGGTGGTACGGGATGCCGGCGATCCTGAAGGGCTGGTTCGACCGGGTGTTCGTCAAGGGCTTCGGGTACGGCGTCCGGGACCCGCGCACCGGCCGCATCCGCCGGTACGGCGACGGCATGCTCGCCGGCCGCCGCGCCCTCGCCGTGGTCACGGTCGGCGCCCGGGAACCGAGTGTCGGGCCGCGCGGCATCCACGGCGAGCTGACCGACTCGCTGTTCGGCCTGTTGCACGGCACATTCTTCTACACCGGGATGCAGGTGCTCCCGCCGGTGGTGCTGACCGGTACGAACCGGGTGGCACCGGACCGGTACGCCCAGCTGTCGGCCCGGCTGACCGACCGGCTGGTGACGCTGCCGGACGCGACGCCCCTGCCGTACCGGCCGGAGGCGGGCGGCGACTACGACGATGACCTGGTGCTGCGTCCGGACGTCGCACCGGGCCGTACCGGTCCGGGCATCCACCAGGCGACGCCGAGTTCACGCCGCGCGACGCGCGCGGCGGCGCTGCGACCGCGCTGAGCCGCGGCCCGGAGGATGCTGCGTACCCGCTGGGTACGGCAGGGTCGGGGCGCCGACACGGCACCGTCCGATGTGGTCGATCGGCGCCCGGTCGGTCATGCTGGTGAGATCGCAGCCGGCCCGGCGCCAACGACGTCGCCGCGGCCGGTGGGCGTACCGGGCCGCACGGTGGGGTGGTTCGGGTGGAGGTGACCGGATCCGCTGACCGCGCGTCCGAGCACCACCACGGTTCGTTGAGTAAGAATGTGACCTCGGCCCCGGCGATTGGCCGGCCGACGGTCCGGTTTGCGATGATGTCCTACCGTGCCTACGGCCGGGCTGCGGCCGTGTGCACCGCGACGGCTACGGGGGCCGGAGCACGACGGGCGTGTGAGGGGCCATGACCACGGGAGGCAACCGGCTGGTGAGTCCGGGGACGCAGATTCCGCGACCGCGGGGCGCCACCGTGGGTGGGCACCGCGCGGGCCGGTCCCGGGTGTGGCCGGCCGGCTGGTGGTTCGACGTCGTCCTGGTCGCGATCTTCGTCGCGATCACGATCCCGCTGATGCTCAACGATCCCCGCATCCTCGGCCTGGACAACGCCGCACTGCACTGGTCCGACAACCACCGCAACGCGCTCAGCTGGTGGACCGGATACGCGTTGAGCTGTCTCGGCCAGGGCGGTCCGCTGACGTACGGGACGCTTGCCATCGCCGTGTTCCTCGCCTGGCGACGACGCAGCATCCGACCGCTGTTCATCCCGGTCACCGCGTTCCTGCTGACCTACCTCGTGATCGGGCCGATCAAGGTGTGGAGCAACCGGGCGGTGCCGCACCACGGGCCGGTCGAGATGTTCGCGCACCCGAACGGGCCGTACAGCATGGCCTATCCGTCCGGGCACACCGGCAACGCCATCGTCTGGTACGGGGCGCTCATGCTGCTGATCGGCCCGTACCTGCCGCGGCTGATCTACTGGCTGGTGCGGTTCGGCGCGCCGGCGACGGTGGCCGTGACCATGGTGTACATCGACTACCACTGGCTGACCGACGTGGTCGCGGCGATCCCGCTCGGGCTGTTCCTGAGCCGGGTGATGTACCGCATCCCGTTCGACACGATCCCGCTGCCGCCCTGGCGACGCCGTGCCGTCGCGGCGAGCGGGGTGGAGGCCGACGATCCGCGGCGTACGGTGCCGGCCCTGGCACCGGCCTCGTGGAGCCAGCTGCCCGGCCGTCGCGGGCTGGCCCGGATCTGGTCCACCAGCCGTCCGGCCGGCCCACCGCTGCGCTCCGAGGCGGCGATGAGGCGTCGACCGGGCGGTACCGGTCCGGCCGGTGGCCGGCACGCGCACGCCCGCGGCACCACCGTCCGGGTCCGCGACGACCAGCACGACTGACCCTTCCGGTACGCGCCGGGTCGGGCCCACCGCGCGATTCGGCGTGGCAGCCGGCACCGATCCCGCCGTAGCGTGGTGCGGGTGACGACTCCCATCGCACCCGGCGGGCTGCCCCGCACGGCCGGCGAGCTGCGCGCCGCCGGGCACACGTACCGCAGCATCCGCACCGAGATCCGCGACAACCTGCTGACCCGGCTGCGTGCCGGCGACGACCCGTGGCCCGGCATCGTCGGCTTCGACACGACCGTACTGCCCCAGTTGGAGCGCGCCCTGCTGGCCGGGCACGACGTGGTGCTGCTCGGCGAGCGCGGCCAGGGCAAGACCCGGCTGCTGCGCGCGCTGGCCGGCCTGCTGGACGAGTGGTCCCCCGTCATCGACGGCGCCGAGCTGGGCGAACACCCGTACCGGCCGATCACCCCGGCGTCGATTCGCCGCGCCGCCGAGCTCGGTGACGAGCTGCCGGTGACGTGGCGGCACCGGTCCGAGCGGTACGCGGAGAAGCTCGCGACACCCGACACCAGCGTCGCGGACCTGGTCGGTGACGTCGACCCGGTGAAGGTCGCGGCCGGGCGCAGCCTCGGCGACCCGGAGACGATCCACTACGGCCTGGTGCCGCGCGCGCACCGCGGCATCATCGCCGTGAACGAACTGCCCGACCTGGCCGAACGCATCCAGGTGGCGCTGCTCAACGTGATGGAGGAGCGCGACATCCAGATCCGCGGGTACACGCTGCGGCTGCCGCTGGACGTACTGCTGGTCGGCTCCGCGAACCCGGACGACTACACCAACCGCGGACGGATCATCACGCCGTTGAAGGACCGGTTCGGTGCGGAGATCCGTACCCACTACCCGCCGACGGTCGCCGCCGAGGTGGCGCTGGTCCGGCAGGAGGCGCGGCTGGTCGCGGAGGTGCCGGAGCCGCTGCTGGAGGTGCTGGCCCGGCTGTCCCGGCTGCTGCGCGAGTCCACCTCGATCGACCAGCGGTCCGGGGTGTCGGCACGGTTCGCGATCGCCGCCGCCGAGACGGTGGCCGCCGCGGCGCTCCGCCGGTCCGCGCTGACCGGCGAGAAGGAGCCGACCGCGCGGCCGGTCGACCTGACCGCGGTACCGGGCGTGCTGCGCGGCAAGCTGGAGTTCGAGCCGGGCGAGGAGGGCCGGGAGGACGAGCTGCTGCACTACCTGCTGCGCCGCGCCACCGCCGACACCGGCCGGTCCCGGCTCGCCGGGCTGGACCTGTCCGCGCTGGCCGACGCCGTCTCCGACGGCCACCAGGTGCTCACCGGCGAACGGGTACCGGCCGGTGACGTGCTGGCCGCGCTCCCGCCGCTGCCGGTACTGGACGAGCTGACCGAACGGCTGGCCCAAGACGCCGGCGAGGGTGTCCGGGCGGCCGCGGTCGAGCTGGCGCTGGAGCACCTGTACCTGACCCGGCGGCTGGCCAAGCAGCCGACCGACAGCGACCCCGACACGGTGGTGTACGGGTCATGACCGTCCGGAGGCGACGGTGAACGCGGACGAGTCGTACCGGTACTCGCGGTTCGTGGGCGGGCCCGATCCGCTGGCGGCGCCGTACGATCCGCGCGCCGCGCTGGACGCGATCGGGGACGACGTGCTGGCCGGCGCGTCGCCGCAGGCCGCGCTGCGCGAGCTGCTGCGCCGCGGGCTCGGCGACCGGGCCGGGCTGGACGAGCTGTCCCGCCGGGTGCACGAGCGGCGCCGCGAGTTGCGCTCCCGGTACCGGCTGGACGGGACCCTCCGGCAGGTCGACGAGCTGCTGCGGCAGGCGCTCGACGCGGAGCGCTCGGCGCTCGCGGCGGAGCGGTCCGACGACGCGCGGTTCCGAGAGATGCAGCTCGACGAGTTGCCGCCGGACACGGCGGGGGCGGTGCGGGAGCTGTCCGGGTACGACTGGCGCAGCGCCGACGGTGCCGCCGCGTACGCGGAGATCCAGCGGCTGCTCGGCGCCGAGCTGCTGGACCAGCGGTTCGCCGGGATCCGGGACGCGATGCGCACCGTCACCGAGGCGGACGCCGAGCGGGTACGCGACATGCTCACCGACCTGAACGCGCTGCTCGCCGCGCACGCCCGCAACGACCCGGACACCCCGCAGCGGTTCGACGAGTTCATGCGCCGGCACGGGAAGTTCTTCCCGGAACGGCCGGGCAGCGTCGAGGAGCTGATCGACACCCTGGCGCAGCGGTCCGCGCAGGCGGCCCGGCTGCTCAACTCGCTCAGCGACGAGCAGCGGGCGGAGCTCGCCGAACTGTCCGCGCAAGCGTTCGGCGACCCGCGGATCGCCGCCGCGCTGGCCGAGCTGGACGCCCAGCTGCAGGGGCTGCGACCCGATCTGGACTGGTCCGGCGGCGGCCAGTTCTCCGGCGACCAGGAGCTGGGGCTGGGCGCGGCGAGCCGGGCGATGGGCGAGCTGGCCGACCTGGACGCGCTGGCCGAGCAGCTGGCCCAGGCGTACCCGGGGGCGCAGCTGTCCGACATCGACCTGGAGGCGCTGGAGCGTACAGTCGGGCCCCGGTCGGTGGCCGACGCCCGCCGGCTGGCCGAGCTGGAGCGGGCGTTGCGCGCCGACGGCCTGTTCGAGCGGGCCGCGGACGGGACGCTGCGGCTGTCCCCGCGGGCGCTGCGCCGGCTGGGCGAGACCGCGCTGCGGGACGTGTCCCGGCAGCTGTCCGCCCGTACCGGCCAGCGCGACACCCGGCTGGCCGGTGCCGCCGGGGAGCCGACCGGGGCGAGCCGGGAGTGGCGGTTCGGCGACACCGAGCCGTGGGACGTGTCCGGCACGCTGCGCAACGCGGTACTGCGGCGGGCCGCCGACCCGGCCGACGACGCCCCGTTCGCGCTGCCGGACGTGGTGGTGGCGGAGACGGAGGCGCGCAGCCGGGCGGCGGTCGCGCTGTGCGTCGACACGTCCTGGTCGATGGTGGCCGAGGGCCGCTGGGTGCCGATGAAGCGGACCGCGCTCGCGCTGCACCAGCTGGTACGCACCAGGTTCCGGACCGACGCGCTGGAGCTGATCACGTTCGGCCGGCTCGCCCAGACCGTCACCGCCGAGGAGCTCGTCGGCCTGGACGGCGCGTACGAGCAGGGCACGAACCTGCACCACGCGCTGCTGCTCGCCGGCCGGCACCTGCGCCGGCATCCGGATGCGCAACCGGTACTGCTGGTGGTGACCGACGGCGAGCCGACCGCCCGGCTCACCGCGGACGGCGAGGGGATCTTCGACTACCCGCCGGATCCGGAGACGGTGCGGGTGACCGTGGCCGAGCTGGATCACCTGGCCCGGCTGGGTGCCGCGGTCACCGTGTTCATGCTCGGCGAGGATCCGCGGCTGCGGGCGTTCGTCGACCTGGTGGCCCGGCGTACCGCCGGTCGGGTGGTGGCACCCGATCCGGACGGGCTCGGCGCCGCCGTGGTCAGCGACTACCTGCGCTCCCGCCGCCGCTGACGCCGAGGTGGGCAGCAGGAACCGGGTCCGGGCGTGCAGGCCGCCGCCGTGCCCCATCGGCACCAGCGGGGCGTGGTCCGGGCCGGACGCGGGTCACAGTCCGAACCCGGCGGCGACACGGGCGGTCAGCTCGTCCTCGCCGACCGTACCGTCTACCTCGATCGCGGGCAGATCGAGCGCGCGGACCTCGCCGGCCAACCGGTCGGTGAACATCCGGTCCCGGGTCAGCAGGTTGTGCAGGGCGCGTGGCGGGTCGCTGGTCCTGCCGGCGACGCTCCAGGTGCCGCCGCGGTGCTCCAGCGCGTATCGGCGGAACTCCGGCGTCGGCAGCAGCCAGACGGCGTGCCGCGGGTCGGCGAGCAGCGGCCGTACCAGCCGGGGCAGCAGCCGGAACCCCTCGACCAGCACGCCCGGCGCCGCCGGCAGCGCCAGCAGGTCGTCCACGATGTGTCCGAAGCCCTCGCCCCGGAACCAGTGGAACGTCTCCAGCATCGTCCGCGGGTCCCGGTGCAGCCACCGCTCGTCGAAGTCCATCCGTACGAACTCGGCCAGCATCGGCGCGTCCGCCACACTGCTGCGCTCGGTGTGCTCGCGCATCATCGCGTCCGTGTCGTAGAGCCGCAGCCCGTACCGGTCGGCGAGCCGGCGGGCGATCGTCGACTTGCCGCCGCCGGAACCGCCACCGATCCAGTACACGTGCCGCAGCCGCTCGGCCAGCTCCGCGCTCACCGCGCCCCGCCCGTGTCAGCCGCGCGACCGGCGTCCTCGCGGAGGGTGCGGCCGAGCCATCCGACGGAGTACCCGATCGCGTCGGCGTGGTCGGGCGCCACCCGCGTCACCATCCGCATCACACCATCCTGCCGGGTCAGCGGCGGCGGGCGAGCAGGCGGCGCAGCAGGCCGGTACGGCGAGGCCCGCCCGGCGCCGACCCGGTGACGGTGGGCAGGCCGGCGGCGCGCCACGCCTTGGTACCGCCCCGGACCGACAGGGCGGTACGCCCCAGCGCGGCGAGCCGCTGCGCCGCCCGCCAGGACCGTCCCCCGCTGGTACACACCGTGATCAGCTGGCCGGCCGGCAGCCCGCGGGCGAGCGCCGGCAGCTGCGCCAGCGGCACGTTGAGCGCGCCGGCGACGTGCCCGTTCGCGTACTCCTCCGGCGTACGCACGTCGAGCACCGCGTCGCCGGCCCGCCACGCGGCCGCCGCCACCTCGACGTCGATCTGCTCGGCGCTGCCCGGCACCGGCCCGCCCGGCCGCTCGATCCGCTCTCCGTCCATGCCCCGACGCTACCGCCGCCCGAGCGGCACCGGCGTCGCGTCAGCGGTGCGACTGGTACTGGACGACCTGCTGGAAGGTGGGCCGGTTCTGCCAGCCGATGACCGGATCGGTGACGCCGCCGAGTGGGTGCTGGATGATGGCGTCGGCGCACCACTGGTCGCCGGCGGCGCAGCTGTCGTCGCCCGGGTACACCTCGTCGGCGGGTTCGGCGGCGGCCTGCTTGAGGCTGTCCAGCAGCGCCTGCCGG
>Ga0164243_10016288_pt1 | contig 10210 bp, 11 predicted proteins | sample OricompcompostOP_FD_108781 | JGI IMG/M metagenome (GOLD analysis project Ga0164243, IMG submission 108781) | Organic Plus compost microbial communities from Emeryville, California, USA - Original compost - Organic plus compost (OP) | ecosystem: Engineered > Solid waste > Mixed feedstock >... | reverse complement strand
GGCCAGCGCGGCATGGACCGGGCGCGCGCCGACTACATGGGCATGCTCGGCACCGTGATGAACGCGCTCGCGCTGCAGGACTTCCTCGAGCAGGCCGGGGCCGAGCCGCGGGTCCAGTCCGCGATCAACATGACCCAGGTCGCCGAGCCGTACATCCCGCTGCGCGCGGAGCGGCACCTCGAGAAGGGCCGCGTCGTGATCTTCGGCGCGGGCGCGGGGCTGCCCTACTTCTCCACCGACACGGTCTCCGCCCAGCGCGCCCTCGAGATCGGCGCCGACGCGGTGCTCGTCGCGAAGAACGGCGTCGACGGCGTCTACGACGACGACCCGCGCAAGAACCCGAACGCCGTGCGGCTCGACGAGGTGAGCTACCAGGACGCGCTCGTCAAGGGGCTCCGGGTCGTCGACTCGACGGCGTTCAGCCTGTGCATGGACAACGGGATGCCCATGGTCGTGTTCGGGATGGAGCCCGCGGGAAACATCACGCGCGCCCTCGAGGGGGAGCGCATCGGCACCCTCGTGCGGGCCTGACGTGAGCACGCCGACCGCCGCCGTGCCGGTGCCCCCGGCGCGCCGCGCCAAGGGGTGGGACATCGCGCTCTCCATCGTGCTCCTCGTGCTCGCCGGCTCCGCGTTCGGCGTCGGTGCGTTCGTGGCCGTGTTCAGCCTCGCCTTCCTCGACTACTGCCCGCCGGAGACCTGCAGCTCGGACGGCGCCGCGGCCGCCCAGATCGGCGGCGGCTTCGTGATCGCGCTGCTCGCCCTCGTCGGGACGGTCGCGACGATCATCCTGCTCGCCCTCCGGCGGCGCGGCTGGTGGGTCGCGCTCCTCACCCTCGTCGTGACGATCCTCGGCTGGGTCGGTGCCTTCGTGCTCTACGCGGTGGCGGTCGACCACCCGTGAGCGCAGGCGACCCGGACTCCGACCGCTACGGATCCGACGTGCTCGCGGGCGACTGGCGCGCGGCCGGGCGCCGCACGGTCCGCGAGCTCGCCGCGGAACCCGGCCTCGTGCTCGAGCGCGCGGACGAGCAGGGCTTCGTGGGAGCCGTGCTTGCCCTCGAGAAGGGGCGCGTCGGGCTCGAGGACCGGCACGGCCGGGTGCGCTGGTTCCCGCTCGGCGGCGGCTTCCTGGTGGACGGCGAGCCGGTGTCGCTCGTTCCGCCCGCGGCCGCCGCGCCGCGCGCGCCGGCCCGCACGGCATCCGGCTCCCGCGCCGCGGAGGCGGCCCGGGCGCGCGTGGCGATCGGCAGCCGGATCTGGGTGGAGGGCCGGCACGACGCCGAGCTCGTCGAGCGGGTGTGGGGCGACGACCTGCGGGCCGAGGGCGTCGTCGTGGAGTACCTGGAGGGCGTCGACCGGCTCGAGGAGCGGCTCGCCGAGTTCGGGCCGGGGCCCGGGCGCAGGGTCGGCGTGCTCGTCGACCACCTCGTGCCCGGCTCGAAGGAGAGCCGGATCGCCGCCGCGGCCTCCGGCGCGCACGTGCTCGTCGTGGGGCATCCCTACGTCGACGTGTGGCAGTCGGTGCGCCCGGAGCGGCTCGGGCTGCGGGCGTGGCCGGAGATCCCGCGCGGCACCGACTGGAAGCACGGCATCCTCACCGCGCTCGGCTGGCCGCACGCGGACCAGGCGGACATCGCGCGCGGCTGGCAGCGCATCCTCGGCACGGTGCGCGACTACACCGACCTCGAGCCCGCCCTGCTCGGCCGCGTCGAGGAGCTCATCGACTTCGTCACAGCCGGCGCCGACTAAGCTGAACCGACGGAGTTCGAAGGAGTTGTCCCGTGATCAGTGACGTCCTCAGCGAGGCGAAGGACAAGATGAGCCGCGCGGTCGAGGTGGCCAAGGAGGACTTCGCGACGGTCCGCACCGGGCGGGCGAACCCCGCGCTGTTCCAGAAGATCCTGGTCGACTACTACGGCACGCCCACCCCGCTCGCCCAGCTCGCGAGCCTGCAGAACCCCGAGGCACGCACCCTCGTCGTGACGCCCTACGACAAGACCGCCCTCAAGGAGATCGAGAAGGCGATCGTGAACTTCCCGAACCTCGGGGCGAACCCGTCGAACGACGGCACCATCATCCGCGTGACCATGCCGGAGCTCACCGAGGACCGCCGCAAGGAGTACGTCAAGATCGTGCGCGGCAAGGGCGAGGACGCCAAGGTCGCGATCCGCAACGTGCGCCGCAAGGCGAAGGACGACCTCGACGCTCTGCTCAAGGAGGTCGGCGAGGACGATGTGGCCCGGGCCGAGAAGGAGCTCGACGCGATCACGAAGAGCTTCGTGGAGGCCGTCGACGAGGCGCTCAAGCGCAAGGAAGCCGAACTCCTCGAGGTCTGATGCACACGCCATCCGACTTCGAGGCGAAGGCGCAGGCCGCCGTCGCCGACATCGAGGGCCAGCTCCGCGAGGCGAAGGCCCAGTTCGACGCGACGACCGAGAAGATCACCCGCCGGTCGGGCCGCAACCTGTTCGCCGCGATCGGGATCGGCGTGCTGCTCGGCGGCGCCTTCCTCGTGAGCCTGATCTTCTTCAAGTGGCTCTTCATCCTGTTCGGGGCGGGGCTCATCGGCTTCACGGTCTTCGAGCTCGCGAGCGCGCTGCGCTTCGCCGGGCGGGACGTTCCGCGCGTCGCCTCGACCGTGGTCGGCGTCGCGACCGTGCCGGTCGCATTCTTCTTCCACGTCGAGGGGCTCTGGATCGCGGTGATCGGCGCAGCGGTCGCCGTGACCCTCTACCGCCTCGTCGAGCAGGCGATCCCGTCCCGCCGCACGAGCGCGCGCGACCTGCTGCTCGACGTCGGCGCGGGCGCCTTCATCCAGGTCTACGTCACCTTCCTGGGCGGCTTCTACGTCGCCCTCACGGGGCAGGACGGCGGCGAGTGGTGGACCCTCGCGGCGATCATCATCGTCGTCGCGGCCGACACGGGCGCCTACGCGACGGGCCTCGCGATCGGGCGTCACAAGCTCGCTCCGACGATCAGCCCGGGCAAGACCTGGGAGGGGCTCGGCGGTGCCGCACTCGTCGCGCTGCTCGCGGGCGTGCTGCTCGGCCTGTTCATGATCGGCGAGCCGTGGTGGGCGGGGGCGCTGCTCGGCGCCGTGCTGCTCCTCACGGGCACCGCGGGCGACCTCATCGAGTCGCTCATCAAGCGGGATCTCGGCATCAAGGACATCTCGAGCTGGCTGCCCGGCCACGGCGGCTTCCTCGACCGGCTCGACTCCATCCTGCCGTCGGGCGCGATCGCGTACCTGTTCTTCCTGGTCGCCCATTGAGGCTCTGCGACGGGCCCGGTCGTCGGGCGGGCTCCGGTAGGATCGCCGCGTGAGCATGACCTTCCCGCGCGCGCGTCGCCGCGAGCCCGGCTACGACATCGACGAGGTCGAGGAGTTCCTCGCGAGGGCGCGCCAGGCCTACAGCGTGCCGTCCGGCGAGTCCGGTCGGCTCACGGCGGACGAGGTGCGCAGCACGGCCTTCACGATCCGTCGGAAGGGCTACTCCGCGAGCGCGGTCGACGCGGCCCTCGAGCGCCTGGAGGACGCCTTCGCGACTCGGGAGCGGGAAGAGGCGGTCGCCGCGCAGGGCCAGGAGGCCTGGTTCCTGGAGGCGCGCTCCACCGCGCAGGCGCTCCTCGACCGGCTCGTGCGGCCGCGCGGCCAGCGGTTCCGCCGGGTGGGCGTCTTCACGACGGGCTACTCCGTGCGCGACGTGGATGCCTTCGCCGACCGGATCGCGGACTACTTCCAGCACGGCAAGCCGCTCTCGATCGAGCAGGTGCGCACGGTCTCCTTCGCCGCGCAGCGCGGCGGGTACCAGGAGGCACAGGTCGACCACGTGCTCGACTCGGTCGTGCGCGTCATGCTCGCCGTCCGCTAACCGTCCGCCGGCCGCGCGACGCGCCCAGGGACCTTTCGGACTGCTCCCCGGTAGACTCTCGGGACTGTGGCGGGGCGATATGCGGTGGACCAGGCGCGAGGCGCCTTCCTCGGCCGACCCTCCGCGCGGAACGTGCGCTCGCGCACGGTGCTCGCGCTGTTCGCCTCCCTCGTGACCCTCGGCTTCGTCGCGGCCTCCTTCGCGCCGCCGCAGGGCTTCGCGAGCGCCGCGATCGCGGAGGACGACGGATCGCGCGTCCTCGCCACCGGATCGCAGGGCTTCACCGCGGCCGACGGCTTCGACAACGCGGTGGGCCGCGACGCCTTCACGGTCGTCAAGCCGCCGCCTCCTCCGCCGCGCCGGGCCGCGCCCGCCGCGGGCACCCCCGATCCCGGCACGGCGAAAGCGATCGCCTTCGACATGGTCGCCGAGCGGGGATGGGGGCAGGACCAGTACGACTGCCTCGTCGCGCTGTGGAACCGCGAGTCGCACTGGAACGTGTATGCGGGCAACCCGTCCTCGGGGGCGTACGGCATCCCGCAGGCGCTGCCCGGCTCGAAGATGGCGAGCGTGGGGGCGGACTGGCAGAGCAACCCGCGTACCCAGATCGTCTGGGGCCTCGGCTACATCTCCGGGCGGTACGGGACGCCGTGCGGGGCCTGGGCGAGCAGCCAGGCCCGGGGCTGGTACTGAGTACCCCGCGCTGGGCGAGCAGCCCGGCCCGCGGCTGGTTCTGACCGGCCCCGGGTTCCCGGTGCGGAACTCCTGAGCAGACGCCGGTCCTGCGTCGCGTCACCCCGTCCGTGCCGGATCCTCCGGAGTCGCGCACCCGCGGCCCACGGGCTCGACGGCGAACGCTTCGAATCGCGGACGGAGCGAGCGCGAGCCCGGGCGAGGTGGGCGCCCGGTTCTCGGAGGGGCGCCGACGCGCTCGTAGACTGGATCCATGCCTCGCTCGAACCGCCCCCGCGGCCGGGCGCGGGGCGAGGAGCCCGAGCCCCTCGACCTCGAGCGGGCGCTCGCGGGCCGGTTCCGGCAGGAGACCCGGCGCGACGGCACGTGGAACGTGCAGCCGCAGGCCGCCTCGGCGGCCGTGAAGAGCTACGTGTGCCCGGGCTGCGGTGGCGAGATCCCACCGGGCGTCGCCCACCTCGTCGCGTGGCGCGCCGACGGGCTGTTCGGGGAGGCCGACGACCTCGCCGCGCGCCGGCACTGGCACGCGCGGTGCTGGAGGATCGGAGCATGACGATCGAGGAGCCGGGCGCCGTGGAGATCCGTTCGAGCGTGGAGCTGCCCGCGCGCCGGGAGGACGTCGAACTGCACACCGCGGACGGCCTGACGCTCGTGGGGGAGCTCGCGCTGCCCGCCGAACGGGATCCCGTCGCGACGCTCGTGTTCCTGCACCCGTTGCCCACCGGCGGCGGTTTCATGGACTCCCACATCATCCGCAAGGCGGCGGCGCGGCTGCCCGCCCTCGCGGACCTCGCCGTGCTGCGCTTCAACTTCCGCGGCGTGAGCTCGCCGCGCGGCACCTCGGAGGGCTCCTTCGGCCACGGCGACGCCGAGCGCCACGACCTGCAGGCGGCCCTCGACCTCGTCGCGGAGCGCGGCCTGCCCGCGCCGTGGCTCGTGGGGTGGTCCTTCGGAACCGAGGTCGTGCTCAAGTGGGGCTGGGACGCGCCCGTCGTCGGCGCGATCCTGCTCTCCCCACCGCTGCATCGCACGACGCCCGAGGAGCTCGCCCGGTGGGCCGGGACGGGCAAGCGCGTCGTCGCGATCGTCCCCGAGCTCGACGACTACCTGCGGCCCGCTGAGGCGGCCGAGCGTTTCGCGCCCATCCCGCAGCTCGAGCTCGTCGCGGTCGAGAAGGGCAAGCACCTCTGGGTGGGGGAGAAGCAGACCTCGCGCGTGCTCAGCGAGATCGTGGCGTGCGCGAACCCCGCCGCGCTCCCGCTGCCCACCGTGTGGCGGGGCTGATCACTCCGAGTCGAGCCCCATCACGCGCTTCGTGAGCGCGGCGACGTCGCGGTCGAGGCCGTCGAGGCGACGCTCGATGCCCGTCAGTCGCGTCTCCACCGCGGTGAGCCGGCTCTCCATGGCCGAGAAGCGAGCCTCGAAGCGCGCCTCGAGACCGTCGAGCCGCGCGTCCAGCCGGCCGATCTCGCTGCGCAGCACGCGCGTGAAGCTCGTCGTGACGATCCCGATGACGCCGAACAGCGCGGCGGCGAAGACGCCGATGAGCGTCCAGACCTGCGGCTCGGTCACCTCGATCACCTCCTCATCATGCACCGACCTCCATCGAGACTGCCAGTGCCGGAGCGTGAGGAGGGCGGGGATCCCTGGGCTGGGGAGAGGGCCGGCGGAGGTCGGCTGTGGAGAGGGGGTCAGAGCGCGTTCTGGCGCGGCACGACGACCTGCTTGACGATGAGCAGGATCGCCGCGGCGACCGGGATCGCGATGAGCGCGCCGAGCACGCCGAGCAGCGTGCCGCCCGCGAGGGCCGCGACGACGACCACGACGCCCGGAACCTTGACCGCGCGGTTCATCACGGCCGGGCCGAGCACGTAGGCCTCGAGCTGCATGTACACGAGGTACCAGAGGCCCACCACGAGCACCGCGGGGAAGCCGTCGAAGGCCCACACCGCGAGGGTGATGACGACCGCGCCCGAGATCGTGCCGACGAGGGGCACGAGCGAGAACATCATCGCGAGGAAGGCGTAGAGCACCGCGTAGTCGATCGTTCCGCTCTCCACCCCCGTCCAGGTGAAGATGAGCCCGATGATGTTGAGCACGATGAAGCTCGCGATCCCGTTGGAGACGCCCATCGCCGCCTGCCCCGCGACATAGCGGCCCACCGAGGTGGAGATCTGCTCCGAGAGGTCGATGAAGGTCTCGCGCTTCGTCGCGGGCACGAGCTGGTAGAGCGCTCGCTTGATCGTGGCGAGCGAGGAGACGAAGTAGAGCGTGAGGGTCAGGACGATGAAGGCGCCGAAGGCGCCCTGCGCGATCGTCGCGACGCCCGTGAACAGGCCCGAGGTGATGTTCCCGACGTTCGCGTTCACGAAGTCGGTCACGTTCTTCCAGGCCGTCTCGTAGGGGATCCACGGGATGGTGTCCCGCCACCAGTCCTCGATCACGGACTGGTTGCGGACGAGGTCGATGAGGTCCGGGATCTGCCCGATGAGCTTGCCCACCTGGTCCACGACGACCGGGATGATCGCGGTCACGAGACCGCCGAAGACGAGGAGCACGCCCAGGAACACGAGCACGATCGCGGCCCACCGGGGCAGTCGGTGCCGCTCGAGCCAGGAGACGGCGGGGTCGATCCCGAGGGCGAGGAAGAGCGCCGTGCCGACGTAGGTGAGGATCGTGCCGAGCGAGGTGATGCTCTGCCCGATGAGGATCGCGACGAGCACGCCGAGGCCGCCGAACAGCCCCAGGCGGAACGGGTTCTGGATCTTCACAGAGCCGACACTAGCGGGAGGCCTCCGCGACGAGGCCGCGACACCGCCCGCTCTCGGCTATTGCGCGGGAGCGGCCTCCGGGGCGAGCTCGTCCTCGTCGGCGTCGGCGTCGGCGTCGGCGTCGGCGCCGGCGTCGGGAACGCCCGCGGCGTCGACGTCGTCGGGGCTCGGACCCGCGGGCAGCGTGGCCTCCTCGGCGCGGCCGCCGAGCCCGTCGATCACGCCGCGCAGGCCTTCGACGTAGCTCGCGATGGACTGCCGCTCGAGCTGCAGCTGGGCGAGGCGCTGCTCCGTGTCGCCGAGCAGCGCGGCCGCGCGCTCCTGCGCCTCGGAGGTGATGGCGGCGGCGCGGCGCTCGGCGTTCTCGAGGATCTCGGCGGCCTTGGCGCGCGCCTCGTCCGTGAGGGAGGCCGCCGCCGCCTTGGACTCGGACTCCAGGCGCTCCGCCTCCGCACGCTTCTCGGCGGCCCGGGCGGCCGCCTCCTGGAGCTGCGCGGTCGCCTCGACGAGGTAGCGCTGCGTCGTCGCGGTCGCCTCCTGCTGCGTCGCGGTGTACTCCTTCTCCGCCTCGTCGCGGCGTGCGGTGAGCTCGACCTCGAGGTCGGCGCGGGCCTGCTCGGCCTGACGCGCGAGCGCGGCGGCCTGGGCGTCCTGGTCGCGCTTGAGCGCGGCGCGGGTCGTCTCGGCCTCGTGCGCGAGGGCGTCGCGCTGCGCGGCGGCGGCGCGGTCGGCCTCCTCGCGCTCGGCGGCGATCCGGGCGGTGTGGTCGGCGAGCTCCTGGGCGATGCGCTGCTCGTGGGCGGCGCGCTCCGAGGCGATGCGCTGCTCGTGCGCGCTGCGCTCCGCCGCAAGAGTCGTGTCGTGGGCTCCGCGCTCCGCGGCGATCGCGGTCTCGTGGCCCTGCCGGGCCGCGGCCAGCTCGGCCTCGTGCGCCCCGCGCTCGGAGGCGAGCTCGGCGGCGTGCGACTCGCGTGCGCTGCCCAGCTCGGCCGCGAGGGCGTCGCGCGCGGCCTTCGCCTCGGCCTCCCAGGCGGCGCGGGCTCCCGCGATCTCGTGCGCGAGGGTGGCCCGTCCGCCGCTCACCTCGGCCTCGAGGCCGGCGCGGGCCTGGGCGAGCTCCGTCTCGAGCTCCGCGCGCCGTTGGGCGAGCTCGGCGTCGAGGGCGGCGCGGGCCTGGGCGAGCTCGGTCTCCAGGGCCGAGCGGCGGGCCGCGGTGTCCGCCTCGAGGTCGGCGTAGCCCTTCGCGATCGCGGCCTCCAGAGCCGACCGCTTCTCGGCGGCCTCCGTCTCGAACTCGGCCCGGCTCGTCGCGATCGCCGTCTCGTGGGCGGTGCGCGCCTCCTCGAGCTCCCGGGCGAGGGCGGAACGGCCCTCCTCGATCTCGCGCGCGAGATCGGCGCGCTGCTTCGCGAGATCCGCCTCGAGAGTCACGCGACCGTGCTCGGTGTCCTGGGCGAGCTGGGCGGCGGACTCGCGCGCCTCGCTCACCTCGCGCTGGGCGACGACGCGGAGCTCGGCGACCTCCCGCTCGGCCTCGGCGCGCAGCGCGGCGGCCTCCCGGCGGGCGGCGGCGCGGGCCTCGGCCGACTCCGTCGAGACGGCGCCGCGGATCGACGCGGCCTCGCGGAGGGCGTCCTGCACGGCGGTCTCCGCCTCGGCGCGCGCCCGCTCGACCAGTTCCGCGGCCTCGGCCCGGGCCGAGTCGAGGGTGCGGGCGGCCTCCGCCCGGGCGTCTCCGAGCACCTTCTCGGCGTGCGCGTCCGCCTCGGCGCGCTGTGCCGCGGTCTCCTCGGCGACGGCCGAGCGCACGCGCTCCGCGTCGATGTCCGCCTGGGCGATGAGGCGTGTGGCCTGCTCCTCCGCGGTGCGGAGCGTGCTCTCCAGCCGGGTTCCGAGCCCGGAGTAGGTGGGGCGGCCGACCTCGTCGAGCTCCGCCTGCAGGTCCTCGACGACCGCCTGGAGCCGCTTGAGCTCCTTCGCCTGCTCGGCCTTGTCGGCGTTGGCCTTGATGAGGTCGCGCCGGAGGTCGTTGACCGCGTCGTCGACCTCGTCCTTCTTGTAGCCGCGCAGCTCGGTGTTGAAACTGGACTCGCTCACCGCCACCGGATGCTCCCTGGGATCGTCGTGTCGTCCGCGTCCCCTCGTGCGAACTCTCCGAGTGTAGCCGTCGCGGGGGTCGCGCGAGGGGGTCGTGATCCGGCCCGCGGGGCCCCTGCGCCCAGGCGCCTCCCAGGCTCCATCCAGCGCGAGCCGGGGTCGGGCGGCGCGCGTCGGCTATCCTGGGGTGTCTTTGACTGAGGAGTTCTCCTAGTGCGATTCGTTCTCGCGATCGTGCTGTTCGTCGTGGCCTTTGTGAGCATCGGGCTCGGGATCGCGCAGCGCACGGTCCTGCTCGGCCCCGACAGCGCCTCCCTCGAGGTCGCGACGGCGGGCACGGCGCCGATCACCGTGATCGACGGCGCCGCCCTCAACGCGATGCCGGGCACCCAGGGCATCACCCTGCAGTCCGCGGGCCCGATCTTCCTCGCCTACGGCCGCACCGCCGACGTGCTCGGCTGGGTCGGCGACGCCTCCTACTCGCTCGTCGACTACGACGCCGACTCCGGCGAGCTCACCGCGACGGAGCACCGCGGCACGGAGCAGACCGTGCCCACGCCCGCGGGATCCGACCTCTGGCTGCAGGAGTTCACGGGGGAGGACCGGCTCGTGCGCCGCATTCATGCCCCGGTCGACGTCTCGGCGATCGTCGTCGCGGACGGCACCGCCCCCGCGCCGTCCCGGGTGCAGCTGAGCTGGCCGCTCGACAACGAGACCCCGTGGGCCGCGCCGCTCGTGATCGGTGGGCTCGTGCTGCTCGCGGGCGGGCTGCTC
>Ga0164243_10016287_pt1 | contig 10210 bp, 7 predicted proteins | sample OricompcompostOP_FD_108781 | JGI IMG/M metagenome (GOLD analysis project Ga0164243, IMG submission 108781) | Organic Plus compost microbial communities from Emeryville, California, USA - Original compost - Organic plus compost (OP) | ecosystem: Engineered > Solid waste > Mixed feedstock >... | reverse complement strand
CGGCACGACGCGCCGGATGGCGGGCGCGATGTGCGGCGCGATGCCCCTGACGGCGGGCCGTACGACGGACGCGAGAACGTCCGGGAGAACCTGACCCGTTGGGCGGCCGCCGCCGCGTTCCTCCTCGTCGGCCTGGTGTTCTCCTCCTACCTGGTGCGGGTGCCCACGCTCAAGCTGGCGCACGACCTGTCCGCGGGCGGCCTCGGCCTCCTGCTCGTGCTGCCCACCGTCTCCGCGGTCGTGGTGATGCAGCGCACGGGCGCCCTGGTCGCCCGGTTCGGCAGCGCCACCGTGGTGCGGATCAGCGGGGTCGGCCTGCCCATCGCGCTGATCGGCCTGGCGATCGCGGGCGACCCGATCCAGCTCGCCGTGGCCCTGCTGATCTTCGGCGCGGTCGACGGCCTGATCGACGTCTCCATGAACGCGCAGGCCATCGCGGTGGAGCGCAGGCTCAATCGTCCGATCATGAACGGCTGCCATGCCGCGTGGAGCATCGGCGCGATGGCCGGCTCGGGCCTCGGCGGCCTCGCCATCGGGGCGGGACTCTCCCTCACCGCGCACTACGTGCTGATCGCCGTCGCCGGTGTGCTGCTCGCCCTGGCGAGCGGCCGCTACCTGCTGCCCGCCGCGGCCGACCGGGTCGGCGGCGACGAGCCGGCCAAGGTCCGCGTGGGATGGCGATCCGGCTGGACCCCCCGGGTGCTGATGTTCGGCCTGATGGGCGGCATCGTCCTGCTCTGCGAGGGCGCGGTCGGCAACTGGAGCGGCGTCTTCCTGCACGAGGACCGCGGCGCGGCCCTCTCGGCGGCCGCCCTCGGCTACATCGCCTTCACCGTCTGCCAGACCGCCGGCCGCCTCATCGGCGACCGCCTCCAGCAGCGCCTCGGCGCGCCGCGCCTGGTCCGCTGGAGCGGCGCGATAGGCGTCGCCGGCCTCGCCGTGGCCGTGCTCGTTCCGGTCCCCGCCGTCTCCATCGTGGGCTTCGCCCTCCTCGGCGTGGGCCTGTCGGCCCTCCTGCCGATCATCTTCAGCGCGGTCGGCCACGGCGGCGCCCAGTCCGACTCCGCGACCGCCGCCGCCGCGCTGTCCAGGTTCACCACGCTCACCTACACCGGCCTGCTGCTGGGCCCGGTGCTGATCGGCTGGTCCGCCGAGGTCATCGGCCTGACCGCGACCCTACTCGTCCTCCTCGTCCTGCTGCTGGGGGTGACCCTCAACGCCGGCATCACCGCCGACGCCGACCGCAGGTCCGAGAAGGACGCGATCACCGAGCGCACGGTCGCCCCAGGCGACCCCGCGTAGCGGGCACGTCGGGACCCGGCGCGGCCGGTGGCACACGAGGCACGTGCCTAGGCATGGGCGTCCTAGGCACGTGTCTCCTGGCCGAAGCCCGCCCGCCGCCGACGCGTCGTCCCCTTCGCCTTGCCGGCCCTGCGGAGGACGAGGCAGCCGCCGAGCGACGATCATGAACGCGAAGATCGCTACGGCGAGGACGGCATCCCTGTATGGCGGCGACGGGATCTCCAGTCGCCGGCGCTGCAGCACATGCGACCCCGGCGGCAGCCGTTCGAGGATGACTCCGTAGCCGATCCACACGATGACGACCAGTGCGGCGAAGACGACCACCAGCCGAGTCCAGGCCGCGACCTTCGCGGCTCGGGAGGGACCCCCGCTCGCGCGCTCGCGTCTACGCCGACGGCTCGGCCTGTGGGCTGCGGGCGCGGGCGTCGTTCCCGCGACGGGCCACGATGCCGTGCCCGAGCAGGCTCTCCGCGGTGGCCACGATGGACTCCCTGGCCGGGCGCGTCGTCCAGCCGAGCTCCCGCCGGGCCTTGTCGGCGCTCACCGAGGCCATCACGCCGAAATAGCTCAGGCCAAGCCGGACGGTCCGGTCGTACCGGGCGATCAGCCACATCAGCCAGTACGGCAGCGGCCGGGTCGGAACCCGGTATCCCCGGGGCCCGAACTCGGCCGCCAGCACGGCGGCGATCTCCCCGAGCCACATGGGCTCCCCGGCGCAGATGTACCGGTTCCCGGCGGCCTCGGGGATCTCCATGGCGAGCCGGTGGGCGGTGGCGATGTCGCGGACGTCCGTGACCGCGAAGCCGAGGCGCGGCACGGCCGGCATCTCGCGCGCCAGCAACTGGCGGATCACCTCGACGGAGGTCGTGCGCTGCGGCCGCGGCAGCGGGCCGAGCACGAGGCCGGGGTTGACGGTCACCAGCTCAAGGGGCAGGTCGCGGACGAAGTCCCAGGCCGCGCGTTCCGCGTGCGTCTTGCTCTTCGCGTACGGCGGCGCGTGGTCCGCGTCGGACCAGTCGGCCTCGGTGCGGACCCGCCGCTCGGCCCGGTCGCGCCCATGCATGATCGCGTCGATCGACGAGGTGAGGACGACCCGGCGCACCCCCGCGCCGGCGGCGGCGCGCAGCACGCGGAGCGCGCCGTCGACGGCGGGGCGGATCAGTTCGTCCTCGTCCTCGGGCGCCCCCGGCGGATTCGGCGAGGCGAGGTGCCACACGTACGCGCACCCGTCGACGGCGTCGGCCCAGCCCTCGTCGGCGTCGAGCCGCGCCTCGACGAGTTCCAGCGAGCCGCCGGTGCGCTCCGCGATCGCGCGAAGGTGCGCGACGTCGGCCGTCGCCAGGTCCCGCACGGTGCCGCGCACGGCGTACCCGTGCGTCATCAGCTCCTCGACGCAGTGCCCGGCGATGAAGCCGGTGGCACCGGTCACCAGGACCTTGCTGTCCTCCATCGGCGGCCTCGCCTTCAATCTATACACCGTTTAGAATCTAAACACTGTATAGACCGCGATCCGGGGAGGCGTCAACCGCATACGCTCGGAACGTGCCGGCACCTGAGACGAGAGCGAGCTACCACCACGGCGCGCTGCGCCGGGAACTCATCACCGCGTGCGTGTCGCTGATCGAGTCGGAGGGCATCGGGGCCGTCAGCCTGCGCCGGGTCGCGCGGGAGGCGGGGGTCAGCCCCGGCGCGCCCTACCACCACTTCGCCGACCGTTCCGCGCTGCTCGCGGCGATCGCGGTGCAGGGCCACGAACTGCTGCTGGAACGGCTGCGCGACGCCCGGCGGCGCGCGCCCACAGCGGTACGCGCGCTCGGCGCGCTGGTCGAGGCGTATGTACGCTTCGCGCGGGACCATCCCGCGCACGTGCACCTGATGCTCCGGCCGGAACTGTGCCAACCGGACAAACACCCCGAGGCGCAGACGGCCGGCGCGGACGCGATCCGCCTGCTGACCGAGACGGTGGAGGACTGCCAGCGCGAGGGAACCGCCCCGCCCGGCGACCCCGCCCCCCTGGTCAACATGGTGTGGGCGCTCGCGATCGGCATCGTCACGCTGTGGCTCGACGGACCGCTGGAGGGCCGCTGCGTGGCACTCGGCACGACGCCGGAGGCGCTGACCGCGCAGATCACGGCGCTGCTGGAGGACGCGCTCCGCGGAAGCCCGGCACCGGCGAACGTCGATCAGGCGGGCCGTACCGCGGAGAACTCCACGTGAGGTGAACGCCCGCCGTACCGGCGGCGCCTTGTTCTTTTCGGGCACTTCCCGAACCGGCCCGTCATCACCCCCGTGGTAATGAGGGGCGGCGATTCCGGCGAACACCGGCACATTTCATGTCATATCATCGCTGTTCTTGATTCGAGGGCGGGCAGGAACGGGCAGCGATCTTCGATCTTGTCCGGATGGTTCGCAGGCAAGAAGAATGTCGGTGATACGCGCACCGGTCGGTGACCGTGAGGTGACCGAAGGGCTGGGGGTTTGCTGTGGCGGGGGATCGACTCAGGGCGATTGACCCCAAGCGGATTGGCGGCTACCGCCTGGAGAGCCGGTTGGGAGAAGGCGGACAGGGCGTCGTCTACCTGGGTTATTCGGAGAGCGGACGCAAAGTCGCGATCAAGGTGATTCACGCCCGTCTCGTCTCCGATCGCGATTCGGCCTTCTCGCGGGAACTCGCCGCGGCCCGTCAGGTCGCCGAATTCTGTACGGTCCGCATCATCGACGCCGCGATCGACCATGATCCGCCCTATATCGTCACCGAATACGTCGAAGGACCGTCCCTGCAGGAGGTGATCGAGTCCGAGGGCGTACGGACCGGGGCGGCCCTCCACCGGCTCGCCATCGCGACGATCACCGCCTTGGCCGCGATCCACCGGGCGGGCGTCGTCCACCGCGACTTCAAGCCCGGCAACGTGCTGATCGGCCCGGACGGCCCGCGGGTCATCGACTTCGGCATCGCGCGCCTGCTGGAGTCGTCGAGCACGACCGGCAAGGCGGCCGGATCCCTGCCGTACATGGCGCCCGAGCACTTCTCCGACAAGCGCGTCGGCGCCCCCGCGGACATCTTCGCCTGGGGCTCGACCATCGTCTTCGCCGCCACGGGCCGTCCGCCGTTCGGCAACGACCATTTCGGCGCGGTCGCCTACCGGATCCTGCACAAGGAACCCGATCTGACCGCCCTGCCCGCGGTCCTGCGCGAGGTGGTGTCCCACTGCCTGGCCAAGGACCCCGCCGCGCGCCCGACCGCGAACGAGGTCCTGCTGCGCCTGCTCAACCGCGACCACGTCCCCGGGGACGCCCCCGGAGACGTCCCCGGAGACGTCTCCGGGGACATCCCCGGCGACGAGGGCACGGCTCTCGCACAGGGCGCGGCCCTGGAGAGCACGACGGAGCCGATCGCGACCGCCGTGCTGGAGACCAGGGACGTTTCCCGCCGAAGACTCCTCGTCGGCGGAACGGTCGTCGCGGCGCTGCTCGGAACCGGAGCGACCATGTCCTACCTCATGGCCGCCAACCGTTCGGCACGCGACTTCGCGTCATCCGCCGGAACCCCGGCCGCCGTCAGCCCGTCGGGGAGCGCCGCCGGCCGTTCCCGGGCCCCGAGCCCGTCTCCCAGCCGTACGGCCTCGGCCGAACCGCCGACGACGCCGAGCTCGCTCGCGGCCGCCATCGACGCGGCCGTCGCCGTGACCCCGTGCGCGGACTTCGTCTTCGACGGCGGCTTCGCCGAGAGCATGACGTCCGCGACCGCGAAGGGCCGTCTCGTCCATGACGGCGAAACCGGCTTCGAGATGCAGGCCACGTTCGCGGAGGTGGGCACCGAGCAGGTGGTCGTCCTGAACAGGACCGGCTATGCGATCAAGCGCGGGAACAAGGAGTTCGACCTCTTCCCGGAGGACGAGGCCAAGTCGCCCCCCTACGCGTACGGCACGCTCATGGTGGTCGCGACGGCCTCCGTGCTGTCCATCCTGGAACTGCTGTCGGTCACCCGGCGCATCCACCGGAAGGGCAGCAGCTACTCGGGCAGCGTGCCGGTCGAGGATGCCCCGATGGCCCTGCAGGCCCTCTTCGAGCCCTGGATCAAGGGACAGAAGAAGGCCGGATATCTCACCTATACGGTCACCATCGACGCCAACGAGCTGCCGACCAAGATGGCGATCGTCTGGAAGTTTCACACGCAGAGCGGCTTCTACGACTCGACCTTCACCACGAAATACCGCAATTGGCGATCCAGCCGGCCCATTCCCACCCCCGGCTGACAACGCACGGAAACCCTGACGACCGGCCGGCCAACCGCGCACCGACCCGGCCCCCGGAAGGCGATCGCGGCGGGATTCCGGGCACCGCGAGCGTGCGCCCGCCCGGTCAAGCAGGCCGAACGCCCCCGCCGCCGTCACGCCGGGCCTCCGGCTCAGCTCGCCGAACGGTGCCCGGCGGGACGACGCCGCAGAGCGGCGTCGAGCAACGCCGGGGGCTTGTACTCCTGGTCGAGCGCGGTGACGTCGGCGCCCGGCGGGACGATCTTGTCGATCCGGTCGAGGATGTCGTCGGACAACTCGACATCCGCCCCGGCCAGCAGGTCGTCGAGGTGTTCCATGGTGCGCGGGCCGAGAAGCGCGGCGGTGACGCCCGGGTGGGCGATGGCGAACGCCATGGCCAGGTGGGTCATGGGCAGACCCGCCTCCTCGGCGAGCGGGACGAGCTGCTCGACGACGTCGATGCGGCGTTCGTCGCTGAGATGACGGGAGAACCGGGCGCGCTTGAGGTCGTTGTCACCGCCCTTGCGCACCCGGCCGGTCAGCAGCCCCTGGCCGAACGGGCCCCACACCAGCACGCCCATGCCGTACTCCTGCGCGATCGGCAGGACCTCCCGCTCGATGCCGCGGTTCAGGATCGAGTACGGCGGCTGCTCGGCGCGGAACCGCTGCAGCCCGGCGCGTTCGGCGACCCACTGCGCCTGCACCATCATCGAGGCGGGCGTCGTCGAGGAACCGATCACGCGTACCTTCCCGGCCCTGACCAGATCGGTCAGAACCGACAGGGTCTCCTCCAGATCGGTGTCCGGGTCGGGCCGGTGAAGCTGATAGATGTCGATGTAGTCGGTGCCGAGCCGGCGCAGCGAGTTCTCCACGGCGGCGGTGATCCAGCGGCGGGACGCGCCCTGCCGGTTGGGGTCATCGCCCATCGGCATGCCGACCTTCGTGGCGAGGACCACCTCGTCGCGGCGGCCCTTGACGGCCTTTCCGACGATGTCCTCGGAGTCGCCGTAGCGGTCGGCGGTGTCGATGAGGTTGATCCCGGCGTCGATCGCCTTATTGATGATCCGGACCGACTCGTCCGGGTCGTTGCCCATCTGGCTGGCGAACATCAACGTGCCCAGCGCGTACGGGCTGACCTTGATCCCGGTACGTCCGAGGTCGCGGTACTTCATGAACGGGCTCCTTGTTTGCCGACCGGCGGGCGCACCCCGCCGGCGCCGGCCGTCGGCCGGCCCATCCACCTTCCGCGGACCCGCGCGCCGTCAACCAGTGCCTGCCGCAGCCTGCGGACCCGCAGTACCACGACGCGGCGCGAGCCGGCGACGATACTGGAGGGATGACCGGGAGCACCGATCTCGGCAGGGCGCTGCACGCCTGGCGGGATCGCATCAAACCGGCCGAGGCCGGCCTGCCCGACGACGGACGCCGCCGCGCGCCAGGCCTGCGACGCGAGGAACTCGCCCAGCTCGCCGGCCTGTCCGTCGACTACATCGTGCGCCTCGAACAGGGCCGCTCGACGAACCCGTCCCCGCAAGTGCTGTCCGCGCTGGCCCGGGCGTTGCGCCTGTCGGCGGCCGAGCGCGAGCACCTGTTCGTCCTCGCCGGGCGGGCGGTGCCGGGCCCCGGGCAGGTCTCCGACCACGTGCCGGCGGGCGTCCAGCGCCTGCTGGACCGCCTCACCGGCACACCGCTGAGCGTCTACGACGCCGCCTGGAACCTCATCACCTGGAACCCGTTGTGGGCCGCGCTGTTCGGCGACCCGCCCCCGCCGCGCGGCTTCGCGAGGAACGCGGTGTGGTGGGCCTTCGTGGAACCCCCCGCCGGATACCCCCAGGCCGTGAGCCGGCGGACGGGACACCTGGCGGCCTTCGTGTCCGACCTGCGCGCGGCGTCGGCCCGCTACCCCAAGGACGCCCGGCTCGCCGCGCTGATCGATGAGCTCCGCACCCGCAGCGACGACTTCGCGACCCTGTGGGACTCCGGCGTGATGGGCGTACACGAGCCGCTGACCAAGACCGTCCGGCACGCGGCCGTCGGCGAACTCACCCTCGACTGCGACATCCTCGCCGCACTCGGCACCGACCTGCGCATCATGGCCTTCACCGTGGCGGAGGGCACCGAGACCGCCGAACGGCTGCGCCTGCTGGGGGTCCTCGGCGTCCAGACGCTGACCGGCGCCGAAACGGACGCGTGACCCGAGGGCGCGTACCGGGAACGACGCCGAGCCGGCCCCGCCATGCCGCGCCGATGAGTTCCGGGAGCCCGGGCGGTCCACCTCCTCAGGACAACGTTCAGGAGGTCTCGATGGGCGCCGTGGTGCTGCACAAGAGCATGTCGTTGGACGGCTTCGTCGCCGGCCCGGACATCGGCCCGGAGCATCCCATGGGCAAAGGCGGCATGCGGCTGCACGAGTGGATGTTCGCCGACCGGCCCGACCCGCGCGACGAGGAGGTCGTCGCCGCGATGTCCGCCTCGGCGGGCGCGGTCGTCGTCGGCAGGCGCACGTTCGAGGTCGGCCTGCCGTACTGGCAGGACACCCCGTATCCGGCGCCGACCTTCGTGCTCACCCACCGGGCCCGCGCCGAACTCGTCATGAAGAGCGCCACGTTCGCCTTTGTCACCGACGGCGTCGCCACCGCCCTCAAGGCGGCCCGGGACGCGGCCGGCGACAAGGACGTGATCGTGATGGGCGCCGAGACGGGACGGGGGTTTCTGCGCGCCGGGCTGCTGGACGAGGTGCAGATCAACCTGGTGCCGGTCGTACTGGGCGCCGGAACCCGGCTGCTGGAGGACCTGGGCCACATCGAGCTGGAGCGTACCCAGGTGATCGTCTCCGACGCGGTCACGCACCTGCGATTCCGCATCGTCAAGAGCGGCCCCGGTACGGACAACGCGAGGCGGGGCCCGGCACCTGCCGGATGATCACGAAACGTTTGGGAGTGCCGTTCCCTTAACGGCCGGCTCTTGGAGTGGGGCTAGCCGGTCCCCGTCTCCCGGCCTCAACCGGTCCCATTCCGCCGGCCCTCGTGGACCGGCCGGCGCGCTCCGGCGTTCATGAGCGAGCGCTCTGGCCTCCGGCGTCGTAGTAGCGCGCCCAGCCCTCGTCGAGGAGCCGGAACCCCGCGTCGATGGCCGATTCCGGATCCGCCTCGTGGGTGGCGCTGAGCTGGATCTGCAGGGCGAAGCGGACGTAGAACCGGATCTCGTCGCTCGGCTCCGTGAGCCCGAACTCCTCGGTGATCACGGAGACCAGGGCGTCCTCGTGGCGGAACCACATCTTCTCCGCGTAGTCGATGAGGGCCGGCGTCTCCTCCATGAGGGCGAGGATCTGACGCTGCGGCCCGGACCTCATCGCGGCGATCTCGGAGAGATAGTGCGCCTTCAGCGCTTCGGAGATCGTGGTCCCCGGCGCCCGGTCGCGTACCGCGGCCACGAGCCGCTCATGCCGCTCGTCCTCGTCGCTGAAGACAAGCGCCTCCTTCTGCGGGAAGTGCGTGAAGACCGTCTTGGGTGACACGTCCGCCTTGTCCGCGATCTCGCGAACGCTGACCCCGTCGAAGCCGCGCTCGAGGAAGAGGGAGATCGCCGCGTCCAGGATCGCCGCCCGCGTCGCCGCCTTCTTACGTTCGCGCCGCCCCATGGCGGTCCCATCACTCATGGCTCGATCCTACTAGTGCCGGTCTCCAACTACATTGACTGAAAAAGTAGTCTCGGTATAGTTAGTGCTTGAGTGAAGTGAATCTGGCGGCTGGAGTCCTCAACGCCCCAACGAGGGGCGTTCTCCTGGTCGTCGCCGATCCGTGGTCACCGAGTTCCAGACACCCTCGACCAGGGCGATCTTCACGATCGCGGCGCAGCCGCCCGGCATCTCCGGCGGCGGCGACGCCGCACCGACAGCCGCCGCCGTCGCCGCTCGGGAGAGCGACGCCGACGGCGGGACCGAACCCGCGCGAGCCTCCACCGACCCTGGCGCAGGCAGCGACACCGGCAGTTGAAAGGACCACGACCATGACCGAGAACATCGGCTCCCGCGCCACCATCGAGCGAAAGGAACCCGTGGACCACGCGAAACCCGAGGCACGCCGGCTCTCACAGCGCCGAACCGCGGGAGCGCTCCTCATCGCCGGCCCGGCGATCTTCTTGCTCGCCGAGTTCATCGCCGCCGCGGCGTGGACAAATCCGCCTTACAGCTACACGTACCACTTCATCAGCAACCTCGGAGTCCGCGGGCCTTCGACGCTGTTCGGGCAGTACATGTACTCACCGCTGGCCTGGGTGATGAACACCGGCTTCTTCCTGTTCGGCATCACGATCCTGGCCGGCGTGGCCGCGCTGCGCGGCCTGCCGGGATGGCGCCGCTGGGCGGCGCTCGTGCCCGCGACCATGCTGGCCGTCGGCGGCGTCCTGCTGGCGATGTTCCCCGGATCCGCCGAGGCGCTGAACGACGACACCGGCGACTTCCACGCCCTGGGCGCCATGGCCGGCTTCATCGGCGGCAACGCGCTGGCCATCGTGCTCGGCAGCATGCACCGACGCGTCGGACTCACTCCGAAACTCGGAAGAGCGCTGGTCGTGATCGGCGTGATCGGCCTGATCTCGATGGTGGCCTACTTCGCCGACCTCATCTCCGGGGCGAACGTCCTCGTCGGCCT